>Ga0256406_1000693_pt1 | contig 59335 bp, 56 predicted proteins | sample RumenRJG_03DNA_FD_185986 | JGI IMG/M metagenome (GOLD analysis project Ga0256406, IMG submission 185986) | Bovine rumen microbial communities from Lethbridge, Alberta, Canada - RJG_03 | ecosystem: Host-associated > Mammals > Digestive system > Stomach > Rumen | place: Canada: Alberta | collected... | reverse complement strand
GATACTCTAAGGAGCACAGGCCCAATCCAATCGTTCAGATGGGTCTGTTCATGGACGGGAACGGAATACCACTTGCATTCAGCATCACTCCCGGCAACACGAATGAACAAACAACCCTAAAACCGCTGGAGAAGAAGATTCTAAAAGACTTCGGGCTCGCAGACTTCATCGTATGTACGGATGCGGGACTGTCAAGTGCAAATAACCGCATGTTCAACAGTATTATGAACAGGTCATTCATAACTACACAATCTCTGAAAACACTCAAAGGTTTCCTCAAGGAATGGGCTGTTTCTCCTACGGGCTTCCATCTGCATGGACACGACGAAGAGTTTGATGTGAGCAAGATAGACAAAAAAGCGCACTGGAACCACGTTTTCTGGAAAGAACAATGGATTAATGAGAATGGCATTGAACAGAGACTCATCGTCACCTTTTCGCCTAAGTATGAGCAGTATGAAAAGCATATTCGCGAGAAGCAAATAAGCAGAGCTGCAAAGATGATTGATGCTGGTGACTCGAAAATATCTCGCAGAGGTCAGAACGATGTTAGAAAATACATAACTTCGATGAGCGTTACAGGCGATGGTGAGATAGCAGAAAAAATTGTGCATTCACTGAATGAAAAAGCTATTCTCGAGGCTGCTTCTTACGATGGCTTCTACGGTGCATGCACCAATCTGGAAGACGAGCCAGAGAAGATAATCAAAGTCATGAGAGGTCGGTGGGAGATTGAAGAATGCTTCAGAATTATGAAGTCTGAATTCGAGGCAAGGCCTGTTTATCTCAGCAGAGAGGACCGCATAACTGCTCATTTCCTAACCTGCTTTATGGCTCTACTTCTCTACAGGATACTTGAGCAGAGAGTACACGCAAAGAATGAAAATCTCACCGTCTCAGATATACTGAGTGCTCTTCAAGAAATGAAAATGTTCAAGAAACGCGATATGTTCTTTCCGGCTTACAACCGTTCTAGCGTAACGGATGTCCTTCATGAAGTTTCAGGCTTCTGCACTGACTATGAGATCATCCCCGTCAAGAAAATGAGAAAAATTATTAAAGCCTCGAAAAAGACATAACATTGTGCAAAATCTGTACAAACCACTAACTCCCGCTTTCCCCTTGTTTTCAAGGGTTAGCGGGAGTATTTCTGTTTTTAACTGTCAAAGACAGGAACTTAAAAGTCAATAAATTAACGGGCTCGAAATGTGTAGTTTTCAAGGAGTTTTTTGGAAGTATTTAAAGGCAAATTGTGTTAGAATTAAATATCTATGCGTACATATTTAAACAGTGAACAGAATAAGGCCGTAAGGCAAATTGAAGGACCGGTATTAATCCTTGCGGGAGCGGGTTCAGGTAAGACCGCAACCATGACTCACCGAATCGCCTACATGATTGAGCAGGGGGTGGATCCTCACAGCATACTTGCTGTCACATTCACCAACAAGGCTGCTGCAGAGATGAGAAACCGTATCGAGGATTTGGTAGGTAGCACGCGCGGTATGTGGGTAATGACATTCCATGCGACCTGCCTTCGCATACTGAGATACTCATGCGAGGCGCTCGGATATAAAGCAGGTTTTACGGTATATGACGAGACGGATAAGAAGACGCTCCTCAAGAGGATAATCAAGGAACTTGAGATAGACGACAAGACGCTTCCGGTGGCACTTCTTACAGCGATAATAAGCAAGTGTAAGGAAAGGGAGGAGACTCCGGACGACTTCTTCGCATACAGCGCAGGTCTTCCGAGGGATAAGGCTGTATATAACGTGTACAAGAAGTATCAGGCGGATCTTATGGCGGCAAACGCCATGGATTTCGATGATCTTCTTTGGAATGCCGTGAAGCTGCTCGAACAGGAGAAGAGCGTGCTCGCATATTATGCGAACCGCTTCAGATACATAATGGTGGATGAATACCAGGACACCAACCACTTGCAGTACAAGCTCATCAGCATGCTAGCGTCGGGACACGGTAATATATGCGTGGTCGGAGATGACGACCAGTGCATATACCAGTGGAGGGGTGCAGACATAAGAAACATACTCGACTTCGAGAATGATTTCGGAAATGCCTTCACAGTGAGGCTCGAGCAAAACTACAGATCGGACGGAAATATTCTGAAACTTGCCAATTCCGTCATTAAGAACAATAAGGAGCGTAAACAAAAGGCTCTTTGGACGGATCGATCTGACGGTGAGAAGGTGACCTACCTTCGCTTCGATGATGAAAAGCAGGAGGCCTATTGGATAGGCTCTGAGATAGAACGCCTTCATGATGAGGGATATAGCTATAAGGACTTCGCTGTGCTTTATCGGAAGAATGCGCAGTCACGTAGCTTCGAAGAAAAGTTCAGTTTTCGCGGGCTCCCGTACAGGGTGCTGGCGGGACAGCGCTACTACGACAGAAAAGAGATAAAGGATGTAATGGCATACCTAAGGCTCATCGAAAACCCGGGGGACAATGTATCCATGCTCAGGGTTATTAACGAGCCGAAGAGAGGTATAGGCGGAAAGACCATGTCTCAAATAGAGGAATATGCAAATGCATACGGGCTGACATTATACGAGGCTCTCTGCGAAGATGAACTCGTGAACGCTTTTGGCAATAAGTGCAGGCAGTCCATCACTGACTTCGTGCAGATGATAAAGGACATAAGAGCCGAGCAGGACAATCTGACCCTTTCAGATATATACGACAATGTGCTGAATCGTTCGGGATACCTAAAGGCCCTCGAGGATGCCGGCACAGTTGAGGCAGACGGCAGAATCGAAAACATCATGGAGTTTAAGTCTGTAATCTCTGAGTTCGAGAAAGGGCTTTCTGACGGAACGACCGCAGCACTCAGAGAAGAGATTCAGTCAGAGAGACTGGCCCTGATGGGAGAGGGTGCTACTGCAGATGAGCCGACTCCGCTTGGTGCCTTCCTTGAGCAGATAACGCTCATGTCGGATATCGACAATCACGATGAAAACGAAGACGCAGTAGTGCTGATGACGCTGCACTCGGCCAAGGGACTCGAATTTCCGGTGGTGTTCATGCCGGGCATGGAAAACGGAGTCTTCCCGGGCATCAATGCATTTGATGAAGACCACGGCATGGAAGAAGAGAGGCGCCTTTGTTATGTTGGCATCACAAGAGCCATGAAAAAACTCTATCTCACAGGAGCCAGGACGCGCATGCTCTACGGTAAGACGGATTTTCAGACGGAGTCTGTTTTCCTCGATGAAATGGATAAGTCCTGCATGGACGGAGACGATACCGTAAACGATAAGGTGAAAGTCGGAACGGGCCTAAGAGGAGAAGGAAGCTATACAGGTGATTACTTCTTCGGCGGAAGATCTCACGGCACAATAGACGGATATGCAGGTGAGCCTGCCGCCAAGCCTTTTGACAGCCTGAGAAGTTCTACCAGGAAGACCAAGGAAAAGGCCAAGATAGTTCAGGAGTTTGAAACAGGAGACATGCTGTGCCATCCTAAGTTCGGAGTAGGCATGCTGATAGAACAGGATGATAAGACCATGACGGTAATGTTCGATGAGGTCGGACAGAAGAAGCTCGGCAAGGGCTTTGTAAAGATGGAGAAAGTCGATTGACCATTGAAGAAAAGAAAAAAAGAATAGATGAGCTCGCGGAGAGGCTGAACGAAGCCTCGCGTGCATACTATACGGATGGTTCTGAGATCATCAGCAATTTCGAGTACGATGCTCTTTACGATGAGCTGCTCGAACTTGAGGATGAGACCGGATATATAAGAGATGACAGTCCGTCGATTAATGTCGGCTATGAAACGGCAGCAGGTCTTCCTAAGGTGGTGCACGAGACCAAAATGCTGTCTCTAAACAAGACTAAGGACAGAGATGAGCTGAGAGTGTGGCTCGGAGATCAAAAAGGACTTTTATCTTGGAAGCTTGACGGTCTTACCGTAGCTCTTACTTATGAGAAGGGCAGGCTCGTCCAGGGCGTGACCCGCGGCAACGGAGTCGAAGGAGAACTTATTACGGCCAATGTATTGGCCTGTCCGAATGTGCCTAAGACTATCGAGCACAAGGGCAGGACGGTTATAAGGGGTGAGGCCGTCATCAAATACTCCGACTTCGAAAAGATAAACGAAGCTATTGCGGACGCTGATGCAAAGTACAAGAATCCGAGAAACCTCTGCAGCGGCAGCATCAGGCAGCTTGATCCGAAGGTTACCGCGGAGCGAAATGTCAATATATATGCATTCTCACTTTATCGTGCAGAAGGCATGGACTTTAAGACTAGAAGTGAAGGCATGGAGTGGCTTAAGGCTCTGGGCTTTGATACGGTGGATTATGAGATCGTTGATGCGGGCAGCCTTGGTGCTGCAATAGACAAATACGAGGCAGCAATTCCTGCATTCGATATTCCGACCGACGGTCTGGTCCTTACATTCGATGATGCGGAATATGCGGCCACTTTAGGTGAGACCGCAAAGTACCCGAGGGATGCAATGGCCTTTAAGTGGCGCGACCAGCAGGCGGAGACGGTGTTGAGGGAAATAGAGTGGAGTCCGTCGAGAACGGGCCTGTTAAATCCCGTGGCCATATTCGATCCTGTGGAGCTTGAGGGCACTACCGTGTCGAGAGCATCGGTTCATAATATAAATATAATGGAAGATCTTGAACTCGGAATAGGAGATACCATCAAGGTCTACAAGGCCAATATGATTATCCCGCAGATAAGCGATAATCTCACAAGGAGTTCGAAGATAGATATTCCGAGCACGTGCCCCGTATGCGGAGGAGGGACTTCGGTACATGATGAAGAGGGAACAAAGACTCTTCACTGCGAAAACCCTGATTGCCCTGCCAAGCAGGTCAAGAGGTTTGAGCATTTCGTATCTCGGGATGCCTTGAATATAGAGGGCCTTTCGGAATCGGGTCTTTTGAAGCTGATCGGAATCGGCGCAATTAAGGAGTACGCAGATCTTTTCAAGCTGGAAAGGTATAAGGATAGCATTGAAGAAATGGAGGGATTCGGCAGCAAGTCGTATGAAAACCTCGCGGCTTCGGCTGAAAGAGCATCGCATACGACTCCTTCGAGACTTCTGTACGGCCTCGGAGTTCCGGGAATCGGAACGGCCAATGCAAACACCATTGCTAGGTCATGTCGTAATAAATGGGATGAGATAGAACATCTCGACGAAGAATCTCTCATGATGGTAGACGGTGTCGGTTCTGTTATGGCCAAAGACTATACAGAGTTCTTTGCTGACAGCGCCAATCAGGAAAGGGTGAGAGACCTGCTTGAAGTCCTGACTCTTGATGAAAGCTTCGAAGAGGCGGGAGATTCACTTGCCGGTAAGGTATTTGTAATCACCGGAAGTCTCGAGCACTATGAGAATCGCAAGGAGCTTAAGACGGCGATAGAAGCGGAGGGCGGTAAGGTCGCAGGCTCGGTATCTGCGAAGACCGATTATCTTATAACCAATGACCCGAATTCGGGCTCTTCCAAAAATAAGGCTGCCAGAGAGCATGGCGTGCAAATCATCACGGAAGAGGATATAATTGAATTACTAAAATAGAAGAAAGGAGGACGGACCGATGGGTAATGAAAACGTAAGCCCTGTTGTAGAAATGGATCAGGCCTACGACGAGACTATCGAAAAGATATTCGAACTGCTCGAAGAAAAGAAATACTTCCACTGCAGAGACGAGCTGCTCAAGCACAACGAAGTCGAGATTGCCGAGATGCTGGTAGATATAAGGCGTAAATTCGACTTACAGCGCATGGTCGTCCTCTTTAGAGCGCTTCCGAAAGATATAAGCGTGGATGTGTTTGCCGAGCTTTCCGTGGATGATCAGATAGATATCATTAATATCATCACAGATCCAGAAATCGAATATATTCTCGATGAGCTCGACTTCGACGACATGATCGACGTACTCGAGGAATTGCCGTCCAACATCGTAGATAAGATACTGGCCAAGGCACCGAAGAGTGAGAGAAAGAGAATTAATACATTCCTCAAGTATAAGGAAGACTCTGCGGGCGCTCTGATGACGCCGGAGTACATCAATCTCAAGAAGACCGATACGGTCAAGGAGGCGCTCGAACATATTAGAGAGGTCGGCCTTGACAGAGAGACAATATATACATGCTATGTGCTCGACCGCGGGCGCAAACTGATAGGAGTTATTTCTCTCAGAGCTCTCGTAATCGCACCGGACGATGCGATAGTGGGAGACCTCATGGTGGAAGACCCTGTTGTAGCTCACGTAGATGATGACCAGGAGGAGGTATCGGATCTCTTTACAAGATACGGATATCTCGCAATTCCGGTTGTAGATAATGAATTCAGGCTTGTCGGTATCGTAACCGTAGACGACATCCTCGATGTAATCGAAGAGGAGGTTACCGAGGATATCGAGCGTATGGGAGGCGTTATCGATACGACGGACAGAGAGTATCTGGATATGTCAGTCTGGCAGCACGTAAAGGCTCGTCTGCCATGGCTCTTCCTTTTGATGTGTTCGTACTTTATTACGGGTGGCATAATTCAGAGCTTCCAGGATGCACTGTCACAGGTCATCAGCCTTGTAATCTACATGCCTATGCTCATGGGCACGGGCGGTAACTCGGGATCTCAGTCGTCCACTCTCATAATCCGCGGTATGGCCACGGGAGAGATAGACCTCGATGATTATCTAAAGGTCATATTGAAGGAAATCAGAGTCGCGTTTGTAGTCGGATTGGCTCTCAGCGTCATCAATTATTTCAGGATAGTTTTCCTCGACCACAATCCGCCTATGGTGGCACTTACGGTTTGTTGCTCCATGGTGCTGGTAGTAATCATAGCTAAGATTATCGGATCGATGCTGCCGATGATTGCCAAAAAAATAGGAATAGACCCCGCTCTTATGGCAGGGCCTATGATGGCATCCATTACGGATATGATTTCACTGTCAACCTATTTCGTGATGGCGGGCATTATGCTCAATATTTAGTATTCGAGTAGATTACGGGCCTTAAGTTCAACGGCCTCGGCAATCGCAAACACGACATCGAGTGAAGGTCCGTAGAATATGGCTCCGTGATGCGGCATGATGCATGCGTGAGAATCTGCAAGCGCAGTGCTGACTGCTTTTGCCAGTTCTTCGGAACCCGCCGGAGCGTACTCGCTGACTATGATATCTCCGATCAGCTCCTTCAAATTAGGATCCCTAAGCATAAAGCCGGATTCGCAGGCGGCAAATACCGAAACCGCATTGGAGTGCGTGTGTATGATGGCGGCCGCATCCGGATGATCAAGATAGATTCTGGCATGCATTGGAGCTTCGCTGCTCGGCATGCGCTGGTCGCCGTAATCAAGGCTGTGAATATTGACCTTGACGATATCTTCAATCTTTATTTCGAAATAGTCCATTGACGATGGGGTGATGAGCATCTCATCGTCATTTAATTTGACCGAAAGATTTCCCCATGAACCATAAGAGAGGTCGTGCCTGACCAGATCCTTTCCGTAATCTATGAGAGCGGATCTCAGAGCAAACTCATCTTCGTCAAACCCTACATAAGGGACGGCTTCACCTTCGTTTCTGTTGGTGTAGTCACTAATGAAACTCTGTCTGTAGGCTTCGGCATCCTCCGGATTAAGGGCGACGGTGCCGCCGACCATTTCACCGTGAGTTGCAGCCTCACATGCCTTTTCTGCGATAAGCACTGCCGCAACTGCTTTTTTAAGATTGGTACCTGTAGCAATTATGCCGACTCCCTTTATAAGGCAGACATTGGAATCCCGGAGTGCGGATAATATGCTTGCAGGAGATGAATCGGAGATTACATGAAGCGAAGGACCGGTGAGCATGGCAAGATCTTCAAGGACACAAGGAATGTCATTTCCGTCCTCGGAGGCCTTAACGGCATCCGGCGAGCAGCCGAAGATAATGGCATTGATATCCTTCTGGGCTGTAAATATTGCACCGAGATCGCCCGTGCTGATATCGCAAACCTCAAAATAGTCCGGGGTTATATCCGACAGGGCCTTGTTACCGCCCGTAGTCAGATAGGTATCCTCGGTGAGCCTGAGGGCAATCTGCCCGTACATTTTCTTGAATTTGCCGTGGAATCCCTTGAGGGCATTTTCCAACAGCTGACTTCCTTTTTCGTATTCCATGTATTTCTCCTAAAGTCTCAATACTCAGACATAAAGCCGAGCGTTGCATAACATACTAGCATATCGGCGAGATGCTACTGTGATGTTTACTTGAATGATTTGTAATTATTTAAAGTGCTCGAGTATTCTGCCTGCAACGGCATCCCATGTGACAGATCTCGTGTCGGGAACAGGAAGATCTGCGCCGCTTTGCATGGCTTCGATGACGCCGCTTATTGCATAGGATAAGTTGCCTATGTGTTCAGTCCGTCCTTTTTCAGTCGGCTCATCTATGCTTTTCATCTCAGGCATAGGAACGAGCACCAGATTGGAGTTGTCTATATTTGCATCTACCCATTCTCTTACTCCAGGCAGATCCGTGCAGATCGGAAGCGCACCCGATGCCATCGCTTCGATCAGCACCAGAGGCAGACCTTCAAAGTATGACGGCAGAACGAAGACATCCGTCTGCCTCAGCAGCTCTGCCAGGGCAGGCTGCGGGATCTGCCCGAGCCATGTTACATAATCAGGAAGTTCATCCATCATTGGCCTCAGCGTTTCATCCTGGCAACCTCCCGCCAGTGTTATTTCAAATGGAGCAGGGGCGTTATCCGACGCTCCCGTCATCTTGCTTTCGTATATCTCTGATAAGGCAGCGAGGAGTTCAGGTACTCCCTTAGGCCTGCTTATCTTTCCCGCATATGTGATTCTTACAGCTTCATCCGCGCTTCTTTCCTTGCGACCTGCCTTATTAAACAGTCCGGCGTTATATCCGCTTCCGAGCACGTGCACGCGGCCTTCATCTATGTCGAAGATATCTTTAATCTGACGGCCCTGCTCCTCGTGAAGGGCAAACGCCGCATCAATCTTATCTATATACGGCTTAATCATATCCGCCAGCCTGCTGCAGTTAATCATCTGCCTGAGATCCGTTCCGTGAGATATTCCGTAAATCGTTCTTCTCGGAAAATGCTTCTTGACCAAAGCGGTCAGCAGGAAGAGGTGATGGCAGATTATGATATCCGGATCTAGGTCCGCAATGGCTCTTCTTATTGTGGAGATAAAGGCCTCTTCGAATTCTGCAATCATCTCATCGCTCAGATCTCGATACCTGGTCGATGTATACGGCATGATATCCGACATCCCCGTTATAGGAAATGCCAGTGCCTTAGCATCGGCAGTAGGTGATGTGAGGCGCCTCTTGCATCCTGCAAACAATTCCTCGGATGCCTCCGCGGAAACTGAGCTTATGCCGCGCTCGAATAAGACCTGCTTATCCGTGAAGAAGACGGGGTAACATGAGACTCCTTCAGGGAAGTCAATTTCATCATTGAAATAAATGCCGCAAACGACGGCCTGGCAGCAGCCTGCTCTGTCGAATGCTCTGACGAGCTCAGTCAGATATGTGCCGCTTCCCGTGGAATGCGGTTTTTGTGCAGTAATACTCAGTATCTTCATGCCTGATATTTTACAATTTAGTGCATTATAAAACATAGAAAACATAACAAATAATAATCAAAAATTTTTTTAGGAAATCAGGACTTTGTTAATATCTTGACAAATCGGGTAAAGATTTGCATGCCTAAATGTTTTTTTGGTAAAATTATGCCAACATACGATAATGGCTTAGTGTTTTGTATTAGTTGTTGCAGTTATTTTTTGTGGAGGGACTATTATGATTAGTTTTATTATTTGTTTCGCCATCCTAATCTGCGGCTATCTGTTTTACGGTAAGTACGTAGACAGTGTGATGGAACCGGACGACAGAGAGACACCGGCTGTTGCCATCAACGACGGAATCGACTATGTCGTTCTTCCTCAGTGGAAACTCTTCATGATCCAGCTCCTGAATATCGCAGGACTCGGACCTATCTTCGGAGCTCTTTCCGGAGCTATGTGGGGACCTGTTGTATATCTCTGGATTACATTCGGTACTGTCTTTGCAGGAGCAGTTCACGACTACTTCGCAGGTATGCTCTCAGAGCGTAACAACGGTGCTTCCATTTCCGAGGTTACAGGTATTTATCTCGGCAGCACAATGAAGACCGTAATGCGTGTATTCTCGGTAATACTGCTCATCATGGTAGGTACAGTATTCGCAGTAGGACCTGCGGGCCTTCTCGTAACTCTGTTCAAGAACAACGGAGTTGAGGCCGGCATCGTCGTAAACCCTGCATTCTGGCTTACTATCATTTTTATTTATTACTTCATTGCTACATTTATCTCAGTAGACAAGATCATCGGTAGAATTTATCCGTTATTCGGTGCTTGCCTCATCATCATGGCTATCGGAGTTTGCTTCGGTACACTGACAAGCGGACAGGCAATGCCTGAGATCTTCGCAAACTTCAAGAACATCCACCCGGCCGGCACACCGATTTGGGCATTCATGTTCATCACCGTAGCTTGCGGAGCTATCTCCGGATTCCACGCTACACAGTCACCGCTGATGGCACGTTGTGTCAAGAGCGAGAGACAGGGCCGCAGCGTATTCTACGGCGCTATGGTAGCTGAGGGTATCATTGCTCTTATCTGGGCTTCCGCAGGTTCAACACTCCTCGGAGTAGACCAGCTGGCTGAGATGGGCGGCGGAAATGCTGTTTCTGTTTACACAATCTGCACGATGACAATGGGTAAGATCGGTATCATCCTGGCTATGCTCGGAGTAATTGCTTGCCCTATCACTTCAGGAGACACCGCTTTCCGTTCAGCAAGACTTACTCTTGCAGACTGGTTCGGAATGGACATGGGTAAGTGGCAGACACGTCTGGCACTCTGTATCCCTGTACTCGGCATCGGTGCTATCCTCGGATTCGGTAATACACTCAAGCATGCAGGCCCGGTTGTTGACGGTGAGGTAACAATGGTTCCTTACATCGACTATCAGGTTATCTGGAGATACTTCAGCTGGTCCAACCAGACACTCGCTATGATCGTGCTCTGGGCCGGTGCTATGTATCTTGCACAGAAGAAGAAAAACTTCTGGATCTGCGCAGTTCCTGCTACATTCATGAGTGCCGTATCCATGACATACTTCATGATGGCACCTGAGTGCATGGGCCTGATTCCTGTATTCACACAGAACAAGGCAATCGGATACCCTGTAGGACTGATCTTCGCAGCATGCTGCCTCGGACTCTTCATGAGCAAAGCTAAGAAGGCCTCAGCAGCTGATGCAAATGCAGCATAGAAGGCATGACTTATACTGAATAAGCCAATTGTATTGAAGGGGTAGGAGCCCGACTCCTGCCCCTTAAACCATAGCAGGAGATTATTATGGGCTTTTTAACAACTCCCCTGGGCGTACAAAGACTGCCCGAGACAACGGTAAGTGAAGACAAGAAGAATTGCAGAAGGTACGGACCTTGCGGGGTCGGTGACTTGGCCATTTACCTGAACAGCCGTTATATAAGTCGCAGATACTATGTTGTTTGGGATGAGGTAAGCAGGCTGTTTAAAAGAATTGCCATGAGTAAGGGCGGATATACCGGGAAGGGTATATTCGGCTCCATGCCTTTTCTTGTTGTAGAACTCAAAGACGGGAGTTCAAAGGAGTTTCCTTTCAAGCATGAGGCGGATGTAGATAATCTCCTCAGCGCAGTCCAGGCGGAGCATCCTAATATCCCGATTCACAGCGCTGCAGCTGAGTGGAAACTCGCTGAGGCTGAGGCCGCAGAGGAGGCCAGATATCTTAAAGAACTGTCCCGGGAAGCAAGCGACTCAGTTGCGAAGCTCGAAGAAGACAAGGAGTATCTCGAACTCAATGTCATGCTTTCCGAGGCGCTGACTTCGGCCGCAAAGCAAAAGAGAATAGTGGATAAAATGCCGTTCTCCTTCAGACTTATCGGTTTTTTGCTTACAGCCGTCGGTATCATCGCAATTATTTACGGAGTAATGTGCCTGGCTACCAGAAAGCCGTATGCCATTTACTTTATACTCGGCGGTGGTGCGGCCTTTTTCACGGCGCTTTCGTCGGGAGCCATGCCTAATAAGTGGAACAGCAAAGCCAGGGCTGAGCTTGATTGGCATAAGGCAATTCAGGATATGAAGGAAAACCTCGCGGGCAAACCGGATTTCTCACTTCCTGCGCAGTATGCTCATCCCGTTGTAATTGACCGCATTGTAAGAATCATCCGCGAGGGAAGAGCGGAGGGGATTGCCGATGCGTTTAAGATGATGAAGAACGATCTTAAGGCGTTGGATAATACGGTGACAGTATCTCAAAAGGAGTATGATGAGATAGTTAAGATCAAACCGCTCTTTCTCGTCTGCGACTATAAAGATGAGATATAGTGCGTAAGTGCAAAAGAAAACGAACAAGCGCTGATTGTCGATGACATGACAGCGCTTTTTTGGTACAATAAATGGGCTGAATTAAATCTTTTAGTAGAGAGGAGTTCTGAGATGGAACTTAACAGAAAAATTGAAATATCAATAGCGGGCCTTATACTGGTAGCGGCATCGCTTTCGGTGCTCGCAATCGCAACCGACAGATTGGTTAAGTCAATTACGACATACGAGAGAATGTCGGGCATGGGCGACTACAGCATAGACGAGACTGAATTCACGGCAAACTAGATTTGCCGAATGAAGTGTTATATTTGATTGCTCTCATTTGAGCAGGAAGGCATATTTATAATGGAGAAACAGACATATTACATCACAACACCGATATATTACCCGAGTGCAAATCTGCACATAGGACATACCTACTGCACCGTCATGGCTGATGCCATGGCTCGTTTTAAGAGGCTGCAGGGATATGATGTCATGTTCCTGACCGGTACCGACGAGCACGGGCAGAAGATACAGACAAAGGCTGTCGAGAAGGGCGTTACTCCGCAGGAGTACGTGGATGAAATCGTATCCGGCATCATAGATCTATGGGCCACTATGGAGATTTCTTACGATGATTTCATCAGAACCACCCAGGAAAGACACATGAAGAGGGTCCAGGAAATCTGGCAGAGAATGTATGACAAGGGAGATATATACAAGGGTGCATACGAAGGACTCTACTGTAAGGAGTGCGAGGCGTTCTGGACGGAGTCGCAGCTCGAAGACGGCTGCTGCCCTGACTGCGGAAGACCTGTAGAGAAGGCCAGCGAGGAGGCATATTTCTTCAAGCTCTCCAACTACGCAGACGATATCCTTAAGCTCTATGACGAGCATCCTGAATTCCTCGAACCGGAGACAAGAAGAAACGAGATGAGGAGCTTTATCGAGCAGGGTCTCGAAGATCTTTGCGTGTCGAGATGCACCTTCGATTGGGGAATTCCTGTGCCTAACGATCCTAAGCACGTAATGTATGTATGGGTAGATGCTCTTTCGAACTATATAACTGCACTCGGATGGCCTGACGAGCCTGAGAAATATGATAAGTATTGGCCTGCGGACGTACATCTTGTCGGAAAGGAAATCGTAAGATTCCACTCCATTATATGGCCTGCAATGCTGATGAGCGCAGATCTTCCTCTTCCTAAGCAGGTAAGGGGACACGGATGGCTGCTCCTCGGCGGAGAAAAGGTGTCCAAGTCCAAGGCATCCAAGGGACCTGACGTAATCGACCCTGTCATCCTGATTGACCGCTACGGCATTGATGCTCTGAAATACTTTCTGCTGAGGGAGTACACGTTCGGACAGGACGGAAGCTTCACTAACGAGGTAATGCTGAGAAGGATGAACTTCGATTTGGCAAACGACCTCGGAAATCTCCTGTCGCGTACGGTTTCCATGATACAGAAATACTGCGGCGGTGAGGTTCCTGCGGCTGAGACCAAGGATGCTCTCGACGAAGAGCTTGTCAATATGGCTGTTTCGGTTGCCGACAAGGTCAGCGCTCGCATGGATGAGTTCCAGTTCAACCTCGCACTCGAGGAGATATGGGCACTTATCGCAAGAGCTAACAAGTATATTGACGAGAAAGAGCCTTGGGTACTTGCCAAGGATGAGAGCAAGAAGGCAGAGCTCGATACCGTTATGAGGAATCTCGCTGAGGTCCTCAGAATCGTATCGGTTCTCATTACTCCTTTCATGCATACGACATCCGACAGAATGAGAGTCCAGCTCGGTCTTGCAGATGTTAAGGCCGAGTGGAAGGATGCATACGAGTTCTACGAGATGGAAGGATGCAAAGTAGAGAAGGGTGACATGCTCTTCCCTAGACTGGATATAGACAAGGAGCTCGATGAGCTCGGAGAGATCGGTGCAAAGAATGCTCTTTGATGCACACACACATCTGAACTTCGAAGAATATACTGATGAGGAAAGGCGAACTCTGGCGCAGGAGATAGAGCAATCGGAGCTCGCCTATCTTATTGATGTGGCGGATTCTGTAGAGTCTGCCGAGCAGGCCCTAAAGGATGCGGACGATTATCCTTGGTGCTATGCGGCGGTCGGCATACATCCGAGCTACGCATCGAAGTATACGGATGAGGATATAGAGAAGATAAGAGAACTGGCTACTCACCCGAAGGCTGTCGCGATAGGAGAGATCGGACTCGATTACTACTACGGCACGGACGACAGAGAGGAGCAGCAGGAACTTTTCAGAAAGCAGATAAGGCTGGCAAATGAACTCAAGATGCCTATCATGATACATTCAAGAGATTCGCATCAACTGACTATGGACATACTCACAGAGGAAGGCGCCTTTTCCGATGAGAGGAAGTCGTGGTTTCCGAAGAGACCATCGTCTGGCGGCGGAGAAGAGCCTGATGCGAGGGTGCAGATGCACTGCTACTCTGGATCTCCCGAACTAGCTGCCGAGTACGTAAAGCTCGGTGCTACCATATCCCTAGGAGGACCGATTACTTTCAAGAACGGAAAGAAGGCGGCCGAGGTGGCTCGGCAGATACCGATAGAGTATCTGCTGTCCGAAACGGACGCGCCATACCTGGCGCCCGAGCCGTTCAGGGGCCGCCCAAACAAGTCTCCATATATCGAGCACGTGATCAGGAGGATGGCAATTCTTAAGGTCCTCAGTTATGAGGAGACCGCGCGCATACTGACTGAGAACGGAAAGAGATTTTTCTCTATAAAATAATCCATTGCGACGGTGAACGTGTGGCGAGACTTGTGGTGGAATTGTGACAGCTGCACCGGCGCAACAGTTATCGCAGGAGCGTAGCCGACGAAGATCAATGCTATCTTCATTACGGCAACGCCGTATAAATCCGGAGATAGCATTTAGTCAGAGCGGCTGGCGCGGCGAAGATGAAGCTTCCTACAAACAAGAAGAAGTTCATATGAGCGCGGCCCCGCGATTGACGAGAGCAGGCAGGATGCAATGTCAAATTCCAGCCACCGTTGAGACACACGTCACCGTCGCAATGAAAGAAATAGTAGTAATGAAAAAGAATATTATAATCGACACTATAATAGACGGCGGGCTTATCGAGCCCGGACAGGTAGTCATAGTCGGTCTCTCAGGAGGCCCTGATTCGCTCTGCCTTTTGCATGCCCTCGAAAGCATTTCGTCATCCTTTAATCTGACCCTCGTCCCGGTCCACATCAATCACATGATAAGACCTGAGGCAGAAGAGGAAGCTCGCCATGTGGCAGATATATGCGAGCGCATGGATATAGAGTGTGAGATGTACGAGGTGGACTGCCCTGAATTGGCAGAGAAACTCGGCATATCCACAGAAGAGGCGGGCAGAGAAGTCAGATACAATATTTTTGATGATGTCGCAGAAGAACTCGAAGAGAGAGGAGTTAAGAGAGAGAGAATAGTCATCGCACTCGGACACAACGCGGATGATCAGAGTGAGACGGTGCTGTTTAGACTGCTCAGAGGCTCCGGTGCGCACGGGCTGGCAGGCATACCTGCTCTTCGTATATCCGAGGGCGGATATACCATAGTAAGGCCGCTGCTATCCGTAAACAGAGCGGATATAGAGGAGTATATTAAGGACAATAAACTGCGTCCGAATATCGACAGGTCAAATGACGACAATGCGTATACGAGAAACAAGATAAGAAATGAGCTAATTCCTTATCTTGAGAAGAACTACAATCCTTCAATCAAAGAGACTCTCAGGCGCTTTGCGAGCCTCGCATACATGGATGACAGTATGATCTCGGAGATTGCCTTCTCGATATTCGAGAGCAATATGGAAATCGACGATAAGAGCGGCGACCTCACTCTTAATCTTGCGGAAATCCGCGATAATCCTCCGGCGATTATTACCAGAATTGTAAGGATAATATTCAGCATACTCGGGATCGAGAACTACCTGAACTATGAGCTGACGCTTGATGTGATGGATGCAATCTACTCGGAGAAGCCGTCAGGCTCACTGGACTTGCCTGATTCGTATAAGGCGCACAGGGAGTATGACAGACTTATCTTTACAACCGATGCGAGCAGACGGATCGAGCCTGACCTCGGAATAGAGATAGAAACCAAGCTGGTAATGGCCAAGGATTTCCATCCGGATGAGACGGCACCTTATGCCGCCTTTGACTTCGATAAATTCAATGATGATTATCCCGGAAGAATAGGCGATCTTAAGCTTCGCACGAGATGTGAGGGGGATTTTATAGCTATACGAAACGGAAGCAAGAAGATACAGGATCTACTGGTGGATGAGAAGGTGATCAAGAACGCCAGAGACAGCATACAGATGGTTGCCATAGACAGCGAAGTGCTGTGGATACTCCCAAATAAAAACTTCAGCAAGGAAAGAGACCGAGAAAAGGGGAAATATTCACAAAAATATCATATTTCCGACACAACAGAGAGGGTGCTTTTCATTGAAATAAGCGAATCTATATGATAAAATTTGTGCTCAAGGCACAAATTTTTTCTTTTATTTACCAAAGTGATTTGTGCAAAAAGAGTAAACGAAAGGAAAACGTAAATTGAAAAATCACGGACGCAGTATAGGAACCTATATGATCGTATTCGCAGTCGTGCTGATGGCATCGATTATGATACGAGCTTTGGGTCCTCAGGCCAATCAAAAAGAAGTAAAATTCTCGCAGTTTGCAAGCCATCTGCAGAAAGGAACTTATAAAGAAGTTAATATTACAGACAGGAAGCTGACGGGTATCAAAAAGAATGAGGAAAAGGAGATATCCTACGCACCTTCCTTAGTTGAAATCAGCTGGCTGGAGGAGACAATTCTCTTCCCGATGGTTGAGGAGAACAAGGTCGAACTCATCAGCGATCCGCCTAAGAGCGAGTACAGTCTGATCAATCTGCTGCCGACCATACTCATGCTGGCAGCCATGGGTTTCCTCTTCTATTTCATGATGAGCCAGGGTGGAAACAAGCAGGCCTTCCAGTTCGGTAAGAACAGGGCGAGGCTGTATAAGAGTGACGGAAAGTCCATCACATTCAAGGATGTGGCGGGCCTCGAGGAAGAAAAAGTCGAGCTCTCTGAGATAGTCGACTTCCTCAAAAATCCATCCAAGTATAACAAGCTCGGAGCCAGGATTCCTAAGGGTGTGCTCCTGGTCGGACAGCCGGGTACGGGTAAGACATATATCTCAAGGGCAACTGCCGGTGAGGCCGGCGTGCCGTTCTTTACCATATCCGGATCTGACTTCGTTGAGATGTTCGTCGGAGTAGGTGCATCCAGAGTAAGAGATCTCTTTAGTGAAGCAAAGAAGAATGCCCCTTGCATAGTATTCATAGACGAGATTGACGCCGTAGGAAGAAGAAGAGGCGCGGGTCTCGGCGGCGGCAACGACGAAAGAGAGCAAACTCTTAACCAACTCCTCGTCGAGATGGACGGATTTGACGACAACCTCGGTATCATCATATTGGCAGCAACCAACAGACCTGACGTACTTGACCCGGCACTTCTCAGACCGGGAAGATTCGACAGACAGGTTGTAATCGGCATGCCGGATATCAAGGGCAGGGAAGAGATATTCAAACTCTACACCAAGAACAAACCTCTTGATGACGACGTATCACCTGAGATACTGGCCAAGAGAACACCGGGATTCTCACCTGCGGATATAGAAAATCTGATCAATGAGGCTGCACTGCTCACTGCACGCAGAAACGGCACCAAGATCAGAATGGACGAGATAGAAGAAGCCACCACAAAGGTAATGGCGGGACCTCAGAAGAAGTCGAGAGTAATATCCGAGGCAGAGAGAAAGCTGACTGCTTATCACGAGGCAGGCCACGCCATCGTAATGAGGTCACTTCCGGGTTCGGACCCTGTCCACCAAATTACCATCATTCCTCGTGGAATGGCGGGCGGCTTTACTATGTGGCTGCCTGAAGAGGACAGATTCTTCGAGACCAGAGGACACATGCTCGATACAATCAAGCATCTCCTCGGCGGAAGAGTTGCCGAAGAGCTCAAATTGGAAGATATATCCACCGGAGCCAGCAATGACCTCGAAAGAGCAACTGAGATAGCTCGTGAGATGATTACGAGATACGGATTCAGTGAGAAACTCGGTCCTGTGTCATTTAGTGCGAGCGATGAGGTATTCCTGGGAAGAGACTTCTCCACAAGACAGAATTACTCTGAGGAGATTGCATCGGAAGTCGATCACGAAATCAGGAGACTTCTCGAGGAATGCTATGCAGAGACCAAGAAGATTCTTACGGATAACGATGCCGCATTCGAGAGGGTGGCTCAGGCGCTGCTCCTCGTAGAGACTCTGGACGGAGACCAGTTCGAGAGACTCTATACCGGAGAGGCCGATCCTGAGAGCATCAGGGATGAGGTGGCAGACGAGAATAAGAAGATTGCCCATAAGAATAAAAAGGAAGCAGAGGAAAGTGCCAGAATCGAAGAGGAAGAGAGACTCGAAAAGATGGAGAAACTCGGAGAACTGCAAAAGGATTCGGGCCTTGAAGTTGAGATAAAAGTTAAAGAGCCGAAGGGCAATAGTTCAAGCGACAAGAGCGACGAGAAAGAAGAGAAATGAAGATAAGTGTAAAAGATTGTCTGAAACTTGATGCTTTCAGAGGCAGCAAACTACTGTGCTGCAAGGAAGATGCCGCAAGACGCGTCAGGACCGTATCGGTGCTGGATGAGTCCAATCTTGAAATGGGTGTTGAAAGAAACGGTGTCAGAGAGCAAATGGTTATCACTCATTTTTGGACTCACAAGGATGATATCGAGTCCCAAAAGAAAGCCGTGACTGAGCTCGGTAACAGAGGCATCAGCGCTCTCGTAATCTTCCTAAATGAGGAAGGTGTAAAGAAAGTCGATGATGCGGTCATTGCCGCGGCCGAAGCCGTATCCCTTCCGCTTATTGCTGTCGAAGATACGGGCAGGGTCACTTATGCCATGCTGATTGAAGAGGTGCTCGATAAGATTCTCTACGGAGAAAACTACAGCGATAACGTACTTAACAATACGATTTATCATCTGCTGAACTTCGAAAAGCACAGCAATTTCCCGACGGCACTTAGAGAAGCGGCTCTTTTCAACAACTACCAGGTGGTATTGATGACGGAGGAGTTCAATACCATACTCACTGTCGAGACAAGACATCTTGTTAAGATTGAGGATGCGGTCAGTGCTGCTCGTAAGGAAGATGCTTTCAGCATGAACGGGTTTACCAGAGTGGACATCGAAGGCATAGTCACTTACTGGGGATATATCAGCATTAAGGATCAAAAGTACATACTCGTTATAGTAGATAACGAAGATGAGTACTCCGGTGCTGAGATGAGCAAGCTCGCTCAGACCATAGAATTGGCCATTGGAATGTGGAAGTACACGCCGGAAAGAGATTCAAGAGCTGAGTTTATTAAATCGGCGGTAAGGGGAGACATTTCATTCTGCTACACATTGCTGGACGAATCAGCTCTCAGAGACATGCAGTTCTGCAGCGTTTTTTGCATCAGAAGCTCAAATGCCGATGAGGTGGATGAACTCCTGACCAAATATAAAAAGGACTGCGACTTCGGACTCCTGACCACCAGGGAAGGAGACGAGTTGTATGGGGTTATTTATACCGACGGAGGCACAGAAAGAGGCATTGAAGTTAAGAATGCCTGTCTCGAGTTATTCGAGGAGCTGAAAAGCGGCCACAAGGATACTAGGATATTCCACGTCACGGGACTTGCGTCACTGGAGGCTGCGGTAGACGGCTTTAAGATGATTAACCGCACAGGCAGATACATGGAAAAGGTATTCCCGTTCAAGAGAGTATTCTCCAAATACGAGATGTCCATGGTAAGTGACTGCGTATATATGAATTCAGCAGCACCGGCTCTTCGCAAGATGTATCTGGATCTTTTGGAGCCTTTCGAGAGAGAAGTATCCCCGAACAAGGGCAAACTTCTCCTGGATACACTGTCCACATTCGTGCTCGACGCGGGCATGAACAGCAACAGAACAGCGGTGTTCATGAACATCCATAACAACACCGTGCAGTACAGACTCAGAAAGGCCAATGACATTCTCGGTGCCGAGATGACGGCCAACAGAGTTATCCCGGGTCTTACTATGGCCCTCGCACTCAAGAGACTGGAGGAGATCTGATATGCTGCTCGCGATAGATGTAGGTAATACTAACGTAGTACTTGGTGTATTCGATAAAGACAAGTTGATTGAAAGCTGGAGACTCGCCACTGATAACAGAAGATCCGCTGACGAGTACGGCACTATTATTGAGTCGATGTTATTAAGAGAAGGAATTAAGCCTTCGGACATCGAAGATATCATCATTGCATCGGTAGTACCGTCACTGCTCTTTACTTTGGAGCATATGTGCATGAAGTTCTATGAGATGAATCCTATCGTAATAGAAACAGGCATAAAGACGGGACTCAAGATAAAATACGACGATCCCCGCCAGGTGGGCGCGGACCGTATAGTTAACTGCGTCGCTGCTCACACTAGATACGGCGGCAATATTATTGTAATAGACTTCGGTACAGCCACTACACTTTCCTGCGTAAGCGAGGACGGAGTATTTCTCGGAGGTGCAATTGCCCCGGGAATCAAAACCCAGGCTGCGGCACTTTTTGAACATACTGCCAAACTCCCGAATGTAGACCTCGAACTTCCGGGCAAATTCATATGCAAGAACACCTCGGAGGCCATGCAGTCCGGACTTATCTACGGACATATGGGATTCACAGAGCACATGGTCAAGTGCATGAAGGAAGAGATGGCTGCAGAAACCGGATGCAAGGCCGATGAGATAAAGGTCATCGCTACGGGCGGTATGGCCACGATGATGAGAAGTGGTGTTGATTGCATAGATGAAATCGACAGAAGACTCACACTCGACGGTCTGCAGATGCTGTACGAAAAGAATAAGGGGCTCAAGAAGAAGAGAGTCCTTCAGGATTGATGAAATCAAGGGAACTAAGAATAGGCAGCCTCAGGCTGAAATCACCGTGGATACTCGCGCCTATGGCGGGTATAAGCGATTCTGTCATGAGAAGACTCTGCGAAGAACAGGGTGCGGCGATGACCTGCACGGAGATGATAAGCGCGAAGGGGCTGTATTATGACGGCCGCAAGACTGAGGCTCTGACATATATACCTGAAGATGCCGGCCCGACATCGCTTCAGATTTTCGGAAGCGAGCCGGACATAATGGCGGAGGCGGCAAGGAGACTTGAGGACCTTCCGAACGAGGTGCTTGACATCAATATGGGGTGCCCCGTTCCAAAGGTAACGAAAAACGGAGAGGGCTCTGCTCTTATGACCAATCCTTCTCTTGTCTATGATATAGTCAAGGCCGTATCAGGGGCGACTAAAAAGCCCGTGACAGCCAAGATCAGAAAAGGCTTCACAAACGAAAATGCAAATGCAGCAGAAATTGCCAAGGCAATCGAAGAGGCCGGAGGAGCGGCGGTCGCGGTTCATGGCAGGACGAGGCCTGAATACTACAGCGGAAAAGTTGACAGAGATATCATTAAGAAGGTAAAGGAATCCGTCGCTATACCCGTTATAGCAAGCGGTGATGTAACGGATGCTGCATCAGGCATGTCCATGCTGGATGAGACCGGCTGCGATATGGTGATGATAGGACGCGGCGCACTCGGTAATCCGTGGATATTCAGAGAATTGGATGCAGCATACAAAGGTGAGGAACTACCGCCCGCGCCGGGAGTGGATGAACGCATAGATATGATGATAAGGCATCTGGATATGCTCTCTGAACTCAAGGGTGATGTGACGGCGGTCAAAGAATTCCGGAAATTCGTGGCCTGGTACACCAAGGGCATAAGAGGATCCGCGGCTTTAAGAAGAGCCGTAAACGATATCACGGACATCGAAATAATGAAGGATACATTTAGGAGAGAATTGAAGCTTGGATAGAAAAGGAACAGGCTCAGAGAAAAAGAGAATAAGGGCAGGTGTTGTTATCAGCCTGATTGCAAGCATGGTATTCATGCTTTCTTCGTGTACGACATACAACAGCTTTAAAGGTACATTCATCGATAAAACGAATGATGAAGTTGAGCCTACCATTACAATTGGCGTCTTTGAGCCGCAGACAGGAAGAAACGAGCAAAAGGGAAAGGAAGAGCTCAAGGGAATTGAGCTTGCAAACAGCATCTACAACAATGTTGACGGATACAAGGTGGTACTCTCAAAGGTGGACACGCAGTCAAGTGTAAGCGCTACCGAAACCGCTGTCAGCGGACTGATTGAGATGAATCCCGTTGCGATAATAGGTTCGGCAGGAGAGGCCACATCGCTTGCCGCATCGGAGATTATTGAGGAGGCCAAGATCCCGACCATCACACCGTCTGCTACAAATCCCCTTATAACCCAGGGTAACGAATACTATTTCAGAGCATCCATAACAGAGTCTCAGATGGGGCAGGGGCTTGCAGAGTATGCATGTGAGGAATTGAAATCCGAAAAGATAGGCATTCTCAGTCTCAAAAATGACAGTAGCGTTGCGGCCATAATCGACGGCTTTGAGTCAAAGGTAAAGAAACTGAACGACGGAAGCAGCAGTTCGATTATTGCGCGCGCGGAGATATCCCCGAACAATACGAAGGAAATGCAGGATGCGGTTATGCTCTTCAGACTCAAGACCGTAAAGGTGCTTTTCGCACCTCTGGGTGCAGAGGATATGGATAAGCTGTTCAGCATAATTGAGGAAAAGGATATGACGGACATAGTTTTCCTCGGAAACCGCAGCTGGGGAGATGAGGCGTTCATCAATATGATGAGCAATCACCCTAATATCAAAGTCGTATTTCCGTATGAGACCGTGCTATCAGGAACCAACTCAACTTCAGATGCAATCACACAGGAAGCTCAGAGATTCCAGATAGAATACGCCGGCAGATACGGAAACGATGATATACCTACATACAACGCGGCTCTGGGATATGATTCATATCTGTTGCTGATTAATGCAATTCATACTGCAAAATCGCTCGAGGGAGAAGATGTAAGAGCAGCTCTTCTCGATCTTCAGGGCTTGAAGTGTTCTACGGGAGAATTCTCATTCGATCAAAACGGAAATGTCGTACGATCGGTAACTCTTTCGACCATCAAAGACAACAAACCTGTTACTGAGTATGTGTGCGAAGGAGAAGCCAAGGCCACAAAGCTCGAAGAAGTAGAGGAGCAGCAAAAGGAAAACTAAGATGGGATATTCGGAAAGACTTGAATCATACAAAGACGATATGATACGCACGCTCGCTGAGTCGGTGTCCAAACCAAGCGTAGGCTCCGATGCCGTGAGGACGGCAGAAGGAGAGACTCTTCCTTTCGGAAGAGGAGTGCACGACGCCCTTGTGCACATGCTGGATGTCGGCAGTGAGATGGGTTTTGCGGTATATAACGACGATAATTATGCAGGTCATATCGAATGGGCTCCAAGCGAGGCATCATCGGAAGGATATTTCGGCATCGTCGGACATCTCGACGTGGTGCCGGAAGGAACCGGCTGGGATAATAATCCTTTTGAACTCATTCAGAAGGACGGAATTCTCTACGGCAGAGGAACTTCCGACGACAAGGGCCCTTTGGTAGCATCTCTTTATGCCCTCAAGGCTTTAAAAGACGAGGGACTGGAGCCTAAGTTGCCTATCAGAATAGTGCTGGGACTTGACGAAGAAAGAGGCTCCGTCAGCATAGATCATTACACGGAGAGTATGGGACATCCCGCTATGGGATTTACCCCGGACGGAAGCTTTCCGCTCGTAAATGCAGAACTCGGCATACTCGTATTTGACCTCGCCCAGAAGTTTTCATCCAAACCTGCCAAAGAAGAACTCAGACTGACTAAGTTCGAGGCAGGTACGGCACACAACGCGGTGCCTGAGACGGCCAAGGCGGTAATATCCGGAGATAAGGCCAATTTCGATGAGATTATTGAAAAGGTAAAGGCATACAAGGAGGAAAGCGGATACGAGATAAGCTGCAAAAAGCAGGGAGCAGCTCTCGTGGTAGAGACTAGGGGAAAGGCTGCTCACGGCGCTCATCCCGAGCTCGGTCTCAACGCCGCAAGTATCCTGTTTGACTTTCTCGGACGCATAGGTTTTGCAAACGAGGAGCTCAACGACTTTATAGCCTTTTACAACAATTGCATCGGCTTCGATATCCACGGAGAAAGAATCGGCTGCGATTTGTCGGACGAAGCGTCAGGCCCTTTGATCTTCAACGTCGGAGTTGTAAATATAAACGAGGATCTGGCCAGTGTTTCGGTCAATATTCGTTATCCGGTTACTTACACTGATGATATAGTTCTCGGAGGCATACAGCAACTGCTGGCTGACAGCTCAGTCGGCATAGTAACCCGCATGGTGCAGGAACCTGTGTATATGGAAACAGACAGCCATATGGTGGAGGTCCTAATGGATGCATACAAGGCGGAGACCGGAGATGAAAAAGCTGAGCCTATCGTTATGAGAGGTGGCACCTACGCCAAGATGATAAACAATATCCTCGCATTCGGAGCACTCTTCCCTTGGGAGGATGACACTATGCATCAGGCAAACGAGAAGATCAGCGTTGACTCTATGATGAAGATGGCTCGTATATATGCGAGAGCTTTAGAAAATCTTTGCTTTGACCGAGGCGAATAAATCGGTCTATAATAAACCAATCTGTTTCAGGGCGTGGTGAAAGTCCACACCGGCGGTGATTGCCAGTGCATAAGTCCGCGAGCCTCAGGGCTGAACCGGTGAGAATCCGGTACCGACGGTATAGTCCGGATGAAAGAAACATGACATTACAAGTTGTTGTGATGAATGGCCTTGACTGTTTCAAGGTCATTATTAATGCCTGACAGATTCCATCCGTTCATAAGAAAAGGAGGAATATGTTATGAACACAAGTAAGACGACGGTAAAACTCACGAAGATGGCCATGCTGGTGGCTCTGTCCATCGTTTTGGTTTTCTTTATTCACTTCCCGATATTCCCTGCGGTGGCATTCCTTGAATATGATCCCGCAGACATCCCGATTCTAATCGGCTCATTTGCCTTCGGACCTGTTGCAGGTATACTCCTCACAGTTGTGACGGCAGTAGTCCAGGGCGTGACGGTCTCGGCCCAGTCCGGACCTTACGGAATAATCATGCATATTATTGCGACCTCGGCACTGGTTTTGACATCGGGCATCATCTATTCGAGAGGAAAGACCAAAAAACGTGCTGTTATAGGGCTCATCTGCGGTACACTTGCGATGACGCTTATCATGGTACCGGCCAATATGCTCATCACACCGACATTTATGGGTATGCCTCTTGAAGGCCTTATGCCTTTTATGCCGTGGATAGTGCTGTTCAATTTGGTGAAGGCCGGAATAAACAGTCTGGTGACATTCCTTGTGTACAAGAAGATAAGCCCGCTGCTCAGGGGAGATGAACAGGCAGAGACTGCACTATAGGAGATAGCATTGAAAGAAATCGAAAGGGGCAAATTCATACTCGACTCCGAAGAAAAGACGAGGCGGCTCGGACTTAAGATTGCTGATGCACTTGAGCCCGGCGACATTGTCGCGCTCGTAGGTGAGCTCGGAGCCGGAAAGACCGCCCTTACGAAATACATAGCAGAGGGGCTTGGCATAGAGTCCAAAGTGATAAGTCCGACCTTCACCATAGTAAGGCTTTACGAGGACGGAAGAGTGCCTCTGGCCCATTACGATGTGTACCGTCTGAGCGGAAGTGATGAACTTTGGGATACAGGAGCCGCTGATATCATTGGCGGCAGATATGCCTCGGTGATAGAGTGGGCTGATATTGTTGCAGACTCGCTGCCTGAAGATGCACTTTTGGTGCACCTGCAATATGCAGATGAAGATGGAGCGCGCATAGCGGAGATAATATAGATAATGAAGATACTGGCAATTGAAACAACAGGTAAATACGGATCGGCCGCCCTGATTGACGATGAGGGCAGGATTTATTCTGCCGAAACACATGACGGCATGGATCATCTGAGAGAACTGATTGGCACTGTTGACAAGACGTTAAAGGAAGCGGGTTGTGAAAAATCCGAGTTGACTCATGTCGCGGCATCGGTGGGCCCGGGATCATTTACGGGCATAAGAATAGGTGTTACCGCAGCCAGGACCTTCGCACAGATGCTGGACATCCCATGCATAGAAGTGTCTTCTCTTACGGGTATGGCGCTCAGAGTATTGGAAGATGCCGAGGGGAAGGCATGCAATGTCGTATGCTCGATAATTAACGCCAGGCGCCACCAGGCATATGCCGGCGCATGGGGCATGACCAACGGCACGGTTTTCCCGCTGCTCGAAGAAAAACAGTACATGATAGAAGAAGTAATCGAAAAGCTGAAACCCTTCGGCAGGATTTATTTCACGGGTGACGGGGTGGATGCATACGACGACATTATCGAGGAATCGGATATAGGAACTCGAGTGGAATTTGCCCCTGAGGAGATACGCTATCAGCACGCATCGACCGTAGCAGGACTTGCTCTTATCAAAGCAGATGCGGGAGAAATCGTAGGCTATGACGAATTGCTTCCCGAATATATGAGACTTGCCGAAGCAGAGCAGAGATTAAAAGAAGGAACGCTGAGTGATAAGATAAGCAAACTCACGGGCAAATAATTATGGACGCAATAGATACTTGCAATATCAAAATAAGAGAAGCTAAGCTCTACGACCTGCCTGCGATGACCAGGATGGAGAGGGAGTCTTTTGATTCCTATCAAGGCCCTGATAATCTCAGCAAGGAGTTGAATCGAAATGACGGCAGCAATTACATAGCCGTCGCTGAGGCGGGAGACGAGAGAGTAGGCTATGCAAACATCCACATCGTAAGAGGAGAGTCTCAGCTATACAGCATTGCAATTGATTCGGCCTGCCGCGGACAGGGAATCGGAGAGATGCTCCTGAGCCACATGATAGATAAGAGCAGAGAACTCGGCTGCGATGTCATGACTCTTGAGGTTAGGGCAGGTAACACGGCTGCCATCGAGCTTTATAAAAAACTCGGTTTTAAGGAGGTCGGTCGCCGCAAGGGTTATTATCGCAAGGAGAAGGAAGATGCTGTCCTTATGGATAAGGAACTGGCGACAATTGAGATAAGCGTAAACGTAGAATAGAAGATGAAAGACGGAAGATTTCTGACACTGGGAATAGAGACAAGCTGTGATGAGACCGCCGCATCGGTAGTTGCAGACGGCCGCATTGTCATGAGCAATGTAATAAGTTCACAGATAGACATACATACTCAGTACGGCGGAGTCGTGCCTGAGATAGCGTCGAGAAAGCACCTCGAGCGCATTAATGATGTAATTCAAAAGGCACTGGATGATGCGGAAGCAGAGGCGAAAGATATAGATCTAATCGGTGTGACTTACGGACCGGGACTTGTCGGTGCGCTTCTGATCGGAGTTGCCGCAGCCAAGTCCATGGCATATGCACTTGACACCCCTATGGTCGGAGTCAATCATATGCACGGACATATCGCAGCCAATTATCTGGAGTATCCGGAGCTTGAGCCTCCTTTTATGGCGCTTGTCGTATCGGGCGGACATACGGATATAGTAAATGTAACAGACTACAATAAATGTGAGAAACTGGGCGGAACAAGAGACGATGCCGCAGGCGAGGCCTTCGATAAGGTAGCGAGAGTAATCGGTCTAGGCTATCCTGGCGGACCTAAAATAGATAAAGCGGCCCGCGAGGGTAACAAAGATGCCATTCATTTTAAGAGAGTTTATCTCGAGGACGGCAGCTACGATTTCAGCTTCTCCGGGCTCAAGACTCAGGCCCTGAATTACCTTAACAGCGAAAAGCAGGCGGGACGAGAGATAGATGTAAACAATGTAGCAGCAGGATTTCAGGAAGCCGTAATGGAAGTAATTGCGGACAAGGCAGTGTCAGCTGCACTGGAGTTCGGAAGGGATCGTATAGTCATGGCAGGCGGAGTTGCCTCCAACACCAGGCTTAGAGAGCTGATGGAGGAAAAGGCATCTATGCACGGGATTGATATTTTAAAGCCGAGCCCCGTGCTTTGCACGGATAATGCAGCTATGATAGCTTCTTCGGCATACTATGCATATCAGGCGGGTGAGCGAAGCGGAATGGACCTCGACGCAGTGCCCGGACTGGAGTTTTAGATGATAGTCATATCGGGAAAAGATATCAGCAAATCATACGGGACAGACATCATTACAGAGGATGTCTGTTTTGGCGTTAATAAAGGAGACAGAATAGGTGTGGTCGGTGCGAACGGCAGCGGCAAATCCACCCTGCTCGATATAATTGCAGGAGAACTTGAGCCGAGCTCAGGTGAAGTGTATATCCGTAGAGACATGAGTCTCGCTTATCTAAAGCAAAAGAATATATTCCTCGGGACGGGCACCGTTCTCGATGAGGCATCCAAGAGTTTCAAACACATCAATGCTATGGAAAAGAGGCTGGAGGAACTTCAGACCGCTATTTCGGATCACGAAAGCGAGAGTTTCGAAGCAGACCTCGCGGAGTATACCGAGCTCATGGAAGAGTATGAGCAAAAGGGCGGATACACATACAAGAGCGAACTCGCATCGACTCTTAAGGCAATGGGTTTTGATGATGAGGATCTCGGAAAGACCACGGACAAACTCTCGGGCGGTGAACGCACGAGGCTTGCCCTCTCATGCATACTCCTCAGAAAGCCTGACATACTCATGCTGGATGAGCCTACCAATCATCTGGACCTCAATATGCTGGAGTGGCTCGAGGATTATCTGAAGTCGTATAAGGGCACTCTCATAGTCGTATCTCACGACAGGTATTTCCTGGATAAGATAGTAAACAGAATATTCGATATGAACGAGGGAACCCTCGATGCATATGACGGCAATTACTCAGAGTTTCTCGTAAAGAAGGCAGAGCGCCTGGAGATAATGATGCGAGAGTACATTAAGCAACAGGAGGAAATTGCCAGGCAGGAAGAGATAATTCGCAGATTCAAGCAACACGGCACGGAACATCTGACAAAGAGGGCCAGATCCCGTGAGAAAAGACTCGCCATGATGGAGCTCATAGAAAAGCCGAGCATCAGACGCAGCAGGATGAAACTTGATTTTGAGGCGGATTTCAAAAGCGGCGGTGATGTGCTCGAAGCAGAAGGCCTCTCAAAGAGCTTTGGTGAGAGGACACTTTTTATCGGAGTGGATATGCTGGTCAGGCGCTGCGAAAAGATATGCATTATAGGTAATAACGGTATAGGAAAGACCACTCTGCTCAAGATACTTCTCGGCCTGGAAAAGCCAGATGGCGGATATCTCAAGATAGGATATAATGTTGACTTCGGTTATTATGATCAGGGGCAGCTTCTACTCGATGACAATGAGACGGTGCTGGGAGAGATGAAGAATGCATATCATCTGTATACTGATACTGAGATGAGATCCCTGCTCGGGAGGTTTCTGTTTATAGGAGATGATGTATTCAAACTGGTCAAGGACATCTCCGGTGGAGAGAAAGCCAAGCTATCGCTACTAAAGCTCATGCTCTCGGGCGCTAACACCCTGGTGCTGGATGAGCCGACCAACCACCTTGATATTGAATCGAGGGAGGTGGTAGAAGAAGCACTTATTGAATTCGAAGGCACGCTCATCATAGTGTCCCACGACAGATACCTACTCAGTAAAATACCTGACAGGATACTTGAACTTACGAAGAACGGTCTTACAGAGTATAAGGGTAAGTATGACTACTATCTCGAGAAATCCGGAAGAATGAAGGCTGAGGCATCTTCGGACGAAAGTGCAGAAAAGGCTTTCAGAAGTGAAACCGACAAGACGCTCGATGTAGTAAGGGAATCTGAAGCCAAAAGGCAGGAAAAGAAAAAGGCCGAGGCAGAGCAGAGGCGTAAGGACAGAAGGCAGGACTCCATTGAAGAGAAAATACACGAGCTGGAAGCCAGATTGGCTGAGCTTTCAGATGAACTCAGCGAAGGAGGACGCACGGGAGACCACGAGTGGATGGCAGAGCATTCAAAGCTTATGGCCGAATGTGAGGCGGAAATTACATCTTTATACGATGAATGGATGCTTCTTCAGGAATAGTGATAACATTTTTAAGCAAGATTATAGAATATCTGTTAAAAATTTATTGAAACTGCTAAAATATGGCTTTATAATTATCAAGGTAGACAATAAAAGGAAAAAAGGAGTTACAAATGGTATTTGATAAGGTAAAAGAACTCATCGTTGAACAGCTTGACGTAGATCCGGAAATCGTAACAGAGGAGACGGATTTCATGAAGGACCTCGAGGCAGATTCTCTCGACGCAGTTGAGATTATTCTCGGAGTTGAGGATGAGTACGGAATTGAGATTCCGGATGATGTTGCCGAGAACTTCACAAAAGTAGGGGATATCGTTAAATACGTAGAGGCAAACAAATAGAGAGACGACAATGCAACAAAAGGTTTCAAACGCTATAATCAGAAGATTGCCGAGATACAGAAGGTATCTGGGATATCTGCAGACCAAAGGTGTTAAAAAGATTTCATCCAATGAGCTATCTGAGCTCATCGGATACACAGCATCGCAGATCAGACAGGATTTGAACACCTTCGGAGAATTCGGTCAGCAGGGTTACGGGTACGAAGTAGACAATCTTTATAAAGAAATAAACAAGATATTGGGTCTGGACAGAGAATACAAAACAGTAGTTATCGGTGTGGGTAATCTCGGACAGGCAATTACGAATTACACGTATTACTACAAAATAGGATTTAATATCATGGGTCTTTTTGACGCGAATCCTAAGATTATAGGTAATGTCATCAATGACGTTGAGGTCATGGATGTATCCGAGCTTGAGGAATATGTAAAGCAGGAGAATATCGATATAGGTGTTATCTGCGTCAACAGAGAGAATGCTCAGGAGGTAGCTGACAAACTTATCGAAGGCGGCATCAAGGGAATCTGGAATTTTGCTCCGATCGATCTTGTGGTACCTGATGAAATCGCGCTCGAGTCCGTCCATCTTTCGGACAGCCTGCACGCTCTTTCGTTTATGATTAAGAGCAAGAGCGAAGAGGCGGCTTCAAATAAGTAGCTAAGACTCGGCATTAAGAAAGAAAAATCCCGTAGCCTGGCTACGGGATTTTAGATAACGCTATATTGCCTGATGCCTATGCTTCTGCAGGTGCATCTACAGGGCAATTTGATGCGCAAGCACCGCAATCGATGCAGCTATCTGCGTCGATAACATAAGGTGTACCCTCGGTAATAGCTCCTACAGGGCAGTTATCTGCACAAGCGCCGCAAGCGATGCAATCTTCGGAAATCTTATAAGCCATAATGTTACCTCCTTGGTTGCAATAATATCTACAAGCGAAGTATAGCATTTAGAAAATGCTTTGTAAACACAAAAAATAATCGCTCAAACCCGTGCAAATTCATAGGTTTGAGATAGGAATTAAAAACAGAGAATACACATGAAGATAGTTTCATTCACGGGAAAAAGCGGGACGGGCAAGAGCTACCAGGCGACGGCTTTGGCTCAAAGAAGAGGATTCGATGCCATAATAGATGACGGTCTTCTTATATATAAAGGCCAGATTGTGGCGGGCACCTCTGCCAAGAAGTGCGCTACTAAGGCTGCAGCTATGAGGGCCGCTCTTTTTAATGTAAAGGAACAAAGAGATCAGGTAAGTGAGGCTATCGAAAAATACAGACCGAATGCCATCATGATAATCGGCACCTCGGACAGGATGACGGATATAATCGCGGACCAACTCGGTTTCGGAAAAGTCGAGGAGAGAATATATATAGAAGATGTAAGCACGGAAGAAGACAGGCAGCTTGCCGCACACTATAGGATAGACGAAGGAGAGCACGTTATCCCCGCACCCGTAGGACAGCTCAGAAGGGACTTTGCCGGATACTTTATGAATCCGCTCAAGCTTTTCAGGGACAGGGCTCTCGGAACACATTTAGCCGGATCCCATCAGGATAAGGGTAAGGAAGAGGATGCTTCCAATGAGAGGACGGTGGTAAGACCCACCTTCAGCTACTCGGGCACGTTTGAGATAAGCGAGCAGGTAATAAGAGACATAATCAAGATAAGCGCAAGAAAGTACGAAGATTCTCTTGTGGTAGTGGACAGGATGAGCAACGGCAAACAGCTCAATATGTCGGTGACCATAGACGTGAGAGTGTTGAGAGAAAGCGAATCAATCGACAGCTGCCTCGCATTTCAAAAGGATGTACACGATGCCATTTCAAACATGACGGCATTTACAATAGACAGCGTTAATGTAAGGATATGCGATATCGCAAAGGATCACAGCGACCTGATGTCCAGAAAGCTACACGGTCAGTAGATATGAAATACGAAGAACTAAACAATATAGTATTTGATAATATCCGAGACTTCAATCCTGTCCACACTTTCGAGTGCGGGCAGGTTTTCAGGTGGCGTCCGGAAGAAGAAAAAGGAGAGATTTATGCCGGAGTTGCAGGATGCAATGCGGCGAGGATTAAGTTCTCGGACGGAAAACTCACCATAGAGGCGAGCGGAGGAGATCAGGAATTCTGGTATGACTACTTCGATCTTACGACCGACTACGGAGCTATCAAGGATGAGCTTGTGAGAAATGAGCCGAAGATTGAGAAGGCCTGTGAGTACGGATACGGGATAAGGATACTGAGGCAGGATCTCTTCGAGACCATCATTTCTTTTATCATCTCACAAAACAACAATATACCTCGCATAAGAAAGAACATAGAGTCTCTGTGTGAGACCTACGGTGAGGAGATAGGGGATATAGAAGGAAAGACAGTATATGCCTTTCCGACTCCCGAGGCTCTGGCTGACGCAGATGAAGAGGAATTGTCGGAACTGAAGTTGGGATACAGAGGTCCTTACATAATCGAGACCGCAAAGAAGTATCTTGAGGCGGGATGTCCTACTTGCAGAGAGGAGCTCCTTTCAATGCACGGCGTAGGCCCAAAGGTCGCGAACTGTATCATGCTCTTCGGCCTGTCGGATGTCGCGGCATTTCCTATAGATACCTGGGTCAGGCAGATTATGACGGATATGTACGGGTTTGCCGATAAGGATGTAAAAGGCATGCAGAGATTTGCCGAAGAGAAGTTTGGCAGCTATGCCGGATATGCCCAGCAATATCTGTTCTATTATTACAGGGACAGAAGTCTGTAAAAGCATCGAAAGAATGCCCGAATCTTCTACAATACAGGTGTTGACATCACCCTCGTGGGCGAGTACAATAGGTTTTGGTGACCTGGCACTCTAAGCGTGAGAGTGCTAAAAAAGATATAAATAGTAAAACGGAGGAATAATATGAGTATCGGAATCAAACCACTCGGAGCAAGAGTAGTTATAAAGAAAATGGAAGCTGAAGAAAAGACTGAGGCAGGTCTGCTTCTTTCCGGAAGTGCAAAGGAAAAGCCACAACAGGCAGAGGTCCTGGCTGTAGGCCCGGGAACATCGGAGGAGCCAATGGAGCTCAAGGTAGGAGATATCGTTGTATTTTCCAGATACGGCGGTTCTGAACTCAAGTACAAGGGTACTGAGTACACAATCATTAATCAGAAAGACATCCTCGCAACTATCGAAAAATAGCAGGCGAGTGAAGATACAAGGAGGAATCACAAATGGCTAAAGAACTTTTTTACGGCGAGGATTCAAGAAGAAAACTCCTGGCCGGAGTCGACAAACTCGCAGACACAGTAAAGATTACGCTCGGACCTAAGGGCAGAAACGTACTGATTGAGAAATCATTCGGATCTCCGCTCATCACAAACGACGGAGTATCGATTGCCAGAGAGATTGAGCTTGAAGATCAGGTTGAAAACATGGGAGCTCAACTCGTAAAGGAAGTTGCCACCAAGACAAACGATGTCGCAGGTGACGGTACTACAACAGCTACACTTCTCGCACAGAGCATCATCAGAGAGGGCTTCAAGAACGTAACAGCAGGTGCTAACCCGATGATTCTCAAGAAGGGAATCTCAGAAGCAGTTGACGCTGCTGTTGAGTATCTCAAAGGAGCTGCAAAGCAGGTAGATGACAAGGCATCCATCGCACAGGTTGCATCCGTATCCGCAAACGACGCGGAAATCGGAGAGCTTATCGCTGAGGCCATGGAGAAGGTCGGAAAAGACGGAGTCATCACAGTAGAAGAGTCCAAGACTATCGGAACATCCCTCGACATCGTAGAGGGTATGCAGTTCGACAGAGGATACCTCTCACCGTACATGGCCAACAACGAGAAGATGGAAGCTGTAATGAGCAAGCCTTACATCCTTCTCACAGATAAGAAGATCAGCAACATTCAGGATATCATTCCGCTGCTCGAGGGCATCATGAAGGCAGGCTCAAGCCTCCTCATCGTAGCTGAGGATGTGGACGGAGAAGCACTCGCAACTCTCGTTCTCAACAAGCTCAGAGGAACTCTCGATGTAGTAGCCGTAAAGGCTCCTGGATTCGGAGACAGACGTAAGGCCATGATGGAGGACATCGCTGTTCTCACAGGCGGAATCGTAATTTCCGAGGAACTCGGATACGAGCTCAAGGAAGCTACAATCGACATGCTCGGACAGGCCGAGACAGTCAAGGTTAATAAAGAAAACACAGTCATCGTAAACGGTGCCGGAGAAAAGGCAGACCTCGAAGCCAGAATCGCACAGATTAAGGCCGAGCTCGATGAGACAACATCCGACTACGATAAAGAAAAGCTTCAGGAAAGACTTGCCAAGCTCTCAGGCGGTGTAGCTGTTATCAATGCAGGTGCTGCATCCGAGACGGAGCTCAAGGAAAAGAAACTCAGACTCGAGGACGCTCTCAACGCTACAAAGGCTGCTGTTGAGGAAGGCATCGTTGCAGGTGGCGGAGTTTCGCTCATCAGAGCCATCGAAGCAGTCAGCAAGTATGCAGAGAAGCTCGACGGAGATATGAAGACAGGTGCCAGAATTGTAGAGCGCGCTCTCGAGGAGCCTGTAAGACAGATTGCAGAGAATGCCGGATTTGACGGAGCCGTAGTAGTTGCGGCAGTCAAGGACGCAAAGGGAGATACAGGATTCAACGCAGCAAGCGAAGAGTACGAAGACATGATTAAGGCAGGTATCGTAGATCCTGTAAAGGTAACAAGATCCGCTCTTCAGAATGCAGGCTCTGTTGCGGGAATGCTCCTGACCACAGAGGCGGGTATTACGCAGATCAAGGAACCGGAACCTCCAATGCCGGCTAATCCAGGAATGGGCATGATGTAAGATTCCCTTCGGATTATACGGCGTTGCCGTAAAGTCGGGAATCTTGACCTACGTCGGCAAGCTCCTCCGGTAAAATCTTCCTCCGGATTATACGGCGTTGCCGTAAAGTCGGGAATCTTGACCTACGTCGGCAAGCTCCTCCGGTAAAATCTTCCTCCGGATTATACGGCGTTGCCGCAAGGTCGGAAGTAATAATAATTATGGGCGGTTACTTCATTATAAGTGACCGCTTTTTCCTTTAAATAATTTTAGAAAATGACCTTTCCGTGTTATGATAGAGCATATGGAAAATGTTTGTGAGAATGGGAAAATGAAAGAACAATGAGAAGAAGAAGGAAATTGATGAAAAAGCTGCTTTTGGTAGCGGCTATGCTGATTCTGTGCCTAGTGGCAGGACTTTACCTTGTGAAAATGGTAGGCACGAGAGCGGAAGAATCTAAGCAGGCTCAGGCGGAAGCAGAAGCTCAGGCACAGGCTGAGGCTGAAGCACAAGCCGAAACCGAGGCAGCAGAGAAAGCTGCGAGCGCGGAAAAATCAGAACACATTTATGCATATCGCGGAAATTCAGATGATCAGCTTTTCACTCCGGCAGCATATGAAAGTGCCATTGAGGCAGGTGCCGGCATCATCGTACTGCCGTTTGTAGTTTCTCAAGACGGTACGCTTTATGTGGCCGACGATGATGATGCATCGAGCTTGACGGGAACATCAGGTGCTTTCTCGGGAATGGTTGATTCTCAGATTGATGCTCTTGAAACCAAGGCAGGCACCAAGGTAATGAAGGTCAGCGATGCACTCGAAAAGTACGGAAACGATGTGAAATATGTCATCGAGCCGAAATACACCAGTGAGCGCAATCAGCAGGCTTTGGCTGATCTAATCAATAAATACGGCTGCGCGGATAATGTAATCATTGCCAGCAGGTATTTCAACGGACTCAGATCGCTGGAAAGTGCGCTGCCTGATATACCTAAGCTCTTCATATGCGAAGAAGAAGCAACTTTCAATGAAGCATTGTACAGATCGGACGTGGATATCATTTCTGTGAGCAAAGAAATGATGGACGAGGAAAAGCTCAAGACTGCACACGATAATGACAAGAAGTTCAGTGTATGGGTTTTGGACAGCGAAGAGGATATTAAGTCGGCAATCAGCATGGGAGTAGACTCATACTTTACCGATGAGACAGCTTTGGCTGTCGGACTTGAAAAGGAACGCCGGAATTAGCAAGCAGCACTGAGAATAAGCAAGAGGTGAGAATGGCAACAGTACTGAAAGAACCGTCAAGAACATTTAATGAATATCTGCTCATTCCGGGGTACTCCGGAATGGATGCAAGACCTGACAATGTGTGTCTTAGGACACCGCTGGTCAAGTTTAAAAAAGGGGAGGAATCTTCTCTTTATATGAATATCCCGCTTACCTCGGCAGTCATGCAGGCCGTATCCGATGACAATATGGCAGTCGCCCTGGCCAAGGAAGGCGGCATTTCATTTATATTCGGATCGCAGCCTGTAGAGAGTCAGGCAGCAATGGTGAAAAGAGCCAAGAGCTACAAGGCCGGCTTTGTTCCGAGCGATTCTAATTTGAAGCCTGATGCTACTTTGAAAGATGTGCTCGATCTAAAGGAGGAAAAAGGACATTCGACGATTGCCGTAACAGAAGACGGAACTGCAGACGGCAAACTGCTGGGTATAATCACGAGCAAAGACTACAGAGTCTCGCGCATGGAAGTGTCGACTCCGGTAACGGATTTTATGACTCCGTTTGAGCAGATGGCATACGGAGAAGACGGCATCACTCTTTCGGAGGCCAACGATATCATCTGGGACAACAAGGTAAACCAGCTTCCGATTATTGATAATAATCAGAGGCTCAAGGCCTTTGTGTTCAGAAAGGACTACGATTCCCACAAAGAGAATCCGAACGAACTCCTTGATGAGCACAAGAGGTACATCGTCGGTGCCGGCATAAATACAAGAGACTATGAGGAAAGAGTTCCGGCTCTGCTGGAAGCGGGAGCGGACGTTCTCGTCATCGACTCGTCGGAGGGATACTCCGAGTGGCAGGAGGTCACTCTTAAGTGGATACGAGACAAATACGGCGACAGCGTTAAAGTCGGCGCCGGTAATGTAGTCGATGCCGATGGCTTTAACTTCCTCGCTGACTGCGGAGCGGATTTCATAAAAATCGGAATCGGCGGAGGATCCATCTGCATAACCAGAGAGCAGAAAGGAATAGGACGCGGCCAGGCTTCGGCGGTAATCGAGGTTGCAAAGGCCAGGAATGAATACTTTAAAAAGACCGGTGTCTACATCCCGATCTGCTCGGACGGAGGCATAGTATATGACTATCACATGGCGCTTGCACTTGCGATGGGAGCAGACTTCATCATGCTCGGCAGATACTTTGCCAGATTCGATGAATCGCCTTCAGCCAAACTCATGGTAAACGGCAATTATGTCAAAGAGTATTGGGGTGAGGGATCTGCACGTGCCAGGAATTGGCAGAGATACGATCTCGGAGGAGACAACAAGCTCAAATTCGAGGAAGGCGTGGACTCATACGTTCCTTATGCCGGCTCGCTGCACGACAATGTCAAGATTTCGCTCGGTAAGGTAAAGTCCACGATGTGCAACTGCGGAGCGCTTAACATTCCGGACTTCCAAAAGAATGCCAAACTGACTTTGGTATCCGCAGTCAGCATAGTCGAGGGCGGAGCGCATGACGTAATATTAAAAGAGGTAACACCGGCTACAGGACAGAGATAGAAAGAAAGCGGAGGAATCAAAAGATGGCAGATGTAAGACCTGAAACAATGGAAAGAATCACAAGCAGAGAGCTCGCAGATAAGTTTATCGAAGAGCAGATTGCCGAAATAAAGGCGCAGGTAGGAGATGACGGCAAAGTGCTGCTAGCACTATCCGGCGGAGTCGACTCAAGCGTTGTAGCTGCGCTGCTTATCAAGGCTATAGGGGACAGGCTTACATGCGTGCACGTAAACCACGGACTTCTGAGAAAGGGTGAGCCTGAGCAGGTTGTCAAGGTGTTCAGAGAGGAGCTCGGAGCTAATCTCATATATGTTGACGCAGTCGACAGATTTCTTGATCAGCTTGCAGGCGTAGACGAGCCTGAGACAAAGAGAAAGATAATCGGAAAGGTATTCATAGATGTATTTGCAGAAGAAGCTGCAAAACTGGACGGAATCGGATTCCTCGGACAGGGAACTATTTATCCGGACATACTCGAATCCGACGGAGTAAAGGCCCACCACAATGTTGGCGGACTTCCTGAGGACCTGCAGTTTGAGCTCGTAGAGCCGGTAAAACTTTTATACAAGGATGAGGTAAGAGTTGTAGGATCCGCACTCGGACTTCCTGACAGCATGGTATACAGACAGCCGTTCCCGGGACCCGGACTCGGCGTAAGGTGCACGGGAGCCATCACGAGGGACAGACTCGAGGCACTCAGAGAGGCTGATGCCATTGTAAGAGAGGAAATCGGAAAGATGAATCCTACTCCGTGGCAGTACTTCGCAGTCATTCCTGACATGCAGTCGACGGGCATCAAGGACGGAAAGCGTTACATGGGCTGGCCTGTAATCGTAAGAGCCATTAACACGGTCGACGCCGTAACGGCAGAATCAGTAGAGATTCCTTGGGACATCCTGACGACCATCCGCGACCGCATCATCGAGACGGTGCCGGGTGTCAACAGGGTAATGTGGGACATCTCAAATAAACCTACGAGCACGATCGAATGGGAATAAAAAAGAAAAAACCGGGAGGCGTTGCAAATGCTCGCCTCTTGATTTTATTTTTTAGGTTTTGACTCCAGTTTGAGTGCAATTTGTTTATATTCTCTCTACAGTGGTTCGCTGAATGACATCAGTTCAAGTTCCAGGGCTGCCATCTGATCTTCATTGCCCTGCATGTATTCTCGTTCCACATCACTTTTCGTATCGGCATACTTCTTGACCAGCTTTTTGTGATTGTTATATAGGTTCGCCCATTTGACGAAGTCGCCGAGAAGAGTCTGATCCATCATCTGAAAGGATATCCCAGTAACTGATGGTTTGCCTCTCTTTCCTTCGACGAAGAAATGCTTGTCGAACAAAGGCGATGCAGTTATGGTCGCACTCTCGGGTTTGATGCCGCCTCCTTTTTCTTTTCGGCCGGTGATACCGATGACTCCCGATTTGTAGAGCATGATCATGAGTCCCATGAGATCTCCAACGGTCTCCAGTCTTAGCATATTGCTGTCGAATTCTCCGAAGGCCAGGGGGCTGACGGACAGAGCTTTTGCGATCCTATCGATCTGCTCTTTTTTAGGCTGCAGTTTATTGATCTCATATTTCCTGATCGTCACCGGATGGATCCCGGTTGCCTGAGCTAGCTGTTCCTGTGTGATATGGCGCCTTTTGCGCATGTATTTGATCTGTTCTCCAATATTCATTGAGAAACTCCTTTCGTTGCCTTTGCACACACCATAACATACTTGTAGCTAAAAAGCAATAATGTAGCGAAAAAAATACAAAAATTACTTGACAGAGCGAAAACGCTACACTATAATGTAAAACACAAAAGAGAGCGAAAAGACTACAACACGAAACGGAGGTGAGTGATTGAAAAACTATATGGATGTAAGAGAAGTATCAGAGGGAATCGGTGTATCCACCTCCAGCGCATACAAGATCATCAGAAAACTCAATGACGAGTTGAAGGAGAAGGGATACCTGACGGTGGCAGGGAAGGTGCCGGCAAAATACTTCCAGGAACGCTGGTACGGATTTGAAAAGGAGGCTGACAAACATGAAAGCACAAAAGGATCCTAAGACAGGGAAGTGGTTCATACAGTATCGTTTCACAGACTGGCAGGGCAATAGAAGAAAGTCAACCAAGAGAGGGTTTGATACCAAAAGGGAAGCTGAGGCCTGGCTTGCCAAGTTTCTTCAAAAGAGCAAAGCGGACTTCGATATGCCCTTTGGAGAGTTCGTCAAACTGTATCTGGAGGATATGGGCAATAGGCTACGAGCTACGACTCTGGACAACAAGCGATATATCATCGATGACAAAGTACTGCCATACTTCGGCAAGAAAAGGGTCAATGACATATCCGCATCGGACATCCGCAGATGGCAGGGCGAACTGATGAAGAAGGGATATTCAGAGACATATCTGAAGACCATCAACAATCAGCTGAATGCCATATTCAACTACGCAGTTCAGTATTACGACCTGGGAAGCAATCCATGCAGGAAGGCAGGTTCCATGGGAAAGAATAGGGCAGATGAAATGGACTTCTGGACCATTGAGGAGTATCAGGAATTCATAGATCACATGATAGACAACAGGCCGGCATACATGGCCTTCCAGGTTCTCTTCTGGACGGGGATGAGAAAGGGCGAGCTACTGGCTTTGACCAGAGAGGACTTCGATCTGGAGAGGAGACAGGTAGACATATCGAAATCATATGCAAGGCTCAACAAGAAAGACCTGATCAATGCACCGAAGACACCCAAGAGCAGGAGGAAGATCAGCCTGCCCGAATTCCTGGTGGAGGATCTGCAGGAATACTTCGATAGCATCTTCGATCTGGCACCTGGTGACAGAGTATTCCCGTTCAGCAACAACTCACTGAACTCACTTCTGAAGCGAGGGTGTGAGGAGAGTGGCGTGAAAAAGATACGGGTCCACGATCTTCGTCACAGTCATGCTGCGATGCTGGCCAACATGAACGTCATGCCACTGGAGGTTGCGGAGAGACTCGGGCATGAGAATGTGGAAACGACATTGAACATATATGAGCACCTGTATCCGGACAGTCAGGACAGGTTAGCGGCAAAGATCAACGAACTGTACAAGGAGGGAACCGATGAGTAAAGGAATATACGAGAGAAAACGTAACCAGACCTTATGCTTCAGAGCCACACCTGAGGAGCGGGTTCAAATCGAAGCAAGGATAAGAGTGAGTGGGCTGGAGAAGGGAGACTACTACCGACAATCATTGCTCAACCAGAGGATAGAGATCGTCGCCGGAAAGTATCAGAGTGACCGACTGGCGGTGGAGCTGAAGTGGCTTAGGAAACAGATGACGGAGGTTAAGTGTGGAGAAGAACTTATGGAGATACTGACATACTGCAGGGCTCTGCTGGAAGAACTGACAAATGTAATTAAAGATAACCCGTGAAAGGCAAGGCCTCGCCATATGAGAGCGAAATACACCCATCGCACAAAACTGACGTTTTGTGCTCTGAGTATTTCGCCGCGGCAGGCGCGGAAGTGGAGCAAAAGCACATTGAAAGAATGGAGGTGATCATCAGTGAAAGGAGTTGCTTTTGTCCAACATGTGAAGCTTCACGATGTGAAAGGAAGACAAAAATACATCGGAAGCGAAGAAAAACAGGAACACTTGTATGCAAAATATGATACAGCTCCAGCCGAATTCTGGGAGGAACTCGCAAAGGAAAACAGACAGGATTTCAGATTGAAGGGAACATCGGGACAGTGTATAGAAGCAAGAGAATTGATCATAGCCTTGCCGAAGAAATTCTATCTCTATGACCATGATGAACTTCTCAAAGTGTTTGTGGACAGATACAAAGAACGCTACGGAGTGGAATGCAGCGCAGCACTTCATCATAACAAGAAGAAAACAAATCTTCATATCCATCTGATCTATTCGGAGAGAGAAAAGTTGTCAGAACCAATACAGAAAATCGCGACCAGGAGGAGATACTACGATCCAGAAGGAAAACATCTTCGCACAGCAAAGGAAGCTAAGGATAAATCGGGGAAACTTCTCCCGGGATACACGGTAATAGAGAAAGGAGAAGTCTACGAGGAGCATCTGTTCGAGAAAAAGAAGCAGGTGTTCAAAAGCAAGGCGTTCACTGAAGAAATTAAAGAGTTCTTCGTGGAATTGATGAATACCCAGCTGTCGGATAGAGAGAAGCTGAGCGTATTTCCCAAAGGGACACCATATATGCCAACCAAGAAGATTGGAAAAAATAATCCTAGGGCTGAGGAGATAAAGGAAACAAATGTGTTGCGAGAGGAATGGAATCGACAGGTAAACAATGCAAGAAAAAGAGGTGTCCCGAAAGAAAGTCTGATGTTTGTAAAGCGAGAACTGGTGATGACGCCGATCAAAAGGTCGGAGGAAAAAAGGGTGAGAGAGAAACGTCCTAATGTGTTTCGGGATGTATTGGCATTTGCTGTGAAAGTGTTGCGGACGATGAATAAGGAGGTGGATCGTGCGGATCAGGAAACGTGGGCTAGCGCCTGGGGAGATGCAATCATGGACTTTATGAACTTCTGTATGGATAAGGTTATGAAACAGGGGCCGGACAGGCAAACACAGAAGGAAAAATACAAGAAAGAGAAACTAGAACTTAGATGAATACAAAACAGCACATGTAGCAAGGAGGCTTTTGATGAGAAAGTATAAGCTGGATGATTACGAAGTAAGGATATTGATCCTCGCTTTGAATGAGTTGAGAAATCAACTCATTCAGGAGGGGCGGTATACTGACATGATTGACAAGTTAATAGTAAAGATAGGGAAATGGACGCTAAGGTAAAAGTGATTATATTAGCAATTAGCATCCATTTTTAATCTAATATCGTATTGATATGGCGTATAAAGTCGAGTATAATCAAGAAAAGTGTCCAATAAAGTTGCAAAAATGTTGCATTTTTGGAGGTTGTTTTTATGAATTACTCGGCAACTTATTTAGCTGAACGATTAGACATATCAAGATCTTATCTTTATCATCTTAAGGATTCTGGAGTATTTGAGCAACGCTATGACAGCGGTGGGAAGTTGGTGTGGGACGAGGATGTATACCAACAAATACTAGAGTATCTATCTGCAGTTCGTGCAGAGAGAGAACCTAAAAAAACGAAACGTGAAGATACAATAAAGATTCAGAATAGAAGATTTCTGGGCAATAAATTCAAATTGCTGGATTTTATCAGGAATGTAGTTGACGAAAACTGTGAGAACGTTGAAACAGTTGCGGACATTTTTGCTGGTACTGGATCAGTGGCGTCTGCGTTTTTAGATAAAAAGATTATCACAAACGATAATATGTACAGCAATTACATTTGTCATGTTGCGTGGTTTGGAAACGAGAAATATTCTGATGAGATTATAGAAAACTATATAGATAAATACAACTCAATTACTGTTGATGACGACAATTATGTAAGCAAGGCTTTTGCCAACACATATTTTTCGTTAGAAGACTGTAGAAAAATCGGCTTTATTCGCGAGGATATCGAGCAATCCTTTGCTGAGGGGAAAATAAATGAAAGAGAACGAGCGATTCTTATAACCTCTTTGATATATGCCATGGATAAGATAGCGAATACTTGTGGTCATTACGACGCATATAGAAGAGGAGCAAGGTTTGAGAAGCATATAAAACTTATGGTTCCCAAAATCGATAAAGATCAAAATGGGAATAACAAATGCTTCAACATGGATGCGAATGAATTGGTGAAGAGCATTGAAGCGGATTTAGTATATATTGATCCACCGTATAATTCTCGTCAGTATTGTGATGCATACCATTTGCTTGAGAACATTGCTATGTGGGATAAGCCTGAGGTGCATGGAGTTGCCAGGAAAATGGATAGAGGAAGCTTGAAAAGTGATTACTGTACCAAGAAGGCAGCTGTAGCATTTGAGGATCTGATTAAGTCAATTAAAGCAAAATATATATTGCTTTCATACAATAATATGGCGGTAAAAGGAAATGACCGCTCAAACGCAAAAATATCAGATGACGAAATCTTGCGCATTCTAAGAGAAAAAGGAGAGGTCAAAGTCTTTTCGCTTGAGTATAAGGCATTTACAACGGGAAAATCAGATATAAAAGATAACAAAGAGAGATTATTTCTATGTAAATGCTATGATCAAGAGAAAGATGTAATTGCCAGCCCTTTCAACTACACAGGGGGAAAGCACAAACTGTTACCACAAATGTTGCCTGTATTTCCTAAAACTGCAGATAAGTTTGTTGATCTATTCTGCGGCGGGTGTAATGTTGGTACCAATGTGGCGTGCAACAGTGTACTTTTCAACGATTCAAACGAACACCTAATGGGAATGGTAAAAACATTTGCTAAGATGGATAAGGAAGAGATTTTCACGACTATCTTTCGCATAATAGAAGAATATCAGTTGTCCAGAAGCTGGGAGAAGGGTTATGAGTATTATGGCTGTCAGAGTTCGCAAGGGTTGGCAAACTATAATAGAAGCCATTTTCTCAAACTAAGAGAAGACTTTAATGGGCATGATAACAAAGATGACTATTATTATCTCATGTTATTCACTCTAATAGTATATTCCTTCAACAATCAATTGAGATTTAATAGGAAGGGAGAATTCAACCTTCCTGTTGGTAAGAGAGACTTTAATCCTAAGATGCAGACAAAGCTTGCAACTTTTGTCGATAGACTACAGAGTGGTAATTACAGTTTTGCAAGTGATGATTTCAGAAACCTTGACATCGAGAAACTGACACATGACTCATTTGTCTATGCAGATCCACCCTATCTAATAACCTGTGCTTCGTATAACGAACAAAATGGCTGGACAGAAAGGGATGAGTATGACTTGCTTGATTTCTTGGATGAACTGGATCGAAAGGGTGTGAAATTCGCATTATCAAACGTTCTGGAATCGAAGGGGAGAACTAATAGAATATTGGCGAAGTGGGTTGAGGATAATGTCGGACATTATAATGTTATACATGTGGATTCAAAGTATACAAATTCGAATTATCATAGAAAGCAGAGAGCCGCTGTTGAAAAAGAAGTTTTAATCATTAACTATTAAGGAGACCAATGGTATGGCTGAGTTTGCATATAAAAGCTATGCTTGGGTTATTGGAACTACAAGCTTTAGGACGAAGGACTTTAACCTTAACATCGAGCGTCAGTTGGAGTTGTTGTCTGAATTCTGGGAAAAGGAAGAAAACAAGTTAAAAGATTGGACCGGCAATAATGAGCTTCAAGCGAAATATTACGAATTTATCAGATCGAAAGGCTTTCTTGGTGGAGAGGCGCCACGTCCGGATAAAGATGCAAGGGAGAAAACATCAGGGCTAGTTGAAATAGGTCTTTTGACGGATGAGCGACGATTGACATCTGCCGGAGAATCATTACTCAAAGTTGCTCAGAGCGGAGAGTTTGAACCTGACAACATTCTGGGGTTGAACAAAGACAGTTATATTTATTTCAAACAGTTGCTGAAAACTACAGTAAAGATGAATGAAGGAGTGGTAAGACCATTTCTCGTTTTCCTTTACATTACTGATAAGCTGGGATATCTATCGTATGATGAATTCAGATATCTGCTACCATTGTGCTCTTCTGAAGATACACTGGATAGAATAATTGGCTACATTCAAAAGCTTCGTGATGGCACAGTTACATACGACGATGTGATAATAGCGACCCTTCTGAATATGGACAATTACAAAGAGGCCCTAGATGCGTTTCTGGAAAGAGAAGTAACAGAGGAACTGATATGTGAAATCGGAATTAATCGCAAAAGTAGGAAGTATGATAAGCCATATTTCAAAATATATAAACAACTTAGAGAGATTGTCTTTGATGATAAGAATAATATAGAAAAGATTTTGAAATCGATTGGTGATCTCAGTCAAGGCATGAGAACACCATGGAGAAATTTCCTTTTTAAGAACACGAACGTGAATATAATCAAAGGAGATTGGAAAGAAACTCTTGCTGACATTGATCTGTTCAATGCGAAAACGGAAAGCGAGTTCAGAACGGAGTTTTTTAAGGCAATGCATTTACTGAAGGCAAAGGCAACATTGCAAGATTACTTTGATCTGAACAGGCGTTATTTTAAAGCGACAGATGCTGTTATCTTTGAGGATCAAAAAGTACACCTTGATATCATGCCAGGCATCTATGCAAGAGAAATTTCCACAATGTTATACGGTGAAGCGTTTGTATCAAATGCAAGGCTTCACGAAGATACAGAGTTAAGTGAGATTGCTGAATGGTTTGATGTTGACGAAGGAAATTTATACAGAAGGCTGAGTGATGAATATGGTATAAAAGTGGATACTGCCGCTGAAGTACGCAAATTTATAAGAGATGATCGATATAAGAGATTCAACCAACTCATAGATGAAAGATTTGATATTCCAGTCCTATTGGATCTGCTTGAGAAGTTCAAAAACAGAGAGGATGATGACATAAGAAATGCTGTTACGGATAATGCTGATATTCCGACCATATTTGAATACATCCTTGCTATAGCATGGTATATCATTAGCGATAGACGAGGGGATGTACTTGAATATATGAATCTTTCACTCGAAGCAGATTTGTTACCTAAGACGCACGCTTCTGGAGGTGAAGCGGATATAGTTTGGAAGTATGAAGCATCTGATTCGTACCCGAAACATACTCTGTTAATAGAGGCAACGCTTTCAGACGGCACTAATCAAAGACGGATGGAGATGGAGCCCGTGTCCAGACATTTGGGTGACTACAAGATTGCTCATCCGGATGAAGAAGCATATTGTATCTTTGTTGCTACGTACTTGCACCCAAATGTTATTGCGGATTTTCAGAGCAGGAAACATGCATATTACTATGACCTCGAGGGCAAAGAGTATTTTCGAGGAATGAAGATAATGTCGATTGCAACGGACGAATTAAAAACGCTATTGAAATTTAATGTGAAATATCCTCAAGTATACTCATTATTAGACTCTGCATATTCAGCAGATGAGCCTGCGGTTGAATGGTACAAGAACAATATAGTTAAAGAAGTTGGTATATTAGAAAACTACGGCAAATCAAGATAGCATCAAATTAGGGTAAGAACAAAGAATAATGGAGTGAAGCTGTGTATTATACGCCATTAAGATATCCAGGAGGAAAAGGAAAACTTGCTCCTTTCATAGAAACTATTATAGATGTCTCAGGGCACAGAGGCGGTACATATATTGAGCCGTTTGCTGGTGGAGCTGGAGTAGCTTTATCGTTACTTCATAGAGGTGTTGTAGCTGATATTGTGATAAATGATTATGATAAAGGAATATATTCATTTTGGAAAGCTATTTTAGAAGAAACAGATAGGTTTGTGGAGGCATTAGAAATAGTTAAAGTATCTGTAGAAGAATGGGAAAAACAAAGGGAAATTTGTATACGGGAGAATAAAAAGTACAGTTTTGAGTTGGGATTTGCAACATTTTTCCTAAATAGAACAAACAGATCTGGGATTATAAGTGGAGGAATTATCGGAGGGAAAAATCAAAATGGAAATTGGAAAATAGACGCACGGTTTAATAAGAACGAACTAACAAAAAGAATTAGAGGCATTGCGGCTAAAAAAAAGCATATTCATGTCTATAACAAGGATGCGGGATCATTTATAGATAATTATTTGCCAAAGTATGTAGAAAATGCATTTATGTATTTGGACCCTCCGTACTATAAAAAGGGCAGGCAGTTATATCTTAATTTTTTTAGTCACAATGATCATGTAAGAATAGAGCAATTAGTTAATAAGAACGTTAATTGTGACTGGATAATCACATACGATAACACAGAAGAAATTCTCGATATATACAAGGGATACAATGTCATGCAATATGAATTGAATTATAGTCTTTCTGACAAAAAAAAAGCCGAAGAACTAATATTTTTTAGTAACGAAAGAATAATTCCATCGAAAGATATACTGAGACAGAGAAACGTTAACGTTGATCTTAGGAAACGAGGCAAATAGGATGAGCATTAGCATAAAACCGTCAAAATTGATTGTTGAACGTTTTCGTAATTTTAGAGGTGTAGAGATACCATTGGGCCGATATATTACGGTTATTAGTGGGCAGAATGGAGTGGGGAAATCGAACGTCTTGTCATTAATAGCTTCAGGATCAGGTGTTAGTAAACAATCCAGGGTTGTTGGAGGCAATTTTCAACCAGAATTTACTGAATTCTTTAATATTGATGCAAGTGAACCATATGAAGACTATAAGGTGTTTTTAAAATACTCAGATGGAAAAAAAGATGTGATATCAAAACACCTGACATTTAAAGATGACACATCAACAGAGCGTGGCATCAGAATTATTCCAAGAACAACAAATTATCTAACCGATTACGAAAAGAGAAAAAATGCTGAAGACGCGGCAAAGGATGAGTACAATGTTGGAGCTGCGGCACGGGTTAAGATCCCGACAATATATTTGAGCTTATCAAGACTATATCCATTAGGGGAAGGATATAACAGTGTTCAGGTTAAGAATGTTGCGAAGCGCAATTCGCTATATCAACATAAGGCAAATGAAAAATATAAGGAATGGTATAACGTTGTAATACCAAACTCTGTTGGTAATGATTCTGAACTGAAAATAATAAACAAAAAAGCCAGTTCTAGAAAATCACTCCATATGGATATTGCTGACACGCCCACGTTATCACAGTCTGTTGGACAGGACAATGTTGGTAACATCATAAGCTCACTGGTGGACATCTATTTACTATCGGAGGCATCGGACTATGGTGGGTCTTTGTTGTGTATTGATGAAATAGATGTTTCGCTCCATCCGGATACACAGATAAGACTGATTCGATTAATGGAGTCATTATCAAGTGAACTGAATATACAGTTTATTGTAAGCTCACATTCATTAACGGTTCTTAAAGAAATGCTCAAAATGGAGAAGAAGGATTCGGATTTGTTTAAGGTTGTTTACATAAAGGATCCGGCTGTTCCAACTGTAGCAACAATCAAGGATTATGATCTATTAAAAGCAGATCTTTTTGGTAGCATGAGAGTATCAAAACCGAGGGTTAAAACATATTTTGAAGATGATATAGGGGAGTGGCTGTTCAAATTATTGACTTCATCATACAGAACAATTTTGAGGACTGTTGAAGAAAACCCTGACGGTCAAGTTCTAAGAAATGCCAATGGTGCTTATTATCGTTCTATAAATCAGAGGATTATAAAATATAAGGCAATTGCATCTATTGAAGACTGCATAACAAAAACCCCAGTATATCTAGGGTGTGAAGACCTTATAAGAATTGAGGCTGCAGATCGATATTTTGAAAGAGTCCTTATCATCTTGGATGGTGATGCTAGGTATAAGAAGACAGAGCACAGACCAATGATAAGAGACTATTTAACCGAGCCGTACACGGGGACAATTGTTGAGAATGGTGAAGAAATCAAACTTAACGACAGAGATCATAAACCAAATGTATGTTTCTTCCCTGGATACTTTGCACCAGAATCATATTTATATGGCATAATATACAGGATTACTAGCAATGCGATAGAATATTCGGATTTCTGGCATGGTTTAGATGAACATGAGGACACTGCCTTGTTTACAACTAATAAAATAATGAGTCTATTTGAGTCACTGAAAGGCGATTTTGATAATGATGATTTAAAAAGAATAATTGGAAATCCGCAAGAAGAAAAGGATGCACTTGTTTTCATACAGAAATCTGAAATGCTATCGTATTATTACAGCGATTATAGGACAATTGAAGAACTATTAGACTTTATTTCTGATGTTGCTGAAGGATTCAAAATGTGTGAGTCACATACACTAGCAAATCGTTTTGTATAAGCACTTTCTGACTCCACTTTGAGTACAAAAACTCCGGCAAAAGAAAACACCTGACGAAACAATCGGCAATACAGATAATAAATATAGCGAAAAGACTACAAATCACCATATGATACAAACCCCGAAACTGAGTGGGAGTAGTAGTAAGTGGCTTGCAAACATGGAAAAAACGTTGAAAAATGCGCATCGTAGAATATAGGGAAACGCCTCTGCTACTAAAATGCTACTAAAAATCGCTCATTTTTTAAAACGGCTGGACTATTGCAATTTCAATGGTCGTGCCGTTTTTCTCTTTTATGAAGGCAAAATCGCATATTTGAGCTCATCGTCAGAGACTGGTAGTATGCATAATGAAAAAGCGAGGAAAAACATAGCACAGGGAGGAGGCCTCTGATATGAAAAAGATGAAAGTGGCGTTAACATATGATGAGAAAAGAATCATTTTGATGAGTCTTATAGAATTGAAGAATCAGTTAATAAGAGAGGGAAGATATACGGATGCCGTAGATGAGCTTCTTATAAAATTCATAGATTAAACAACAATCAGATAACCTTACATGCTCTGCTCAATCCTGGGCAGAGTTTTTTAATGTCAAAATGGAGGAAAGAAAAATGAGCAAAAAAGAAGAAAGAAAAGATACCGTGACAGCAGAAAGAATCAATCCATACTGTGTATGCAGAGATTGCCCGGTAATTGAGAGCCTTACAGAAAAGGCGGCAACAGCTGTGGTAAATCTTGTAAAGGAGGGTAAGTTAAAACAAATCGAAGCTAGATACTGCCTAAATCTTATTCTTCAGATTTCCTATACGGCAGATGATGAGGTGGCAATTTGGACATTGATTACTCTTATGGAGATGGCGGGAAAGACAGAAGAAGAATTAAACGATTTATTTGAGTATATCCACATTTGCGAATTTGCGGATGGAGACAGTTACAGGCAGTTTATGGAGATATTCTTCAAACAGAGGGAAATAGATGAGCTTCTTGCTGATGACGAGAACAATACACCTGAATCAATGGAAGTTAAGCATAGTCAAAGATAGGAGGGCGCTATGGGACAAATAATAGCTGTCTGCAACCAAAAAGGCGGTGTGGGCAAGACGACGACGACGGTGAATCTAGGCGCTGGTCTGGTAAGGGTAGGGAGAAGGGTTCTCCTGGTTGATGCTGACCCCCAAAGCGATCTTACAAGCTCTCTTGGATATAACGGAGATGAGCTAGATATGTCTATTGGCAGACTGATGCACATGATAACTCAAGACTGCAGACCGTTAACTAAAGATGCGATTATTCATCATGAAGAAGGAATGGATCTTATTCCATCTAATCTAGATTTATCATCTATGGAAGCGAGTCTGGTAAATGCCATGAGCCGCGAAAAGGTTTTAGACTTTCTCCTTAAGGATGTGAAAAATGAATATGACTATATATTGATTGACTGCATGCCTTCTCTTGGAATGCTGACGGTTAATGCGCTTACTGCAGCGGATAAGGTTATCATCCCCGTTCAGGCTCAATATCTTCCTGCAAAAGGGATGACTCAACTTTTGAAAAGCATCAATATGGTACGCCTCCATATTGATGAAGGTATTGAAGATGAAGAAGTATAAGCTAGATGACTATGAAGTCAGAATCATAATCCTCGCACTGAATGAGCTGAGAAATCAGCTCATTCAGGAAGGGCGGCATACGGATGCGGTGGATGATCTGATAATTCGACTGTATTCGAGATAAAAAAACATGTTATAATATATTATTAATTTGCTTGAAAGGAATATGGTCAAGGTGATATCTGAACAGCGCAATTACAAAGTTATTAATATGGTGACTATCATTATAAATGAAGTAGCTACTGATAGGGAACAGGATGTTGATTCTTGGATTCATGACATTCATTCAGCTATGCTAGAGAAGGTATCTTATCCAGATAATATATCTGAAAATGATCATGTTAGGATAATGAGCCTGCATGCATCAAAGGGGTTATACGAATAACAGTGATGACTACGAGGAATTATCAGTAGTTGAAGTAGAAGAGGATGAGTAGATGAGAAGTTGTGACGATATCAATAAGCTCCTTTTGAAAGGAGAAAAAATAGATATGGAGTGCAAGGAAGCAGCGTTTCAGATTCCAAGATCTATTTATGAGACGTATTCTGCTTTTGCGAACACTTATGGCGGAACGATTCTTCTGGGGATCCGCGAAGACAAAAAGGAAACTGATCCAGCAAAGAGATATGTGGTTGCTGGCGTAATGAATCCAGATAAAACCATATCTGATTTTTGGAATACGATAAACAGTGACAAAGTCAGCGCAAATATCTTGTTGGATGAGAATGTATACTCGGTTGAAGTCAATGGGGATACAGTCATTGTAATTGAGGTGCCAAGGGCAGATTATTTGACAAGACCAGTCTATATTGGAGAGAACCCGTTCAAAGGAACATTCAAGAGAAATCATGAGGGCGACTATCATTGTTCCAGAGCAGAGGTCAATGCAATGATCCGAGACGAATATGATGACGGAAACGACGGCCTGCTTTTGGAAAACTACACAATGGATGATATTGACTTGGAATCATTGCACCAATATCGGAATCATTTTCAGGTTGTGAATGCCGATAATGTGTGGAATAGTTTGTCAGATCAGGAATTCTTGAGAATGCTGGGCGGGTACCGCTATGACCATGAGAAAAAGGCAGAGGGACTGACCATGGCGGGCCTTTTGATGTTTGGAAAGGGACTACCGATCCGTGACAGATTTGATATGCTCAACATGGACTACCGGGAAGAAACGGACGTGTCATTTGATGTTCGCTGGAATGACCGCATTACTTATGACGGTACATGGGAGAACAATTTGTATAATTTCTTTACGAAGGTCGTGCCGAAACTGACTGTTGATTTCCCAAAGCCATTTAAGCTGGAAGGAATCCAGCGAATCGATGATACACCGCAGCATAAGGCAGTCCGTGAAGCAATGGTCAATATGATCATACATGCTGACTTCCAATTTGAAGGCACATTAAAGGTCCTCAAAAAAGCAAATTGCCTCGAATTGACAAACCCGGGAATTTTGAAGCTCCCGAAAGAAACGATATATAAGGGTGGTATATCAAAGGCACGAAATCCACGGATGCAGGTCATGCTGCGAATGATTGGGTATGGAGACAGCGCGGGATCAGGATTCCCTACGATTCTGGCTGCCTGGAAAGACAAAGGCTGGGGACAGCCGGATCTGGTTGAGGATACAATCTTGAATCAGGTGACATTAACATTGCCATTGAACAGTGGACAAGAAGAAAGAGGCGTTAAGGGTACTACCAAAGAAACTACCAAAGAAACTACCAAAGAAACTGCGAATAAAACTACCAGAGAATCAATATTGGGGATTATTTCGGACAATCCACAAGCTACAGCTTTAGATATGGCACACATATTAGGCCTTTCCGCTGATGGCGTACGCTACCATTTGAACAAGATGAAAGCTGACGGACTAATAAAGCGTGTAGGGCCGACGAAGGGCGGATATTGGGAAATCACAGAGGAGAAAAATGCTTACTAAACATGAGGGACGTAATTACGTTATTCTGTATGAGAGACAGACTGTTCCGGAAAAACTGAATAAAAACAAAGTCGATAAGTCAATTGACAAAATAGAGAATGCCGCAAAGATAATCGCAGATGAGCTAACCTTTCTTTATGAGAATGACTATGAGGTATACAGATTTGTCTGTGACGAAATATTCGACTGCTACAGCCATGCTGTTGATGAAGGAAAAAGCGAGTATATTAATGAACTGCTGTGGAACATCGATAATCTGAAGGAAACACTTTCAACTGATGATGAAATACTGCCGGAAGAAGAGCTGATTACACTTCCGGATTTGGGATATCATAAGGGGTTTCCGCGAAGAGAAGGCATCTGGGAGAAAAGTATTGAGGAAACAGAAGAAAAAAGTGTTATCGAAGAAATACAGATGGTGGATGGTAGCCCCTTGAGAAGAGTTAGAACTATAAACTGGGAGAAGATCGAGGGAGGAAGGCAGTCAACGAATATTACATATCGAAAAAAGCCAATTGGGAAGAAACTTCTGCAGGTAATCCAGAATACATATTCTTCAAACACTGAATAGTGATGACTATGTTTGAAATAAGAGCAACAAATAAAACGATGAGGTGTGAAAAGAATGGAAAATAATCCAATTAAAACAAAGTTTGATATCGACGAACGAAATAAGATTATCGATGCCTTCCGGCAGACGCGGCATCTTGACAGAGAACATGCAATACGGATTATTGTAAATAAGCGAATGGAGGATGAAAAGGTTGCTGCAGTCACGGCAGCTACGCATGCCCAGAATGCTACCATTCCTTTGGATATGGCAACAGATGAAAGTCTGATTCAAGAGTTACAACTGCAAGTGATCACTATGGAAGCAGAGTTGACAAAGATGGTAGTTTCTGGAGTGTGAGTATTAGATAGTATTGGTGCCCAAGAATGTCTTGAATATGTCGAAAAACTATTTCAAGAAAAAGTAAGTATTGATTGATTTGATTCAATAAACAAGTTTTCATGGATAAACGTAGGGAATGAAATATCGTATTCCCATTTAGGTAAGCGTGAGTAAGCAATCTCTAAAAAGAAACAAGTTCTATAGCGACGAAGATACCCTCAGGATTTTCGTTTATACTATTGAAGAGTACTTGAAATTTGCCAAGTGTTTTTCAGAACTCGATGATGCAGAGAACAATCCAGATCATAAATACATTTTGCTGCAGACAAAACTGTTGCTGATCAGGAAGTATGAAATAATCAATGAGCCGATTTATCTAAGGAATGTTCTTGACGCAGTGAGTGCGACTTGGCCGGAATTGACAGATTCAATCGACACTCTTCACAAAAGGATTGACGAAATAGAGAGCAGTAAAATGGAGATTCTTCTCAGCGATGGGACGAAGCGCTCTTTGCACGAATCCATTGAAGATGTAATGTATGGGATGTACCTTCATGCGGAAAAGGCAAAAATCGAGCAATTGATAAAAACGAATATGACAACATACCTGTTTGCAGTAGATAGATATGTTTCATATTGGGAGAGCCTTCTTACTGACACATATAATCTTATCGAAGAGCGCATCTCAGACAAATATACACATGATGACTTTGAGCGGGCTTCAGTTATATTTGCAGGCGATGATAGTGAGCAAGGCCAGGATATCCACAGCGTCCCATTTTGGTCAAATTTAAGAGGAAGGGACGCTAAACCCGAAGAAGTTCAGGCGTTGTTCGAGCAAATGTCCGAGGAAGAACGCGGCATTGCGGCATTGGCGCAACTATTTATATTAGAGTTACAAAAAGATGATTATTCAGTAGATTTCTTGAAAAAGATGATATATCCAGTCGTAAAACAATACTGGGGTGACTTTTCGAATGCACATAAGATGTTGTCAGGTATTGAATTTGGATATAGCAGCAAAGTTCGATTTGATGACTCCGGGAATAATGCACATGTTCTTTTGTTCAAGAACTTTAACCCCGAAGGTCTCTTTATAATCAATCAGCCTCATTATTCAGAGGATATTGTTCCACTCTATTTGAAGCGGGACGACGAGTGCAGCGATTGGAAAATCGTATCGATTGGAGATCCTCCTGATACACTGATCAAAAGCATCACGATTGATCCCAATAAGATTATTAAGAAACTATTTGGAAGAAAGAAAAACGACAATAGCACTTATCGATAGAGCAAATAAGTAATTGGCTGAACACCAACTTTCAGAAGAGAAACATCAACTTTTGCCAGATGAAAGTTGATATATCGAAGAAAAAAGCAGAATCTCGTGAGTACAGTTTGAATACAAAATCTTCGTGAAAAGAAAAAAACAAAGAATGAACTGCAGCAGGGGCGCCAAAAAGTATCGAAAAGACTACAAAATACGTTATTACAAACGCAGAGATACCGAGTGGGGATAATTAACATGACTGATATTATAAATGATCCTTTTGATGAATATATAAGACATTCAGCACCTACAAAGAGGGAAAGTATCTATTTAATCAGCGTTGAGAAGGACTATCAGGAGACGGTATGATGATTGATGTTGATAAACTCAGAAAAGACATGCTGGATAACTGCTACGGAGCGTTTTTCGTGGCGGATCTTGGCGCGGCACTTGTGGAGTCTTCAGAGATAGAATGCGCCTCTGACGAGGAACTGATCCGCATCGCGCAAAGGCAGGGAGTTGATCTTCGCAGATTTGAGGTGTAAGAAATATGGAATGTGAAGAAATCAGAGCATGATCCGGAATGGGGTTTTGAGAGAGGCATTATGGCGGCGATTGAGTGGTATAAGGAGAACCGGTAGATAGAACAATGATTATTATTCAGATTATAAACATCATTGCAATTATTGTTATTCCTGTTATTGCAGTTTATATTGCACACAAATTGCAAATCAAGGCTGAAAAACGGAAAGACAAGATGTCTATTTTTAAAACACTAATGACATCAAGAATTTATGGATGGACGCCAGCAAGCGTGGATGCCTTGAACATAATAGATATTGTTTTTGCAGATGATGACGAAGTACGAAATGCATGGAGTGATTTGAATGATAAGTATCATGTGACCGATCCGGATGAGCAACATCTTAAAAAAATTGAAACAGCTCAATATAAGCTTTTGGAAACCATTGCGAACTCATTGGGGTATAAGGACAAGATAACATGGGAAACCATACAGAACCCATATATGCCGGATGGCATGGTCCGGCAGATGGAAGAGCAGAAACGGCAGCAGCAGTTGTATTATGGCGTTTTGGATGGGGTTCAGAAAATGATACCAAGGGCGGATATAACTATTGAAGAAAAACCTACAGCGAAATAGATTATGAAAAAAGATACTTTAATTGAGAGATGCATCAACCAATGAATTAAGAAGCATCAACTTTTACTAGATGATAATTGATATTTCGGATAAGTAAGCAAGATACCGTGAGTACATTTTGAGTACAAAATCCCCGTGAAAAGAAAATACACAATATAAAAAACCGAAGCAGACGCATCAAAAAGTAGCGAAAAAACTATATTATACGATATAACAAACGCAGAGATACCGAATTCGAATAATTAAACACATACGCCGGAGTGCAACATTTTTCAAGCACTTCGGCGTTTTTTCGTTGGGAAGATCCAGCTGAATTCGCATCACACATTTCAGCATCGCTCGTTATATTGATAACCTGTTTGCATGGACTGAATAAACAAGTCTATAATTAATAAGAATTCTGAAAATGATGAGGAGAGACTTGCTATGATTATTCAGTGTACTAAGAAGGTGTTTGATAAGATTGGCATGAAAGATGCTGAGAAAGCACCTGATGCGCCGACTTCAGAAAATTAAAAACTGAAGATGCAGCTTCACTCATGGCATGTCAACTTGCTGACCATAGACAGAAGGAAGGTACTGCTGTTTCTTAATGATCTGTATTCTGTGAGTGTAATTGTTTACAGGCCTCAGGTAAAGGATTATAAGCATCTGAATGAAATCCTATGTGAGGGTATCGAAACTCTTATGCGAAGATATGGGGTCAAAGAAGATGTTATAAGACAGTATCTTGAAGATGATGAGCTTAACTGTATATGCCGAAGTTCAAGCAGGAGTGTTCTCGCCAGAATGAATCAGTTCGGTAATGCTGTATCATGGACTTCCCTTAACTTCAGAGATGATCGGAAAGTGCAGATTAATGCGATGCTCTCTCTTATGGACTGCATTACCAGAACACATCAAGGCTACAAAACACCTGACGAGCTTTTTATAGGGGCTTTGGCTGAACTGTATGGTGATGGTACGTATGAGAGTGTGAGAGACAGGAAGAGTTATGTCTTAGATATACGTCTCGACATTGAAGGTCATGATATTCACAGGGTGGTAGAGGTACCCGCACTGTTAACATTCAGCGATTTACATAGAGTAATAAAAACGACGTTCGGCTGGTTCGACTACCACTGTCACTGCTTTGATGTGATGCATGACGACTATGATCCTGATGAATCAGAAATGAATGGTCTGGGACATAGTTATAATACAAGATTGTACATATATGACAGTGATGATCGGAATGCGCTGGACTTTTTGGATACTGTAAACTATGAGGTCATCGGTGACAGAAGGATAATGCTGGATGAAGTCTTCGAAGAAGATGACTGGTGTTTGTATACATATGATTTTGGCGACAACTGGGAACACATAATTACTGTCAAGGAGCGTAAGGCTATGGGAGGGGTTAAGCGTGCAGTCATGCTGGAGAGGCAGGGAGAACGCCCACCTGAAGATGTTGGCGGTGAATATGGTTATAATGAATATCTCAGAATAATCAATGACACCGCTGATCCGGAATATGATCATATACTTAACTGGAGTAAGATAACCAGAGCTGAAGAAAAAACGGACGAAGAAATCAATCGAAGCTTAAGCTGGATAAAATAATGAGGATACCATGAAACTGACAGAATTAGCTGCCTATAGAGTTGTAGAGCGAGGTCTTGATTATTACATAGATGACAATGTCAGTGATATTATGCAGACGGGTGCTTCGGAGTTCCAGGCAAGGGTGCTGGGAAGTGGGAAAGAGCCTTATATAGTCAGGATCAATCTTGAAAAGCCGAGATCCTCAAGCTGCACATGCCCATATGCTACAGGTACCAATGTGTGTAAGCATATGATTGCCTTGTATTATGCAATAAATCCGGAAGAAGCTGATAAATTCGTTGATAATCGACGTATGTATGAAAAATGCTATAACGATTATGATGATTATGACGAATACGATTATTACGAAGATGACGAAGATGATTATTATGATGAGGATGAAAACTGTGGCGATGAGCTATCATACAAAGTAAATGCTGAATATGAAGCAGATATGATCCTGTACGA
>Ga0256406_1000692_pt1 | contig 59408 bp, 60 predicted proteins | sample RumenRJG_03DNA_FD_185986 | JGI IMG/M metagenome (GOLD analysis project Ga0256406, IMG submission 185986) | Bovine rumen microbial communities from Lethbridge, Alberta, Canada - RJG_03 | ecosystem: Host-associated > Mammals > Digestive system > Stomach > Rumen | place: Canada: Alberta | collected... | reverse complement strand
CCTTGTCGGCGGCAAGGCCGCCAGGAAGGCCCATGCCGAGGCCAGCGAGGCCATGGAGAGGGCGCTCGAGGGAGAGGCCGTCCATGCTGCCGCTTCCCGGCAGGGGCAAGGAGCTCTCGGATGCAGAGGGCCTCCAGGAGGCGCTGGGAGCGCCGGCCTGCTTCTGCCATCCCCGCCATCCATGGGAGCGGGGCACCGACGAGAGCGCCCATGGCCTTCTCGGGGACTGGTTCCCGAAGGGCGAGAGCCTCGACGATGTCAGCGACAGCGAGGTGCAGGAGGCATGCGATCCGCTCAGCCGGAGACCACGCAAGCGTCTCAGGTGGAAGTGCTCCTGGGAGGTCTGCCACCGCCAGTCGTTGCACCTGCTCTGAGGATTCGCCGAGGAAATGGAGGAAGCAGCGATGACATCAGAATATGGGTGGCTCGTACACGAATCGCTCGAGTTACCTCTTCCTAAACGACGCCCCGCCAAGATCTCATCACACGCTTGCCTGTTCCCGCCCAACAGAACGCCCATGCCCGGAGCAGGCGCAAGCCCGAAGGGCGTTCGCCCCTCTTCGAAGACGCCTCCAGCTACTGCTGGCGCCTCCTCGCGACGAACCGCTGGTTCTTGCTACGAGGCCTGTCCGGCAGCGTTCGGACGAGCTCGCCCGCGTCCGCGAGGGGGTTCAGGTACGCATGCGCGACATAGCTCACGTTGACGCCGAAGTGGTCCGCCACCTCCTGCCTGCTTCGCGGCACGTCGCAGAACGCGATGAGCGCCTCCCTGGACAGCTCTTCCGTCCCGCCAATGGACTCGTGGCGCCCCTCGGGAAGGCTGTAGAGCCTCACCGTGAACGTGTCCCTCGAGTCAACGAACACCGGCTGCCTCAGGCCAGCCCTTCGCATCTCATCGCGTATGACGGGAATCCCCGAGTGTCGGTTCTCCGCGACCCTCATGATCTCGAGCAGGGACACGAGCGTGGGATTCCTCGTCGGCATGTTCTCGTGGCCGAGGTCATCGACGCTCTGCCCGCCATAGATCCCGCCGGGGTTCCAGCACTCGAGCCGATCGGAGTAGATGGCGAGCCGGCAGGGGGTGCCGTCACTGTAAGGTCCGTAGTCGCGGTGCATGAGCGAATTGGTGACCACCTCCCTTACGGCGTTCTCCGGGTACTCGGGAATGTCTCTTCTCCTGCCCTCCTCGACGACGACCTTCGTCCTCGTATTCCTACGGACGAACGCCATCGCGTCCTCGATAATCTGGTCGACGGTTCCCTCCAGGCGCTTGGAGTCAAGGAAGCGGGTCCCGTCCTCGGCCTGCGTGATCTCGGTTCCCGCCACAGCCACAGCTGTCATGCACAGGTTGGGATATACCTGCTGGGGATAATCGCCGAGGCACATGAGGCCGGCCAGCGTCGGGACGCCCCCGCGCTCCGCACCCGTGAGCGACAGAACCTCACTGGCATCCCTATGCGACAACCTGGGGCGACCCTCCTTCGCGTCCCTTACGAAGGCGTTGACGCGCTCCTCGTCCATCATCTCGTGAGTCGCCTGCGGGCTCACGCTCACGTCGCTGCGCACGCCATCCTTGAACGACTCGATGGAATAGAGCTCCGCCTGGGTCATATGGAGGTCCTGGTCCCCAACCCTCACATAGGAGCCCTTCGTGATTCCCGCCGTCCTTCGGTAGGCCGGACGCATCCCGGCGGGCAGCCCCTCGAGGAACGCCCCCACGAGGATCGCTCCTTTCCAGACCGTCGTCGCGAAGGATGGGTGGAGCTCAGGCTGCATCTCTTTGCACTGCTCGACGACGTCCTTCTGCAGACGCTGAGGGTCGAACACGCCGCAGACCTCGTAGCCAGCATCCTCATCGATGCCGAAGATGACGATGCCCCCGTCCGCCTGATTAGAGAAGCTGGACAGGGTGTCGTAGAGGCGCGGCGTGCCCCCACGCGCGGCCTTCACCTCTATGCTCTGGGTCTCGCATCTGCGCAGAAGGGCCGACTCGATTGCATCATTAAGTGCCCTCTCGTCCACACTGCCCCCTCCCCTTTCATTCTTCTTGCGAGTATCATATACCTACGTTGTTTTTCTTAGATATACGAAAAACAACGTAGGTATATGATTCATCCATGAAAACAAGCTGCACCTGAGATACCTCTTGTCCGCTCACCGATTCGGCGTACAGTCCAGACGGCCTCGTGGACTGCCCTCCATGCACTCTCGTGAACCGCAAAAGAAAACGGCAGCTCAGAGGCCGCCGTCATTGCATTCATGGGTCATAGTCATTGCCCGCATCAGGTTCCAAGGGTCGGGACCATCTGTCCCCTCTCAGCCGGCCCATGCCAGCTCCCCTCTGTGTCTGCATGCTTCAGATGGCCCATCATCTCAAGCTGCAAGGCGGATTGTAGCGCCGATAGGCTGCAGAGCAAAATGGCGAAGAACCCGGTCCTGCACCGCCAGATTGCACGACGGCGCCTCTTGGCCAGGCGTCTCCTGCCGAATGCTTCCTCCCGAGAGCTCTGGCAGCCGTCCTGCCCTCTTCAGGGCATCGCGCAGAAGGTATTCGACCTCGGTGCGAGGCATCGCGTCGTGCGACAGTGTCGCGACATGCATGCGACACTATGTCGCCTTGCCATCCTGACCCGCGTTACGCAGGACATATCGGTGGGGTCACGCGCGCTCGCTTTGAGCTTCCCGCCCTCTGCCAGCCTCCTGATCCAGCGCTGGGCCGTCCTCACCGACACGCCACCCGCCTTGGCGAGCTCGGCGGCGGCAGGGGACCCGTCTCGCTCGATGATCGACGCGACGAGGTCGCTGATCTCGTCGCGGCCCGACCCGGCCACGAACCACGCCACCGGCACGCTCGTGCGGAACACGGCGTCGGTCTTACGATGTCTGCTATATAGCTCATTGGATGGGGAGATTGCAGCCTAATCAAACACGCACAGGAAGGCGCCCGCAAAGGCGCCTTCCTGCTACTGCCCTTCTTCCTTGTTCTTCGGGCCGCCCTTCTTCGGCAGCCTTCCTGCCCTCTTCAGGGCATCCCGCAGAAGATATTCGACCTGTCCGTTTGCGCTCCTCATGTCGTCGGCTGCCCACTTCTGTATGGCATCCCAGATGTCCGAATCGATGCGGAGCGGATACTGCTTGCGGCTCACGCCCAAGCCCTCTTTCCTTTATGCATAGAGGCTTCCCGTATTGAGCACCGGCTGTGCATCGGACTCGCCGCAGAGCACGACCATGAGGTTCTGTGCCATCGCTGCCTTGCGCTCATCGTCGAGCTCGATGGCGCCGCCGGCGGAAAGCCTGTCGACTGCCATCTCCACCATGGAGACCGCACCTTCGACAATCTTCTTGCGTGCTGCGAGGATGGCATCTGCCTGCTGGCGGCGAAGCATGGCCTGGGCGATCTCCGGTGCATAGGCAAGGTGCGTGAGGCGTGCGTCTTCGACGGCGACACCGGCTGGCGCGAGCCTCCTGTCAAGCTCTGCCTTGAGCGCATCGCTCACCTCTTCGATGTTCGAGCGCAGCGTGATCGAGGAGCTCGATTCGTCTTCGTCCTCCATGTGGTCGTAGGCATAGACGGAAGCGACATGGCGAAGGGCGGTCTCGGTCTGCATGGAGACATAGGACTCGTAGTCATCCACATCGAAGACAGCCTTGGCCGTATCGGAGACCCTCCAGGACACGACCGTGGCGATCTCGATCGGGTTGCCCATCTTGTCGTTCACCTTGAGACGTTCGCCGTTCAAGGTCCTCAGGCGTGTCGAGATGACAGAACCGCGCACGCTCTTCAATCCGCCCTTGCCGCGCTCGGGCTTCTCGCTGTCAAGCCCTGCCTCGGCAAGCCCCAGGTTCCTTGCGTAGAGCGGGTTGGCCCACCTGAGCCCTTCGTCGGTGACCGTGCCGACATACTTGCCGAAGAGCACACAGACGCGGGCCTGCCCCGGCTGGAGCGAGAAGAAGCCATTCGAGAGGAAGCAGGCGGCGGCGAAGAGGACGATTGTGAAGATCAAGAGAGGCATGCTGAAGGCAGGCTCAGGCAGCAGCAGATCGTCTGCTCTTGCAAGAGATGTGACATCGAAGATGAAGAGCGCGACAGATACGACGAACATGGCAAGTACCACGAAGAACATGAGCCAGCCGCTTGCGGCATGGGCCTTCTTTTCGACACTCATGGCTGAGCATCCTTTCTGTCAGAGAGTCTGCCTACCTGGCAGCCTGCCCCCTGAATCTGATTACATTGTGATATCACATTGATCTCTCGTCAACATCCAGGGCGCACCCGCTGACAAAAGCCTTACACATCGATGAATATGCAGGTCAGAAGGCCCTTATGCCTCGTCTGCCGGAAAGATTCCGTACGCCTGGTCCCCTGCATGCTCGAAGCGCACAGCCGAGATGCCGAGCGATGCGGCAAGGACAGAGCTCCCTGCAATCTCTTCCGGAGTGCCTTTCGCCAGAAGCTGGGTCGGACGGGCACTGCCGAGCACGCAGATGCCATCGGAAAAGCGCAGGGCCAGATCCACATCGTGGGTCACGCAGACGATGGTCGTCCCCTGCTCATCCGCAAGCCTTCTCACGAGCTGCATGAGATCCAGGGCTGCTCTCACATCGAGATAGGTCGTCGGCTCGTCGAGCAGGAGCGTACGCGCTCCCTGCGCGACCGTCATGGCGAGAAACGCGCGCTGGCGCTCCCCGCCCGAAAGCTTCCTGGCATTCCTGTCTCTGAGCCCTTCCAGTCCCATGAGCGAGATCGCTTCGTCGACCTTGTCCCAGTCCGCCTTCTCCAGCTGGCCGAAGGGCCCCATATGCGTATAGCGTCCGCAGGCAACCAGGTCCCTTACCTTCATCGACGGCGTCCTGTGCACCTGGGGAAGCATCGCCAGAAGCCTTGCCCGCTCCTTTGCAGAAAGGGAGAGCGTATCTGTGCCCGAGAGGAGCACCGCTCCGCAGGCAGGCTTCAGCATGCCCTCCGCCAGGGCAAGAAGCGTCGATTTGCCGCAGCCATTGGGGGCGAGCACGGCCGTGATACCACCTTCGGGAATGGCAAGGGAAAAGCCCTCGAAGAGCTTGCGCTCCCCGTAGCCGAACGAGATGTCCTGGAACGTGAGCACATCACTCATCGCGGTACCCCTTCCCTTTCATGAGGAGGAAGATGAAGAAGGGACCGCCGACAGCAGACATCAGGATGCCGACCGGCAGCTCATAGGGTGCGAAGAGCGTGCGCGCCAGAAGGTCTGCTGCAACCGTGAAGGCAGCGCCCCAGAGCGCGGAGACCGGAATCACGCATCTCAGGTCGTGCCCGACGAAGCGTCTTGCCACATGGGGCACCATGAGGCCAATGAAGCCGATGAGGCCCGAGAAGCTCACGGAGGCTCCTGCCAGAAGAGACGCAATGGCCAGGCCTGCTGCACGAAGGAGAGCCACCGGCACGCCGACCGCATGCGCCGCCTGGCTGCCAAGCGAAAGCACATTGAGACGTGGCGCCAGGACAGAGGCAAGCACGATGCCTGCGCTGATGAGGACGGCAGGCAGGCCGAGATCTGACATCACGATGCCGGAAAGCCCGCCCACGAGATAGGTGGAAGAGCCGATATAGGCATTGGGCGCGATGATGAGGACTGCGTTCATGCCGGCACTGAAGACGGCATTCACCGCGACGCCCGCAAGCACGACTGTGAGCCTGGAGACGCCTGTCCGCAATGACACAAGCAGTATGAGTCCCGAAGCAACAAGGGCGCCCAAGAAGGCAGCAGCCGGAAGAGGCAGCGGCAGCGCGATACCGACCGTTGCCAGCGCGCTCACCGTGAGCACGGCGAGTCCTGCGCCCGAGTTCGCGCCGATGATGTTGGGGCTTGCGAGCGGATTGTCGAGCACCTCCTGGATGAGGGCACCCGAGACCGAGAAGGCGGCGCCCGCAAGGACTCCTGCCAGGACGCGGGGAATGCGGATCGAGACGAGGATGCTTCTTGCCTTTGCCGCCATATCCTGTCCTGTCGCAAGCGCCCAGACGTCGCCGACGCCGACACCGGAAGCGCCAAAGACAAGGCCCAGAAGGATCGCTGCCAGAAGCGCCCCGACAGAAAGAAGGGCCAGGGCACCGAAGCGCCTACCTCTGTGCCCTGTCCTCTTCATCTCTTTGTTCTCAGCTGCAGCCACGGCTTTCCTTACTTGCTGAGCGCCTGGCCCACGATCTCATAGGACTCGGCCCACTTGTCGAGCGGCTTGTAGAGGAAGTGCGCCGCATCGAGCATCGTGACGCGTCCTTCCTTCATAGCGGTCAGGTCTGCCCAGGCAGAATCGGAGCCGACCGCGTCCTCATAGTACTGCTGTGCCGTCGCCTCATCGTCAGAGGCAGCAAGCACGAGGATGTAGTCAGGATCAGCCTCGACCACAGCCTCTGTGCTGAAGTCAGAAAGAAGGCTCGGATTCTCGTCTGCGGTATTCACGGCACCGAGGTCACGCACGATCGCTCCTGCCATGCCCGTCGAGTTCTGGACGACAAGGCCCTTCGAATAGGCGCTCACGACAAGCACGGTCGGCGCCTTGTCTGCGACGGAGTAGGTCTGGATGTCCGTATCGATCTGGCTCCTCACGTCGGCCACGTTCTGCTGGTAGAGGTCGTCCCTGCCTGTGATCTGGCAGAAGATTCCCATCATGCGCTCGTAGTCGGAAAACGTCGTGACCTTGAAGAAGGCAACGGGCACGCCTGCCTCGTCGAGCGAGGATTCCAGGTCCTCCTGCGAGACGCCGGTCGCGTGCTTGCCGTCAGAGATGCCAGTCATAATGACAAAATCGGGATCGAGGTCAAGGATGCTCTCGAGATTGAGCGCTGTCGACTTGCCGACACCGGAAACGGCAGAAGAATCAACCCCGTAGTGCGAAAACGCATCGTCCGAGGCACCGACAAGGGTGCCTCCTGCGAGCTGCCAGGCGCCCGCAAAGGAGCCCATACAGGCAACAACGCGCTGCGGATTCGAGACCGTGACTTCGCGGCCCAGATCGTCCGTGAAGGTCACGCTCTGCGTGTCGGAAGCAGCAGACGTGCTCTGTGCATCGAGCGAGGATGTGGTGGTCGAGGTCTGGCTGCAGGCAGGAAGCGCCACGAGGCTCGAGGCAAGCAGGAGCGTGGCTGCCACCGCGGCAGGACGCACAAGACGGCTGTCATTCAGCATGGAACGCTCTCTTTTCTGTCGATATCGGTATCAATGAAGATGCAGGCTGTCTGTCTCAACGGATGGCTTCGGCTTCCCGTGCATGGCGGACAAAGATGGCACTCACGCCCGGCAGGGAACCAAGGCCCGCCAGCATGCAATCCGTAGCAATGCCGGCTGCGTTCAAGCGCGATGTCCAGCTTGCTGCGCCCTCTCCCGCAAGCTGGCGGCGCACATGGCTTCCTGCCGTGAGCATGAGCGGGACAATTGTAGCCAAATGCGTACCATTGCGTACGAGCTTCTTCGCGACCTCGTCTGCATCGGGCGTGCCTTCCATGAGGCCGAGGGCAAAGTCGGTGCGCCCTGCTGCATGTAGCGCTTCTACAACACCTGCATAGGCGGCATCTGCCACGCCATTTGTCCCATGGCCCACTAGCACGAAGGAATGGCCCGGGACAGGCGGCAGGGCTTCGGCAAGAACCGAAGCCACCTCCATCTGGTCGCGCCAATCTGCGAGAAGCGGGCGTCCGAGGAGAAGGCCATCCGGAAAGCGTTCAGCAAGAGCCTGCGCTTCTGCTGCAAGCTTGTCCCACGCATCGCCGCAGACGATGAGGCCTGGCTGGACGATGGCTCGCGTGACGCCTTCGTCTGCAAGAGATGCAAGCGTCTCGCCGAGGCTTGCGGATGCAATGCCACGCTTTGCGAGATGCTCCCTCACCCAGGCACTTGTATAGGCCTCAGCAAAAGGCAGGCCGGCAAACGCATCCGCGAGCGCCTCTGCGACAGGCGCGGTGTCGGTCCTGCGCGCTTCATCCACAAGCGTGCCATAGCTTGCAAAGACGATGCCCTCACGCATCATGGCTTACCAGCACTCTCGAGACAGCGCCGGATGCATCCTTCTGGTAGGCAACGATGGAAGGCCAGGCAGGCGCTTCGAGCGAGATGATGCAGTAGATGGCAGAAGGGTCCTGTGCAAGCCGCAGATCCTCCTCAGATGGTCTGGCAGGAGTCTCAGGGTGCGAGTGCCAGTTGCCCAAGATCTCCATGCCGGAGCTCCTGGCTTCCTTGAGGACCTTCAGCTGCTCTCTGGGCGAGATCGTGAAATGCTCTGCCGTATGGTCGGCATTCTCGCAGAAGAACACGTGCTCGACGAAGGCTTCGCCTTCCTCGTCGCGATAGCCAGCCAGAAGGCCGCAGGCCTCCTCGGGTGCATGCGAGCGTGCCCACTCTGCCATCTCGTGGAAGGTCTCGCCGCTCAGATGGAGCATGCCTCTCCTCTCAGTCGAGCGCGGTGCCATGCTGCGCAAGGGAGCATGCTGGCTGCTCGTAGTCGATGAGCTCGGTCACGGTCGGATGGTCTCCGCATACCGGGCAATTCGGATCTCTCGGCGGCAGCTTGATCGTGTGGAAGTCTCCCTTGAGCGCATCGAACGTGAGGAGCCTTCCTGTCAGAAGCTCACCTATGCCGCAGATGTATTTTATGGCTTCAAGCGCCTCGAGGCATCCGATAACACCGGCAATGGCGCCGATGACGCCCGCCTGCTTGCAGGTCGGCACGGCATCCTTCGGCGGCATGTCACGGAAGACGCACCGATAGCACGGCCCCTCTCCCGGCACATAGGTCATGAGCTGGCCCTTGAAGCGGATGATGCCAGCATGCACGAAGGGCTTTCTGCCCATGACGCAGGCATCGTTGATCAGGAACTTCGTCGGGAAATTGTCGACGCCGTCGATAACGAAGTCATAGTCCTTGATGAGGTCGGCGATGTTCAAGGAGTCGACGAACTCCCGATAGGTCACGACATGCACGCCGGGATTGATATCGTGCAGGGTCTCTGCCGCGCTTTCCACCTTGGGCTTGCCGATATCGGATGTGCCGTGGATGATCTGGCGCTGCAGGTTCGAGAGCTCGACCTCGTCGGCATCCACGATGCCGATGGTGCCGACGCCTGCTGCCGCAAGGTAGAGGGCAGCCGGGGCTCCGAGACCGCCGGCGCCGATGATCAGGACCTTCGCGGCGCAGAGCTTCTTCTGGCCCTTGACGCCGACCTCTTTGAGGATGATGTGGCGCGAATAGCGCTCGAGCTCGTCAGACGTGAATGCCATATCAGCGACCTCCGCCCATGAAATAGAGGAACTCGACCGCATCTCCCTCATGGAGCTCTGTCTGGGCGAAGTCCGCATGGTCGACGAAGGACTCGTTCACGGCTACGGTCACATACGCCGCATTCTCGACCTTTTCGTCTGCGATGAGCTGGGCAAGCGTCTCCCTCTCAGGCACGCTCTTCTTCTCTCCGCCTACCGTGATGTTCATGGCCTTCCTTCCTGCATATCCAGACATCAGCTATGCACTATTCGTCTTCGAGCTTCTTCACGTCGAGGTCGTAGGCGCCGTCCTCTGCTTCCTTGAGAGAGAGCACCTTCTGCCCGTCGTCGGCAAAGCTCCTCGGCACGTTCTGCATCGGCTCGCCTGCCGCCAGATGCACCCTCAGCACCTCGCCGATTTCGAGCTCCGCCAGCGCCGCCTTCGCTGTCACGAAGGTCATCGGGCACACCAGATCCGTAATATCGACGGTGTCCGCTATCTCATATGCATTCTCAGCCATGGAAACTCCCTACTGGGCAGCCGGCGCTGCCGGCTCCACCTCTACCGAATCGGCCTTGGGGCATCCTTCAGGCGCTGCCTCGTCGTAGGCCTTCCTGACGACCGGCACGAAGCTCTCCCATCCTTCGCGGTCGAGGCAGAACTTGAAGCGGTCACCGGCAACCGCGTGGTCGTCGTACCACTGGATCGTCGCATCGGCCACGGCGAGCAGCTGCTCGTCGGACTCGACCGGCGGCAGGAGCTTCCTGCCCTTCGTGATGTGGTTGCCGAAGAGGCCGCCAAACGTGAGGTTGTAGACCGTCTGGTAGTTCCAGGAGGCGACCGGACACTTCTGCGAGCACTTGCCGCAGGAGACGCACTTCGTGTAGTCGACGACGATCTTCTCCCCGTCATCCGTGATGGCGCCCGGCTTGCAGACCTTGGAGCAGATGCCGCAGTGGATGCAGGCATCCGGCTTCCACTGGACCTTCCTGCCGCCCTTGATGCCCAGATCGTTCTCCTCGGCCTTGAGGCAGTTGTTCTGGCAGCCCGTGACGCCGAACTTGAACTTGCCCGGAAGATCGCGTCCGAAGTAGCGCTCATCGAGCATCGTTGCGACCTTGCAGGAATCGATGTTGCCCGAGGGGCAGACAGCAGATCCCTGGCAGCCCGTGACCGTGCGCACACGCGCTCCGCAGCAGCCCGGCTCGACACCGTACTCGGCGAGCATCGCCTTCACGGCATCAGCGTCCTCGACATTGATGAAGGGAATCTCGATGGCCTGGCGGCTCGTCAGATGGATGTAGCCATGGCCGAAGGCGTCAGCCACCTTGGAGATGCCGATAAGCTGGCGTGAATCCAGATGTCCTGCCGTGATATGGAGACGCAGCGAGTAGAAGCCTTTCTGCTTCTGCGCCATGAAGCCGCCCTTCTTGAGCGCGGCATTGTCGATCTTTGCCATGTCCTCTCCCCTCTCCAGCCGGAGCTGGTCATAAATTTCAGCATAGGCGCCCAGATGGGCTCTCCCCTACTACCTCTTTTCTATGTTTGGCTATCGCTTTGGCAGATTGCAGAATTCATTGTTTCCTATATAGAGACCCCTGTCAGCCACGCCCCCCGGAAGAGACAGGCCGAGAGCAGCTGCGGGATGTGCGACAGGGACAAAGGAGCTGCATCCCGGAGCGCCTCCAGATCCTGAGCATCCCGACCTCGGGGCATCGCCTTCTTCCTGTGTCTGGGAGCGCCGTCCGCCAGCAGATTGTGCGGGCCGGCAAAGCGTCCGCTACAATGCAGGAGATATCCGCCGTCTTGCCGAGGAGCTCCATGCGCGTCATCAAGAGCATCAACAACAATGCTGCCATCTGCGTAGATGGCAAGGGACGCGAGCTCATCGCGCTCGGAAATGGCATCGGCTTCGGCACGGTTCCCCGCGAGGTCCCGCTCTCCGACATCAAGCGCACCTTCTACGGCGTCGACCCCAAATACCTGGGGCTTGTGAGCGAGCTTCCCGAAGACGTGCTCGAATTCGCGGCACAGCTGGCAGATCTTGCCCGTTCGGGCCTTTCCTATGAGCTCTCGCCGAACCTGCCCGTCACGCTTGCCGACCATATCGCCTTTGCGATCAGGCGTGCCAGAGAGCACATGATTGTCGAGATGCCGCTTGCCTTCGATGTGCAGCAGAGCTATCCGGCCGAGTACCGCATCGGCGAGATGGCAGTGCATGGGATCGAGCGCACTTTCAGCGTGCATCTTCCCCGCACCGAGGCTGTCGGCATCGCCCTCTCGATCGTGAACAGCGCCATCTCCGCAAGCGCCCATGACACGGAGCGGCAGAAGCAGACAGAGCGCCTCATCGAGGACAGCACGAAGATAGTGGAGAGGCGGCTCGGGATCGAGGTCGAGCGCAGCTCCTTCGACTATGCCCGCTTCGCGACCCATATGCGCTACCTGATAGGCCGGCTGATCTCTGGCGAGCATGCCTCTTCGGGCGCAGCTGCCCTGCTGCCGGAGCTTCTGGAGCGCTATCCGGAGGTGTCTTCCTGCGGCAATGCCGTCGCAGACTATCTCGGGCAGAATCTCATGAAGACGCTCGACGAGGAGGAGCGGGTCTATCTGACCCTGCATGTGAACCGCGTCTTCGAGCGCGCGACAGCAAAACGTCCCTAGCACCCACCGTTCACGGTAGAAATTCGACCATTCGCCTCTCGGTGCCCTGCATCCTGCTTCCTGCTGCCCTATTCTCACCCATGCATTGGGTGCTACGCACTGGACTTCGCTCCACGAGGCATTACCAAGGCTGGGACACACGGATTCTGTGTGCCCTGCTGCTCTGGTATGGCTCGGGGGGCATTTTTTGTATGCATCCATCCTCCGAAGCCGGAGGAAGGCGCCTCCTCCAGAAGCCAGAGCAGATTCACTATCTGATCACGCTCTGATCTGGGAGGCACGAGATGGCAGACAACGAACACATTGCCGCAGAGGTCCTCGACGCTGTCGGCGGCAAGGACAACATCACAAGCATCGCGCACTGCATGACAAGGCTGAGGATCAACCTGAAGGACGAATCGGTCCCCGACGACGACAGGATCAAGGCTATCAAGGGAGTGCTCGGCTGCCAGTGGTCGGGTGGCCAGTATCAGGTCATCATCGGCCAGAACGTTCCGAAGGTATACGACGCGATCGTGAAGCTCGGCGTCTCTGCTGGCGGCTCCATCGACGAGAACCTCGATGACGACAAGCAAAAGGAGCCCTGGTCGGCAAAGCGTGTCGGACAGGCAATCCTCAACTATCTCTCGAAGACCATGGTCGCTGCCATCCCTGTCATGATGGGCGCAGCAATGTTTCGCACCATCGCTGTCATCGCAGGCCCGGGCATGCTCAATGTGTGGTCTGCCGACTCCGAGATCTATAACCTGTTCTACAACTGGATCTACGACGCCGGCTTCTACTTCATGCCGATATACCTCGGATACTCGGCAGCACAGCAGCTTGGCGCCTCGAAGATGCTCGGCATGATGATGGGAGGCATCCTCATCGCGCCTGATTTCGTGAACATCGTCACGGCCGCAGCCGATACCGGCCAGGCCTTCACGTCGGTCTATGGCATCCCTGCCATGCTCAATACCTACTCCTCGACCGTGCTCCCGATCCTTCTCTGCATGCCCGTGCTCTGGCAGGTGGAAAAGCTCTTCAAGCGCGTGATTCCCGACATGCTCTCCACCGTCTTCGTGCCCTTCCTCACGATGTTCGTGATGGTTCCCGTCGGCCTCTGCGCACTCGCCCCGATCGGCTCTGTGCTCGGCAATGCATTCGGCAACTTCATGTTCTCGTTCGGCAACGCCGGCGGCATAGCGACCATCCTTGCCCTCACGATCATCGCTGCCCTCTGGGAGTTCTTGGTCATGACCGGCATGCATCAGTTGCTTGCCATGCTCGGCATCATGCAGGTCCTTTCCCTCGGCTCCGACTCCTGCGTGATGGTTGCAGCCTTCATCGCCCAGTTCGCAGCCTGGGGCATGGCATTCGGCGCCTTCCTCAGGCTCAAGGAGCCCGATGAGCGCGGCGCCAACCTCGGCTACTTCCTCTCGGGCGTCCTCGGCGGCGTCACGGAGCCTGCACTCTATGGCTGCGGCTTCAAGTACACGCACTGCCTTGCCGGCATGGTCGCAGGCGGCGCTATCGGCGGCGCCCTTGCAGGCATCTTCCATGTGACGACCTATGTCCTCGGCGCCTCGAACATCCTGGTCGTTGTCGGCTACGTTGCCGGAGGCACATTCAACATGGTGATGGGATGCGTCGCCTCCGTCGTCGCCTTCATCGCTGCCGCTGCCATCTCCTACACCTTCGGCTTCACGAAGGAGCAGCTTGAGGCTGACCGGCAGGCCGCAGAAGAAGCTGCTGCAAAGAAGGCAGCCCTCAAGGCATAAGATAGATGAGCAAGCGAACAGAGAAAGGATGGTTGCACATGAAGCGTCTGCTTCTGAGAGCTGACGATCTGGGATACAGCTACGCCGTGAATCTCGGTATCGTCCGTGCCGTGAAGGATGGGGTCATACGCTCCGTGGGGCTCATGCCAAACATGCCGGAGGCCAAACGCGGGCTCTCCTGGCTCAGAAACGAAGACATCGCGATTGGCCAGCACACGAATGTCTGCCTCGGCACGCCGTGCGCAGACCCTGCGACGATTCCGAGCCTCGTGGACGAGAACGGCCAGTTCAAGAGCAGCAGGACCTTCCGCCAGAGCTTCAAGGAGGGCGTCGATTTCGTCGACTACGACGATGCCGTACGCGAGATCGAGGCACAGCATGCCCGCTTTGTTGAGCTGGTGGGCAGAGAGCCCGACTACTTCGAGGCACATGCCGTCATGTCGAAGACGCTGAACCAGGCAATCTCTGATGTGGCAGCAAAGCACCACCTGAGGGAGCAGAAGGCCTCCTTCGACCCCGCAAACCACGTGCTCTGCGGCACGACCGAGGTCCGCATGTTCTGCGAGGACATGCTTCCGCCCGAAAAGTATAATCCCGCAGATTTCATCCGGCGCACGGCAGAAGGCCTCGAGGACGGCGAGACCGGAGTCATAGTGCTGCACCCAGGATATCTCGATGCTTACATCCTGGAGCATTCCTCCCTCACGCAGAACCGTACAAAGGAGGTCGATGCCCTGATCGATCCCGACCTCAGAGCCTGGCTCGAAGCGCAGGAAGACCTCGAGCTCATCGACTATCGGGATATCGCCTAAAGCGAGGCATTCTCCTCAGCAGAAGGCAGCGCTGCAAACAAGCAGGGCTGCCTTCTCGCTTTGTCGGAGCATGTCAATCAGGCAACCGTTTCTGCCTCGACGTAAGCGCGCAGAGCGTCTGTCGCTCTGCTTCGTCAGGACTCCGGCATCTGTCAGCTGCTGAAGTATCTCCCGTACGCGCCGGGTGCTCAGGCCAAGGGCCCCGGCAACCAAGGAAGCACTGATTTCTTCATGCTCGCCGAAGAGTGCCCGTATTGCAGCCATCCTATCGGCGGCTTATCGGCGGCTTATCGGCGGACTATCGGAGATAGCCGCCGATAGACTGGCCTGGCGAATCCCCAGCCCCTGAAATGGCATGGCATACGGGAATTCACGCACCGGCGTCTGTCATGACATCGGCAGGGCCGCAGTGTCACTCCTGGCATCGAGGGGCGCAGAAACACGTTGCTGCCATCTTCCTCGAACCCCAGCACAGCACAGATTTTGAAAGCACATGCCGCAACGTCGCCGCCCAGGATGGATGGACGGCCAAAAAGGCATGCCCTGAATCGGCGGCAGACACTCGCCTTCCGGCCAGGCCGCAGGAAAGACCTCAAGAGAGGGCACGGATCCGTCCCGCTTCTGCCAGGAGCGTTCTCCATCGCTGCTGTCTGTCCATGAGGCTGCAGGAGGTCTGAAGTCAGATGGCGGACTAGCCCTGCGCCCCGAAATCGCAGACCGCGCCGATTGTCCGAGCAACCTTCTCGAGGCCTTCGGCATCGGCAGCCGAGAAGCGGTTCTTGAATGTGCTGTCGATATCGAGCACGCCGACAAGCTGTCCTTTGCTGTGAATCGGCACAACGATCTCAGACTGGGATGCGCTGTCGCAGGCGATATGTCCCGGGAAGGCATGAACATCAGGCACGAGCTGGATCTTGTCTGTCTGAGCTGCCGTGCCGCAGACGCCTTTGCCGATAGGGATATGCACGCAGGCCACCTTGCCCTGGAAGGGGCCAAGCACGAGCTGGCCATCCTTTATCAGATAGAAGCCTGCCCAGCTGATGCGCTCCATTGTCTCGAAGATGAGTGCAGAGGCATTCGGAAGGAAGCAGTACCAGGCAGGATCTGCCTCGGCAATGGATGAGATCTGTTCGCACAGCAGTTCATAGTCGATCATGCCAGCTCCTTGGTATTGCGGGTTTTCGCCAGTATGCTGCCATGAGGCTGCATTGTCCATCGCAGGAGCAAAGGACCATAACTGGCTGGTTCCTGGACCCCCTATTCCGCGTGCCCCTTCCGCCATTCCGGCAGACTCCTGCCGCGCCAGGATGCGGAGGCCCTGAGGAAGCTGCTGAGCTCGAGATAGCCCAGAAGATAGGCAATCTCTCCAGTGTCCAAGGCGGCAGCAGACAGATAGTGCTTTGCAAGAAGCTCGCGTGCATGGTTGAGCTGCTTCTGGAACGTCGTGCCTTCGTCTGAGAGCCTGCGCTGAAGCGTGCGCCTGCTCACGCCGAGACGGCGCGTGCTATCGTCCGCGCCGCACCCGGCAAGGCCTCGATGAGGGCACTCCTGACATGTGACGAGAACGACTCGTCCGTCTCGAGCTCTGCAAGCCTGCGTCCGAGCTCGGGCTCGAAATAGCTCCACATCGCATCGTCTGCGCTCACGAACGGCATATCCCTGTCGGACGAGGCAAAGGACAGGATATTCCTCGGTCCCGCCTCGACGGCGCATCCCAGATAGGCTGCAGACGAGCTGTCTTCGGGCACTTCCAGCCGAGGCGCTTGCGCGGTCTGCGGCTGAGCATAGCATGCCGAAAGCAGAAGTAATCGATAGACTCTCTCTTTCAAATCGTGCTCCGCAGGAACCAAAAAGCCTGTCAGGCAGCACCAGCCAGTTCTCGGATGGTCCGTACCAATAAATCCGAAGATGCAGTCATCTCCGCACTTGAAGAGCTTGGAGATGCAAGGACATCCGAAATCGCCGAGTACTCCGGGCTTCCCCGGAGCACGGCATCAAGAGCCCTGAAGCAGCTTATGCAGAAGGGACTGGTCGCTGTGTCGCCAGGAGCCACGACAAGTCCTACCAGACGCTATACCCTTACAATCTGAGCGTCATGGCTTCACAGCATCCTTGCCAGCCTCCGATCAGACTGCCTCTGCACTATCGGCGATGCTTGCAAGCTCTGAGATGATGGGGATGTGCTGCGGGCAGGCGCGCTCGCACTGGCCGCAGCGGATGCAGGCATCTGCAAAGCTGCCATGCCCAGAAATCTTGGCCAGCGCCTCCTGCGACTCCTGGATCTTCCCTTCCCTGAGACGCAGGTTCTCCGCTGCAAAGATCTCAGGGATGGGAATCTGCTTCGGACAGCCAGAAGTGCAGTAGTGGCAAGCAGTACAGGGTATGCCGGAAGAGCGACCCATGAGCTCCTGCGCCTGTGCGATAGCAGCACGCTCGGCATCATCGAGCGGCTTCATATCACGCATGAAGGAGAGATTGTCCTGCATCTGCTGCACATTCGACATGCCCGAGAGCACCGTGAGCACACCTGGAAGCGATGCGGCAAAGCGCAGCGCCCATGAGGCATAGGAAGCGCCTGGCGCTGCCTTGTCGAAGAGCTCGCGCACCTGACGGGGCGGCTTTGCGAGAGCCCCTCCCTTTACCGGCTCCATAATGATGATGGGGATGTGGTGGGCACGTGCCACCTCGTAGTTTGCACGCGAGACGATGCGCGGATTCTCCCAGTCGGCATAGTTGATCTGGAGCTGCACGAAATCCATCTCGGGGTGATCATTGAGAATCTCTTCGAGGAGCTCGGGCTTTCCATGGAACGAGAATCCAGCCTCGCGTATGAGTCCCTGCCGCTTCAGGTCCTGCACATAGTCCCAGATATGGAACCGGTCATAGCTCCGGTAGTTCTGCTCCATGAGGCCATGCAGGAGATAGCGGTCGAAATATCCTGCTCCGGTCCGCTCGAGACTTGTCACGAACTGCTTCTTCGCTGCCTTCTCGTTCCTCACGAGCATCCAGGCATTGAGCTTTGTCGCAAGCTCGAAAGCGGAGCGTTCATGCCGCTCGACAAGCGCCTTGCGCGCTGCCTCTTCGGAGCCGGGATAGACATAGGCCGTATCGAAATAGCGGAAGCCCGCTGAGAGAAAGAGGTCGACCATCTCCTCCATCTGGCGTATATCGATGGAAAGACCTCTCCTCGGCAGCCTCATGAGGCCGAATCCGAGCTTTGGATAGGCTGCAATCTCTTGTGCATCCATGGAAATCCCCTCTCGCCGCTTGAGGAGAGCATAGCGGAGAGAGGGGATGCTGTCGCAATCAGATGGTGCCAGAATGGCGTTCTTTGCTAATGGGATGTTCCGGCGCAGTCTGCAGGTCCGCCGCGCAGGATTCTGAGGCCATGTCCCACGGCGTCAATCACGGCCGTGATATTCTCGACTGCCGCCTTCGGGCTGCCAGGGAGATTGATGATGAGAGTGCGGGAGCAGATGCCGGCGACCTCGCGCGAAAGGCAGGCGCGCGGGGTGATGGCAAGAGAGGCAGCACGCATCGCCTCAGGAATGCCCGGCGCCATGCGCTCGCACACCGCTATGGTCGCCTCAGGTGTCACATCGCGGGGTGCGAAGCCCGTGCCGCCCGTCGTGAGCACGAGGGCGATATCCTGCTCTGCTGCATCCTTCAGCGCCTGCTCGATCTCTTCCGTCTCATCGGGCACGATCTTCGTGCCGACGACCTGGTAGCCCTTCTCCTCGAGGAGCGCGACGAGCGCAGGGCCGCTTGTATCGGTGCGCTCTCCTCTCGACGAGCGGTCGCTCACCGTGAGGACGAAGGCCGAATAGACCGTCTTCTCTTCTTCCATGATGCTCACTTTCCGAAGGGGCAGACAGGATAGGTGCAGGTCGGACACCTGAGGCACAGGCCGCCTTCGCCGAGCTCGACAAAGTCGCGCTTCTCGAGCGGCACCTCCGCGATGATGCGGGGCAGTACGAGATCGAGCACGGTTGCCGCATTGTACATCGCACATCCCGGCACGCCGAGGATGGGAAGAGGCCTGTTCTCGTGGCCATGCTCGAGATAGCCGACGAGCAGCATTGCCCCTGGCAGGACCGGTGCGCCATATGTCACGATGCGCGCCCCTGCGCGTTTGATGGCGCCCGGTGTGTTGTCATCCGGATCGACGCTCATGCCACCTGTGCAGAGGATGAGCTCTGCTCCCTGCGCTTCTGCCTCGTGGATTGCCTCCACGATATCGTCCACATCGTCGCCCGGATGGCAGGTGAAGGTCGTCGTGACACCGAAATCGGCGAGCTTCTGCTCCATGACAGGCGTGAAGCGGTCCTCGATGAGGCCCTTCTTCACCTCGGAGCCGGTAGCGATGATGGCAGCTGTCAAGATCGAGTAAGGCTTCACGGACATGAGCAGATGTCCTCCTGCGGCACGCTCTGCCTTCTCGACCGTGCTTTCCTCCACGACAAGCGGTATCACGCGGGTGCCTGCCAGAGCATCTCCTGCCTTTACGCCAAAGCCGCCCTTGCGCGTCGCAACCATGACCTCGTCGACCGAGTTCACGGCAAAGAGCCGCTCCGCATCGACGAGGAAGACGCCGTCTGTCGCTGCATTGATGCCGATTTTGCCTTCGGAGGGCTCGCCCGAAGCCACGGTCCCCTCGCCGAGGCAGAGCGCCGCAAGCCGCTTTGCTGCATCGTTCTCATGGAGCATGCCCGGCTCCATCTCCCAGACATAGAGATGCTCCTTGCCCATGGAGAGAAGCACGGGGATATCTTCCGGTGCAACCACATGGCCCTTCCTGAAGCGCGGACCCTTGAAGCGCTCCTCCCCTTCCGGCACGATCTGCGTCATATCATGACAGAGCACCTGTCCCACAGCATCTTCGGTACGTATAAGCTTCATCTTGGCCTCCCTCAGGCCTCGTCTTCGGGCACGATGCGGATGGTGTCGCCGGCGCGCAGGGCACCGCTTCTGATTACGATGCAGAATATGCCGTCTGTCGGCATCACGCACATGCCAGTGAGCCTTCTGATCTCGCAGTCATTGTGACAGGTCTTGCCAATCTGCGTGACCGCAAGGCGTGCCGTGCCGGCGTCGAGCACGGTGCCGACCGGCAGCTCCTTCAGGTCCATGCCGGACACAAGCACGTTCTCGGCGAAGTCTCCGGCGTGGAGCTCGAGCCCCTTTGCCCGCATGCGCTCCACTGCCTCATCAGCCAGGAGGCTCACCTGGCGGTGCCAGTTTCCGGCATGGGCATCACCTTCGATGCCTTTGCCTACGGCAAGATCGAGATGGTCGACAGGCGTCTTCCGTGTGCCCTTCTTCGTGCTGATGCAGCAGGCAAGAACGCGCCCTTCAATCTGCTCCAGAGCCTCGCTCATGCCTCTCCCCTCACGAAGTGTCCGCTCTTTCCGCCATCCTTCTCGAGGAGACGGATGTCTGTTATTGTCATGTCCCGCTGCACCGCTTTTGCCATATCGTAGATGGTGAGGCAGGCAACAGAGCAGGCCGAGAGTGCCTCCATCTCGACCCCGGTCTTCGCATCGCAGCGGCAGATGGCCTCGACAGAGATGCCATCATCCTCGTAGGCAAAGTGCACATCGACCCCGGTGAGCGGGATCTGGTGGCACATCGGAATCGTCTCCCACGTCCTCTTTGCTGCCATGATTCCTGCAACCTGTGCGACAGCGAGGACATCGCCCTTCTTGATGCCGCCAGACTTGATGAGGGCAAGCGTCTGCTGATTCATGCAGACCTTGCCAGCCGCACGGGCGATGCGATGCGTGACGTCCTTCGGCGTCACGTCGACCATGCGGGCGCGTCCCTCCTCATTGATGTGCGTGAGCTCTGGCTCCACGCTAGCCTCCTATCTCGTTCATCGGCCGGCACGACTCGCTCGTGTGGCCATCTGCAATATCCATATGGTGCCCTTCAGGCTTGAGCGCGATAGCACGTCTCAGCGCCTCATCGAGCTCCTTGCCATGAAGCCCCCTGAGCGGCACCTCGACAGGTGCATGGAGGCAGGGCTTGAGCCTGCCACCCGAGGTCAGCCGGAGCCTTCCGCAGCCACGGCAGAACCTGTGTGTCATGGGCCGTATGAGTCCTATCGTCCCTTCCCAGCCAGGAGCGGAGTAGAGCTCTGCCACCCCATCGGTGCCTGCAGGCACAAGGAACGGCAGCTTCTCGAGCACCGCATCGGCCGACACGAAGCGCTCGCGTGGCCAGGTGGCGCACTCCCCCATCGGCATGAGCTCGATGAAACGGACGGACGCCACATCCTTCCTTGCAAGCCCTGCGACCTGCATCCAGTCATCGTCGTTCACACCGCCCAGAAGGACACAGTCGATCTTCGTGTCCTCGAATCCTGCCGCGCGTGCTGCCGCAATGCCGGAAAGTGCATCTCTGAGCTCGCCTGTGCGGGTGATTGTCCGGTAGCGCTCAGGATCGAGCGTATCGAGACTGATATTCAGGCGCGTGAGCCCTGCCTCTTTCAGCTCTTCTGCCAGAGGTGCCAGGAGCACCCCGTTTGTCGTCATGTCCACTTCCTCGATGTCAGGAATCCGGACAAGCATGCGTACGAGATCGGCAATGCCACGCCGCACGAGCGGCTCTCCTCCGGTAAGCCGGATCTTGTGCACGCCGAGACGTGCCGTGGCTTCTGCAATCTCTGCAATCTCCTCGAAGGAGAGGATGTCTCTGTGTGCGCACTTGTGCACGCCCTGCTCAGGCATGCAGTAGATGCAGCGAAGCGAGCAGCGGTCCGTGACAGAGATCCTCAGATAGTCGATCCTTCTCCCTTCTCGGTCACGCATCGGGTGCACCCTCCTTTGCGCCTCCGGCAAGCGGCATGACAGACGAGGGGTCGCAGGTGAGCACAAGCGCAGAAGGGCTGCCGAGCCGCACCCATTCGTCCTTGCCGAGCTCATAGCGGAGCTCGGCTGTCCCGGGTGTCTGGAGCATGCAGATGACAGAGAACGGAGACTCGATCGTACGCACGACCGTGCAGGGAATCGCATTCGTGCACACAGCGCCTTCTTCTGCCACACGAAAGTAATGGGCACGGATGCCGGCATGCGTCGTGCTCTCGGGCGCTGTCCCTTCCGTCTCGAGCGCAACGCCCCAGTCGGTGCAGCTGAGCCTGCCATCGGGCAGGACTTCGGCGCGGCTGATGTTCTTGCAGCCCGAGATCAGGGCAGCGGCCAGGGTCTTCGGATGCGCGAAGAACTCGTGGACCGGCGCACATTCCTCCGTGTGCCCCTTCGAGATCACGCACACCTCATCGGCAAGGCGGTATACCTCGTCCCTGCTGTGGCTCACGAAGATGGCGCCGCCCGGGAAGGACTTCAAGGTATCGGCGAGCTCGAGCTCGAGCTGCCAGCGGAGATACCCATCGAGGGCGCTGAACGGCTCGTCGAGGAGCAGCATCTCGGGCGAGCCCGCAAGGATGCGGGCAAGCGCCAAGCGCTGCTGCTGGCCGCCCGAGAGCTGCGCCGGCTTCAGGCGCTCGAGCCCTTCGAGCTGCATGCGCGAGATCTCTGCATGCGCCCGCTCGAGGCGCTCGGCGCGCGTGCTGCCACAGGCACCCGCAAGCACATTCTTCTCCACGGTCATGTTTGGGAAGAGCGCATACTGCTGGAAGAGATAGCCGACATGGCGGTCCTTCGGCGGCACGTTGATATGCTCCTTGCTGTCGAAGAGCACCCGCCCGTTCAAGACGATGCGCCCCTTGTCTGGCTTCATGAGGCCTGCGATGGTACGGAGCGTCAGGCTCTTGCCGCACCCCGATGCTCCCAAAAGGGCAAATGTCTCATGCGACGCAGCAGTCCTGAAGTGCACATCAAGCCTGAAGCTGCCCAGATCTTTCCTGATATCGACTTCGAGCGACACTATGCCTTCACGCTTCCCATCTTCTGGCTGCGTGCCCGTCCTTCGAACAGGTTCATCGCAAGCAGCACGACCGCAGAGATCGCGAGATTGATGAGGACCCACGTGAGGGCCCCTGCATCGTCACCCGTACGCCAGAGCTGGTAGACCGTCGTTGCGACCGTCGCCGTGGATCCGGGCGTATAGCCTGCAACCATCGAGGTTGCGCCATACTCGCCCAAGGCACGGGCAAATGCGAGCACCATGCCGGCAATGATGCCCGAGCGGCAGGCCGGCATCTTGACACGCCAGAACGTCCAGATGCCGGACTTTCCGAGCGTCGCTGCTGCATCGGCAAGCGTCTGGTCGAACGATTCGAAGGCACCTCTGGCCGTACGGTACATGAGCGGGAAGCTCACGACGACGCAGGCCACGACCGCTCCCTGCCATACCATGGTGAGGCGCACGCCGAAGGTCTCCATGAGCCAGAGGCCCAGGGGACGCTTCGGCCCCAAGACCGTGAGGATCAGGTAGCCGACAACGGTCGGCGGCAGGACAAGCGGCAGCGTCAGGATCACATCGAGGATGCCCTTCAGCACCCGGGGCGCCCGCTCGACGACGCCAGCGAGCCAGATGCCCAGAAAGAACGTCGCCACCGTCGCGACAAGCGCGATGCGCAGCGAATTCCAGAGCGGAAAGAGATCCACGGAAGCACCTCCTCGGATGCAGGGACGGAAGCAGGACAGGGACTAGGAAAGCGGCGTGAACCCGACTTCCTCGAAGTCGGCAGAAGCTTCGGAGCCCTTCAGGAACTCGAGGAAGGCCGAAGCCCCATCGGCGTTCGGCGCTTCCTTGAGCGCTGCTGCAGGATAGACGACGCGTCCGCACATCTCCTTTGTCGCCTCGTCGACGACGGTGAGGCCAGCAGACGTTGCATCGGTCTTGTAGATGACGCCGCAGTCGACGGCTCCTTCTGAGACCTGGGTCGTGACCTCCTTCACGTTCGTGCCGTACGTGATGCAGCCGGCATTCGCAAGCTCGGTCTCATCGAGCCCATACCAGGCAAGGATCTTCTGGGTGTACTGGCCGACCGGCACGTCGGAGTTGCCCATAGCAAGCAGGACATCGTGAGCCGCGAGACGCTCTGCCAGGTCGTCGAAGCCCGCGATCGACTTCGGGTTGCCTTCCGGCACGGCGAGCGTGACCTTGTTCTCGAGGATATCGAAGCGCGTGGAATGGTCGATGAAGTCAAGGCCTTCGTCGTTTCCGGACTCTGCCTCGGCGTCGAGCTGGTTCATCTGCTTCTGGCCGGCGGAGATGAAGACATCTGCCTCGGCGCCATTTTCGATCTGCGTCTTGAGCGTGCCCGAAGAGTCGAAGTTGTAGCTCATCTCATAGCTCTCCTGGGAGGCAAACGAGTCTCCTGCCTTCGTGAGGGACTCGGTCAGAGATGCTGCCGCAAAGACAATGAGCTTCTGCTTCTCGTCGGATGCAGAGGAAGAGCCTCCGGATGCGCCCACGCTGCTGCAGCCTGCCAGCATGGCTGCTGTCGCTGCGGCACTGCCCCCGATGAAGGCACGGCGTGCCATCGTGTCCGTCATGTTCTTCCCCTTCCTTTGATAGGCACCTGTGTGTCTCTGTCTTCCTGGCATCTCATGCCAGCCCTGCTCCGAGATCAATGGCTGCCCGCATGGGGCACGACGGGTCTGAGCTCTGCCCGGCAGCGGATCATCTCCGCTGCAATCGAGACGGCAATCTCTGCCGGCGTGACAGCGAGAATCGCCTCGCCAATCGGCAGATGTATGGCAGCGGCATCTGCTTTCGGGATGCCACGCTCCTCGAGTGTCTTCCTGGCAAATGCCGCCTTGCCACGGCTGCCGATGCAGCCGATGTAGGCAGGATGCACCGGTACGGTCTGTTCGAGCACATCGATATCTGCGGCATGCCCATGCGTGAGCACGACGACGAAGTCCTCGGGTGCGACCTCTATGCCTGCGTGAGCAAGGTCCTTGAAGTCGGCGAGGATGACCTGCTCTGCCTTCGGGAAGCGCTCAGGCACGCAGATGTCCTTCCGGTCATCGACGACGACAGGACGGAAGCCCACCGATGCGAGCACTGGCACGAGCGCTTCGCCGACATGCCCGCCGCCGAAGACCCAGGCAACAGGATCGGGACCGATGGGCTCCGAGTAGCGCTTTGCCTCCTCGTTCCAATAGCAGACATCGGAGCACTCCTTCGCCGCTTCAGGCGGGAAGCTCTCCTTCCTGCCGAGATGAAGCACAGGCGTGCCATCCTCCCAAGTCTCGACGAGCCAGCGCGTCTTCTTCTCCCTGAGCGCCGAGAGGATCTCCTCGAGCAGGGGCAGCTTTTCTGAGTCCCAGACCTCGATGCCCACAAGAGCATCCCCGCCACAGGCCATCTGTGTCTTGGCATGGGTGTACCACTCGAGCTCGGAAGGCAGCACGTCCTTGCTCTCGGCCTCTTTCAGAAGCTCGGAGGAGCGCTCGAGCGCCATCTGCTCGATATGGCCGCCACCAATCGTGCCGGCAAAGGAGCCATCTTCGAACCTTGCCATGCACGCTCCGGCATGCCGAGGCATGGACCCTCTCGTCGCCAGGACAGAGGAGAGGGCGAGGCGCTCTCCAGCCTCGAGATGGCTCTTGAGCTCTGCGACAAACGCCTCATCGCGCAGGGTCTCATGCGAATCCGTCAGTGCCATGGACGTCCCTTCTCGAGCGTGATGCGCGGGCCTCCGAGATGGGGACCGATGGTACCGACGATATCTGCCGCAGGCACGCGCCCATCAGCCCCGAGAGCAGAGACAAGCGCTTCTGCATCATCTGCAGCGACGGCTATCATGAGGCCGCCTGAAGTCTCGGGCGAGAAGAGCGCATCCTGAAGCGCCACCGGCGTATCGCCTGCCGCGACCTCCTGCTCTGCGAAGTGGCGGTTCCTATACATGCCGGAGGGCAGTATGCCGAGCTCTGCCCACTCGAGCACATGGGGCAGGAAGGTCACAGCCTCCGGATAGAGCTGGATGTCCACATCTGCCCCCTGTGCCATCTCGAGGAGATGGCCAAGCATGCCAAAGCCGGTGATATCGGTCACGGCGTGGACTTGATAGCCAACCATCACATCGCGGGCATAGCGGTTGAGCGTGAGCATGATGCGCTCGGCACCTTCCACATCCTCATCCGCTGCAAGGCCGCCCTTCGCTGCGGTCGTGGCGATGCCGATGCCGGAAGGCTTCGTGTAGACGAGAACGTCCCCCGGCCGGGCGCCAGCGTTGGTGTACATCTTCCGAGGATCGACGAATCCTGTGACCGCAAGGCCGTACTTCGGCTCTGCATCATAGATCGAGTGTCCGCCTGCGATGAGGGTTCCTGCCTCGTAGACCTTCTCATAGCCGCCGCGCAGGATCTCATGCACGACCTCTTTCGGCATGTCTTCTGGCACGGCCATGACGTTCAAGGCAAGCTTCGGCTCTCCGCCCATTGCATAGATGTCTGATAGCGCATTCGTAGCCGCGATAGCTCCGAACGTATAGGGGTCATCTGCAATCGGCGGGAAGAAATCGATCGTCGAGACGATTGCAAGATCGTCTGAGACCTTGTAGACCGCTGCATCATCCGACTTGTCGAAGCCGACAAGAAGGTTCGGATCCTTCCTCACCTCGAGCCCCGAGAGGAGCTGGGCCAGCTGCCCTGCACCGACCTTGGCGCCGCAGCCAGCGCACTCGGCCAGCTTCGTGAGCTTGATGTCTTCTTTCTTCCCTGCCATCACATCCTCTTTCCGAACGTGCCAGAAAGCCCGCAGATTGCCTCGAGCACGCCACCGCCGATGGCACGTGCCTTGTCGGAGACCGTAAAGCAGTGCTCGACGATGCCGCGCGGATCGATGTCTCCCGATTTCATGCCTTTGGTGACTGGCACGCCCTCCTGGAGAAGCCCGCGGATCACGCCGTCGATCGTGCAGGGAAGAGGCACCCCTGCAACCGTAGCTGCAATGTCTCCTGCAGAGACCACATCGCCGATCTCGAGCACAGGCTCGAAGATTCCATCGGCCGGAGCTCTCAGCACCCGGTCTGCTGCATGGCCCGCAATCATTCCCGGGACACCGGTATTGGGAATCGGCGATCCTTCGTAGTAGACGCGTCCCAGCTCATGGCCGCGCTTCGTCTCGACGCAGGCATGGCACACGACGGGTGCCGTGAAGCCGGGACCGACGCCGATAACGACAGGAGCCATGTCCTTCGTCGTACCGAGGTTCCTCTTTGCAAGGATGGCATCGACGAGCACATCAGGATGGAGAGCCGGAATCGTGGCGCCTTCTGGATCCACGAGCACGGCAATCGTGCCTGCATGCGCCAGTGCAAGCGCCTCTTCAGGCGAGGAGGCAAGCTTTCCTTCGATATCCTCCACCTGCGTCTCGCCGAGGCGTATCGCCTCGCTGAAGGCGACCGTACGTCTCACGGCAGTCGGCACGGCGATATCGAGCATGCAGATGGCACATCCTGCCCGATGAAGGCGCACCGCGATGCCCGATGCCAGATCTCCTGCCCCGCGTATCACGACGAGCATGTCTTCCTCCTATAGCTCGAGCTCATAGATCCCTGCCCAGAGCACCTTGCCTGAGAGCCTCTCCTCGAAGAGCGGACGCTCCTCGGGTGGCATGGACCAGGCAAGGCCACAGTCTGCCTTGATTGCGACAGGTGTCGGTATGAGCCGCCCTTCGATTCCTTCTGCATGGCAGAGGCTTTCTGCCGAAAGCGCCTCATGCGTCGAGTCGAATGCCACGACAGAGCGCAGCTTCTTCCTCCTCATGCTTCCTCCGCAAGCTCCCGGAGCGCAGAAAGAGCCGCATCGATCTCATCTGGCGCCGTATGCCAGCTGAACGAGAAGCGGACAGCGCCCGTTGCCTCCGTGCCGAGTGCCCGATGCATGCGCGGCGCACAGTGGCCGCCTGCACGCGTCGCAATCCCATAGTCCTCGTCGAGTGCCGCAGCAAGCCCAGAGGAATCCCAGCCAGAGAGATTGAGCGCAACGACCGGTGCATGGTCGCGCGAAGGCGTGCTGCCGTCGAGCTCATCGAGGTCTTCCGGGAAGTCCCCATAGAGCACGATGCCGGGAATCTCCCGCACGCCTGCCACGAAGCGGCGGACCAGTGCCAGGTCATGGCAATGGATCTCATCGACGCCGATTGAGCGCACATAGGAGACCGCTGCTGCCAAGCCTGCTATGCCGCAGCCATTGAGCGTGCCTGCCTCGAGATGCTCGGGGTAGCTCTCAGGCATCCCCTCCTCGAAGGAGAGGACGCCGGTGCCGCCCGAAAGCAGGGGATCGAGCTCGACACCAGGTGCCACATAGAGGCCGCCTGTGCCCTGGGGGCCCATCAAGGCCTTGTGCCCCGTGAAAGCGAGGAGGTCGATGCCAAGCGCCTCTGCATCGATCGGGAAGGAGCCTGCCGTCTGCGAAGCATCGAGGAGGACAAGGGCTCCTGCTGCATGTGCCGCCTCTGCGACACGTGCCACATCGGCTACATTGCCCGTAAGGTTCGATGCATGGGTCAGCACCACAAGCTGCGGCTTCTGTGCCAGGAGCTCTTCGAGCCTTTCATAGCAGAGCCTTCCCCTTCGGTCTGCTGGCACGAAGGAGCTCTCGATTCCGCGCCGTTCCTTCAGATAGTGGAGCGGACGCAGGATCGAGTTGTGGTCCCAGTCCGTGGCGACCGCCCGCTCCCCCTCATGGAGCGCGCCTGCGATTGCCATGTTCAGCGCTTCTGTCGCATTTGCCGCAAAGACGATGCGCTCCGGATGGGAGATGCCGAAGAGGCTGCCAAGCTCCTCGCGGGCTGCAAAGACGCCGCGCGCCGCTGCAAGGTCCCCTGCACCGGCACCGCGTCCCGTGCTTCCGGATGCATCGAGCGCCGTGCACATGGCCTCGGCGACGCAGGCGGGATGCCAGGCAGAGGTGGCTGCACAGTTCAGATATATGCCGTGCATGGCAGGCTCTTCTAGAGGACCGTTGCGCCCGGGCAGCTGCTCACGATCTCGGCGATTGCATAGAGGTTCGTGACCTCGCCGACCGCAAGCTTGTCCTTGATTCCATAGAAGTCGAGGCAGGTCCCGCAGGTCAAGATCTTGGTGCCGCGGGAGGCAAGCTCCTTGATATCGTCGAGGGACTCGGAGCCTTCGCACGTCAGGTGGGCGCCGCCATTGTAGAAGAGCATCGTGTCAGGCACCTTCTCCTGATGGGCCAGGGCATAGATGAAGCCCTTCATCAGGATGTGGCCAAGCTCCTCGTTGCCACGTCCCATCGTGTCCGTATCGACCGCGACGACCGTAGGTGCAGGAGCAGACGCAGGCACATCGCAGAAGGACTGTGCCTCCTTCTCTGCGGCAGCAGAGCCGATTTCGGAATCTGCCCTCGGCACAAGCTTGATGGCTGTGTCTGCACCCTGCTGGTTGGCATAGAAGTCAAGCTTCTTCGAGGCAGCAAGACGCATGAGGTTGCTGAGCGCAACATTGTCGTTCACGAGGATATCGAGCGATTCGCCGTCTTTGAGCTTCGGCAGGGCCTCGAGCGTCAGGACAACAGGCTTGGGGCACTTGAGATTGCGTGCATCGATTTCCATGTCTTCTCCTTGCCGGCTTCTGCCCACAAGCAGGGCGGTGCAGCCACGAAACGAAGCGTTCTATCATCTGAAGGATAACGCTCCGCACCAGTACTACCACGCAGGCAGATGCCGCAAGGACATCTCCCTGCATATGCGCTACCCTGAGTATAGCGTAAATATTACTTTTTGTTTGGATGCCAAATGATTATTACGGATTTGCTGCGAACGGATGCAAAGCTTGTGTCAGCGGTCGGAAGCGGCGGCAAGTCGACGCTTCTTCATGAGCTTGCGATTGCCTTTCCGGGACGCACCATCCTCACGACCACGACCCACATGATTCCGCCGAGGGATACCCCCTATCTCGAAGGCCCTCATGAGGAGGTCGCAGCAGCGCTTGCGCAGAACCGCTCGGTCTGCATTGGACAGAGCATGGCAGAATCAGGCGGCAAGATTTCCGCTCCGGCACTTTCCATGGAGACGCTCAGGGAGCTTGCCGATATCGTGCTCGTCGAGGCCGATGGCTCGAAGCGCCTGCCCTTGAAGGCCCATGCTGCCTGGGAGCCCATCATCCCTGCCTGCACCGACGAGACGATAGAGGTCGTCGGTGCCTCCGGCTTCGGGCGTCCGATCGAGCAAGCCGCGCACCGTCCCGAAATCTTCTGCCGCTTGACAGGCGCGCACCCAGAAAATGCAGCGACACCTGAGCTTGTGGCCAAGGCAGTCGCAGCCGAATGCAGGGATGGCATCTGCCGTCCCGATATCCTCGTCGTGAACCAGGCCGAGGGCACAGAGCGCCTGGAGCAGGCGAGAAGATTCGCTGCAGAGCTCATCTCCTGCGGCATCGCGCTTCCCGTCTATGCCGGAAGCATACGGGCGCACGAGCTTATGCAGCTTGCCTAGCCAGAAGAATGGGGAGGCAGGACATGCAATCCTGCCTCCCCTTCCACACGGCTCAAGTGCTGGAGTGCTCTCTGCTTAGATGCGGGCGACTGCCTTGATCTCGACCCTGCCGCCGCCAGGGAGAGCTGCGACCTGGAAGGCAGCACGCGCGGGATAGGGAGCCTCGAAGAACTCTGCATAGATCTCGTTCATTGCAGCGAACTCGGAGATGTCGGCGAGGAGCACGGTCGTCTCGACGACGTCTGCCATGGAAGCCCCTGCCGCCTCGAGGATGTTCTTCACGTTCGTGAGGCTCTGGCGGGTCTGGCTCTGGATATCGTCGCCGGCAAGCTTGCCCGTGGCAGGATCGATGCCAAGCTGGCCCGAGACATTGATGGAGCCACCTGAGACGACGCCTGCAGAGTAGGGGCCAAGTGCCTTCGGGGCCTTGTCCGTGACGATTGCCTTCTTGCTCATGTAGCACTCCTATCTTCTCTGCCCGCTCGTGCGGGCGCTTATGGATGAAATGGTTCCCGCAACTAGCGGGCGACATACTTTCCCGGCTTGGGACCCAAAGGCTCTCCATCGCACACGACGAGCTCTCCTCCGACATAGACGAGATGCGCCCTGCCCTTTGCCTCGAAGCCTTCGTACGGCGTGTAGTCGACCGCCTGGTGCTGCGCCGCAGCCGTGATCGTCCAGCGCGCCTCCGGATCCCAGACGCAGATATCGGCGTCAGAGCCTTCTGCAAGCACGCCCTTTCTCGGATACATGCCGAAGACCTTTGCAGGATTCGTGCTCATGAGGCGGCAGAAGTCGGTCGGTCCCAGCGTATCTGCAAAGCTTGTCATGATCACGGCTGGTCTGTGCTCGACACCGGGGGCACCGTTGGGAATCTTCCGGAAGTCGCCGATGCCGCGGTCCTTCTGTCCATGCAGGTTGAACGAGCAGTGGTCCGTCGCAATCGTATCGATCTCGCCGTTCTCGAGCGCCTTTCTCAGGACCTGCACATCATGCCGCGTTCGAAGTGGCGGGCTCATCACGTACTTCGCACCTTCGAAGCCCGGCTCGAGGTAGCGCGTATCGTCGAGCAGGAGGTACTGGGGGCAGGTCTCGACGCTCACGTGCACGCCACGTGCCTTGGCAGCACGTATGGCTTCTAGTCCCTCTGCTGTCGAGAGATGGACGATATTGATGCGGGCATCGGCAAGCTCAGCGAGATACGTGAGGCGCGAGATGGCCTCTGCTTCGCAGGCAGAAGGCCGGCTCAGAGGATGTCCCTCAGGACCTGTGATGCCGGAAGCGAAGACGCGCTTCTGCAGGGCGTCGACAAGCGTCCCGTTCTCGCAGTGCACACAGAGGATTCCACCAAATGGGCGGATGGCTTCGAGCACCTCGAGCGTCTGAGCATCGTCGAGCCTCAGGTGGTCATAGGCAAAATACGTCTTGAAGGAGACGATGCCCGCTTCCCTCATGGCAGGGATATCGCGCTGTGTCTGCTCGTTCCAGTCGGCAATGGCCATATGGAAGGCATAGTTTGCCGTACAGGTGCCGTCGGCACGCCGGTGCCACTCTTCGAGCGCTTCCGGCATGGTCATGCCCTTATCCTGCGTCGCATAGTCGACAATTGTCGTCGTGCCACCGCATGCTGCAGCGCGCGTGCCGGTCTCGAAGCTGTCTGCTGTCCAGTCCATGCCGGTCCAGCACTGCATGTGCGTATGGGCATCGATGAAGCCAGGAAAGACATAGGTGCCCGTGACGTCTATGACCTCATCCTCGGCTGTCTCTTCGACGTGTCCTCCGACCTGGGCAATCTTGTCCCCTTCAAGGGCGAGGTCACCCTTCATGAGGCCATGGGGGCTGACAAGCGTGCCGCCTCTCAGGATCTTCATCTCTCTCCTTCCTGCTCCTCCCGGAGCATTTCCTCGGCACGGTCAAGATCTTCTGCCGTGTCGATATCGAAGAGCTCCTCCTCTGCCGCTGCCTCCACAGGAATCGTAGCTGCTGCCTCGTCGGGACGGGCTTTCAGAAGCGCGCCGCCCCCTGCATCGCCCGAGAGGCCTTCGAGCGCTGAGAAGAGCCTCTTCGGGAAGATGGCAGGGCTTCTGCCCTCCCCTTTCCAGGCAAGACGCACAGGAGATGCGGGATGCGCAAAGAACGCCTCTGCCATCCGACGCAGGCTCGCCTCGGAGATGAAGGGCTGGTCTCCCGGGCAGAAGAGGATGCCGGCGCATTCTCCAAGCGCACGCACACCGGCACGGACCGAATCGCTCTGGAGGGGCCCTTCAGGTGCCACGACTTCGGCACCTGCCGCTGCAGCAGCTTCTGCAACCTCATCCGCTGCCGTCACGACGTCGATGCGGAAAAGGTCTTCCGGCACCTGCGCAAGCGTCTTGCCCAGGACCGTGCCATCGCCCAGAGGGGCCAGGAGCTTCTGCCCGCCGAAGCGGACGCCCCTGCCTGAAGCGAGGATGCAGCAGCCAAGGCGGGGTGCCAGAAGCCCTGCAAAGGCAGCCCGATAGGCCTCTTCCACTGCTTTCTTCGAAGCCTCTTCCCAAGCCTTATAGCGCAGGGCAAGGTTGGCGCCTTGCGGTGTAAGCTTCGCTCCTCCGCCGTCGGCACCTCCGGCATTCCTCGTGACAAGCGAGACGCCGAGCGCAGTCTCGGATCCTTCGAGGATGCGGAGTGCCTTCGTATAGGACATCTGCATCGCGCAAGCGGCCTGGCGGATGCTTCCAAGCTCCTGGATATGGACAAGGAGCTCGGCAGGTCCTGGCCCGAAGGCCCGCTCTCCATCTTCTGCTGCAATCCAGAAGCGCGCGTTCGCACCAAGCTCTGCCATGGCTGTCCTTCCGCCGAAGCTCCAGTTGCTATGCTTCGACTATCGTACCCGTGCGGCCGGCGATACCGTCACGTGCCTTCGCAAACAGCGTGATGAGGGAGCGCCTGCCGGCTCCGGATTCGGCGAACTTCACGGCTGCCTCGACCTTCGGAAGCATGGAGCCCGGTGCGAACTGGCCCTCTGCCATGTAATCGCGTGCCTTCTCGGGCGTAAGCGCCGAGAGCCACTCCTGGTTCGGCTTGCCGAAGTTCACGGCGACCTTCTCGACCGCCGTCAGGATCACGAGGTCGTCGGCGTCGAGCTGCTCTGCCATGCGCTCTGCAGCGAAGTCCTTGTCGATCACGGCTGCAGCGCCCTTGAGATGGTGGCCTTCCGTTGCAAAGACCGGAATGCCGCCGCCACCGCAGGCAATGACCACATGGTTCGTATCGACGAGCGCCTTGATCGTGTCGATTTCGACGATGCCACGGGGCTGGGGCGAGGCGACGACACGGCGCCAGCCGCGTCCTGCATCCTCGACGACATCGTAGCCGCGCTCATCCACGAGCTTCTTCGCTTCCGCCTCTGTCATGAATGCGCCGATGGGCTTTGTGGGATGTGCAAAGGCGGGGTCATTGGGGTCGACCTCGACCTGCGTGAGCACAGTCGCGACGCCCTTGGAGAGTCCCCGGTCGAGCATCTCCTCGCGCAGGGCATTCTGGAGGTCGTAGCCGATGTATCCCTGGCTCATTGCGACGCAGACGGAGAGCGGGCACGGAATGTATTTCTCAGGATTCGAGCGCGTGAGCTGGGTCATCGCCTCCTGGATCATGCCGACCTGCGGTCCGTTGCCGTGCGCGATGATGACCTGGTTGCCTTCCTCGATGAGGTCGACGATAGCGGTAGCCGTCTTCTTCACGGCAGCCATCTGCTCCGGCAGGTTCTTGCCGAGAGCATTGCCGCCCAGCGCCACGACGATGCGCTTTCCCATGGGTATCCTTCCTCTCCTGTCCTAAAAGCGGGCGCCCGCCCTGTACCCGAAGGCTCCAGGCGGGCGCCGATAGCGTGCGTATGCCGGGTGTCTTATGCCTGGTTCCAGCGCGGCTTGGCTGCTGCCTCGAGTGCTGCAAGCGTGGCCACCGGATCCTTGACCTTCTGCAGGAAGATCATGGCTGCCACAGCGTAGGGCTTGTAGCTTGCCTCCTTGTAGAGTCCGTCGCGGTGATAGTCGAAGACCTCGTTCTCGACCTCGCCGTGCTCGCAGGAGACGCCGTTGATGTCGGCAGGCAGGGGATGCATGTAGATCGTGTCCATGCCCTTGGCGGTCGTGGACATGAGCTCCTGCGTGCAGCACCAATCCTTGTGCGTCGCGTTCTGGGCAAGAAGCTCGCGCTCGAGCTTGTCGATGCCCTCAGAGTCGCCAGCTGCGTAGAGCTTCGTCCTCTTCTCCATGGCAGCATACGGTGCCCAGGACTTCGGGATCACGATGTCGGCGCCCTCGAAGGCCTCCTGCATCGTGTGCGCCTGCTTGAAGGAGCCGCCGTTCTCCTCGGCATAGACGCCTGCCTGCTTCACAAGCTCGGGCATGAGGTCATAGCCCTCGGGGTGTGCAAGCGTGACATCCATGCCGAAGCGGGTGAGGAGCATGATGAGGGACTGGGGGCAGGAGAGGGGCTTGCCGTAGGAGGGGCTGTAGGCCCAGGTCACGGCAACCTTCTTGTGCTTCAGGTTCTCAAGGCCGCCGAACTCGTTGATGAGGTAGAGCATGTCGGCAGAGGACTGCGTCGGGTGGTCGGAGTCGGACTGCAGGGAGACGAGGGTCGGTCTGTGGTCGAGGATGCCTGCCTTCCAGGACTCGTCGACGGACTCTGCGACCTCCTTCATGTAGGCGTCGCCCTCGCCGATGAACTTGTCATCGCGGATGCCGATGACATCTGCCATGAACGAGATCATCGTTGCGGTCTCGCGCACGGTCTCGCCGTGGGCGATCTGGGACTTCGACTCGTCGAGGTCCTGGAGCTGGAGGCCGAGAAGGTTCGAGCCGGATGCGAACGAGAAGCGGGTGCGTGTCGAGTTGTCGCGGAAGTTCGAGACGGCGAGGCCGGAGTCGAAGATGCGCGTCGAGATATTGCGCTCGCGGAGATTGCGGAGGGCGTTGGCAACGGTGTAGAGCGCCTTGAGCTCGTCGGTCGTCTTGTCCCACGTGTGCAGGAAGTCGTTGTTGTACATGTCCTTGAAATCGAGCTTGCCGAGCTCGTCGAGATACGGCTTGATGGTGTCTGCCATGTCTGTCCTCTCCTGAAGGTCCTTGATATGTCTCTATGCTCTGGGAGCTACTTGATATCGTTGTCCGTAAGGGATGCACGGAACTCGGTTGCATCAGACGCGTCTGCCGTCGTCGGGTCGTAGAGGTTCACGGCTGCAACATAGAGGGCGGCTGCCGTCGGCAGGTCCTGCTTGTAGGTGACCTCGTTGGGAGCGTGTGCCTGGGACTCTGCACCCGGGCCGAAGCCGACGCACGGGATTCCATAGCGGCCCTGAATAGCGACGCAGTTCGTCGAGAACGTCCACTTGTCGACGAGAGGCCTGCCCTCGCGCTTGTCCATGGATTTCTCGCAGCCGATCCTCTTGTCGCCGTAGAGTGCCTTGTGGGCATCGACGAGCGCCTTCACGTGCGGAGCGGTCTCCTTGTTGATCCAGGTCGGGAAGTAGGCTTCGGTCTCATAGACCTCGCCCGTCCAGCTTGGCCTGTCGTACATGTACATGGAGACCTTCACGTCGTCGCCGTATTTCTTGACTGCCGGCAGATCCTCGATCTCCTTCAAGCAGGACTGGTAGGTCTCGCCTGCCGTCATGCGGCGGTCGATGGAGATGGCGCAGGAGTCAGCGACAGCGCAGCGAGACGGGCTCGTGTAGAAGATCTGGGAGACCGTGCAGGTGCCGCGGCCGAGGAAGCGGGCATCCTCGTAGTGCTCGGGGTTGTACTTCGGGTCGAGCATCTTCACGAGGCCCTTGATGGAGGTGGACTCGTCAGCGCCATTGTTGTTGAGGGCGCGCACATCATTGATGATGTCAGCCATCTTGTAGATGGCGTTGTCGCCGCGCTCGGGAGCGGAGCCGTGGCAGGAGACGCCGTGGACGTCGACCCTGATCTCCATGCGGCCGCGATGTCCGCGGTAGATGCCGCCGTCCGTCGGCTCGGTCGAGATCACGAACTCCGGCTTGATGTGGTCCTTGTTGTAGATGTACTGCCAGCACATGCCGTCGCAGTCCTCTTCCTGGACCGTGCCGACGACCATGATCTTGTAGCCCTCGGGGATGAGGTCGAGGTCCTTCATAATCTTGGCAGCATACGTTGCAGAGCAGACGCCGCCCTCCTGGTCGGAACCGCCACGGCCGCCGATGAGCTGATCGTCCTCGAAGCCCTCATAGGGGTCGAAGTCCCAGTTGTCGCGGTTGCCGATGCCGACGGTGTCGATGTGGCCATCGATTGCGATGATCTTGTCGCCTGTGCCCACAAAGCCCATGACGTTGCCAAGGCCATCGACCTTGACCTCGTCGAAGCCGAGCTTCTCCATCTCGGCCTTGATGCAGGCGACAACCTCGCCTTCCTCGCACGACTCGCTCGGGTGGGAGATCATGGCACGCAGGAACGCCGTCATGTCCTTGCTGTAGGCTGCGGCTGCTGCCTTGATCTTGTCGTAGTCCAGCTCCTTCATCGCTACCTCCAACTCTTGGGGCAGGAGCGCCTCGGCTCCACTGCCATCAGACAGACCATATTTCTGTCAGCCAAACTTTTTGTTTGCTATTACGTATTAAAGCACTGCCAGTTCTAAAAACAAGTGTGGTTACCAAACTTTTTGTTTTGTCCGCAGACGGCATGTTTTCCGCCCCGGACGGCAGGCCCCTTCATGGTGTCTCTATAGCAAGACAGGCCCGCCGGATGGGAGGCAGACCTGTCAGCTGGAAAGGAGCTTGTGCATGCAGCAGGTGCTGCATGAGGGAAGCAGATATGAAGGAAGCGCTAGCGCTTTGCAGGGTCGTCCTCGCTCGACCAGGCGCCGTTCCACACAACCTCGCGGTAGCGCACCGGGTCGGTGTCGCCCTCGGTCGAGAACAGGAGCACCTTGGAATCACGGCCAAGGCCAAGCTCGGCCTTGAGGTCGGCGTAGGCAGGGTCGGACATGATGGAAGAGATGACGCCCATGCCGACAGCGCCGGACTCTCCCGAGGTGACGGCAGGATCGCCCTTGACGGGAGCTGCGAGCATCCTCATGCCCTTGGCAGAGACCCAGTCGGGGCAGCTCGTGAAGGCCGTTGCGTGATTGCGGAGGATATCCCAGCCGATCGTATTCGGCTCGCCGCAGGCAAGGCCTGCCATGATGGTCAGAAGGTCGCCGCCGACGATGCGCGGATCGCCATCTGCAGCCACGGCGCCCTTGTAGAGGCAGGCAGCCGCGGAAGCCTCCATGATCACGAACTTGGGAGGATTGTCCGGGAAGAGGTTCGTGAAATAGCCGACCATGGCCGATGCCAGAGAGCCGACGCCTGCCTGGATGAAGACATGGGTCGGACGGTTCACCTCAAGCTCGCGCAGCTGGTCTGCTGCCTCTGCTGCCATGGTGCCGTAGCCCTGCATGATCCAGCTCGGAATCTTCTCATAGCCATCCCAGGCCGTATCCTGCACAATCACGCCGTGCTCGGTCTCGGAGGCCTCCTTCGCAGCAAGGCGGACGCAGTCATCGTAGTTCAGGTCCTCGATCGTGACCTGGGCGCCTTCCTTCGCGATGTTGTCGTAGCGCGTCTTCGTCGTGCCCTTCGGCATGTGCACGACGGCCTTCTGATGGAGGCGCTTCGCTGCCCAGGCGACGCCGCGGCCATGGTTGCCGTCCGTTGCCGTGAAGAACGTGGCCTGGCCGAAGTCATGGGCAAGCTGGTCGGACGTCAGGTAGTCGAAGTTCACCTCGGAGACGTCCTTGCCGGTCTCCTCTGCGATGTAGCGGGCCATAGCAAAGGAGCCGCCGAGCACCTTGAAGGCGTTGAGGCCGAAGCGGTAGGACTCATCCTTTACGAAGAGGCCGCCCAAGCCCAGACGCTCTGCCATGCCGGAAAGGTTGGCCAGGGGCGTCACAGAATACTGCGGGAAGCTCTGGTGGAAGGCACGGGCCTTGCTCACGTTCTCGAGCGACATGATCTCGAGGTTCTTGTCCTCGCTCTTCGGCATCCTGTTGGCAACCCACTTGATTTCAGGCTCCATGCTGCATCCTCCCAGACATGACATATTGTTTTGCAACAATACTTTTTGTTTGTCTACCCTATTAAAGCACAGCTCAAACTATTTGCAAGCATATCTGACAAATATTTAGGCGTTGTCTGCGAACGGCATCTTGAAGGCTGCAGATGGCAGAAAGGCCCGGACGAACCGGACCTTTCCTCCCCTACTTCGTGTAGTCGTAGAAGCCCTTGCCGGCCGCGACGCCGGTCTCGCCGGCATCGATCTTCTCCTTCAGGAGCTTCACGATCTCATGCTCGGGCGTGCCCTCCTGCTGGGCTGCCGGATGCATCTTGCCGATGTTGTAGGCCGTGACGAGGCCCACGATATCGAGGATGCGGAAGGGGCCGGCAGGAGCGCCCGTGCCGAGCCTCCAGGCAAGATCGATATCCTCTGGCGAGCCGACGCCTGTCGCCCAGAGCTTCTCTGCAGCATTGAGAAACGGCACAAGCATGCTGTTCAGAAGATATCCCGGCTGCTCCTTCATGACCTTCAAGGGGACCATGCGGATCGAGGCAGCAAAGGCACAGACGAGCTCGAAGTTCGCAGGGTCGGTCTTGCTCTGTGCCATGACTTCGGCAGAAGGGTTCTTCCAGATCTCGTTTGCGAAGTGAAGGGCCAGATACTTCTCAGGCCGCCCTGTCGCCTCGGCAAACTGGCTTGGCAGAAGCGTCGAGGAGTTTGTTGCCACGACGGTACGCTCGGGCAGGTGCTTCTTGAGCTCCTCGTAGAAGGCTGTCTTCTGTGCCGGGTCCTCTGCGACGGCCTCGATCACGAGGTCGGCATCCCCGAAGGCTTCATCCCAGTCGGTCGTGAGCTTGAGATTCTTGTAGGCATGCTCGACGGCAGCCTTCGCCTCGTCGATCTTCTCTGGCGACACTTCGTCTTTCCCCATGAATCCATAGGCGTAGGCCGAAGGGTCGGTCTTCAACGCTTCGAGCGATGCAAGATATGTCTCATGCAGGCGATCGATCTTCGGCTGGCAGCGGCCGATGGAGCCCTCCGAGCGCAGCCAGATCGTCACGTCGTAGCCCCGATAGGCGCTCTGGAAAGCGATCTGGCTTCCGAGAACGCCGCCACCGGCGACCGTGACCTTCTTCACGTCCTTGATATCCATGTCCGACCTCTTTTCTTCCGATTGGCGCCACAGCGTGCTTGCCTGGCTTCCCAATTGATGCGGCTGGAATCAGCGGCAGGGAGGCCGTGCCTCCCTGCCTTGAGCGGAGCATACCCGCAAAGGATATCGTTCTAACAATAGTTAGTATCGTTTATTAAAAAGTCTCGGATGCATCCTCAGCTGCATCTTCCTGGAGAAGCGACAGGCGCTCATCGCCCTCGATAGGACGCTTCGTATAGGGCGTGTCCTGGAGCGGCAGCCGCCAGCGGAGCTCGCCGTCGAGCTGGTGATAGGCATTCGCGACCGCAGGCGCGGTGCCGATCGTCGCGATCTCGCCGATGCCCTTGCCGCCGTAGCTTACCGGCAGGAGGTGCTCCTTTTCGACGTAGATGGCATGGATGTCAGGGATATCGGTCGCATGCAAAAGGCCGAGCGTGCCGTACTTGACCTGGGGCACGCCGTCCTTCAGCGGGAAGCGCTCTGTCAGGGCATAGCCCATGCTCATGAGGACACCGCCCTCGATCTGGCCCTGGATTGCGATGGGGTTCACGACCTTGCCGGAATCATGCGCAGCCCAGATCTCCTTGATACGGCCCTTGTTCTTGCCCTTGTCCTCGAGCACGACGACGGTCGATGAGAAGCCATAGCAGATGTGGCTCTTGGGGTTCGGCTTGTCGGCACCGAGCTTGTCGGTCGGCTCGAAGTAGACATAGCCGAACTCGTGGCCTTCGAGCGCCTTGAGTGCAGAAGCAGGATCCTTCGGATGGATGCCGTGGCCTGCGACAAGCGCAGTTCCGTCTGCATAGCCGACACCCTCATACGGCGTGCCATCGTCGTACTCGATCGTCTTGCCGTCACCGTGGGCACGCACCGGGCCCGCTGCCACAGGTCTGCCTGCCTCGACGTCGAGCATCGCATCGCGCAGCAGGAATGCGACGCCACGCACTGCCTCGCCCGTGACGACCGTCTGACGCGAGCCCGAGGTCGTGCCAGAGTCCGGCGCCATCTCGGTCGAGCACTCGCCGTTTGCAAGACAGGAGAGCGGAAGTCCCGTGGCCTCTGCGACATCCTGCAGGAACACCGTGTTGCAGCCCTGGCCGATATCGGAGGTCGCCGAGTAGACGACCGCACGGCCATGTTCGACCTTGATGTTGGCACGGCCCGCATCGGGAAGGCCCACGCCGACACCCGAGTTCTTCATGGCACAGGCAATGCCCGCATGGCTCTGGTTCTTCTCGTAGACATCCTTGACGGCGAGAAGCGTCTCCTTGAGTGCGGTCGAGCAGTCTGCAATCTGGCCATTCGGCAGGGCCTTTCCCGGCTCGATAGCATTGCGGTAGCGCATCTCCCATGGGCTGATGTGGGCCTTCTCGGCCAGAAGGTCGATGCAGGCCTCGAGCGCAAACTCCGTCTGGCAGACGCCAAAGCCACGGAACGCTCCGGCAGGCGGGTTGTTCGTGTAGTAGCCAAAGCCCCTGATGTCTGTGTTCTGGTAGGTATACGGACCCACGGCGTGCGTGCAGGCACGCTCGAGGACCGGGCCGCACAGGCTTGCGTAGGCGCCCGTGTCGAAGTTCACTTCGCAGTCGAGTCCCGTGAGCATGCCATCCTTGTCGCAGCCGAGCGTGAACGTCGCATACATGTAGTGGCGCTTCGGATGGAAGTCGATGGACTCCTGGCGCGTGAGCCTGCACTTCACGGTTCGCTGGAAATGCACAGCAGCAAGCGCAGCAAGATGCTGCACGGAGACATCCTCCTTGCCTCCGAAGCCGCCGCCGACGAGCATGGTCTCGACGACGACCTTCTCAGGCGTCTTGTCCCAGCCGAACATGTGGGCGACTTCCTTGCGCGTATCGTAGGCACCCTGGTCGGTGCTCATGATCTTGACGCCACCCTTGTAGGGGAAGGCGACCGCGCACTCAGGCTCGAGGAATGCATGCTCCGTGAACGGCGTCTCGAAGTCATGCGTCACGACGTAGGCCGAGTTCTCGAGCGCCTTCTTCGCATCGCCGCGCGTGATGTGGCGGGACTGGCAGACATTGTCCTTCAGGATGACATGGCTGCCGAAGGCATTGAACGATTCATGGACGAGCGGGGCGCCTGGTGCCTTTGCCTCGACAATATTGCGGATGGGCTCGAGCGGCTCGTACGTGACCTTCACGAGCTTCTTCGCCTTCTCGAGCGTCTTTGTATCCTCTGCGACAACAAGGCAGATTGCGTCACCGATGAAGCGCGTGATGTCGCCTTCTGCAATCATCACGTCCCAGTCCTGGATCAGATGTCCCACCTGGTTCACCGGCACATCCTTTGCCGTGAGGACACCGAGAACCCCCGGCACAGCTTCCGCCTTCGTGGTATCGATCGAAAGAACGCGGGCACGCGGATACTTCGAGCGCACGGCAGATGCATAGGCCATGTCCGGGAAGTCGAGCTCTGTGATATCGTCCGGATACTTACCGTAGCCGAGCACCTTGCGGCGCACATCGACGCGGAATGCACGCTCGCCGACGCCGTAGTCTCCGCCCTCTTCGAGCGCAGGGTCTATCCGCTCGTCGCCGCGAAGGATTGCGGCCGCTTTCATGATGCCTTCGATGATCTTCTTGTAGCCCGTGCAGCGGCAGATGTTGCCACGGATTGCGCGCTTGACCTCATCCTCGGTGGGATTCGGGTTCCTGCGCACGAGAGCCGCTCCGCTCATGACCATGCCGGGAATGCAGAAGCCACACTGCACAGCACCGACGGAGCCGAACGCATAGACGAAGGCTTCCTTCTCCGCATCCGAGAGGCCTTCGACCGTCTCGATCGTCTTTCCCTGGGCTAGGGCGGTAGTCATGACGCAGCCCTTGGTGGCGATGCCGTCGATTACGACGGTGCAGGTGCCGCAGGCACCCTCGGAGCAGCCGTCCTTGACAGATGTCAGATGAAGGTCGTCACGGAGATAGCGCAGCAGCGACTTGTTCTCGGATGTCGTATGCTCGACGCCGTTCACGATGAAGGTATATTCGCTCATGCCAGCCTCCTAGAATGCGACCGTGAAGATGCCATGGGCATCATGGATGACAGAACGGGGGCACTTCGTGGCACACATGCCGCAGGCGACGCAGCGCTCCTGCATGATCTGGGCGTGGCCGTCAATCACATGGATTGCATCAGCCGGACATACCCGCTCGCACATGCCGCAGGCGATGCAGCCCGTGCTGCAGGCCTTGCGGGTGGCAGGGCCCTTGTCCGCACTCGCGCAGAGCGGCTGGATCGCATTGTCTGTCGGCACGATCTCGATCAGGTGCTGCGGGCACGCCTTCGCGCAGAGGCCGCAGCCGACACAGAGCTCGCGGTCGACGTGCGCGACGCCCTCGTCTGAGACCTTGATCGCTCCCTTGCGGCATACGCTCTCGCACGACCCGCCGCCGAGGCACCCATAGCTGCAGAGGCGGATGCCATCAGGGTGGAGCTCGAGGATTGCCGAGCAGTCATGCGGCAGCTCCTCGCGGACGATGCCGTCCTTCAAGGCCGACCCGCCGAGGCAGTGCACAACTGCCACCATCGGTGCTCTCTTCATGCTTGCGCCCTCTCCTTCAAAAACAGCCATGCGGAAGGGAAGCTCCCTCGCTCCCCTTCCGTGGTGCAGAACTTTTAAGCCATGAGGTACGAATAGTGCTCGCGCACGGCGACAATCAGGCGGCGGATATCCTCAGGCAGGCCGCAGGACGTATCGTTCACGTTGTAGACATGCTCGGCACCGTCGAGCCTCACGCGGAAGAGCTCGCCCTCCGGCAGGAAGCCCTCGTTCGTGGAGCTGTCGAAGTCCTCGCGGCTCCAGAACAGCGTGAACTTGTCCTTGTAGGGACGGCCCTCGCCGTACGGGCAGAACACGGCGCAGTTGCCGCACTCGTTGCACATCCCGTCAATGTGGACGATCTGGCGCTCGCGCTTGCCCGGCACCTTGATCGCAACGTTCGCGCGGTTCGGGCAGACCTCGCAGCAGGTCTCGCAGACCGTGGCGCAGCCGAGGCAGCGGGTCTTCTCCGTGTGTGCGCAGTCAGCGCAGAGGTTGCCGCGCTGTGCAAGCGGACGGAAGTAGTCAGGATCCACATTCGAGGCAACGGCACCCTCGAAGTCGCCACCGGCAATGGCCCCTGCAACCGTCTGTGCATCGGCGATGGCCTTGACGACCGTGGCAGGACCGCGGCGGCAGTCGCCTGCTGCAAAGACATGCGGAACGGTCGTCTCGAGGCACTTATCCACGACAGGGCGGCCCTTCTCATCCACCCTGCAGCCCGACGTCTCGTAGATGCTGTCATCGATCCTCTCGCCGACCGCGGCAATCACGGCCGTGGCAGGAATCTTGCGCGTCTCGCCCGTCGCGACAGGACGGCGGCGTCCGGACTCGTCGGGGGCGCCCAGCTCCATAACATCGCAGGTGAGCACGCCGTCAGCAAGCGTCACCGGCGCCAGGAGCTCGAGGAACTCGACGCCGTCGGCGAGCGCCTCAGCAAGCTCTTCCTCGTCTGCCGGCATATAGCGCTTCGTGCGGCGATAGACGAGGCGGACATGCTTGACACCGGCAACGCGCTTGGCAGCACGGGCAACATCCATCGCGGTATTGCCGCCACCCACGACGACGACATCCGTTCCCAGGGCAAGCGCATCAGGCGCATCCTTGAAGGCAGAGAGGAACTCAAGGGCGTCAAGCGCCTTGCCGTCCTTGAGAGCTGGCCTGCCTTCTGCCCAGGCACCGATTGCAACGACGACATCCGTATAGCCCTCGCGCAGGAGCTCGGTGGCATCCTTGACTTCCTTGCCGTAGACGAACTTTGCGCCGTAGGCGGAGCAGAGCTCGACATCCTTGTCGATAGAGGCATCAGCGATGCGGAAGGAAGGAATGACATGACGGACGACGCCGCCAGCCTTCTCCGTGCGCTCGAAGACGGTGACATCGGCACCGGCACGCGTCAGGAACGAGGCAGCCGCAAGACCGGCAGGGCCAGCACCCACGACAGCGACCTTCTTGTTCGGCATATCGCCACGCCTCTCGAGCGTCGGGATGACCTCAGAGAAGCCTTCCTCTGCTGCCTTGAGCTTCAGATCGCGGATGTGGACATGCTCCTCGTAGTAGTTCCTCATGCAGCTGTTTCCGCAGGTATGCGGGCAGATCGTGCCCGTCGTGAACGGAAGCGCGTTGCGCTCGAGGATGATTTTGAGAGCGTCGGCATACCTGCCCTCGCCGACCGCACGGATGTAGCCCGGGATGTCCTGACGGATCGGGCAGTCTTCGCGGCAGGGTGCCGTGAAGCAGTCGATGAGGGGAAGCGAGCCTGCGATATGGCGGTCAGGCAAAGGCTTGATGGGCTTGCGATAGCGCGGACCCTGGAGCGCAGCATCGACGAGCGCATGCACGGCAGCCGTATCGATGCCAGAGAATGGCTCATCATCGATCCGATCGAGCACCTCGGCAATCTGGCTGAAGCGTGCATAGCCGCCGGGCTTGAGCTCGTTTGTAGCCATCGTCACCGGCCAGATGCCAGCATCGACGAGCGCATAGATGCTGTTCGCATCGGCACCGCCCGAATAGGAGATGCGGAGCTTTCCGTCAAACTCGTCGGCGATGCGGGAGGCCAGCGTGAGCGAGAGCGGATAGAGCGAGCGTCCGGACATATACATCTCGCTGCTCGGCAGCTCTCCCCTCGTCACATCGACCGGGAACGTATTCGTGAGCTTCACGCCGAACTCGAGGCCACGTTCTGCGCAGAGCGCAGAGAGACGCCTGAACATCGGCACGGCATCCTTCCACTGGAGGTCCTCGTTGAAGTGATGCTCGTCGAAGACGATGTAGTCGAAGCCGAGGGAATCGAGCGTCTTCCTGGCATACTCATAGCCCAGAAGCGTCGGGTTGCACTTGACGTAGGTATTGAGGCCTTTCTCCGTGATGAGGTAGGTCGCGATGCGCTCGATCTCATCAGGCGGGCAGCCATGGAGCGTCGACTCCGTGATGGAGTGCGAGATATGCGGCGTGATGGAGGAGATGAATGCCTCATCGACATTCTGGAAGCGGTCGAGGTTGCCCTTTGCCCATGAGATGGCCTCCTCGAAGGCAGGCGTGCCTGTGGCGTCCATCATCTGGTCGATGAAGGTATCGACCTTCTCGGTCTTGATGCCCTCGAGGTCGTAGCCGACCGACATGTTGAAGACGAAGCCGTCAGGATCGCCGAGGCCGAGCTCCTTTGCCAGGAGCTTTATGGCAACCCAGGCCTTCACGTACTCGCCGAAGGCATCGTGGACCGTGAGCTCCGTCGACCACTCGCAGTTGTAGCCCTCATCCGATGCCAGGATGCACGGCTTGTTCACGCAGGCAGAGAGCTCTGCGCCATCCATCTTCTGGACGGTCTTGAGCTCGAAGAAGCGCGCGCCCGTCACATAGGAAGCGACGATGTTCTGTGCGAGCTGCGTGTTCGGGCCGGCTGCAGGACCGTAGGGCGTCTCGATCTTCTCGTCGAAGATCGGACGGGCATGGCCCGTGCGCTTCTTCACGATGCGGGACTCGCCGAAGATCGAGCCCTGCTCTGCATATTCCGAAAGAATCCAGTCCATCAGCTGCGCAAACGGCATCGGACGCATGATATCGCTCATGTTTGTTCCTCTCTAAAGGCGCATGGAGCGCCCCGCATCCAACTCTTGTTGCCCGACAGGGCACGAAATGGTCGCTTAGACCTAGTAGGTCTCGCCGTTGAGGTCTCCCCAGAGCCTCTTGGCCTGCTCGAGGATGTGGGCATCGATAGCTTCCTCGTCAGCCTCGACAAACTGGCGGTCACGGTAGAGGACCTTGCCGGCAACGATCGTCGTCGTGCAGTCCTTGCCCTCGAAGCCGAAGAGCATGTGGCCGTCGATGTTGGCCTCGGAGATCGGCGTGAACGGGCGGTAGTCGAAGATCGCGATATCGGCTGCAGCGCCCGGCTCGAGCGTGCCGATCCTGCGTCCGAAGTGCTTTGATGCCATGGCCGGATTGTTCTGGAAGAGCATCTGCATATCCTCGGCCCAGCCGACATTCGGCATGCCCGCATTGTGGCGCTGGATCGTGAGGAATGCCTTCAGGCTCTCCAGCATGTCATGCGTATAGGCATCCGTGCCGAGGCAGACGTTGATGCCGCGGCGGAAGAACTCGAGCACCGGGGCGCACCCTACCGCATTGCCCATGTTGGACTCGGGATTGTTGACGATAGAAGTGCGGGTGTGGGCGATGATATCCATCTCGGCAGGCGTGATGTGGATGCAGTGGCCAAGCATCGTGTCGGGGCCCAGAAGGCCGTGCTGGAGCAGGCGCTCGACAGGAGCGATGCCACCACGGTTCTCACGTGAATCCCAGACATCGTTCATGCCCTCCGAGACATGGATGTGGAAGCCGACAAGGCCGTCGTTGGCCTCTGCCATCCTGTCCATCGTCTCATCGGAGAGCGTGAACGTTGCATGTCCGCCGAACATGGCGGCAATCATGCCGGAGTCCTGCTGGGTTGCCCACTTCGCGAAGTCGACGTTCTCCTGGATGGCCTGATCGAGCTTCTCCTTGCCGTCGCGCTCCGATGTCTCATAGCAGAGGCAGGCACGGATGCCGAGCTCCTGGCACACATCCTTGATTGCAAAGAGGGAGCCCGGAATCTCGGCGAAGCTTGCATGATGGTCGAAGATCGTCGTGACACCGTTCTTCAGGCTCTCCAAGACGGTAGCCTCGGCAGAGGCCTTCGTCTCCTCCATATAGAGCTTGCGGTCAATCGCCCACCACTGCTGCTCGAGGTTCTCGAGGAAGTTGTGCGGGTTGCAGCCTTTGATTGCAAGGCCGCGGGCAAGCCCCGAATAGATATGGGTGTGGCAGTTCACAAGGCCAGGCATGATGAAGCCACGATGGGCATCGACGTATTCTGCCTCGGGGTGCGCTGCCCTGAGCTCTGCAGTCGTGCCGACAGCGGAGATCGTCTCCCCGTCGATCAGCACAGCGCCATCTTCGAGATACGGAAGTTCGGACGAGCGGGTGACAAGGCGCCCATTTCCAACCAGTAGCATGAGTCTTCTCCCCTGCTACACGCCGCAGATCAGCTACGGCCACGCTCACGATCGGCGGGCCCTCTCCTGCACCGCCGTCCAGACTTCAGCAGGCCCTTTCCTGCGCCGGGGTCCCTGGATTCCCGTGGAACGCTTTCGTGCTGCCATCTTAACAGACTTTTTGTCATGTTTCCTTACTAATATTTTTCTGCTCCGTGAACGGTCCATGTCTGCCTGCGAACGCATGGGCAGGAACATTTGTCAGGCTCGGAGCAGATTCAGCTTTTCCTGTTTCTGCTATAATTTAATAACACTATGTTTGTCTAACAAACTTTCTGTTTGTTTCAAGCTCTCGGGGCTCGGCAGACAGGCCAAGGAGCATTCCCATGCATGCATCGAATATCGACTTCCTGAAGCGCCTTGCGAAGGGCATTGCAGCCCAGTTCGGCAGCAACTGCGAGGTCGTGGTCCATGACCTCAAATCGGAAGATCCGACGAGCACGATCGTCGCGATCGAGAACGGCCACATCTCAGGCAGGAAGATCGGCGACGGCCCGTCGAATGTCGTCCTGAAGGCGCTCAGAAGCGACCCTGCGAAGCTCCATGACCACCTGGCCTACCTCACGAAGACGGAGAACGGCAAGGTCCTGCGCTCCTCGACGATCTTCTTCCGGGATGAGAACGGCGAGCCCGAAGCCATCTTTGCAATCAACTTCGACACGACGCTATTCATGGCAATGAAGGACTTCCTGGAGGACTTCACAGCGCTTTCGAGCAGCATGCCGCAGGAGCCTGAGACCATCCCCCACAACGTGACCGACCTGCTTGACGAGCTCATCGAGCAGAGCGTCCGCATCGTCGGCAAGCCCGTGGCGCTCATGACAAAGGAAGACAAGGTCAAGGCTATAGGCTTCCTCAATGACTCCGGCGCCTTCCTTGTCACGAAGGCAGGCCAGAAGGTCTGCAACTACTTCGGCATCTCCAAGTACACGCTCTACAGCTACATGGACGAAGCCAAGAGCCAGAAGGGCGACCAGTAGGCACATCCTTCCTGTTTCACATCAGCTCTACGACGAAGGGGACGGCCGAAGCCGTCCCCTTTCTCATGACGTGCACTATGAAGGATGCCGCCTATTCCTTCTTCTGCTTTTCCATCTTCTCCTGCTGGAGCTCGACGGCAGGCGTGCCCTTGGCTGCGCTCTCGTAGAGGGCAGAGACGCCTTCCTGGGCAATCTGCTGGGCCCCCTTGACGGCCTCCACGACATCGGAATCCGGACCGCCCTTCGGCAGGACGAGGTTCAGGATGATAGCGACGATAGCGGTGACGATCACGGCAGAGTCGCCGAAGACCTCAGAGATCCACTCAGGCATGCCAGGACCAGCAAGGCAGCCGCTCGTGAGGGCGATGCCCATGCCAAGAGCGACCGAGAGGCCAGCAATCGAGGCATTGCGCGGGGTCAGGCCCTTCTGCGAGAGGATCCTGATGCCCGTCATCGTGATCGTGCCGAAGACATTCACGGTAGCGCCGCCGATGACAGCCTGCGGGATGCCGGAAAGGAGCGCGGCGAACTTCGGCAGGAGGCCTGCTGCAATGAGAATCAGGGCTGCCGTCGTGAAGACGTTGCGGTTGATGACACGGGTCTGGGTGACGATGCCGACATTCTGGCCATAGGTCGAGGTCGGAAGGGCACCGAAGACAGCGCCGATAATCGAGAGGATGCCCTGTGAGATGATGCCGCCGGCAAGCTCCTGATCGGTCGGCTCGCGGTCCATGCCGCCCATCGAAGCGCCGGAGAAGTCGCCGATGGCCTGGACGGAAGCGACGACGTAGATGATCGAGATGCTTGCGATGGCAGAAGGCACGAACTTGACCTCGAAGGGCATGACGGACGGCAGCTGGAACCAGCCGGCAGAAGCGACATCGGAGAAGTTGACCATACCGAAGCAGAGGGCGACGGCGTAGCCGACGAGCATGCCGAAGAGAAGCGAGCCGAGCTTCGTCACGCCCTTCGTGAAGTTGCCGAAATAGACGCAGGCAACGAGCGTGATGATTGCGACAATCCAGTTCTGGGCGCTGCCGAAGTTCGCAGAGCCCTTGCCTCCTGCCATGTAGCCGATAGCAACGGTATAGAGCGAAAGGCCGATGCAGAAGACGACCGTGCCGGTGACAACGGGCGGGAAGAGCTTCCTGATCTGCTTCAGGAAGATGCCGAAGACGATGGCCACAAGGCCGCCGATGAGCTCGGCGCCGATGATGGCACCGATACCGAAGCTGCCGCCGATCGAGGTGAGCGTCGGCACATAGGCAAAGGAAGCGCCCATGATGATGGGGAGGCCAGAGCCGATCTTGCCATTGAAGAGCGGGTGTGCCTGGACAAGCGTGATGAGGCCTGCCATCACCAGGGAGACCTGGATGAGCATCGTCTTCTCATCAGCCGTGAGGCCGCAGGTATTTGCGACGATGATGGCCGGCGTGATGATGCCGACAACGGCAGCCACGACATGCTGCAGGGCAAGCGGCAGGAGCTCTCCTGCAGGCGGCTTTCCCTCTCTTTGGAACAGTACAGAATCTTTCGTGCTTTCGGCCATACGCCACCCTCTCCTTCGGTGCAGCCAGTTTCCGAATATCAAATAGCAGACGTGATAGACTTACAAACAGTTTGTTGTCTTGTCTTACTATTTATTAGCAATTTGAGCCTATCCGCCTTTGTCAAGCGTAACCAGAGAATGTCGGCGGATGGCGCAAGGGAGGCGTGAATGGGAGATGGCAGGCATGAAACGGGATGTCGAAGCAGAAGAGCTCACAAGCCAGCTGGTGAGGATTGAGAGCACCGATCCTGGAGCCTATGAGGGAGCAATCGAGCGCTCCGTGCATGGCTGGATGCTCGAAGCGCGAAACTGCGCAGGCACGCTTGCCGGCACAATCTCGATCGAAGAGCTCGAAGCTCTGCCAGGCAGAAGATGCATCCGCCTCTTCGTCCCGGCAGAAGGGCACAGAGACGAGCGGGGCGCAGCGGATCTCACGCTCCTCTGCCATATGGACACCGTAAAGAAAGGTTCCGGCTGGGATGAAGGCACAGACCCCTTTGGCGGCGAGACCAGGGACGGAAAGCTCTATGGCAGAGGGTCCTGCGACATGAAGGGTGGCCTTGCCTGCGCCCTTCTTGCAGCGCGCGACCTTCTGCACACCATAGGCAGGCAGGGCAGGCTCCCGAAGCGCTCCTTTGCCCTTGTCTGCACAGTCGACGAAGAGGACTTCATGCGTGGCGTCGAGGCTGCCATCAACGCTGGCTGGTTCGGAAGCAACGGCTGGGTTCTCGACTGCGAGCCCACAGACGGCCTCATCCGTCAGGCGCACAAGGGACGTACCTGGTTCGAGCTTGATATGCGCGGTGTCACGGCGCATGCAAGCACGCCCTGGAAGGGTGCCGATGCGATTGCCGGCATGGCAGAGGCCATCTCGTATATACGCAATGCCGTAAACGAGCTGCCCGAGCATCCCGAGCTGGGACGCTCGACCGTCACGTTCGGGCAGATCGAAGGAGGCTACAGCCCCTACGTCGTGCCGGACAGATGCCATGTGACGATCGACATGCGCCTCGTGCCGCCAGCGACGACGGACACTGCCCGCGCACTCTGCGAAGAGGCCTTTGCGCATGCAGAGAAAGCCGTGCCCGGTTGCACAGGCTCGCTTGTCTGCACAGGCGACAGGCCCCCTCTCGAAACGCACCCTGGCTCTCCCCTCCTCTCTGCCCTGAGCCAGGCAATCGAGACTGCCACCGGGGCAGCACCGCAAATGGGCATCTTCACCGGCTATACGGATTCTGCCGTCGTGGCAGGGCTCTGCCATAACAAGAACTGCATGTCCTATGGACCAGGCTCACTTGAGCTTGCCCACAAGCCGAACGAATATGTGCCGACAGAAGACCTGGCCCGTGTCCGTGCCGTGCTCTCGGAGCTCCTGAAAGCCTCCTCTATGCGCAGCGGCTGCTGAGCGCCTGTCCTCCCCAGGACTTCAGCATCTGGCCTTCTGCCACCTCGAGCACACCATCGACAAGCACATAGCGCATATTCGTGCCCGAGCCGCTCTTCGGCTTCTCGAAGATGCAGACATCGGCACGGTATCCCGGACGGAGCCTGCCACGGCCTCTGATCTGATAGCGCTGGCAGGGCTCGCCAGAAAGCCGGCAGATGCCCTCCTCGAGCGGCAGCTTCGTTCTGTCGCCGAGGCACTCTTCCATATCGGGCACGCCTGTGCAGTCCAAAGGCGCCCGGTCGATCTGCACGCCTGCCGCATCCGCTGCCATCTCGAGGACTCCTGGTGCCATATCGTCCGTGCCATCGGTGCAGAGCGCAAGCATCCCGCCATACTTTTCGAGCACCTGGCAGAGCGCCTCTGCGCTCACCTCGTCTATGCTCGATGTGACAGAGGCTGCCAGCCCGAAGGCGCCCCGCTCCAGCTCCTGCGCAAGGAGGCCTGCCATTGCAGCAAGGACGCTGCCATCTGTCATGCTCTCCCGTGCCCGCGCCTGCATCTCGAGCGATGCGAGCGGAATGAGGAGGCCCTTGTTGATGAGACGCTTGGCAAGCACCCCTGCTGCCACATGCTCGGACATCGCTGTTATCTCTGTCGTGATGCCCTGCAGGAGCCGCTCCTCGCGTGTGCGTCCCGCATCGCTGAATACGGGTGCTGCGACAAAGCCAGGCGCGACGATGAGGCCATGGGCATCGAGCGCGGCATCTCCAGGATGCGGTGCAAGGCCATAGCCCACATCCGCAATCCTGCCGCCTTCGATGCGGACATCGGCGCAGTAGCGCGGCTCCCCCGTGCCGTCGACCACAACACCATCCCTTACAAGCAGAGATCCCATGGTGGGCCCCCTTTCCGGATTGCGGACAGGAAGCGCATTCCCGTCCATCTTCTGCTCCATCATTCCCAACTGCCATTTCCATGCCATTGCAGCATGGGTCTCACACCGTGAACAGCACGCACCCAGTCAATGACAGGAGCAGAGGGGGACGAAGGGAAGCAGCAGGTGATGGCAGCCTTATATAAGGCCTGTATGGCAGGAACGATGAACATATATTTTCATCGCTGCTCGGACGAACCTATGCTCAGGATGCCGGCAGAAGATAAGCCAAGCTCCAAGAAAGGCAGGCACCCCATGAATCCTGAGCATCTGCTCATTGCAGCCCTTGTCGCACTCCTTCTCATCTATGGTCCGAACAAGCTCCCGCAGCTCGGAAGCGCTCTGGGCAAGACCGTCAAGAATGTGCGCGATGGCATGGAAGGCACCAGCGACGAAGAGGCAGCAGAGCCTGAGATAGAAGACGCGGTCAGCAGGCAGGATGCAGGCAACAAGGCCGCATAGGACAGCACCGAGTGCTGTCCTGCCCCGTTCGGCCCGCAGAGGCGAGCACGAACCAGGCAGGTTCCCCCCGCAGGCTCCGTCCAGCGGCTTGCCCTATGCGACAAGCTCCGCCAGGGTCGCACCGTTTCGGAATCGCATGCGGCAGACCTCTTCTGCAGCATGCACTTCCTCGAAGCGTCTGCGTGCTGCTTTCTCGTCGCCGTACGCCAGCCAGGCGCCACGGCAGGTAGGGACCCGCCCTCCGCAGAATCCTTCGACATCTTCGAGCGGATAGCCGAAAAGGATTCCCATCTCATGCGGGAAGCGGCAGCAGGAGGCAGGCCCGCCGCTCTCCGGACCACGCATGCCATTGAAATATCGGGCAAGTTTCTGGCGCACAGAGCGCACGAGTGCAGCTGCATCCTGCACACAGAAGCCGGAATGCTCGAGGAAGCGCCGCTTCTCGGCATCTGCCAGAATGTCCTGGACAAGGTCCGCGCGCCAGGCAAGCAGCATGGTGCGGCACGAGAGGTCCTGGACGACAGCCAGGCCGATGCCGGCAGCTGCCAGACCCTCACGGTAGGCGCTCACGATGCTGCGGATCATCTGGCTTCTGAGCTTCCGGTCATCTGCGCTCCAGCAGAGCTTCGGTGCAAACGAGAACAGCGCCAGGGGCTTCGTCCCTTCGAGCACGCCAGCTGCACACTTCACGAGCGTCGTGGCGAAGTCACGGCAGATGATGCTCTCCGCCGTGCTGCATCCCGGAATCTCCGCATAGCGTGCGCCTGCTTCCATCGCCTCTGCACCACACATGGACACCATCCCCTTCCGAATCATTCTCTCCGCTGAAAATAGTATGCTTTGGTTAACTTATAGGCAAGCCGCAGGGGTATATCACATCAATGTGTTTCCTTCAGTTTACTTTTAGATCATCTATGCAGGAGCAATCCTGCTCATTGGAGCATGCTATGGGACATCACCGCACAGAAGAGCTCGCCCAGAGATACTGGGGCGAGCATACCGGAGGCCACGGCGGCCTCGAAATCTTGAAGCATATCGGACCGGGCCTTCTCGTGACCGTCGGCTTCATCGACCCGGGCAACTGGGCATCGAACATGGCAGCAGGATCCGAGTTCGGCTATGCGCTCCTGTGGGTCGTGACGCTCTCGACGCTCATGCTCATCGTGCTGCAGCACAACGCCGCGCACCTCGGCATCGTCACGGGAGACTGCCTTGCAGAGGCCACGACGAAGCACCTCCCGCGCGTCCTGTCCCGCTTCCTTCTCGCCACTGCCTGGCTTGCCACAGTGGCGACGGCTCTGGCAGAGATCCTAGGTGCTGCCATCGCGCTCCAGATGCTCTTTGCACTTCCCCTCAAGGTCGGCTGCATTCTTGCAGCCACTGTCTCGCTCGTCCTTCTTGCCACGAACTCCTACCAGCATATAGAGCGCTGGATCATCGGCTTCGTCTCGCTCATCGGCCTTGCCTTCCTGGCAGAGCTTGCGCTCGTGAAGGTGGACTGGCCCCAGGCCGCCCAGGGCTGGGTCATGCCTTCGCTTCCCGCTGGTTCCGGCCCCATTGTCATGAGCGTGCTCGGTGCTGTCGTTATGCCCCGCAGCCTCTTTCTGCGCTCCGAGGTCATCCAGAGCCAGCACTTCGAAGGAAAGGGCGAGGCAGCTATACAGGAGAGGCTCAGGTACGAGTTTGCCGATACCCTCTTCTCCATGATCGTGGGCTGGGCCATCAACTCCGAGATGGTCATCCTTGCTGCAATGACCTTTTTCCAGCAGGGCATCGTCGTGGACGACCTCGCCGCAGCTGACACGTTCTCCCCCATCCTCGGCCCGGGAGCACGGCTCATCTTCGCGCTGGCGCTCCTCTTCGCCGGCCTCTCGAGCAGCATCACGGCAGGCATGGCAGCAGGCACGATCTCGGCCGGCGCCTTCGGAGAGGAATACGACATCCATGACCGCCACTCGACAGGAGGCATCGTTCTCTGCTTCGTCTTCGCGCCCGTCGCCTGTCTGCTCGTCGAGGATTCCTTCCAGGGCCTGCTGGTCAGCCAGGCGCTTCTGAGCCTCCAGCTTCCTATCGCAGTGTTCCTGCAGATCTATCTCACAAGCTCTTCTGAGGTCATGGGCGCCTATGCGAACAGCCTGCCTCTGAAGCTCTGCCTTCTCGCTATCGACATCTTCGTGATCGTGCTCGACGTGCTGCTCATGCTATGAAATCGGGTGCAGAAGAGCCCAGCCGGCACGGGTCAGGGCCTTCCGCAGAGAGATATTCCGGCATCCGGCTGCGCAGCCTTTCGATGCAGCCACCCAAGAGAGATGCATCCTTTCCGGACCGCTCCTTCCTGCCAAGGCGTCCGTGCGCAGGGACCGCCTCGCCGCAATCAGGAAATGCGAGCCAGACACCGCAATCCAGAGACAAAGACGATCGGTCCCGGCACCCTGGCATCTCCCCACAGCATAGAATCATCTCGTCCCCAAGAGGAGCCAGGACTCAGGAGACACGACATCTTTCATACCAAGCAAAGGAGGCTGCCATGGCAGACTCGGACAGGCATATGGACGAACGTGCGGTGACCGAAGCCGGAAATCCCGGCAATCCGCAGGGCGCATACGGCGAAAAGATGCTGGAGCGCATGAACAGAAGCCACGCCGATGTCACGATGTGGGCACTGGACCAGCTCGCCTACAAGGCACAAGAGTGTGCCCTCGATATAGGCTGCGGCGGCGGAGCCACGATGGAAAGGCTCGCACGGCGCATCGCGGCAGCGGGAGGCGCAGGGCATGTCAGCGGCATCGACCACTCGGAAGTGTCCTGCGAAGCATCGAGGCACTACAACAAGGATGCCATCGAGGCAGGACAGATGGATGTGACCTGTGCCTCCGTCGCGTCGCTGCCCTTCCCGGACGATTCGTTCGATATCGTGACGACGGTCGAGAGCTTCTATTTCTGGCCCGACCCTGAAGCATCGCTCAAGGAGGTTGCCCGCGTCGTGAAGCCAGGCGGACACTTTCTCCTGGTAGCAGATGTCTACCGCACGCCTGGCCTTGCCAAGAGCACGCTCGAAAACATCGAGCACTACCACCTCACGGTGCTTACGCCCGAAGAGTACGAGAAGCTGCTCCTTGGAGCAGGCTTCTCCCGCGCAGAGACACATCTGAAGGCGGGCACCACCTGGATTGCCGTCGAAGGCGTGAAATAGCGGCTCTTCGCATCAGGATGCATCCCGGCCGCTCCCGGATAAGGCTCCGGGGGCGGCCTCTCTGTCCTGCGTCTGCCTTACGCCAAAAAGCCATCGAGCGCTTCCAGCCCCTTCTGCCAGCGCTCCAGCTCATGCTGTGTATGGGCACCGGGACCGATCTCGCACCTGACAGTGCACCTGTGCACCTCGAGCGCCAGCCCCGTCATCGCAAGCCCTTCCACGACATGGCGGAGCTGAGGCTGCGGCGCCTTTGCTTCGCGGGCACCGACAGAGAGAAAGGCAGAGCGCCCTGCAAAGTCCGCATCCCGCACAAGCGCCAGATGCTCCATCGCCTCTGCCCAGCCGGGAAACCAGAGCGAACCCGAAAGCGAAGCGCAGGCATCCCAGAAGGGTTCGTGCAGGAAGGCATGGAGGGCAAAGAGGCCGCCCAGCGAATAGCCGGCAAGCGCACGCCGTGAGGGCGCCAGCCCCTTTTCAGCCTCGAATGCATGGCAGCAGCCAATCAGCTCGGCCGCGGTCTCATCCGCCTTCCCCGCATAGTCCGGACGTCCCCGGAAGGGCGACTCAGCTGTCCAGGGCGTCAGGTTCTCATCCCACGACGCTACCGGCACCTTCACGACCCGAGCCCTGATTCCTTCGCAGGCAGGCTCAATCGAGAACGGGAATTCGGGAGCATCGATTGCATAGATGATGGGGGCCGCCATGTCCTCTCCCCCATGCACAGCTGCCATATCGCTCTGCACGATAGCCGTCTTTGGCATGGATCTCCTTTCCTGAGCGCTTTCAAGACCCCAGCGTATCACGCGTGCGTCCTGCCAGAAACAGCTGGGTCGCCCGCCAGCACAGCCTATGATGGAAAGAGCTGCAGTCCTACCATTCCGGGAGCGCCATGAATTCCAGGCTTACGCATATCAGCAAGGAGATCTCCTATGCCCTTCGGCATCATCCCGAAGAGTATGGCCTTGCGCTCGACGCCCAAGGCTTTGTCGAGATTGCCGACCTTCTGGCTGCGGTCAACGCGAAGCATCCCGGCAGGCGTCCTGTGACCCCATCCGACCTCGAGGAGATTGTCGCCACCTCCGAAAAGAAGCGGCACGAAATCTCCGGCACCCGCATCCGTGCGCTCTATGGACACTCATGCAAGGAGAAGGTCGTGCACGAGCAGGCGGTGCCCCCTTCTGTCCTCTACCACGGCACTGCCAGAAGGTTTCTTCCCTCGATCTTCGACCAGGGCCTTCTTCCTATGGAAAGGCAGTATGTGCACCTCTCGGCAGATATCCCGACGGCACTCGAAGTAGGCAGAAGAAGAGATGCGAAACCTGCCCTCCTGATTGTCGATGCGAAGCGGGCCTCCGCTTCCGGCATAGGCTTCTATGAGGGAAACGGATCCGTCTGGCTTGCAGACCCGATACCGCCCGAATATCTCGCTCTGGCTAAGGATGAAAGCTAGCTCTCGGCTGCCGCTATCCAGTGTCCTTCGTCGTCTGAGAAGCCGAAGCTCCGCATGCCGCCCATGTCCACAAGCGGCGATACCGTAGCGCCGCCCTTCTCCATCTTCTCATGCACCGCTTCGATATCAGCCACATGGAAAAAGAAGCGACGGCGTGGCAGTGCTCACTTCGGGAGAGAATCTCTCGACGAGGGCACGGTCCATAAGGACGATATGGGCATCTTCGGACCCGAACGAGAGCACGGGAACATCTGCCCCTGCAGGACCGGAACGCACCCCAACCTCCTCGAATTCAAGCTTTTCCGTCCAGCAGACCCTGCACGCCTCCACATCGTCGCAGCAGACCATCACATCGAGCGCCTGGGCACCGAGCATCCTTGTCCTCTCTGGCAGAGTGCATCTGGCTTCATCCCATTCTCCCAGAAGGCCGAGCGCACGTCCTGCGTATCCATGCGCTGAAGTGAAGCAACTGCACAGGGCTACAATGTCCGCATCCAGGCGGCTGCCAGATCGGGCCAGCACTGCATGAGCGGCTGGGGCTTCTTCCCTTTCTGCACGGTATCGGCCGTCCCCAGCGACAGCCCATGCCCTCCGTACGGGAAGATATGGAGCGTGAACGAGACGCCGGCATGCCTATACGCTTCAGCCAGAAGGAGGCTGTTCTCGACCGGAACAGATGTGTCCTCGAGCGTATGGAAGATGAAGGCAGGAGGCGTATCCTTCGTGACCCTGTTCTCGAGCGCGAGCTTCTGCTTCAGCTCTTCGTCGTCGCCGCAGAGGTTATCGAAGGAACCTCTGTGCGCATATGCACCTGACGTAACGACGGGATAGCCGAGGACGAGGCCACAGGGACACATCTCCTCGCTCGCTGCACCAACACGTTCCGCAAGCCAGGGCTCCATCCATTCGCAGCCAAGATCCAGGGCCAGATGTGCTCCCGCAGAGAACCCCATAAGGAAGATATGGCCAGGGTCGATATGGAACGCTTCTGCACGGCGCTTGAGATAGGCAATCGCTCCTGCCGCCTGCACGAGCGCCACAGGATAGCGGGCAGGCGCACAGCTATAGGAGATGACGCAGGCAGCAAAGCCGCGTGCCACCATCTGGAGCGCTACCGGCTCTGCTTCCCTGGCCGACACCCGTGCATAGGCACCGCCCGGAATGATTGCGACGCAGGGACGCTTCACATCAGGGTCGACCTTGTCGAGGACATCGGGGAAATAGGTCTCGATGCGTGCCGGCTCCCCCGCCTCGGGAAGCGCAATCTGGTCTGCATGCGGCACCTCAGGCACCGCCTTGCCTTCGCCTTCTGCCGCTATCGTCACATGGAGCACGGGAATCTGCCTCCTGCATCGCTGCCTGTGCATGCCATACATTCAGGCATTGTAAGCCACTGCTATTGCTGTCCCGCTATGTTCCTGGAAGCCTGACAAGGACAAAGCTGAAAGGAGCCGTCTTCGGGCCGCAGCACGAGGCAGCGTCTCCGAAAAGAATGCCGTCCGGAAACCTTCAGGCCCTGCCTGCTTCATCGAAGCTGGGCACGAAGGCTGCAGCAGGAACGATGGCAGGTGCGTCCGCACCGGCAACGATACAGCCAGGAGACAGAGCATCCGACAGCGCAGGATCAATCCTCTTGCTGCATCCATCCTGAATGCAGAAAATGCCTGATGCTGGCTGGAAGCCATAAGCAGCAAGGCTGCTGTCCGAAAACAGACGCTCCCCCTAGTGGCCATGCGGCACAATATCGAGCTGTCCACGCTCGAGCACGAGGTCGGCATGGACAAGACGGATGAGGGTGCAGCCAAGAGGGATGAGAGCGCCCAGGAGCGACGCATACGAGAATGCTTCGCAGAGCATCGTGGAGACGACGGCGCCTGCCGTGAAGCAGAGCAGAAGCGACGTATGTGCCTTGACCTTGCGGCGCAGTCCATGGTCTTCAGGATGCCTGATGAGCTTCGCGAGATTCGAGCCGATCTGGCGGATATGGTTCGTCACGAATGTCGTGGCGGCAGGCACGCCTTCCATCTGGCGATACGTATTGAACTGCATCGCGCAGACGAAGTTCAGCGTCACCTGGCAGATCTGGTCAGGCCACGCAGCCGGCATGAGAGCAAGGAAGACGACAGCACACATCTCGAGTGCGATGAGGAGCGTGTCCCAGCGCAGGAAGTGCATGCGCTTGATGGTCTTGCCCATCCATTCGGAGAGGAAGGAACCGAAGAAATAGGCACCGATGGGAAGCAGAAGATAGGCTGCCGAGAGCCACTGCTGCCTGCCGAGTGCCATTGCGAAGAGGACGACGTTTGCCGTCTGTGCATTGCAGAAGACGCC
>Ga0256406_1000690_pt1 | contig 59541 bp, 47 predicted proteins | sample RumenRJG_03DNA_FD_185986 | JGI IMG/M metagenome (GOLD analysis project Ga0256406, IMG submission 185986) | Bovine rumen microbial communities from Lethbridge, Alberta, Canada - RJG_03 | ecosystem: Host-associated > Mammals > Digestive system > Stomach > Rumen | place: Canada: Alberta | collected... | reverse complement strand
GGAGCATGCCGCAGGCCATGATCAGAACGTAAGCGTTCTGAAGAAGCAGGTTGGAAATGTTCTGTGCGTAGACAAGACGTCCACCGGTCAGTGCTGTGAAGAAAATGAAGACGATGATCAGCGCGAGTACCATCGTATATTTTTTAATAAATTGTTTCGCTTTCATTTGATTAAGCCTCCTTCACCGAGGAATTATCTGATTTCAGAATGGCAGCCATGATCTTTTCCTGTGTCACTTCATCGTGATTGAATTCCGCGACCATCCTGCCCTCGTTCATGACGTAGATCCTGTCGCACATACCGAGCAACTCGTTCAGTTCGGATGAGATCATGATAACAGCCTTGCCCTGGCTGACCATTTCGTTCATGATCTCGTAGATCTCGTATTTAGCGCCTACATCGATGCCTCGGGTAGGCTCATCGAGGATCAGGACATCCGGCTCGGCAAACATCCACTTGGAGAGAAGAACCTTCTGCTGGTTACCACCGGAGAGGTTGCCGACCTTCTGCTGGATACTCGGGGTCTTGGTGCGCATCTTCTTCGCATAGATCTCAGCTTCCTGATTTTCCTTCTGTACATCGACAATGCCGCGTTTGTTAGAGATCTTTTCCATTCTTGCGAGTGTCGTGTTTCTCGCGATCGACTCGTCGAGGATCAGGCCGTTGACCTTACGATCCTCAGTAGCATAGGCAAGTCCGTGCTCGATGGCGTCATGTTCATTTTTCAGATGAACTTCCTTGCCGCCGATAAACTCATGACCGGAGATATGGGAACCATAGCTCCTGCCGAAAAGCGACATGGCCAGCTCGGTACGTCCTGCGCCCTGCAGACCGGAGAATCCGACGATCTCGCCCTTGTGTACATTGAACGATACGTGATCGTCGATGCACTTCTCGGTGTAGGTCGGATGGTATACTGTCCAGTCCTTTACCTCGAAAGCGACTTCCTTGCTGATGTTGTGTTTTCTCTCCGGGAAGCGGTCGGTCATCTCACGTCCGACCATTCCCTTGATGATCCGCGCCTCATCGATCTTGTGATCCGGATTCGGGATCGTCTCGATCGTATGACCATCACGGAGAATCGTGATATTGTCGGCGCAGTATGCGATCTCGTTGAGCTTGTGCGAAATAATGATGGAGGTGATGCCCTGCTTCTTGAAATCAAGGAGCATGTTCAGGAGCATCATGGAATCTTCCTCATTCAGCGAGGATGTCGGCTCATCCAGAACAAGCAGCTTACAGTTCTTCGAGAGAGCCTTGGCGATCTCGACGAGCTGCTGCTTACCGGTACCGATATCCTTGATCAGTGTCTGAGATGATTCCTTCAGGCCTACGCGCTTCATCGCCTCGTCGGCCTCTGTATACGTTCTGTTCCAGTCAATGACGCCGAATTTGTTGCGGCGCTCATTGCCCATGAACATATTTTCCGCAATTGTAAGTTCCGGGATCAGTGCGAGCTCCTGATGAACAACGGCGATGCCGTCCTTCTCGGAATCCCGGATATTGGAATACTTGCAAACCTTGCCATTGTAAACGATGTCACCGGTATACTGCCCCGTCGGGATCGTGCCCGACAGAACATTCATCAGCGTCGATTTTCCGGCGCCGTTCTCACCAACAAGAGCGTGAATCTCTCCCCGCTCCACCTTGAAATTCACATCATCGAGAGCTTTTACACCGGGGTAAATCTTCGTGATGTGTTTCATTTCCAGAATAATATCAGCCAATCAGCACCTCCTTCTGCAGCATTTTTACGGCCTGCAGAAAGCCTTTATTTTATTTGTATAAGTCACGCGCCGCTTCGCACTGCGTGCTCTCGCGTCGCTACAGGTATGCCCGACTTCGTCGGGCTGACGCGGCGTTCGCCTCACCGTATCACGCTTCGCGTGTACGGATGCGGCTCACTGCCCGCACATATTCGCATTTTCGCGCTGCTGTGCATCGCTCCATGCTCATACCTGTGGTCGTCGCAAAGCCATAGCCGGCCTTGCACACCCTTCGGGTGTGCAGTCCGCCTCTGGCATGCGACGGACTTATACACTTATACAGTATAAGAGGCGGGGCAGTTTTACCAGCCCCGCCCTCATGACCTTCAGAGTCAAAGGATCAGGTAATTCCCTGTATACGGATTATGCTGTCGGATGCAGATATCCGTCAGAATCCTGTGTATAATATCCAGGATCTACAAGTTCCTTAACCATGTTGTCCTTGGTTACAACAACCGGAACGAGCAGGTAAGAAGGAATGATGCCGGTGCCGTTGTCATAGGACTCGGTATCGTATGTGCAGTCGAAATCCCATCCGGACTTGTCGATCAGGCTTGCATCCGGTTTCTCGCCGCTCAGCATTGCCTTGCCAAGGTCAAGAGTAACAACTGCCTCGTTGGCAACGGCTTTGTAAACGGTCATGGACTGCTTGCCATCAACGATGTTTGCGAGGTTAGCCTCATCACCATCCTGTCCGGTTACGATAGGGGTATTGGATCCTGCATAGTCGGACTCAATAGCCTGTGCTACACCGAGTGCGGTGGAGTCGTTGGAGCAGAGAGCTACATCAAGCTGTGTACCATCTGAATAGTAAGAACCGAGGATATTCTGGAAACGCTTCATTGCTGTAGCTGTATCCCACTGTGCGGTACCACACTGATCAAATGTTGTCTGGCCTGACGGAACTTTCAGCGTACCCTTGTCCAGATACGGTTTCAGAGTGTCATATGCGCCGTTGAAGAAGAAGGTAGCGTTGTTATCAGCCGGGTCACCAGCGGTGAACTCGATGTTGTAGGTCTTGTCGCCTGCGTTGTCGAGGTCGAGCTGATCAACGACGAACTGGCCCTGCAGCTTACCTACGGTGTAGTTATCGAAGGAAATGTAGTAGCTGATGGCATCTGTGTTCATGATCAGACGGTCATAAGCGATAACCGGAATGCCTGCATCCTTTGCCTCGCCGAGAACCTGTGTCAGGGACTCGCCGTCGATAGCAGCTACAACCAGAAGGTCAACCTTGTCTGCGATCAGACCCTCGATATCCTTAACCTGCTGATCGATCTTGTTATCGGAGAATACAAGCTCTGTATTGTAGCCGGCATCCTTGAACTGATCATCCAGGTAAGAACCATCACGGTTCCATCTCTCGAGAGACTTGGTAGGCATTGCGATACCGACTGTCTGGCCGGAAGCATCTGCTGTCGTTGCAGCCGATGTGCTGGCTACTGATGAGCTGGCAGCTGATGTGCTGCTGGCTGCCGATGAATCTGCGCCCGATGCTGAGCTGGAAGCTGCCGTGCTGGTAGCTGCCGCACTGGAAGCCGCTGACGATGTGCCAGCTGACGAAGATGTGCTGGATCCACAACCTGCAAGCATGCCTGCTGCCATGGCAGCGGTAAGTACTACACTGACTACCTGTTTCTTCATTCCTTTGTTCCTCCCTTTCATACATATAGCTGAGGTTTCGTGGCGGTTTTACTTTTATCTCCCGCCTGCATGATTATCATATCATTCGAGATGTACGACAAAAAGAAGACATATTTGAGATGATGCCGGATTTTTTTTGTATTTTTTTCACAAATTCCTGTCGCGATCAGCAAAAAAACAGGACAATTTTGACTGAAGCAAAATAATGCGGTCAAAATTGTCCTGTTGCTATTGTATAGGCTCAGTGGTATACAGCAGGCCGAAAGGTATACATGTCTCAGATTCCGGTGTCAGGAGGATGCTGACCCGGCCACGAGCTCCTCCGCCATCTCCTGTGATGAATCCGTCACATCGCGATCCTCCAGATGGAGATACACATCCTCGCGGGTATGGAAGCCGCTGTCGACGATGACCTGGTCGAGATTGTCTGCCGTCACTTTGGTAGGATTGATATCTATGTAAGGGACATCATAGGTTCCGTCGCTGATGGTATTGCTGATCTTCGGCATGTTGCCCTTTGCAATCTGTACAGCGTACTGAGCTGCCTTGGCTGCAAGATCCTCAATAGGTTTGTACACCGTCATGGCCTGTGTTCCCTCGGCGATCCTCTGGCACGCTTCCAGATCGGCATCCTGTCCGGTGACAACAACCTTCCCCGCCTTCCTGTTTTCGGACAGCACACGCACCACCTGCCCGGCGATCGCGTCATTGCCGCACATAAAGGCATCGGCGTTCTCCACATCCTCCGGATGTTCTGTCAGATAGTCATAGGCCTCACCGTCATTCCAGTTATCACAGCTGATCTCGTCGATCTTCGCGATATTGCTGTTGATCGTCTTATCGAAACCATCATTGACCAGCAGCACATTATTGTCCATATCAGAGCCATTGACCTTCATATAGCTGCCGCCGTCGGGAAGCGCCTCATTGATGGTCTCCGCCATATACGTTCCCACTTTCTCATTGTCAAAGGTGAGGTAGAGATCAGTACCGGCGTTTCGGATGATACGGTCATAGGATATGACAGGAATCCCCGCCTTATGTGCTTCTTCCACCGAGGACGTGAGACCGTCTGCATCCGTGGCAACAACCACAAGAACCGACACATTACTGTCGATCATATGCGATATGATATTTTTCTGTTCTTCCGGATCCCCGTTAGCATTGCCGACGATGACATCCGCGCCCAGATCTTTCGCGGTGGAGACAAAAATATCGCGGTCCCTTTCCCATCGTTCGATCACAAAGGAATCAAATACAATTCCGATCTGCGTCTTTTTTTCTTCAGACGAACCGGACACCGTCTCCGCCCCCGTCTGTGTCTCCGCAACACCGCAGCCCGCAAGTGAAACAGCCACTGTCACAGCGCAGATCACTGCGCCGCATCTCTTCCATAAGGATTTCATTTCCTTCTCCCGTGCGATATAATGTTGATTGTCTGCAACAAACAAGGCTTCACAGGAACACAATGAAGCAATCATACTTTATATACTGTGCTGCGCGCATAGCGCGAAGTCAGTTTACCCCGAAAAAGTTCCGGCCATCCGGACAGGACATAACAGTATCCTGATCATCAAATATGCCATGAAAATTTTCAGAAAGAAAAACAAATCCATCGTCTCTGACACCGCACATGAACCGGGACAGGACGCCGGACATCCTCAACATTATATATCGAAAAAAACAAAATTATCAATGATCATCGTCCTCGGTGTCCTCATCGCCGCTTCCATCCTCTGCCTGATCCTCTTTCGCGCCAACGCAGCACAGCTTCTGAAGGTCGGCAGCAAAACATCCTCCTACTCGTCTCACTATGTCTTTGTCGGCGACATCAATGACGAATTCAGTAAAAATATCTATGAAGCAGCCGCCGCAGAACTCAGCAGCCGCAACGCCTATCTGGAATATAGCGGACAGGATCTGGAGACCAGCTACAGTGTGTCCGACCTGATGAAAATGGCAACGTATTCCCAGGCAGACGGTATTTTTGTCGTGGGTGACGGGACGGATGAGATGACCGATCAGATCAACAATGCAGTGAACAACGGTATTCCCGTCATCTGCGTAGGCGGTGACTGCTATGGTTCTCTCCGGCAGAGCTACGTAGGTGTTACCTATTATGAATTCGGCCAGCGCATGGCGCAGATGTTTCTGGCAGACACACAGGATCAGGCCACCAGAGAAAAAATGAACGTCCTGATCCTCACAAGTCCCGAGGAGCGCAACACCAATCAGAATCTGATTATCTCCGGCATCCGCGATTACATCCAGAACAACTATCTCTCCTTCGCCTATTCTATCCAGTCATACGAAGTAGGTGACGGCAGCCTCTTCACGGATGTGGAAGACATCAATCAGCTTTTTGAGAGCGGCCGGCTTCCGGATATCCTTCTGTGTCTCGACGAAAGCACCACCAATCACGTATGCCAGGCCGTCGTAGATTCCAACCACGTGGGCGATGTGGCTATTTACGGCAGTTTCACAAATGACACCATTTTGAACGCTCTCAGAAAAAATATCATCTCCGGCGTTCTCACGGTATCTCCGGAAGAGATCGGCAAAAAGGCCGCCGACAGCATGACGGAATACAAGGACAGCGGTTTCGTCACGGAATACTCGACCATCGATATTCAGTCTGTCACGCCTGACAATGTGGACAAGTATGTGGCCAGCAGCACAGACAGTTCGGATGACAGTAACGCCGACTGATTTTCATGCGTACTGTTGCTCCTCCGAAGACATCCTGGCTGTAATTTTTCTGAAATATACGCAGTAAAGGAGAACTGCCTGACAGATATCGTTGAACGTCTCTCTCAGCAATTTTTCTGAAATATACGCAGTAAAGGAGAACGGCAATGACCGGGACCGCTAAGAAAAAGAAAATGCATACGATCGGCGAAAAGCTCATCGTCACCTACAGCATTGCGACAGCGTTTATTTTTATCGTGAACGCGCTCCTGTTCATGACCATCAACCAGGCAACGGACAGGATCAATGAGGTCTACTCTTCTAATGTGAAGATCAACACGCTGACCGAGGATATTGACAATCTGCAGACTGCCCTTTCAGACTATCTCGGCACCGGGAGCTCCAGTGACCTGAGCGCCTATTATGCCGCTGAAAACACCTATTCGGACGCCCTCGCCGGCCTGACGATCAGCGGCGCGGATGAAAAGGTCAATGGTATGATCGATGATATCGCCGGGCTGACCGACAGCTATCTGGACGTCTGCCACGATGCCCTCTCCAACGCCCGCGGCGGCAACGTGGAAGAATACGCTGCCAATTACGATACAGCAAATGAGATTTACGGTTTTCTGAAATCCAGTCTTTATACGCTGAACGGCCTGCAGCTGAACAGCAACTCCGAGAGCTACACCTCTCTGCAGCACACGCTGAGTGCACTGGAAGTATTTTCCATGCTGATTCTCATTGCGGTACTGATCAGTGAGCTGGTCTTCACACTCTTCCTGACGCGTTCTCTCACTGCACCGCTCGAGACGCTCTCCCGGGAAGCCAATGAGATCAGTGCCGGAAACTTTGATGTGCCCGCCATCCCCGTTACCGGCAACGACGAGGTAAGCGTGGTGTCGACCGCCTTCAATGAGATGGTCTCCAGTATCCGCGGTTATATCGTCCAGCTGAAGACATCGATGGAGCATGAAAATGAACTGAGAGAAAATGAGCTCCTCATGGATGCGGAGCTGAAGGACGCGGAACTGAAATATCTGCAGGCGCAGATCAATCCGCATTTTCTGTTCAATACGCTGAACGCAGGCGCCCAGCTGGCACTTCTGGAGCAGGCTGACACCACCTATCGCTATCTGCAGAATGTGGCATCATTTTTCCGCAGTAAGACTAACCGCGAAAAACAGGTGACCACGCTCGCCGATGAGATCTCTCTCGTGGACAACTACATCTACATCATCAACGTCCGTTTCTCCGGCTCGATTGCCTATGAAAAAATGATCGACGACGATCTGACAAACGTATCGATGCCCAGCATGATCCTGCAGCCTATCGTGGAAAATGCCATCAATCACGGCTTCAGGGATCTGACACGTCCGAAGAAGGTGATCCTGTCCGTCTACGGACTCGGAAACTCTACAGCCATTTCCATCAGGGACAATGGTCACGGCATGACGCAGGAGCAGATCCGGCAGATCCTGACCGGCAATGTGCCCGTCCGCGCAAAGGGGGATGAGACGAACGGCGTGGGAATCGGCAATGTTGTGAACCGGCTTCAGCTCTTCTACAACACCGAAGACGTCATCGACATCACAAGTGCAGGGCCGGAGGAAGGAACGGAGGTTATCCTCTACATTCCGAAGCCGTAACCCGTGACATAGATAATATGACAAAATACAGTATCTGTATCTCTGACCCCCACTGTACGGATCAGAAAGCTCAGATGTCAGCTGCGTCCTCGAGCGCCTGACACCACACACGAAGCGGCTCCTCCATGTGGAAGCGCTCTGCAATGGTGCGGCCCATATCGGCAATGTCTTTCTGCATGGCAGTTTTCCTGCCATTGTCTGTAGCCGCAGCGAGACCCAGCAGGCGGTGATATTCTCCGTCGGAACAGGTGTCCACGTATGTCGCTGCGGCGCTCTGAAATTCTGCGTACAGGATTTCCTCAGCCTCATCTCTGGTAAGTTCACCGGCGGCGATCCGTTCTTCGGCTTCGGTAATACCCAGTTCGCGGATGATCTTCTCCACCTGCCGCTTCTGATGTCCGGTAAAAAAAGATGGCGCCCTGCTGATGCTCATCAGGGTCAGCATGGACCGGATAAAGTAATCGATGTCTGTATTGTCATCCGTTCCATAGCGCAGCGCAAAGAGACGGCCGGCGAGTCGGACGTCGGCGTTCTGCCCGTCGTCTTCCTTCATGAGCGCGCCAAGCATCTCCCGCCTTTTCACCGGATCCTTCTCACGATAAAATTCCTCCAGTTCGGCTCTCATACTCGTCTTCTCCTGTCGTTAGATCATGGGTTTGCATATCTTTGACTGTCAATTCATAGTTACAGATACTTCCACTCCGCAGTCAACACTGCGTCGAGAACAGTCACGGGTGCTCTGTTTCAGATGGAAGCATTTGTACCCTGGAATATCAGGGCAATCTGCAGCCCCTGTCATGCTATGAGTTCTCCCCGCGGTACTCTGTCGGCGTCCTGCCCTCAAGCCGTTTGAAAATGCGGCTGAAATAGTTCGCATCCTGATATCCCACAGCAGCGCCTATATCTTTGACGGACACAGCAGGATTACGAAGCATCTCCTTTGCCTTGTCCATGCGCACGTTTGTCAGGTATTCCACGAAGGTCACGCCGGCTTCTTCCTTGAAGATCCTGCTGAAATAATACGGACTGATGTCCAGCTCCTGCGAAATGTCATCCAGCGATATGTCATTCTGATAATGTGTATCAATGTATTTCTTCGCCGCGTCGATCAGACTGTCTGCCCGGCTTCGGGTCTTCGTCTCCAGCTTGCCCGCCGCGCGGCCGATTTTCCGGACGAACCACTTCTTCAGAGAAACGACATCCAGATTCTGCGCCTCATCGAGGTAATTGCTGCGGTCAGTCATGCGGTACACGCCGAGGCCGCCATCGAAGAAGCTGAGATGCTCAGCCCAGAGAACAAACTCCAGTGCCTTCAGACGCACACTGGAATCATTTTTCGGCTCATAGGTTTCCACCATCCAGTCAAAAAATGCAGATGACGAATTCTCCGCCGTCTCGCGGTTTCCCTTCTGGACGGCGTCAAAAATCTGCTTTTCCAGATCCAGCGGATAATTGTCCTCATACTCACAGGCAACCGGAAGGTCATCGGCGTGAGAAACCTTGTCGCTTCCCACGTGAAGAGACTGCATGGCAGTGGAAAATGACTGCTGCATATCGCCGAGCGGACAGACATTGCCAATCCCGACACGGAAGGCAGAACCGGTTTTTTCTTCCATCTGCTGCACCACGCGACGCAGGCGGTCGATCACGGCAATGCGTTCGCTGTAGCTGGATTTTTCCATGCTGTGCGGCACCACCGCCGGGATCTTGTTCATCACGATCTGGCCAACGATGATGTTCGGTATCGAATCTTTCAGGAAACTGCGAAAACGCGGATAATACTTCTGAATCCGGATACCGGTGCCAATGGTATTTTCCAGCGGATCACTGCCCGCTGCCCCGCTTTCCTTCCCGGTCTCTGTCTTCTCCGGCTCATCACCGCACTCGATCAGAATGACATAGCCCGCATCCTCCGTGATGTCCAGAAGCTGCTTATACCTCGAAATATCTTCATCCGTGGTGTCGCGGAGAAGCAGGGAATACACAAAACCGCTCTCGATCATCGGGACAACGGTTTCCAGCTTTTCCCATATCTTCAGGTCGTTGCTGCGTTTGGTTTTCTCCCTGTCGATCTGCGCAAAAGCGCCGTTCATCACATCCACGAATTTATCCCGGTCAAGCGGCTTGGTCAGATAGCAGAGCACGCCGAGGTCGATAGCCTCTTTGGCATAATCGAACTGATCATAGGCTGTGACGATGATAAAGAGCGTCTGCGGGGAAAACTTTCGGATTTCCTTGATGGCTTCAATGCCGTTGATGCCCGGCATCTGAATATCCATAACCGCCACATCCGGCCGGAAGGTCTCCGCGATCTCGATGACCGTGCGTCCCGTGTCGGCTGAGCGCACCGTGCACTGGTCCTTCCATGTATTTTCGATGATGTACGAGAGGGAGCGAAGTGCGATGCCCTCGTCGTCTGCGATCAGTACTTTATACATCTGCCGGTCCTCCTGTTTCCGCCGTAAAGTCATAGGCGGCCCTGCACGCCCTCCGGGTGTGCAAGGCCGCCTGTCATAATTTCACACTGTAGCCGGGATTTATGCATCCAGCCAGTTGCGGATGGCTGCGTAAACGCCGTCTCCGTCAAGTCCGTACTTGTGCAGAAGTTCAACGGCAGGGCCGGACTCACCGAATACATCGTACACGCCGATGCGGTGCATCTTTGTCGGGCACTTCTCGCTGAGGACTTCAGCTACGGCACCGCCAAGACCGCCGATTACCGAATGCTCTTCTACGGTAACCACCTTGCCGGTCTTCGATGCGGAAGCGATGAGCAGATCCTCATCGATCGGCTTGATGGTGTGGATATTAATCACCTCAGCGGAAACGCCGTCTTTGGCCAGACGGTCTGCCGCCTCCAGTGCATAGCCTACTTCAAGACCGGTGGCAACGATCGTCAGATCACTGCCCTCACGGAGTGTGATACCCTTTCCGATCTCAAATTTGTAATCCGGACGATCATTGATAACCGGAACGGCCAGTCTGCCGAAACGGAGATAGCAGGGTCCTTCCATCTCATAGGCCGCCTTCACGGCTGCCTTTGCCTCGATGTCATCGGAAGGAACGATGATCGTCATGCCCGGAATGGTACGCATCAGGGCGATATCCTCGCAGCACTGATGAGATGCGCCGTCCTCGCCGACGGAAATGCCGGCATGCGTAGCGCCGATTTTTACATTCAGATGCGGATAACCGATGGAGTTGCGCACCTGCTCAAAAGCACGTCCTGCGGCAAACATGGCAAATGTACTTGCGAAAGGCACAAAGCCGGTCGTAGCCAGTCCGGCAGCAATGCCCATCATATCGGCCTCGGCGATACCGCAGTCAATATGACGGTCCGGAAATGCTTTTTTGAAGATACCAGTCTTGGTCGCTCCTGCCAGATCGGCATCCAGAACGATCAGGTCGTCATGCTCTTTTCCGAGTTCTACCAGTGCGTTGCCATAGCTCTCACGGGTAGCGATCTTCTTCACGTCTGCCATTATGCGTTTACCTCCTCATCGATTTTCTCAAGGTCTGCCATTGCCACGGCGAACTGCTCATCATTCGGAGCTTTGCCATGCCAGCCGACTTCGTTTTCCATGAAGGAAACGCCCTTGCCCTTGACAGTCTTGCAGATGATGGCTGTCGGCATGCCCTTTACCTCACGTGCCTCCTTAAAAGCCGCGCGAAGCTGATCAAAATCATTGCCGTCAGCCACATTGATCACATGGAACTTGAATGCCTCAAACTTGCGGTCGATCGGATATGGGGAGTTGACCTCCGTGATCGGTCCGTCGATCTGCAGATTGTTGTTATCGACGATCACAACGAGATTATCCAGTGCATGGTTGCCGGCGAACATGGAAGCCTCCCATACCTGGCCTTCCTCGATCTCACCGTCTCCCAGCAGTGTATACACGCGATAATCCTTATTGCGAAGCTTGCCGGAGAGCGCCATGCCGACAGCAGCGGAAATGCCCTGTCCCAGAGAACCGGAGCTCATATCCACGCCGGGGATCTCATTCATATTCGGATGTCCCTGCAGATAAGAACCTGTATGACGCAGTGTCTTCATATCCTCGCGAGGGAAAAATCCCTTCTCAGCGAGCGCGCCGTAATAGCCGGGCGCCGTATGTCCCTTGGAGAGGACGAAACGATCGCGGTCAGGATCCTTCGGATTCTTCGGATCTACATGCATCTCCTCAAAATACAGATACGTAAAAATCTCCGCGGCTGAAAGTGATCCGCCCGGATGTCCGGACTTTGCCGCATGTACGCCGACAATGATGTCTTTGCGGACCTGATTGGCGATACGCTTTAACTCTTTATTGTCCATAGCTGCTCCTCTTTACAAACCGAGACTGTTCACACAATCTCCCTGAAAAATAAACGAAACCTTCATTTCATCCGAAACAAAGTAACAAAACCTGCGTTTCATCCGAAACCAGTTATGAGTATAACACGGGAACCCTGAATTAAAAACACCCGAGTCAGGCATTTTCGTGCATTCCGTGCACAAATCCGACCCGAAAACAACATATGTCCGGACGTGGTATTTCTCTGTGAAATATGCACGTCCGGGCAAATGATTTTACCAGCGGAGATTATCGATCGCGGCTTTCTCCACCGGGATACCTGCTCTGTAATGCTCCGCAAACGTCTCATAACCTTCAACGTCCTTCGGATCCGGCTGAACGGTAATGCCCTCCTGTCCGGCAAAAATCTTCTTATCCAGGTAATCGCCGAGAGAAAGGCCGGAAGCCTCACCGTCGATCAGGTAAGCCGCCAGTACGGCCATACCCCAGGGGCCGCCCTCGCTCGCCGTCTTCATGACGGTAACAGGTGCGTTGATGGAAGCTGCCAGGTAATTCTGCGCAACCCCTTCCGTCTTGAAAAGTCCGCCGTGACCGGTAATCCGGTCAATGCGCACATGCTCTTCCTTTGTCAGAATATCCATGCCGAGCTTGACAGCGCCAAGCGAGGTATACAGGTTTACACGCATCAGATTGGCGAGGTTGAAATGGCTCTCCGGCATTCTCGTGTAGAGCGGACGTCCCTCATTCAGCATCGTCACATTCTCACCGGAATAATAACCGTAGGCAAGGAGGCCTCCGCAGTCAGGATCTCCTTCCAGCGAATGTCGGTAAAGCTTTCCGAAGAGCTCGCCCATATCGGCCTTCACACCCATCAGATCGCAGAACTCCTTAAAAATGCCGACCCAGGCATTGAGATCTGTCGTTCCGTTGTTGGCATGAGACATCGCGCAGGGCGCGCCGTCAGGTGTGGTCACCATGTCGATCTCACGGTGGAGCTTCTTCATGGTCTGTCCCTTTTCCAGAACGATCATGGCGAAGGTACTCGTGCCGGCGGATACATTGCCGGTGCCGGGCGCCACCGAATTGGTCGCTACCATGCCTGTTCCCGCATCGCCTTCCGGCGGAGCCATCGGCACGCCAGGCTCCAGATTGCCGCTCTCATCGAGAAGTGCAGCACCCTCAGGTGTCAGCGTTCCCGCATCCGCACCGGCCGGCAGTACCTTCGGGAAGAGATCTTCCGCTTTGAAGGTATAGCCCTGCTTTGCGATCAGTCCGTCAAACGCCGCCATCATTTTTGCATCGTAATCGATCTTCGTTGAATCGATCGGGAAAATACCGGAAGCATCGCCGACACCGGTCACTTTTCTTCCGGTCAGGCGGTAATGCATATAGGAATCCAGCGTGGTGACAAAGTCAACATTCTTCAGATGCTCTTCATGATCCAGCACGCACTGATACAGATGCGCACTCGTCCAGCGGAGCGGGATATTGAAGTTGAAGAGCTCCGTCATCTCATCCGCAGCCTTCTGTGTATTTGTGTTCCGCCATGTCTGGAACGGTGCGATCGGCTTTCCATCCTTATCCAGGGCGATATAGCCATGCATCATGGCGCTGATGCCGAGTGCTCCGAGTTTCCTGATCGTCACACCGTATTTCTTCTCCACATCCTCGCGGAGTGATGTGTAGCATCCGCGGAATCCGCGGTCGATCTCGTCATAATCATAGGTCCAGATGCCGTTTTTCAGCTGGTTCTCCCAGTCATATACACCCGTTGCCAGCACATTGCCGTCCAGATCGATCATGACAGCCTTGATCCTTGTCGATCCGAATTCGATACCGAGGGCAGTTTTTCCGCTCTCAATCAGTTCCTTTGCTCCCATACATACCTCCTCAGGATTCCGTCTGTCCGTAATAAGCGTTTGCTCCGTGCTTGCGGAAATAATGCTTGTCCTGCAGTTCCTGCGGCGCCGGCTTGACATCCGGATTGATCAGCTCGCAGCGTGCGGCCATCTTCGCCACTTCCTCGACGACAACGGCGTTGTGGACAGCTTCCTTCGCATCCTTGCCCCAGGTGAACACGCCATGATTCTTGCAGAGAACACCCGGCACAGCGATGTGATCGCGATGATTCTGTTCAAAGTCATCCGCGATGAGCACACCGGTATTCGTCTCATATGCCTCTTCGATCTCTTCTTTCGTCAGGTTGCGTACGCACGGAATCTCTCCGTAAAAATAATCGGCATGCGTCGTCCCGTAGCATGGAATGCCGCGTCCGGCCTGCGCCCAGCTTGTTGCCCAGGATGAATGCGTGTGCACAATGCCGCCGATATCCGTGAATCTGTTATACAGAACCACATGCGTAGGTGTATCGGAAGAAGGATTGTAGCGTCCCTCAACCTTTTCCCCCTTCAGATTTACGACAACCATGTCTTCCGGCTGCAGTTTTTCATAATCCACACCGCTCGGCTTGATGACAAAAAGGCCGCTCTCGCGGTCAATGGCGCTCACATTGCCCCAGGTAAAAGTTACCAGATGGTATTTCGGGAGGAGCAGATTGGCCTCCCACACTTTCTTTTTCAGTTCTTCCAGCATTTCTTTTCCTCCTAAAAGTGAAAAATTTCACTGTTCTGCCTTGCGGAGATCCCGCACTGAGTCACGCATCACAGGCTTTGCATCATACAGGTAATTGCCGTCGAAATCGGGATTGTCGATCATCTTCAGCAGATTTTCCGCCACTTTGATACCGAGTTCTTCCTTGGGATGCGGAAATGAAGTAAAAGGTACACGGCAGACTGAAGCCAGATTTGAATCATCGATGCCGACTACCGATATGTCCTCCGGCACACGGATGCCGCGGCTGAGAAGAATATCGATCAGTGACATGGCCACTTCATCATTATAGCAGACAACTGCCGTACAGTCTGCCAGGCGGAAGATCAGGTAGTCCGCGAGCTGATGAATATCCTGCTGCATCACCGTGTCACACCAGATCACATTCCGTCTGTCGAACGGTACATCATGTCTGACCATGGCATCCACATATCCCTGATACCGGAGCGGTCCCTGCCCGTCATCCGACTTGAATATACCGACGATCTTGCGATGTCCTCTGTCGATCAGCAGCTCCGTGGCGTGGTCAGCTATTTTTCTGTCATCGATACGCACACACGGCACATGCAGATCCGGATAAAATGCATTGAAAAGCAGTATCGGAATATGCCTGCTCAGAATTTCCTGATAATAGGGAATATTCGGATTCGGCAGCGCACTCTGTGTGGGCTCCACAATGAAACCGTCGATATCTCCTTTTTCGAGAATTGCCTTCAGATTCTGTTTTTCCACATCCATCCGGTTATCCGTGAAGGCAACCTGTGTCGTATATCCCGCCTTCTGCAGCACTGACACAATGCCCCTGAGGATGGGCGGAAAAATATAGCTCTCATAAAATGTACTGAGGACAGCGATATTCATATACCGTTCCCGCCGGACAGGCTGAAAAGCGGCACCGATATACGTGCCGCTTCCCTGTACGCGGGTAAGCACATGCTGCTTCTCCAGTTCGCCGGTCGCATGGCGGATCGTCTGCCTGCTGAGTCCGAACTTCTCACTGAGTTCCTTCTCTGACATCAGCCTGTCGCCGTACTGCAGCGTACCTTCTCTGATACTGTTCTTTACCCAGTCAATAACTGCCTGGTATTTAGGCCGGTCAGCCATACATCAACCCCGCTTCTGTAAATTTCAAATACATCCAGTACAATTCAAGTCGTTTTCTTCTGTCAGCATCTGAGACCTGAACCGTCGAAGTACACATATCCGACCGCTCAGGCTGTCAGCGTCATGATACAAAATACCGGTCCATTTTTCCAGCAATAATCACAAATAATAACTGAAAATTGCCTTGAAAATGGCGTAATTATACGAAGAATCGCATAATATTGACGACATGTATATATACAATTTCACGATGTTCGCCGGCGCACTGACTGTACAAATGCGCCGGACTTATACACTCAGATCCGGAAGGTTCTCAGATCCTCTTCCGTCGTATCATCACCGATTGTGATCAGCTCTGTATTCGTCAGTCTTGCGAACATCTCGATATCCGTGCGGTCAAGCGCTGTGGAGATCACGCTGTGATGTGCGCCGCCCGCATAGCACCATGCTGCCGTGCCGATCTGGAAATTCGGTTTATGGCGATACATGATTCTCGCTACCGGAAGCTTCGGCATCTTCTCCGGCTGCTTTACAAGTTCTACATCAGCGCAGATAATGCGGAAGTGGTCGCCCATGTCAACCAGCGTAACCTGAATGCCGTCACCCGTCACACCGTCGAATACCAGACGGGCCGGATCTTCCTTACCGCCGATACCGAGCGGATGAACCTGAATCTCCGGTTTGTTTGCTGCGAACGATGCCGGCACCTCAAGCATATGAGAAGCGAGCTCCAGCTCTTTGCCCGGTGTCAGGTCATAGGTGTAATCCTCGATAAATCCGGTCGAACCCTTTCTGCCCTCAGCCATCTTCATCAGAACAGCGGAGAAAGCGGCGATCTTGTAATCGCCCTCAGGTCCGAAGCCGACGCCCTTTGCCATCAGATTCTGTGCGGCAATGCCCGGCAGCTGACGGAATCCTGCGAGATCCTGGAACGTATCCGAGAAGGCTTTGCATCCGTTCTCACTGATAAACTGGTCAAAAGCGACTTCATACTTTGCCTGCTCACGGACAGCATCCAGATTATCCGTCGCCATAGTGTACTTATCATTATATTCCTGCATCTTGGCATCAATCTCCGCATCCGTCACCTTCGCAGCACGGTCAGCGATCTCGCCGATGCCCCAGTACTTGATCTCCCAGCCGTAATGGATCTCAGCCTCCAGACGATTGCCGTCAGTCACAGCCACATCACGCATGTTGTTGCCGAACGTAGCCACACGGAGATTATGAGAAAAGCTGATTGCCTTTGCCACCTGTGCAAACTGGCGGATTCTGTCGATCACATCCTCATGCTGATAATAGCCGGCAACAACCTCGTGCTGAATGTGCAGTCTTGCGAGGATGTATCCGTACTCCCTGTCGCCGTGTGCGGACTGGTTCAGGTTCATGAAGTCCATGTCTATGTCATCATACGGAAGCTTCTCGTTCGCCTGCGTGTGCAGGTGCAGCAGCGGCTTTCTCAGCTCCTGCAGACCCTTGATCCACATCTTCGCCGGTGAAAACGTATGCATCCACGTGATCACGCCTACACACTCATCATCATCCATCACCTTACGCATATCCTTCACGCAGGTCTCCGAAGTGATAACCGTCGGAAGCAGCTCAACACGGATCGTATCCGCCAGCTTCTCGTTCAGAAAATCCGTCATCTTCGCCGCATCAGCAGCCACTTCCTTCAGGCACTCTTCGCCATACAAATCCTGGCTGCCTACTATAAAATACAGTTTTTCCATAGCGGAAATTCTCCTTTATGCTTTGATTGTAATATTTGCTGTTATATTTCGATCGTTACTTTTACTGTTGTATATTTTGATTATTACTTTACTGTTGTCTGTTTTGACTGTTACTTTTACTGTTCAGTGAATTATATTTTCTTTTCCGCACAGCCACCGGTGTGCGGGATACTTCCAGTTCGCACACTTACCACCGCTGCTGCGAGGACGAGCGAGAGCGTGTTTGCGAACGGAAGTATCCGCAATAATTATTTGATAACTTGAATTGACTGTCTGTCCGCGAAAATCAGAACAAATACCAGGAAGACTACGCTCTCGATCATCTGCATCGTCTGTGTGGACATACCCAGCATCTGCAGACCGGACTGAAGAATCGTGTACAGCAGAGCACCGACAATAACGTTCTCGAATCTTACCTTGGCACCACCGGAAATCGGCATGCCGCCGAGAACCAGGGCGATCAGAATCTGCGTCTCCAGCTGATTACCACCGGAAGAAGTAACTGAACCAGCGTGAACAACGCTGACAAATGCCGCAAAACCGGTGATCGCGCCGGACAGCACATAAACCCAGAATTTCATTCTGTCCGTACGGATGCCGGCGAACTTGGCCGCCTTCTCGCCTGCGCCGATCGCTCTGAGATCCGTACCGAAGCGGGTAAACTCAAAGAAGAAAATGCCAAGCGCCACAACGATCAGCATGCAGGTCAGCTTCACCGGAACCGTATCATAGTTCATCTGCAGAGAAGCTGCACCGGAAACCGGTGAATCACTCGTCAGATACTTGATAATGCCACGGAAAAGGAACATCGTGCAGATCGTAACAATGAAGGATTTGATCTTACGGTTCACGTAGAAAAATCCGTTGATCGCACCGATGCCTGCACCCACCGCAATACCGGCGATGATTGCAATACCGACCGGAGCCACCTTGGAAACCGTGCAGATCACGATGGCAGCGATACCAAGGATAGATCCCTGCGAAAAATCAAGGCCGCCCATGGTCATGATGAAGAACACGCCCGTGCAGGCGATCATCAGGGAATACAGCGAGCTGATCGTCAGGCTCAGGTTGGTGATCATTCTTCCGCCGGTCAGAATATTAAAAATAATGAAAACAAGAATCAGTCCGATGACCGGAAGGACCGCACGGAAAGTAGATGACTGTGCGAAACTCTTCCGCTCCGCCTTATCTGCTGTTACAGCTTTTTCCATTGTTTTTCTCCTTCCTTATACCATCTTCGCGATCAGCGAATTCTCATCGAGATTCCTGCTGCGCTCCAGTTCGCCGCTGATCTGGCCGTCACGCATGATAATGATGCGGTCGCACATACCGATCAGCTCCATCAGTTCCTCTGAGATCATGATGATGGATTTGCCCTCTTTGCGCATCTTGTCCATCAGCTGATAAATGTCCTGTTTTACCTTGATATCGATACCACGGGTCGGGGAATCGAGAACAAGGATGTCCGAATCAGCGCCGAGCCAGCGGGCCAGAACAACCTTCTGTTTGTTGCCGCCCGAGAGCTCCGATACAAACTGGTTCGTGTTGACCATCTTGACGGACATCTCTTCAGCATATTTTTCCGCGAAAGCCCTGTTTGCCTTATGGTTCTGGATCTTCAGCGGTCCTTTGCCCAGTCTGTCAAGAGAAGGAAGAAGGATGTTGTCACCGATACTCTGGTTCATGACAACGGATTCGTTGTCACGATCCTTGGATGTATAGGCGATGCTGTGTTTGATCGCCGTCGGGATATCATTGATCTCCGTTCCGTCAGCGAGCTTCACGGTACCGGTTCTGTCAAACGATGCGCCGAAGATCGCCTTGCCGACCTCATGCATACCGGATTCGGACAGACCGCCGAAGCCGAGGATCTCGCCCTTATGCAGCTGGAAGGTGACGTCTTTGATCAGATTCGGAACAGTTACGTTTTCCACGGAGAGCACAACCTCGTCCGAAACCTTCTCGCCGTAATCCGAGCGATAGTAATCACCTGTCATCTCACGGCCGACCATCATTTTTTTCAGATCGTCCTCTGTCTCGTCTTTCGCATTGACGCAGCCGATGTACACGCCATCGCGGAGAACCGTGATCCTGTCGGATTTATCCAGAACCTCCTGCAGGTCATGGGAGATAAAAATAACGACGCCGCCGTAATCTCTCACACGGTTCATGACCTTGTACAGCTCTTCACGTCCCTCCTGGGAGAGCGCCGTCGTCGTCTCATCGACGACAAGGACCTTCGGTTTGAAATACGTGGATTTCACGATCTCGACGAGTTTTCTGTCCTCGAAGTTGTAATCATCTACGTAATCGGAAGCCTTGATCCTGCCGAATCCGTATTCCTTCAGCAGTTCATTGGCTTTTTTATTCATGGCGCCGGTATTTTTGATCCCGTGCTTTACGAACTGATCCTCATGTCCGAGGAAGATATTCTCAGCGACGGTCAGACCGTCGAGCGTACCGAGCTCCTGTACGATAATGGCGATGCCGTGGTTATTGGCGTCGACCTGGTTGACAGGTTTTACCTCCTCGCCGTCGAGGATGAACTTGCCGCTGTCGATCGAATAGATACCGGTCAGCATATTGGTCAGCGTTGATTTACCGGAACCGTTCTCTCCAATCAGCGCGTGGATCTCACCTTTATAGAACTTTTCAGATACGTGCTGCACAGCCTTGGTGATACCGAAGGTTTTGCTCACGTCTACGGCTTCAAGCCTTACTTCATCACTCATGGTTCATCCTCCTCTTTACTTAACGATCTCGCCCTTTGCGGTTCTGGTCGTCACAGTGATGATTACCAGAAGTGCAAGGCCGGTGATGACGTCCTGGATTGCTGTCGGAGCGCCGAGAGCAATAAATCCGTAGAAAATGATGTTGACGAAGAACTCACCGATGATGATAGCCTGGAGCGGAATACCGTACTTTCTGAATGCCAGTCCGAAGAAGCAGCCCATGGTCGGAATGAAGTTACGGCTCATGGAGCTCATGCCGGTAACGGCAACCATCGAAGAACCATATCCGATGGAAAGGATCGCCTCGGCGCCGAAGAACGCACCGGAGATCACAAAGGCTATGGTCTTGTACTTGTCTACATTGATACCCATGTTCTTGGCAACAAACTCGTTGGAGCCGATCGCATAGGTGTATGTTCCGATCTTGGTGTAGTTCAGAAGAACAAAAGCAACGACAAACGCGACAGCTGCGAGGACGATGGAACCGCCGATGGAACCGAACCAGCGGAGGTTGTCCGGAAGTGTCTGTGTCTCGCCGTTCGCCACATAGTTAGCAAGGGACTCAAGGATGAGTGCCGTACCAACGGTAACGATCATGGACGGGATTCTCAGCTTTGTGTAGAGGAAACCGTTCAGGAGTCCGACCAGGGCGCCTGTGATCAGGCTGCCGATGACGAGGCCGAAGTAGCCGAGGCCGAGTTTGGATGCAAAAATGCATCCGACGATAGCAGAGAGGACGATGTTCGCGCCGATGGAGAAATCGAACATGCCCATGACCATAACGAAATAAAAGCCGATAGCGCCTGTTGCCGCCATCAGTCCTGCCTGGAAATAAGAAATCAGGTTCGAAGGTGATCCGAAGTTGCCCGGCGTCAGGATTTTGAAGACTGCCCATGCCGCAACCACAAGCACCGCCAGGATCAGGTATCCCTTAACCTTCCCGGACATCTTTCCGGTTTTCTTGGTTTTCTCAACAGATTCCATACATTTTACCTCAATCTCAAAATTGGTATAGAACAACTGGTTTTAAAAATACAGGCCGGTATCGCCCGGATACCGGCCCGACAATTCACTGATGTCTGTCAGCTCTTGTGGTATCGGTCTGCCGTTTCCGACAGCCCGCCGCCATATTTTTTATGATGCTGAGCTTGCGCTTACTGCCTCACCGCCGGCTCTTTCAGCTGCATCTTCGATGGAAAGCTTGCCAGCTGCTGCTGCCAGATCGTCAAAGCTCATGTTGGACATATCAACGATCTCATCATCTGTGTAAGGAAGCTGATCTACGAAGTACTTCTCATACTGTGCATAGTCATCAGCAGAAGATACATACAGATAAGGGAACTGGATCTCGTTGAACTGTCCTGCGAAACCTGTGTAGTTGCCCTTGATTGCGTTGTAAACCATCAGGAATGCGAACAGAGGATCGCAGTAATGTCCTCCGGACTCACCTGCCATGGATCCGTTAGCCAGTCTGTCGCCGAGATCCGGAAGGAAGTCAGTGGAAACAACGTCGATGCTGTCGGTCTTTCCTGCCTTCTCAACAGCTGCGATAGCACCCTGCAGAGGATCACCGCCGCCGCCGGCCGGGATCAGAGCATCCAGATCCGGATCAGCCTGCATCAGAGCATCGGCTGCCTTTGCACCACCATCGGAAGTGGTTCCTGCGTACTGCGGCTCAGAGAGCTTTGCCTGATCATCAGGGTTGTCCTTGTTCCAGGCATCTACGCCTTCCTTGTAACCTTCCCAACGGCCGAGCCATGTAGCATCTCCCTGCTCCCAGCCGATCAGACCGATGTCACGATCGCCCTTGTCGAGGAGAATCTGAACAAGCTTCTTGCCGTTCTCAACTTCGTTCTCATGAACAGCACCTACATAATAAGGAGAATCGGTAGCTGCCTGATAGATATCCGGGTTGTCGTCCTTGCTGATGATACGGAAGAACTGTGCCAGATATACTTTATTGTCGTTGCAGGTCTTGATGGCGGATGTCATCTCTGTATCGGAAGAGTTGCAGATGATGATACCCTGGCATCCTGCTGCACAGAGCTGCTCAACAGAAGCGGTAACCTTCTCGGATACATGACCCTGGTCAACGTACTGAACCTGTACGCCGAGAGCCTTGGCTGCCTCATCGAGGATCAGCTTGCACTGAGATCCGAGTACATCCGTGGAAGACCAGATGGAAACACCGATCTTGATCTTGCTGTTGTCCGTCTCGGTTGCTGTTGATGCTGCGCTGGAAGCAGTATCAGATGCAGCAGCGGATGACGTTGCGGATGATGCAGCGGATGAAGCCGCTGATGTTGCGCTGGATGCTGTGGATGAGCTTCCGCAGCCTGCAAGAAGTCCTCCCGCCATTGCAACGGAAAGTCCTGCACCGAGCAGTCTCTTACCAAATTCCTTCATATTCCATTCCTCCTGCCTTTTTTGCACACCACTGTCATTGTGGATGGCACAGTGCTGTACATGTTAAATAAAAAAGTTGATCGTATATTCGTACATGTTTTCCATACGTATGCCATATTGTACATTTACATCTTGTCTTTCATTCACCGGCGCTTTTGCTGATGCTTTTTTCGTCCGGTTTGTTAAAATATGCAGATGTTTTTCAGCACGCTTCACCATTCCATTGTGAGAGATGAACAATTCAGGAAATGGTCCTCGCATTTGTATGGGAAATATGTACAATTCATTTAACAATTGCAACTGTACCATTTGGGCAGGAACGTGTCAATGTATTGTATACATTTTCGTGCAGTTGACTAAATTGGCATGTACGTTTTTGGAAATGTTTGCTGTAACATCCGCAAAGTTGTACATGTTGTACACCTTCTGTATTCCGTACATGTGAGTTGCAGTTCACCTGTTGCCAGCCACTGTCACACATGGAGACTTCCAGCCGAGACGGAGCGATGAGCACTTGCTGAGAACAACCAAAGGAGAGCTCTCGCTTGTCCTCGGCGTAACGGTGGTACTAGTAGACTCTGCTCTCCAGCAGTTCATCCGTCACCGGTGTCACAGGGTAATCCACGCCGTCGATCGATACGCTGCTGATATCATCGTTCTGCGCATAAATGTTTTCATCTACATATTGGATCTTCGAGACGGTCTTCCCGTCTTTCAGCGCCTCAATGATCTTTTCAATCTTCGGTCCGAGCAGGGGATTACACTCGCCGTCGCAGGCAATAAGACCATCCTGTACGGCTTTCAGCGCTTTTTCCGCGCCGTCAAAGGCGACGATCACGATCTCGCCGTGCTCTATGTCCGTTCCGATCTTCCTGCCGGCCGCCTGCAGTGCTTCTATCGCGCCATAAGCCTCGTTATCATTATCACAGTAAACGATGTTGATATCAGGATATTTCTCCAGCAGTGCATCCATGGCCTCGCGTCCCTTGGCCTGCGTAAACTCGCCTTTCTCGGACCCGGCGATCGACCATCTGTACTTTGCGGCCGCCTCTCGGAGTGCCCTCTCACGGCCGATCTGCGGGCTGGATCCGATCGTCCCCTGAATAACGCCGATCTGAAACGTCGACTCGTCAAGGTGATTTTTCTCAGCGAAGGCATGTATCCATGCGCATACCTTCTTTCCCTCCAGATCAGGATTCGATCCTGTCCATGCCGTATACAGCGAATCATCCTCCAGTGTCAGCTGTCGGTCCGCAACGATCACAGGAATGCCCGCGTCCTTCACCTCCTGCAGCACCTTATCCCAGCCGGTTTCAACGATGGGTTCCAGAACGATATAATCCACCCCCTGCTGGATAAAACGGCTGACATCGCTGATCTGCGTATCCGGATCATTCTGTGCATCCTCGAACAGCAGATTGTATCCTTTATCCGTTGAGAAGGTATCCCTGATGGAATCGGAATTGGCTCTCCGCCAGTCCGACTCCTCTCCGACCTGAGCGAAACCGATCGTGACCGTGCGCGTATCGTCGGAAACCGTCTGAAAAGCACTGTCATCATGAGAAAAAGCGATGGATGTGGCGGCACTGTTCACTTCATCGCCGCAGCCGGCAAGTGCACAGGCAAAGGCGATCAGAACTGTCACCGCACCTTTCTTCCAACCCGATGCCCTGTTATTCCGCATTTCCGCTCTCTCCTTCCTCTGGTTCATGAAGTTTCTGTAACTGCACGGTTCCATGATCATAGTCTGCTGTCAGTGCCGGCACCTCTGAGCTTCCCGGCGTCTTCAGCGCGGGGATCGTCACCCGCACTTCCGTGCCCACACCGTATTCGCTCTCCACTTCTACCCCGTAGGCCGATCCGTACCGCAGATGGATGCGCTGTTCCACATTGGCAACGCCGAAACCGTGATCGGAATCATCCCTGATCTCGCCGGAGATCAGTTTCCGCATGCGGTCCAGTTCTTCAGGCTTCATGCCAATGCCGTCATCCTTCACAGTAAAAACAAGGTTGTCACCGCATTTTTCTCCCTTCACCAGGATATGCCCCATGGCGCGGCGGTTCTTGATGCCGTGATACAGCGCATTTTCGACGATTGGCTGCAGCATCAGCCGCATCATATAGCAGCCGCGGATTCCTTCCGGTATATCGATCTCATAACTCAGAATGTCCTGATAGCGGAACTGCTGGATCTCCAGATAACTCCTCGTGTGCCTCTCCTCATTGCCGACCGTAATCCAGTCCCGTCCCTTTGACAGACCCGTCCGGAAAAATGTCGACAGCGAGCTGATCATGCGCACCGCGAGATCATTCTCTCCCGCTTCCGTGAGCCACATGATCGCATCCAGCGAATTATAGAGAAAATGCGGATTGACCTGTTCCTGCAGGATACGCAGCTCCAGAACACGCATCCTTCTCTCGTCCCGGTGCACATTTTCAACCAGTGCCGAGATCTCCTTCACCATGTCATTGAAGCTGTCAGCGAGTACGTCAATCTCATCATTGGAGTGTGATTCGAACCGGACAGAAAAATCACCACCGGCGAATTCCTTTGTCGCCTTCACGAGGCCGAAGATGGGATCCGTGATCTTATGCGTCATGCGCCTTGAGAAAAAGACCGACGACACGAACGCAAACACGATCAGGACGATGATGGTTCCTGTCAGCGTACGCACATTGGTCGAGATCTCCTGCCGCGCTTCCTCCATCAGAACCGCCTCATGGTAGATATAATTCTGGATATTTTCCTGAATCATATCGGTCATGACATAGATATCCGTCTTCAGGATATCTATGTTGTCATCGTAATGACCGCCCTCATGGATATTGGCCACAACCTCGTCGACACATTTTTCCAGATTGTCGAGGACGCGGAAGATCATATCGAGATTGTTGTTCACCTCGGGGTCATCATTGTCGGCAGCCAGCTTTTTGAAATGACTCCGCATGTCCTCGATCAGGTAATAGGGGTTCTCAGCGGTTTTCTTCTTGCTGACCTCATCCCAGTCGTTGGCCTCGACGATGATATAGTACATCGTGCTGTTCATGTTTTTTTCCCAGTCGAGGTTATAGCTGTTGACGGCAGTGATATTCTGCACGCTCCTGTCATATCTGTTGCAGACCATATTCAGCGATATAATCGAGACCACCGACAGTGCCGTGAGCGGAATCATGATCACAAGGATAATTCTCCAGATTTTACTGAAAATACTGGCTCTTCTGATGCCGCCTGTGCTTTTCTCCGCGCTCACTTTCTTTTTCTCTCCCATGATTCCGTTCTGTTCTCCTGCTGATGCTGCATCATTTCCCGCGCATCAGCGCAGCATCATTTGCCGTCCGCTGCCCCCGCGGATCCCGCGATGCTGTTTCTGTACTCTTTGGGTGTCATATTCAGCGTCTTCTTGAAGATATAATAAAAATAATGTGCATCGCTGTACCCCGCCTTCACACCGATCTCAGCGCTCATGAGGTCCGTCGTCTTCATCAGGTTTCTGGCATAATCCAACCGCAGCTGTGTGAGATATTCGACAAAAGTATGCCCCGTTTTCTGACTGAACATATGGCTCAGATGATTCGGGGAAACGCCGATCGCGCCGGCGACCTTTCCCAGTGACAGGTCATTCTCCGTGAAATGCCGCTGAATATACTGCTCTGCCTCCTGCGTGAGCGAGAGAGACTGCGTATCCGAGAATTTGTCCCGCATGGCCAGCGCGGCGGAAAAATACTGTTTCAGCTGTTTTTCCACCTCTGTCGATGTGTCCAGCATTTTTCCCGGGTCATAGGTGCCGCAGGCAGCAGCGATCTCGCTCTTTGTATAGCCGCAGTTGCTGAGAAAGGTTGAACAGGTAAGATATACGTCCATCATGATGTACTGACGGAAGATAAACGACGACAGATTCTTTACGCCCACGTTTCGCACGATTGTATGGCAGAACGCGTTCACATCCTCCGCATCTCCGCTCGCGAGAAAGCTGAGGATATACGTGCGGTCCATCTGCCAGAACTCCGCGGCGTTTCTGTCCGACAGGACTTCGGATTCTTTATTTTTCCCCGCCGGCTCCGCAGAGGAATCAGCCGGCTCATCGCTGCCGTACACAAACTCATGTCCCTCATCGTACAGAAAACGTCTGGCAAACATCTGCCCCGCCAGATGATAGGACTGGGCAATCTCGCTGATACGCTCCACGACCGGTCCGACAGATGTGAAATAGATATACCCTTCCTGCTCTGCCATGTCTTCCCGGATGACACGCATGGCAACTTCTCTGTTCTGTTCCATGGAAGCCACATCTGCCGCGGTGAGCAGTATGCAGAGCGCACCTCCCACCTGTTCATAGCAGAGGATACCCGGCAGCGCGCAGATCTGGTCGGCGATATCGTCTCCGGGGTTGTCACCGCGTTCCGGGCGTTTTTCCTTTCGCGCAAGGCTCTGAAACAGGAGAATCTGATAATAGGCAGCGGTTAAATGAATATCCAGTTCCCGGCCCGTCTCCATGATCTGTGTCATGGTGTATTTGCCGCTGATGACATTTTTCAGAAATTCGGAGCGTTCCAGACGCATGCGTTCCTCGTGCTCTTTTTCATAGATGGCGCGGTAATTTTCCTTTTCCCGCTCTGCAGCGATATCGGCGCCGACCTTTTTCATCGTCTCCAGCAGCTTTGCGCCGGTCACCGGCTTCAGCAGATATTCCGTGATGCCGATACTGATCGCCTCTCTGGCATAGGAAAAATCATCGTATCCGCTGAGGATGATGATCTTCGTTTCTGGCAGGCTTCCGCGCACGAGCCGGGAAAGTTCCAGGCCATCCATGAAAGGCATGCGGATATCTGTGATCAGAATGTCCGGTCTGCTTTTGAGGATCATGGGATAGGCTTTTTCACCGTCTCCGGCCTCACCGGTCAGTTCGAAGCCTTCCTGTTCCCAGTTGATGGTTTTGCGGATGGCTTCGCGAATGATAAATTCGTCTTCCACCAGAAATACTTTCAGCATTACTTATCCTCCCGCGCGAATGATGACGCATTTATTATATCGCGCTGTCAAGGTTTCGTCATGTAATCATAGCCGGCGCAGGATACTTCCGTCCGCAACGCGCTCTCGCTTGTCCTCGGGAAACCGCATACAGCCTCTTACACGTGCTTCGCGTGTGACGAGTCTGTCTGCGTTTTCGAAGAGCTTATACAGTATACAACGGGACCCAGGCAAAGCGCGTGGCTCCGCCTGGATCCCGATTCGATGGAAATCGCTGTCGTCAGCTCTCTCTCCGTCTCTTGATGTAGGCAAAGATCGCCTGCAGAAGGATGAATACGCAGAGCAGAGCGGCTGTCATGATGTTGGCCCAGCTCGACAGAAGTTTTCCGTTTGTCATTACCAGGGAATTGATGGTTCCCGTGATCATCACGCCAACCAGTGTTCCCCAGACATTTCCGAAACCACCTGTAAGAAGCGTACCGCCGATAACAGCTGCGGCGATGGCATCCATTTCGAAGCCTTTGGCCTGCTGTACGGAACCGGTCATTGTATTCAGGCAGTAGAGAATGGAACCGATGGAGCAGAGCACGGAGGAAAGGATATATGCCTGTACCTTCGTTTTTCTTACGTTCAGGCCCATCATTTTTGCACTGGTCTCATTACCGCCGACTGCGTAGAGTACGCGTCCGAACTTGGTGTACTTCAGAACAAAGAAAATCACGACAACAACGGCGAGGGCGATAATGACAGTCGGCCGGATGAACGGCGCGATCATTCTCTTCTTGCCCATGTAGCCCAGGAACGACGGAAGCATGATCTTCGCATTCGCCCAGCCGTAGAAAAGCGGGCTGGAGTCCTGCGTGATCGGAACCTGTTCCGTGTTGATAACGGCGGTCATACCTCTGCCGAAGAACATGCCGGCCATGGTGACGATGAACGGCTGGATGTCCAGATAACCGATCAGGAATCCCTGTACGGTACCCCAGATCACACCGACGATCATGACCAGAACCACGAGCAGTACCGCATTCATGTGCTTGTTTGCCATGCCGTCCGCGAGGATCATGCAGTTCATGGCGATCAGGGAGCCGACCGAGATATCGATACCTCCTGTCAGCATGACACATGTCATGCCGGCAGCCACGCAGATCAGGCCCGCGTTGGTGATGAACAGATTCAGGAATGTCTGAAAATGTGCAAATCCCTTGCTTGCGTAGACCACGCAGCCGATCGCATACATTCCGATAAACAGAAGGATCGTGATAAACAGAAGCAGATTATTGCTGTTGATCACTTTTCTTTTTCTCACTGTCTGTTGTTTCGCAGCCATCATTCTGCCTCCTTTCCTGCTTCAGCCTTTTTTGCCCTGCGCGCCGCAAACCACTCTCTGAATACCGGAGACTGGATCACAACGATGATCACGATGATCACAGCCATGATAGCCGGAGACTGGTCGGTGGAAACGCCCATGGCGAGGAGTGTTGTCATGATTGCCTGGATCGTGTAGGCGCCGACGATGGAACCAGCCATGTTGAATTTACCACCGGCAAGACTGTTACCGCCAAGTGCCACGGCGAGAATGGAATACATCTCGTTGTTAAGACCGATGTTGTTGGAATCGGCCGAGTAGATTCTCGAAGATGCGATCATACCGGCAACACCTGCGCAGAGACCGCAGATCGCGTAGCAGATGAAGCAGATCCTGTCGGAATTAATACCGCAGATCTTGGATGCCCTGCTGTTGATACCGACGGACTGAATGTAGGTCTCCAGCGCTGTCTTCTTCAGGATCAGCTGTGCAATGATAATAACGATGATCGTGACAATGATCGGTGTCGGAATCGGTACGCCAGGCAGGAAATTTCCCAGATACTGATACGGCTCATACCGGATATAGATGATCTGGTTGTTGCAGAGCAGCAGGCCGATGGCACGTGCCGCCGTGAAAAGGATCAGCGTAGCGACCATGGGCTGAATCTTCAGCTTGGCGACCATGGCGCCGTTCACGCAGCCGCAGCCGAGACCGAAAAGCAGGCCGACGATGATGCCGACAGCAATCGGAGCCACGATGCCGGTGACTGACGTATTGCCGTAGCCGGCGAGTACCATACAGCCGCCGCACGCGGCAAGTGACATGACGGATCCGACCGAGATATCGGTTCCAGCGGAAACCGCGACGACAAGCGTCTGGCCTACGGCGAGGATCGCAATCTCACTTCCACGGTTCAGTACATCGATCAGTCGTCCGTAAAGCACGCCGTTCTTGATGGCGATCGCAAAGAATGACGGATCCTTGAACAGATTGATCAGCAGTACAAGGATCAGCATCAGGATCGGCATGAACAGCGGATTTTTTCTTATTTTTTTCCATGCATTCATTCCGTCTCACCTCCGGCGATCGCACCCATGACATTCTCCTGCGTCAGTTCAACATCCTTTGAATCAAGCTCTCCCACCTTGCGTCCGTCACGCATGATCAGGATCCTTGAGCAGGTACGCAGCATCTCGTCGATTTCAGACGAAATGAAGATCACGCTCATGCCCTGGGATGCAAGCTGCAGAACCAGTTTCTGAATCTCTGTCTTTGTTCCGATATCGATACCTCTGGTCGGCTCATCGAGGATCAGGAATTTCGGGTTGGTCGCCAGCCATCTGGCGAGGATCACCTTCTGCTGATTACCACCTGAGAGCTGACTGATCAGTGTCTCGCGCGATGCCGTCTTGATCTGCAGCATCTTGATGTATTTGTCCGCGATCTCATTCTGCTTCGCTGTCGGGATCCTGTGGAACACGCCTGCCCTTGCCTGCAGCGCGATGCAGATGTTTTCGCGAATGGAAAGACCTGCAATGCAGCCGTCGAGCTTACGGTCATCCGGCAGATAGCCCATGCCGGCGCGGATTGAATCGATCGGCATATGGATCTTCAGGGTCTTTCCTTCCATCTCCGCATGACCGGTCTGCGAATTGTCGATGCCGTAAATGCAGCGTACAAGTTCGCTTCGGCCGCTGCCGAGAAGGCCTGCCAGACCGACAACCTCTCCTTTATGGATCTTGAAGTCAAACGGCTTGATGGTGCCGCGATGGCTCAGATTCTCAGCGCTGTAGAGAACCTCGTCCGAAGCCGTGTGCTCTCCCTCTTTCTTGATCGCGGCGAGATCGTCGAAATCCTTGCCGAGCATGGCCGCCACAAGTTTGACTCTCGGCAGCTCAGCCACGGTATAATCGCCGACGAATTTGCCGTTTCTCATAACCGTGATCCGGTCGCAGACCTCATAAACCTGCTCCAGGAAGTGGGTGACAAAAATAATGCCGACGCCTTTTTCCTTAAGCGCACGCATCATATTGAACAGTTTCTCCACCTCGTTGTCGTCGAGGGAAGATGTCGGCTCATCGAGGATCAGAACCTTCGCATTCATGTCGACGGCACGCACGATGGCGACCATCTGCTGAATGGCGATCGAATAGTTTTCGAGTGTTCTGGTCACATCCACCTCGATCTTCATGCGCTCCATGAGTTCCTTCGCCTGTCTGTTCATCGTGCGCCAGTCGATGGTATGCAACTTTGTTCTCGGCTCACGGCCGATGTACAGGTTTTCAGCTACCGAAAGGTTCGGGCAGAGGTTGACCTCCTGATACACGGTTGCTATACCGATCTTCTGGGCGTCCATGGTCGAATGGCAGTAGACATTGCCCTCGACCCCCTTCACATACACATCGCCGCTGTCCCGCTCGTAAACGCCCGTGAGGCACTTGATAATGGTGGATTTTCCGGCGCCGTTCTCTCCCATCAGCGCGTGGATCTCTCCGCTGCGCAGCGTCAGAGAGGCATGATCAAGTGCTACGACGCCCGGGAAGGTCTTGACGATGTTCTTCATTTCCACAAGAACATTTTCTTCCATAATGATCCAATCTCCCGTTCAGAATAATGGTTACGGTTCACTCATTGCCAGCCACTGTCACACATGGAGACTTCCAGCCTCGACCGCTCTCGCTGGTCCCCGGCCTGGGAGTCTCCATGTGTTCTGTGGTTCTGACAGCATCTGATTCGTTACGAATAAGCTGTCTGCGAAAAGGGCTGCCGCTTGAGAAGCGACAGCCCTTCCAGAATCTATCTGGTGTAACTGCCGGACTGTGGAAAGTCCGTGCTCTTTAATCCGGTAACTGATTAATATCCTGCGTCTACAATGCTCTGATCAACGACGATCATATCCTCAGTTACATCCTCGCCTGCTGCGTTGGTGTAGCTTACGCTCTTAACAGTGTCATCATGAGCGTACCACGGCTCTGCCATGTAGGTCTTGGCCGGAACATCCTGACCTGCAGCGAGTTCCTGAACGATCTTAGCGCAGTCAGGTCCCTGCAGAGGGTTGCACTGGAAGTCTGCATTGATGTCGCCATCGAGAACCATCTGCAGACCTGCCTTGCAGGCATCGAAGGAGATGACGATAACGTCACCGTCAACACCGTAGGAAACGCCGGCTGCCTTCATGGCATCAACAGCACCGAATGCCTCGTTATCGTTCTGGCAGACAACTACGTTGAACTGTCCTTCATAGGATTTGCAGTAGGACTCCATAACCTTCTGGCCGCCGTCCTGTGTGAAATCACCGGTCTGCTCATCCAGTTTGTTCCATCCCTCAGACTCTACATACTGATCGAAGCCCTCGGTACGTCCGATCTGAGCGGAAGATCCTGTCGTACCGGAGATAACCAGGATGTTCAGATCCTTGATGCCCTTTGCCTCTGCATATGCCTTCAGCCATGCACCTGCTGCAAGGCCCTCGTTCTTGGTCTCGGTTCCGATCCATGCGGTGTACTTGTCGGAGTCATCAATCGTACGGTCGATAACGATAACCGGGATATCAGCATCCTGTGCCTCTGTCAGAACGGTGTCCCATCCTGTTGCAACGATCGGGTCGATGATGATGTAATCAACCTGCTGCTGAATGAAGTTTCTTACGGACTCGAGCTGTGCCTCGGAGTCGTTATCGCAGTCTACAAACTGAAGATCGAAGCCGTTCTCCTGTGAGAATGCTTCCTTTACGGAGTTCGTTGATGCGGTACGCCAGTCAGATTCATGACCAACCTGTGAGAATCCGACGGTGATCAGATCGCCGCTCGTGTTTCCTGCATCTGCGGAGATGGAGCTGGCAAGCTCTTCCATATCCTCTGCGGAATCAGCCTCAGATGCTGCTGACGATGCTGCGGCAGAAGACGCTGCGGATGAAGCTGCCGACGATGATGCGGATGTGGCTGTGGATGCTGTGGACGAACCACATGCTGCGAGTCCGGTTACCATGACCGCTGAGATGATAGTTGCTGCAATTTTCCTCTTCATTTTTCTTCCTTCCTTGAAAGAATGAATGTTTTGCGACACCCCCTGTGTCACTTGCTGAACAAATCATAGCAACCGAATACCTTTGGGTAAATTCAAAATCTTTTCGAAAAGGTTCGTTTAATCTCTGTTTTGTCCGGCCCGCAAGCGCAAAAAACCGCACCCGGGGCACATTTTTCTGTACCCGCAGGTGCGATTTTCTGTGTTAATGTTCGATTTTTATTGATGCCATCTGAACGACAGTTCAGACGCGCATGCCCTCGAGCATCTTCTTCAGCTCCTCGGCGCGGCCGTCGAGATCAATACTGGATTGGGAACTCGACTCAGCCGTCCGGCTGTTCTGCTCAACGACTGTGGAGATCTGGGAAAGTCCCTCGGTGACGTTCGAGATCTGCGCAGCCTCGTCTTTCAGATCGTCAACCATCTTCTCGATTAATTCGCGGCTCTTATTGGACTGGTTCATCAGCTCCTTGAGAGATTTCGCCGATCTGCTCATGATATCCGAACCATTGTGAACCGCATTGATGGAGCCCTCGATCAGAGCCGCCGTCTCGCTGGCTGCCTTGGACGAATTGCCCGCGAGTGAACGTACTTCGTCAGCTACGACAGCGAAGCCCTTGCCGGCCTCTCCTGCTCTCGCCGCCTCAATCGCCGCATTGAGCGACAGGATATTCGTCTGAAAAGCAATGTCGTCGATCGTCTTGATGATATCGCCGATCTGCTGGGATTTCTCCTCGATCGCCTTCATGGCTTCCAGCGTCTCGGTCATGAGCTTATCCTGCTCATCAATGCTGCGGCCTACATCACCTGTGAATTTCGACACCTCACCGGCGCTGTCCGCATTATCATGCACCTGTTTATTCAGTTTCTGCACAGTTTTTGCCAGATTCTGAATGGTCTCGGACTGTTCCTCCGCGCCCTGACTGAGCTCCGTGGACTCATTGGAGAGGGAAAGGCTCCCGGCCTTTACTTCCTGGGCAACGCTGCTCAGTTTGCTGATCATATCCGCGAGATTCGCCTTTATTTTTCTGAGGGAGAGATGGATGATCTCATAATCTCCCACAAAGGCCTCCGGATTGGTGAGGTGAACAGAAAAATCACCCTGTCCCATCTGCTCCAGACAGTCAGCGGTATTCTTGATGACAAGACGGCTCTTTTCTGTCATGGACGCATAGTCGCGGACCGCTTTTCCCATCTCGTCATTGCCGAGCCTGTCGCTGTTGACCTTGTGGTCAAACTTACCGTGATTCATGGCGTCGATCGCGGTGGATAATTCATCAATGCCGCCGGAGATATATCGGGCGAGCACGCTGAAGATCAGCACGGACAGAACAAGGATCACAGCCAGGAAAACAACGATGCCGATGATCGTTCTGGACTGCACCGTCTGGATGTGCGCTGTATATTCAGCCATCTGCCCGGTCGTTATCGTTCCCGATGCCAGCAGCTGTTTCATATAATTTGTCGCGCTGTTTCTGACGCTGGTAAATGCATATATGCCGAGCAGCATACAGGTCACCACACAGACGATCAGAAAAGCACAGGTAAGTACAAATTTGGTCTTGATGGAAGCGTCTCGAAGTTTCTTTCTCATGTCTTTCCCCCAGTCCGATAGATTCAGCAGTGCTGTGCGAGATGTCTGAATTTTGTATACAGATCAGACAGCTCACACATCCGCCTACGATTATACATTATATCGACGCATATTCAAATCTTAATAGTTGGAACCCCCGGCAAAAACTGATCATGTTCCATTCATAGCTTCCACAGCGACCCACATACCACAAGTGGTGTCGCATACTGTATAGGAAAAACAACGGTATTGGCTGCGTTGCCGTAGGAGCCGAGGTACGATGCGTTCGCGATAAAAATCTGATCGACGATGTTGTACAGTGCCGCCACGATCAGCGATATGACGCATGGCAGCGCATACTTGCGCATCAGTTTGCCGAGACTCTCGGTCTCCAGCCAGGTGTTTGCTTTTGTCTGTTCCATGAAAATCTCTCCCTTCACGCAAAAGATGCGTAAGTCCGGATAACCCGGACTTACGCATCTTCAAAGGTCTTCGCTTATTACCCTCCATCAACTGCAAAGGGAAGCTATCGACACTGCTGCTCAGTTAACTCCTATATTTTAATCAATTTTCCGGCACCACATAATAGGAAAAAATCACGAAATTTCATTCCGTTTGGGAACGGAACTTCGTAATTTTTCTCACCAGTCTTCCCCGGTTTCCTGCGGATCATCGATATGGAAGATACTCCGCATCATCGCGTTGACTTTCTCCGCCAGTGGCTGACTTGCGGCAGCTACTTTCTCCGCCAGCGGCTGGCTTGCAGCAGCTACCTTCTCCGCGAGCGGCTGATTTGCCGCTGCCATTTTTTCTACCAATGGCTGCGCCGCAATACCAAGTTTCTCTGCCAGTGGCTGGCTCGCGACTACCAGATTTTCCGCCTGCGCCTTCCGCCGACTCTGCTCCAGATGCAGAAAGATCTGCAGGAATTTATTTCTCGATTTCTTCGGCATGGAGCGCAGTGCGTTCCAGACAATTCGGGTCGACTGCACTTTGTTGTTGGTCACTTCAGAGAGCGTGTTGACCCCGGCATCCGTGAACATACCAAAGAGCGTGTTAATGAAAAGTTTCCGGTTTTCCTCCGATTCGCCGTTGATCCACGAATTCATCGTCCTGTCAAAAAGAATGCTGCCCGGATCTCTCTCATCCGCCTCCACGAAATGCGTGCCCTGCACCTGCCAGGAAAAAGCATTGTGCTGATCCACACCCTTCATGTCACTCTGCACGAGATGTGCCCGGACAACATTCGTGAGGATGACGCCAATCGCCGAATATTCCGGCGAATATTTGACTGTCTTTTTGCGGACTTCCCTCATCTCGGGACTCTTCGCAGTGGATGGCTTAAATCCCGGTCCGTCGTTGGAATACACGATGAAGATCTGGTCACGGATCTTCGGGCTGCAGAATCCCGCGGCAAAAACGGCAAAATTGCCGCCCTTGGAATGTCCGCCGACGCGCACCGGTGCGTGGTTATTCCGAAGCGTGCAGTTCAGGTACTTCACGGCGTCTTTCTGCCCCGCTGTGGCATCCATATAGCTGAGATCAAAGTCCTCCTTCCATCCCGTCAGGGAATCATCCGTGCCACGGAAGGATATATATTTGGTCCCGTCTTCCAGCAGAAACGTAACCACTGCCATCTGCTTGTCCTTCTCCGTGTCCGAACGCGACACGTAATGCGACATTTTTGTTTTGCCGAAACGGCGGGAAGCAGCCACTTTATGCAAGAGCTCGGGGATATGACTGTCAAAGCTCTCTGAGAAAGCTGTCATCTCCTCCGGTTTGCCAACCCTTGTTGCTTCTTTTTCCCTGTAGAGGCGACTGGCCGTGCGGATGCCGACCGTCTGCGAGCTGCCGGGAACAATGCTCTCAAAGTCCAGATAAGAGAGCACGGAAAGAATCAGATTGTCCACCTCATTGAACGGACTGATATCAAAACTCAGATCTCCGCGCCAGTCCATATAATCCAGAATATTCGCCATACCGTTACCTCACTGTTCCTATAACTGTTATTCCCGAGTGCCTTTTCCAGATGCATGCATCAGGATTTTTCCCTTATCGATTTCCAGGAATTTTTATCGCATACTTTGAAATTTTCTTTTCTAAGGCTTTCCCCAGTTCCCTTTCCTGTCAGAGTCTCTCTTCTACATAAGTTTCGGGATTTGGCATCAACACGCTCTGTGTGTTTTGGTGAATTCACACATATTTTATGTTAAATTCATGATTTTTCTGTCAATTTTAACAACATCATGGTATACTTTTTCTGTAGTTGAAACCGCTCTGCCGCCGTCTCTGATCTGATATCTGACAGCAGACCGGCGCAGCATCTGCACCGAAAATCCCGGAGCAGCAGACTGCTGCCACCTGCGCGGATCTGAAGACACCGCGCTGCACTTACACAGGCTTACATTCTGCGATCCACCTTGCCGGGCGGTCGTTCAGAAAGGCTGTAAGAGAAAGGAGTTCCTCATGGATGCACAGTATACCAAAATTCCTGCAAAAATGAACCCGAACGTGAACCTCAAGCTGTATCACGGTCATTTTGTCACACCGCATTCGCACATCAACTGCTACATTGATATCACAACCATGAAGACCCGTTGCAGCGAGGCGCACGGCGCAGCTTCCATCCTCGCCATGCATTACTCCGTAAACACACCGGTGGATACCATCGTATGTCTGGACGGCACCGAGGTCATCGGTACCTACCTTGCGGAAGAGCTGACGAAGGTCGGCGTTCTCTCCTGCAATGCGCACAAGACGATCTACGTCGTTCCGCCGGAATATACGCCTGACGGACAGATCATTTTCCGTGACAATATGAAGATCGCCATCCACGGAAAAAATGTCCTGATCCTCTGCGGATCGATCACCACGGGAACCTCCCTTGCGACGGCGGTTGACTGCCTGAAATACTACAATGCACAGATCACCGGTGCCTGCGCCATCTTCAGTATGGTCCGCAAGGTAGCCGGCATGCCTGTGTACTCCTGCTTCGACGCCTCGGATATTCCGGAATACAAATCCTACAGCCACCGCGACTGCCCGCTCTGCAAGCAGGGGGCACCGATCGATGCGCTGGTCAACAATTTCGGGTATTCACTTTTGTGAGATACCGTCACAGATATCACAGAAAAACCGTGTTGTGAATCCACTGTCACGGGAATAGCAGCATCATGTATTTACCGCAGCCGGCCGGGAAGAGTTCTTCTCTGCCGGCTGTTTAAACGCCATTGGCTTTCATGGGGCATCCCACAAGGAAACACAGTCTGCTGAAAATCCCCGTCAGTATTTCATCCATCCGTCGGTCAGTCTGCTCCGAAGTCAGTTTTTGTCTTCCTCTTCGAACGTCTTCTTCAGCTCATCGTAAGCCGCATCCTGCTCTTCTTCCGTCATCTCCGTATGCTCCTCCTTCGGCATCATCCGGTCAAACACCGGATTGATCATGAAGCTGCAGAGATACGAGATAAATCCCCCGCCGAGGAACATCCAAAACCAGAGAGACCGGAAAAGCGTCTCCGGCGAGATCACAAACCAGATGGCAGGGATCAGCTTGAGCCCGGCCATGAACAGCGTCCTCGGGAAATGACCGACAGCCAGCAGCGCGCCTTTGCGAATCGTCCCGCCCACGGTGTCCGTAAATCTCGCGAAATACGGATACACCCAGCTGTAGATGCCCGTGCCGATGACCAGCACCGCTATGCAGAGACCGTAGAGCGCCGACGTATTTGACAGCTCGGCTGACATCGTCCGGATCAGCGAAATTTCAAAGAAGACAACGAACAGATACAGCAGCTCCAGCAGTGTCAGCGGAATCGACTGCTTGAAATTCATCTTAAAGGAATGGAAAAACGAATGAACGAGCGATCCCTCTTCGTTTTTCGCCAGCTTCAGCATCACGTAGTAAAGCGCCGCCGTACTCGCACCGATCGTGATAATGCCGCAGCAGCAGGCGATCCAAAGAACGCCGACCATCACAATATCAAAAATTTTTGACAGGATCCGATAGATCGGGCTGTCGAAATTCATATGTCCTCCGCCGCCAAATAATGCCATGTCTCAGCCTCCCATAGCCAGAATATGCATAAATTTCCGTACACTTATATAGAGATTATACGCAAATCCCCGGTCATTGAAAACGAAAATATGCGCAAATCCCCGTTCGTTGAAGGCTAAATCATGCGTGAATCCCCGTTCGTTGAAGGTCAAATCATGCGCAAATCCCCGTTCATTGAGCCCCGAATCATGCGCAAATCCCCGTTCGTTAACGGACTGATTATGCACAAATCCCCGTTTGGCCGTATCGTGGCGATTTTCAATTCATACTTTTTTGTAGGATTTTCTTTTCATCCGGTTCCGCAAGCGGTAAGATAAAACAGATGGCTGTGAACTTTTGCTGGATTTCACCATAGAGCTAACAGCCTGCGTATGTATTTTCCGTTGATACATACGTCGCGATAACGTCATAAAACTCACGAATCCCATTATCGCGAACATCACTCTGCGAATGACCATGCAAACATAAAATGCATTTTGGAAATTCGCCAAATTCTACAGCTTATTTTTTATGTATGGAGGTAAGATCATGACAGAAGGTATGGGAACCAAATGTATCCATGCGGGCTGGGAGCCCACAAACGGTGAACCGCGTCAGCTCCCGATCTACGAGAGCACGACGTTCAAATATGACACCAGTGAAGAGATGGGCCAGTTGTTTGACCTGCAGAAAGAGGGCTATTTCTACACCCGTCTGCAGAACCCGACCAATGACTACGTAGCAGCCAAGATCTGCGCGCTCGAGGGCGGCGCGGCGGCCATGCTCACATCATCGGGCCAGGCGGCAAATTTTTTCGCCGTGTTCAACATCTGTGAAGCGGGCGATCACATCGTCGCATCCTCTTCCATCTACGGCGGCACCTACAACCTGTTCGGCACCACGATGAAAAAGATGGGCATCGACTGCACCTTTATCGACCAGACGATGTCAGAGGAAGAGATTGACAAGGCATTCCGCCCGAACACCAAGGTTCTCTTCGGCGAGACGATCACAAATCCGACCGTTTCCGTATTCGATATTGAGAAGTTTGCGCGCATCGCACACAAACACGGCGTACCGCTCATCGTCGACAATACGTTTGCGACACCGATCAACTGCCGGCCGATCGAATGGGGCGCCGATATCGTAACACACTCTACGACAAAGTACATGGACGGCCACGCTTCCACCGTCGGCGGCGCGATCGTTGACAGCGGCAGCTTCGACTGGATGGCGCATGCGGACAAATATCCGGGCCTCACGACACCCGATGAATCCTACCACGGCATCGTCTATGCGGAAAAATTCGGCAAGGCTGCCTACATCACAAAGGCAACCTCACAGCTCATGCGCGACTTCGGTTCCATCCCGTCTCCGATGAATTCCTTCATCCTGAATCTCGGGCTGGACAGCCTGCAGGTACGCATGCAGAAACACTGCGCCAACGGCCTTGCCGTTGCAAAGTATCTGCACGACAACGACAAGGTTGCCTGGGTGCATTACGCTGATCTGCCGGACGATCCGTGCCACGAGCTGCAGCAGAAATACTGCCCGAACGGCACCTGCGGCGTCATGAGCTTCGGCCTCAAGGGCGGCAGCCGCGAGACAGCCGTGAAATTCATGGACTCCCTGAAGCTCGTCAGCATCCTCACGCACGTGGCGGACAGTCAGACCTGTCTCCTGCACCCGGCAAGCCACACCCACCGTCAGATGACCGATGAGCAGCTGCGCGAGGCAGGCATCGCACCGGATCTCATCCGGCTCTCCTGCGGTCTGGAGGACGCAGAGGATATCATCGCCGATCTCGAGCAGGCGTTTGCGAAGATCTGAGTATCAGGCTATATTTTCTGACAGAACGCAATATTTTTGGTTCAATAATCCTATATAAACGCTGAATCTATATGAAAAGAGGCAGCTGCTTGATAGCCAATTGCTACAGCAGCTGCCTCGATGACGTCTTAAGAAAACCTCTTTCGCCAGTTTTCGACACTTCATCCAGCTTTTACCACCGGTGCTTCCACGTCCGATGCATCTTCCGGCGGCTGTATCCGTCTGAATTGATTGTCTTCTCCGGAAATTTTATTGACAACTGTTTTGAAGGCAAGATAATCCGTCGGGCCCTCGCATACGACCCCTATGGTTTTTTTCATAGTAATTCCGGAACACCCCCGATATATCCCTCAGCCCATAACCTCGACAGCGGCATATTTTTCTTAAGCAAATCACCAGTCACCATGATCCGCTGCAGCTCTGTATATCCATCTGCATTTCTGTTTACAGAGAAGAGACGAATTCTTTCATCAGCAAGATCAAGTCCGTCAAGAACAAGCGGATTATGTGTGGTCAAAAATACCGTTTTTCCATGGCTGATCACTTCCTCACTGAAAAGCCTGGTCAAACGTCGCGCAAGCCTTGGATTAAGTGCCTGATCAAAATTATCAACAGAGAACACCACAGGAGATTCCGTGTGCATCGCCAGGGTAAGCATAAATAGTACATACAGGGCTCCTTCACTGGCATCATACCCCGTGAAATAGGCATTCTGTTTTAAATACTTATCCTTGAATTCTATTACCTGGCGTGTTGATGACACCGCAGAATTCAATGTAGACTTTTTAGGTGTCGCAACCCGGAATTCCTGCGCCCAGTCTATCAGCTCCAGGAAATCATCTTCATAAAGATCTCCGAGCATCAGATCTCCGTCCTCTTCATGAAAAAGCGACTGCACTGCCTCCGCCAGCCGTCCTCCCGTCAATCCAACCGGCGTTCTCTGCGTCGGATCAGTAATATTTCCGCGTAACACAGCTGTTTCCGGCTGGTAAATTCCATAATCGGACAGGTACTCTCCCATCATTCGGCATTGCTTATCCTGCATGTCTTCAGAAAGCATAAAATATCCGACATCGTTTGGGATAGGCGCCTTCGTTCGGTTACTTCGCCCTGTAACTCTTTCCCCGTCCTGATAAGCCGCTTCTGACAGATACCCCCATGAATCACCGGAAGTTGGAGGCAGCATATCAGCTTTATACAGACATTTTACCTGTGCGCCGTCTTTATCAGTATCTGTCCACTCTATCTGAAACTCAATAGCCGCAGGTATGCGGTCGATCGTTTTAAATCTGGACTTATACATCGGTGATGGACTTAGTCTGACTCCCATCCGCTGCAGGCTGTTATCATTTACACGGTCTGACATCGCCGCGCTGAGAATTCCCAACGCCTCGAGAACGGATGATTTTCCTGATCCATTTGCCCCTATCAGCACATTTACATTTCCCGGTTCAAATTTCGTATCATACAGTGATTTGAAATTTCGTACATGGATCTTATTTATTCTCATAGCTGGTCTCCCGGTAACAGTCAAACTACTGGTAATATATCAACGTCAAATACTTATCTAACCGCTATTTTTGTAGAGATTTACAGTTTTTTTCTTTGATTAGATTCCAACAGATTTGTTTATTTAAATTTTACACCACTGAGTAAGACATCACAACTGAATTCGAAATTTCCAGTAAAGGCGTCACTGTTTTGATCATGTGCTCGCCAGTCATATCTGATCCCTGTCATCTCATCCGATTATTTCACAAGCGAATTCAACTTTATTTTCACGCTAAATCAACTTTGCGGCAGCATCCGTTTGGAAGCTGCCGCAAAGTTATCATGTTAGAATGAGAGAATCCCCGTCAGTGTATAGTTATATGAATTATCAGGCGAATTGCTTCCATAATCCTGAAGGCTGATACTTTGTGCTGTTTTACTAGATGTATTAGGAATATATATTTTAAAACTAATCTGCATTCCACTATCCGAAATTAAAGCATTTACATTTTCTGCCGAATAATAATTCCCTTGATTTGATAAAAACGTTACGGAAGCATTATTTTTATCTTTTATATCAACCACCACAGGCGTTTCGTCAACTTTTAGATATAAATAATGATGAGTTCCATCATCTGACGCATTGCCAAACGGTACAGTTCCCGAATCCGAAATATACATATACAGATAGCCGCCCTGAGTGTATCCTTTTACAACCCTTGTATCCGTATTATTTTTTTGAGAAAGTGTTGACCCATCTGCCATTTTCAGTTCAGGATAGACGGTCCAATTATCAAATGGATTACCACTTGTCTGTGGCAATGCCTGTAATTGAACACTCTTTTTAATAGAGACGCCGTCCTTTGTTATAGTAACTGTTGCAGTCGTATAATCCGACTGGGTTTGGATATTCATACCATAGGAACCACCTTTCCAAGAATTACTCGGTTTCGGATCAAATTCCCAACCAACTGTAGCGTCAGCGTCCGTTAAACCTTGCACATCAAGGGTGGCAGTATCACCCTTACAGATATACTGAAGACTGTTGTCTGATACATTCTTCCCATTAAGAGTAAGAGAAACATTCTTCACCCAGTCAACATCAGTGACAGTGACAGTACAGGTATCAGAAGTACCTCCTACTGACGCTGTAATCGTCACTGATCCCGCACCAACCCCAGTTACAATTCCAGAAGAATCCACAGTAGCAACTGCCGTATTATCTGAGGTCCATGTCACAGGCTGTGTTGCAGCTGAACGCGGGCTGATCATTACAGCGAGTTTCCCCGTTTCTCCCGAAAGCAAATTTAACGAAGATGGTGACACAGTGATAGACTTGACATCCGTCCCACCTTCAAAATTTATCCAATCTCCGTCATAGTAATAATCAGACGAGAAAACGCTCCCGTGCACATATTTTTTTGTCCAAATTGGATACGCATATGCAATGCTATTTCCAGCGGAATCCTTCAATGCTGCATCATATGCATACGTAACAACCGTAGAATCATCTTTTCTTTTCAGCGAACTGTACGGTTCAGTTTGGAAAATTTTAACGGCTGGTTCATTATCACCGACGGTTTCAACATTTCCATCATTCACACCAGATAACGCATATGCACCCTTAGTTGAATCAGAAACTGTTAGGCATGTCTGATCTTTGACACTGCCGATCATTGTTCCTCTAATACCTGCCGATATTGCTGTTTTAACCAGACCTGTGGCATAGATCGACTGAAGATCGAGCTTGTTGTTATCACCCCCCTGATAATAACCGATAATGCCCCCTGTTATTCCTACATCGTTAGTATCCGTGGATGCCGTATAGACGGAAGCACATGAAAAAGTCTGACTTATCCGTACGTTACCACTTGTTAATGAACCAATCAGGCCACCAGCATTTTTTACACCAATGACATTCATTATTGGATTAGTATTTAGTTGCGTTTGGTTGTTGGGGATTTCTGTTGATTCTAAATAATAATCCCCGCTTGTCCTTCCAGAGACGTAACAATCAGATATTTCCGAATATACGTCGTTTGTCGCAGAGGTTTCAAGTTTTCCAACAAGACCACCCGCATTATTAGCTTTTTTACCATATATGTACGCAGATACATACGAATTACTGATTTTCAGATCTTTTGGTTTACTGATTTCACCAGCGAGTCCTCCGACATTTCCTACACCATCAATCATAATCAGCGCTGCCTGTCCGCTGATATGACAGTCTTTTATTGTCAAACTATTCGAAGAAGAAACGCTGCCAATAATCCCACCGGCTCTACCACCGCCTCCCGTTCCGTTACTTTCAATTCTTGCCAAATCTGATTCAACATAAGATTTTTCTATAGTAGTGGAGCCTGACCCCACTGCTACAATTCCGCCGCTATAAGCATCACCTGAAGTAGAAACAACAGTCAATTCTGACGCCATTACATAACTATCAGTAACCGTAACATCTTTCGTTGACCCTCCTCCCGCTATCAAGCCACCTGCATACTGGCTATTGGCAATAGTCATTGAATCTGAACAAGCGATAAAGCTCCCGCTTATTGATACTGATCCATTTACCTTGCCAATCAGTCCACCTACGCAGATGCCTTCAGATGCAGTGCTACGTAACGTAAAGGTACCCGCACTGATACTGCAATTGATTACACTAATACCTCCTTCTGCATCTCCAACCAATCCTCCGCAATCCTGAGATGTTTGTACTGTCGGATTAGTAAGATATCGATAGGTAATATGATCATTCTTTAGATTCAGCTTCCGATCGCTGTGCCCGATCAAATATCCCGCCTGCGTCGCCCCCGCAACCTTTGGATCCTCCAGGGTGAGGTTCTGAACCGTAAATTCATTAATCGTTGAAGTCTGAACCCATCCAAAAAGTCCAAAACGCTGGCTCTGATCATCTTCATTAGCTAATGCGCCTACATCCATGCCAGCAATAACGTGCCCACCGCCATCATAGGAAACAAGTTGACTTTTAGCAGTCAAATGTATGGGAAGAAAATAATCATCATTTGTTTTTTTATTGCCACTAAGATAGATATTAGTGACACCATTGTTCTTCTCTTTCAGCTCCTTAACATATGACTCATATTCCGTTTTATACGGAGATGTCTCTGAACTCCATAACTGTTTCCATACAATATCGCAGCCCTGTACGGCATTAGTCAGGATAAATCGTCCTTCATTCTCATTCTGAGTGTCTACGTGCGATATTTGATCGCTCAGATTCTCAAGGTGCCTGCAGTTGTTGACGACAGCAGTATATCTTGAATTGCCTGATCTTCTCGGGCTGAAATTTGCCACAAGCTTTCCATTTTCTTTCTTTAGGATTTCATCTTTCAAATCCTTTCCATTGTTGAAATTCAAATACGAGATATTACTTTGGATGACTGCAGACGACAATTGAATGGAGCCTTCATTCATTGCACCTTTCTCATTCAATGTCTCCGTTGTGAAAATGGTCTCAAACAGACTGTTAACAACAAGATCTTTATTCCCTTCGTCATCTACATCATCACAATATTTCCGATTCATCGGATCGGTGTTTTTCGTGACGTTTGTCATAATCCGTATATCAAGGTTTTCACCGTAATACAAATCTTTTCCCGCCAATTGATAAAAACTGAACCCAGATGGCTGAGAAATATTATCCAGTGAAAACGAATAATGATAGGTTCCGTCCTTATTTGACGTTATTTGGAGAAGATTCTGCCAGTTACGAGTGTCCCTTGAATTATCAAGTTCTGCCGGCTTGTTATCCTTCCATTTTGTAATGATCTGGCTAAGTGAACTTGCCAACAGAAGTTTATCAGCCTGAAGAGCATTGTTATTAAAAACGAGATAAATATGTCCTCCACTCTGAAGACCAGTGATCAGAACAGCAACCAGGTTGCTCTCTGTATCGATTTCAATCATGTTGCGATTTCCATTGCTGGTGACTTTGGAGGATGTGACAACAGGCCAATCTCCGTAATGATGATTTGTAACCAGACGGAATTCATATGTCGTACTTAAATTTTTTGTATCATAAGGAGTTGCCGTTCCCTCCTTATTTGTTGCAACCCGAAGATCAGAGGTACTTTTCTGCACCATCGCCTGATTCTTTGTCGAATTATCCTCAGCCGATTTTGGCTTTTTCAGCTGATAGCCATTGCCCTGCTGAAGCGACAGCACATTTGCACAAGGCGTATCTTCATCGTTAACACCCTTGAGCCATGCGCAATTTGAAAAAATCCGAACCAATTCCTGATTTACCTGCTCATCCGTCAACTCAGTTGTGACAGACTTGTCACCGGCCAGCGCAATATAACCTGCAATACCCCCTTTATAAGTGCCCTCCAGAAGTCCAGTGCAATAGCTATTTCTAACCGAAAGGATGTTTGTTTGATATGTATTGCTGGAAATATATCCGATCAGCCCTCCGGCATCACTCTCAGAAATCACATTGCCGTCACGATCTACACACGCTGCCGATGCTGTAGAATAGACGTTAGAGATCAAAATCTTATTGCTGGAGGTTTTCGAAGTATAGATACCACCGATCAGGCCCCCAGCGGAGTTTCCCGCCGTTACATTCCATCCGGCATCTGCAGTGCCTCTCTCTTTGTTCGTCATCGCATAGTAAGGCTTTGAGAGGGCTTCCTCTGTATGTCCACCCGAATAAGAATCTTCGACGGATATCGTTCCATTTTTATCAGAGATTATGCCAATCAGGCCTCCGGCAACGTCCATCTTGCTGAACGACCGTTCAGATGCAGTTGTTCCACTTTTCACATAGACGGACGACGAACTATTCTTCACAGAAACTTTTGCACCATTATCTGCTGTGTAAATTTCGCCGATCAACCCGCCACAGACAGTAGCATAGTCCTGCTCATTGCTTCCCCATACCCCACAGGTATTGGAATTATCCTCAAGAACCGTTACTCCAGACACCTTTACAGATGCAGATTCCTGTGGAGCAATAATACCGACAAGACTTCCTGCAGGGATAATTTTATTGATTTTGGCAGATTCGGTATTATAGTTCTCAACCTCGTTGCTGTCGCTTGTTGACGCAGCGGTAATATCGAAATTCTTTAATGTGACATTCTTCAGCTCACAATCCTGTACAGGGCTGACAATGCTGAAGAGGCCTCTCGCACCAGATGATGTCTCATCACTGCTGATCAGTACTCCTTCAATGGTGTGATTCAACCCATCAAATCCGGACAGATAATCATTTCTCACGGGCGCAAAAGACCCGACTGCCGTGCAGGAAGCCGTCTGTGACGAAGCCGTCGTTCCTGATGACTGATTATTGGCGCAGTAATACACTGATACTTCTCCGTTAATGGCTGAAGAATCTTTTCCATTCAGTATCTGAATTTGCTGAAGGAATCCCCGCCATGACCGGGAACTGCTGTCTGATTTTGTATTTGTGCTGACACCGGTCAGGTCATTTCCCAGTACGGCGGCAAACTGGTATTTCCCGCTCTGATATTTATTATTCCCATTTGTCGCCTTCTCTGCTGACTGTGTCAGAGATACCGCGTTACCGGTATCATCTCCCGACGTCATTCCCAGCACATGAGAAACGTCTGGAGAAAGATTTTCCAAATGTCGGAAATTGGCGATGGTTACCGTCTCCGTGGTCTTGCTCGTTAAACTACCACCGGAAGTGCTTCCCGAAGCACCGGAAGCTGCACTCGTTCCATTCGATGATTTCTGAAGCGAGGCAAAAAGGCTGTTTGTGCTCTGCGTACCATTGCTGTATACAATATTCGACAGACTGTCCGTGACTGCTGCCGACGCGGAGACCGTAATATCCTCGCCGGGGATAAAATGCAAGCTGCTGTCGTCGCTATTGCTGAAGATCTCAGCAAAATGCCAGCCCGAAGTCGTTATATCATCGAGAACAACCCGCCGCGTCACAGTTAAACCGGAATTTGTACTGGTCTTATCAGCATTTCCCTGCTGCTTCCAGGCATTATCCGTTTTACTGTCATCCGTATTACCGGAAGCATCGATCGTGCAGCCGTATGTCTTAATTGCACCACTGGTTTTGCCCGTGACCGTAAGCCAGAGACGAATATTTTTCTTTGTCTGGTCTGATGCTGAAGCGCCGCTGATGGATAATCCCTTTGTCGTGATCTCCGCATACAGTTTCTCTGCATTGACCAGTTTGACGCTGATACTGCCATCCAAGCTGACAGAATTCAGACTGCCGGCACCACTTCCACCATAGTAGCCGACACAGATACCCGTACTACCGTTCTTCGGCTTGTATGATGTGATCTTTGTTTTTTCGTCCGCTTTTACCTCTTTATTCAGGTCGGCAAGGTCGTTTGTTACCGAGATCGTCTCACCCGTATCACGACCAAGAACCGATGACTTACCGTCCGCGTAAAATACGCCGTACACCGTATAAGCCTTCGGATTGTATTCGATGATATAGGAATTGCCTTCACCGGCTACTGTGCCATCCACGGCGCCTGCCGGAAGTATATACGTCGCTAACTGCGTATAGACTGACGTATTGGAAGAACCGTTCCCGGAAGCTACTGTACCTGTACCGCCGGATGCCACTGTACCACCAGAAGCTGCTGTTGTGCCGGAAGATGCCGATATGTTGCCAAAAGCATAGATTGCGTCCCACTGACTCTGATCTTTAAGGTCGGCGGGCGCTTTTGATGACGCCATTGAGGCTTGAGTCCCGTAGCCGATTGTATCCAGCGTGTCCTTAGCAGCCGCATTGGTACGAAGCGCGGTCAGGTGGTTCTGCGCGGCGATATAGATCTCCTCCGCCGTGTTGTTCAGTTCCATCACCTTCAGGGAGCGGTTATACGCAACGACGCCCACTGCCGTCAACGCAGCGAGAATGCCGATGATCGCCACCACAGCCAGCAGCTCCATCAGCGTAAATCCCTTTTTCCGTATTTCCTTTCGCGTCATATCTGTCTCGCCTTCCCTGTCAGAACCGCTCTGCGCGGAGTCGTAACGTAAACTCTATAATGTCATACATATTTGCGTCGATCACACATACAGTATTCTGTGCATGCTTCGCATGCCTAAAAAACTCACAGCGCGTCGACGGCTTAATACAGAAATTTTCCAATCACAAAATTAATCCACGGCCGTCTTTAATCCACGGCCCCGCAGCCATTTAACTGCTGCCACAGATGACCGGCGACCTTTGTGCGTTTTTCGTCGTGAGTGAGCACGCTAGCTGCGGCCCGGGTGCCAACCGTTCAAGCAGAAATGCTTTCTTTAATATCTGCGTATTCAAGACTTTTAATAAGCATTTCTGTGCGTTTTGGCAGAGGGCCGCAAATAAGCGCGCGCGAACGAACAGAAAAACGTACAGTGAGCCGGTCGCTGTGGCAGCAGTTAAATGAACCGGCCCTGTAGTGCAACTATTAACTATTCAGCTCAGCCCGTGCTCACCGATGAGGACGCAGCTGAATCCGATGACGTATCTGATCCGTCGCCGGTTGTCCCGTCCCCGTTATCCTGCCATACGATGCCCTCGGTCGTCGAAGCGCCGTCTGTCGTCTCAAAAAATGTAACCGTCATATTGACGGACACATCGCCTGTCTCCAGATCATCATACGTAGACGGGCTGATGGTCATGTCCTGGATCAGCAGCCGGTATTCGCAGGAGTAAAGTTCCCGGATAATCGTCTCAGCGTCTGCGTAGTTGTCCGCCGTGAAGGAGATATCGATATTTCTCCTGACCGTCGAACCGCTGCCGAGGGGATCCTGAAAGGAAAAATTATAGGTAGACGCCTTCCCGACGATCTCGTTGAGCGCCTTCATTTCATTTTTGATATTGTTGTAGGTGGCCACGACGCCGACAGACTCCGCCTTGTTGGCAGCCATCTCTTCGTTCATGGCCTTGATCTTCTGCGCGCGCGCCTGTTCGAGCTCCATCTGGCTCTCGATATCCGTCGTGTCATAGGAAGCGATCTGCTCGTTCAGCGGAATGTACACGACTTCATAATACAGCAGCGCCAGAAAAGCAAATACGAGGACCAGAAAGAGCACGACTTCTTTTGTGGATAATTTCCTGTTCAGCTTCAATAGTTCATGCCCTCCTGTTCCGTTTCTGTCTTCCTGTCAGCCAGCTGATCGGAAAGAGTTTCTTCCGATGACGAGGAGACGGATGAATGATCATAGGGCGACGTGAAGGTGACTACGATCTGCGCCGTCACGTAATTCTGCGCCGGCACCGTTACCTCGCCGGACGACGAGACCACGGTCTCATCCTGGTCGACCTGCCGCTCCGCCGTGGAAGGCGCCACGTACTGCACGATATCGCTCTCCTCCAGCGCAGCCACAACATCGGAAACCTCCGCCAGCGTTGTCTTCTCGATCGTGAGCGTCGCCGTATTGCCGGAGATGACGATGCTCTGGATACCGCTGTCAACCTTGACCTTCTGGTCAATGACATCCATCATTTTTGCACGGTCCTGCAGTGAGAGTTCGTCGTCATTGAGCATCGAGTTGCCGTAATGGCTGTACTCCTCCGCCACACGGTCATAGTTCTCGTTCTGCGCCTGCAGCGTCTCGAGCGCCTTCTGTGCGGTATCGTACCGCTGCTCCGCCTGAGATACCTCATTGATCTTGTCCACGACCATAAACTTCGTGAATACCGCCAGTGCACACATGAAGCAGGCAAAAACAACAATGGCGATGACGTTCTGCTTCAGCCTGTTTTCCTTTTCGATCAGATTGATCTTCGTCTTCGCCGGGTACTTTCTCTTCCCGCCTCCGCCGATCTGTATCTGCGCGAACTTCTTCAGATCTGCCAATGTTTTTCTCCCTTCCTTACATCGCTATGCCAAGCGCCTGCGGACTCTGTACGATCAGCTTGTCAAACTTCGGGTCCACCTGTACGATCTCCGACATGTTTTTCAGCGGAAGCCCCGCGTTCTCTGCGATATTTTTCATGAGGATCGGAATGTTCGTGCCGCCGCCGCAGCAGTAGAGCGTATCCAGCGTATTGTGCGGGTTGTTGAAACTATAGAAGTTCAGCACACGCATGATCTGCACTGCGATGCTGCTGCAGATATCCGTGACCTCGCTCTCGATGCCCTTGCTCTCCGCCGTGATCAGCTTCGACTCCGCGTCACGCTGGATCGCGTGGCTGTCCTCGCCCGTCGCCTTCGCAGCCTCTTCATAGATCGCGCGGCATCCCGGCTCCATGCTTCGGGTGATCTCATACTCACCCTTTGTGAAAAAATGAATGTCGATCTTTCCGTCGCCGAGGTCGAGGACGACGTAGTCCTTCGTCCCCTGCTGAATGCCGTGCCGTTTGCCGTAATCGTTAAAAATATTCTGGAAGGCCATGACCTCAGGTGCCAGCACGGTGAGCTTCATGCCCGCCCGGCGGAACATCTCCCTGTACTTCGAGACCAGTTCCCGGGAAGCCGCGACCGTCATCAGATCCATGTCCTTGTCGGTCCGGGAGATCACGGCGTAGTCGTAGATATATTTCTCCGGATCATCCGAGATGTAGTCGTGGAATTCATAGGGCAGGTTGATCTTCAACTGCGCCTCGGTCATGAGCGGCATCGCCGTCCTGCGGATAAAGCAGGAGTCCTGCGGAAGCGCCACGGCTGCCTTGCCGCCGCGGATGCCGGCACTCTTCATGACCTCTTTCAGGTAATCACCCATGGCCTGCCATGAGACGATCTGATTGTTTTTCACCATGTTGTCCGGGTGCTGCACAGAGATAAAATCGCGCAGAACACCGCCGTTCATCGCCGCGATCTTCACGCGGTAATTGCCGATATCAAAACCGTATATTCTTTCTCCTGGCATGAGATCTCTCCTTTTTCTGTTTCAAATGCCCAGCAATCCGAAGTACCAGCTCATGAAGCTGCTTCCCCACAGCATGCAGATATATGCCGCGATGGAGATCGCCGGTCCGAACGGTATTTTTTTCTCCTTCATGACGGTCACAAAGATCAGGCCGACGATACAGGACAAGATCAGGTGAAACAGTCCCGTCCACGGGCCGAAGTACAGCCCTGTGACAAAAAACAGCTTGATGTCACCGCCGCCGAGTCCTTCTTTTCCACTGATCTTATCAAACAGCAGCGAGACGACCAGAAGTCCGCCGCCGATCAGTGCAGCACCGATGAGGCCTTCCTTCAGCTGCAGGCCGATGCTCTCCGGCATCAGAGGCAGCGTCGCCGCCCAGATGATGATGCCCGCGACGGGGAAGCGGTCGGGAATCTCCTGACTGTCCAGATCGACGAGCGAGAGCCCGAGCAGTACGCAGACGAGCGCCATCCAGCGGATACACGAGAGGTCTGCCGGAAGCGCCGCTGACAGCCCCGACGGGATCACCGGCTCCATCGGAGAGATGACACTCGTCCGCATCAGATTTTCCGGTGCCAGCGGATAGCGAATGGCAATCCCGAGAAACGCGCACGCGTTCAGGACCTCGACGATCATGTAGCGCGGCGAGATTTTCTCACCGCAGTAACGGCAGCGCCCCTTCAGAAAAATATAGCTGAAGATGGGAACCAGATCGCCGGCGCCGAGCGGGTGGCCGCACGTCGCGCAGTGGCTGCGTCCCTTCAGGACGCTCTCATGGTGCACAATGCGCCATGCCATGCAGTTGATGAAACTCCCGAAGACCGCGCCCAGAACCAGGGCAAGAACATCTTCGTAAATCTGCAAATATGTCAAAGCACTATCTCCGATCAGAACAGGTTGTACATCGTGAACATCGGCAGGTAGATCGAGATAACGATGAATCCCGCGAAGATCGCGAGCAGCACCAGCATGGTCGGCTCGAGCTTGTTGAGTGCCTGCGTCGTCAGGTGGTCTGCCTCATTGTTGTAAAATTCACCGATCGTCTCCAGCGTCGCGTCCAGTTCACCGGTTTCCTCACCGATCGCCGTCATCTGCTTGAGCTGTTCGGGAAAATATTTGGTCTTCTGGATACACTCGCCGAGCGAATGTCCTCCCTCGATCATCCCCTGCATGGAAGCCACGTCATCGCTGAGGACGGCGTTGTCCATGACCTTCGCCGTCACTTCGATCGCGTGGTTCACGGTCAGGCCGGAAGCCAGCATGACGGACATGGTGTCCGAAAACTGCGCTGAGCCGTTCATGACATTTATTTTTCCGAGGATGGGCATGTGGAGCTGGAACTTTCCGTGCGTGATGCGGCCCTTCGGTGTCCGGTTAAAGGCCTGCACGGCCAGCACGATGCCGATAACGACGGCGACCATCAGGATCCACCAGCGCGCGAAGAAGTTCGATATACTGATCATGATCTGCGTCATCAGCGGCAGTTCTCCGCCCATCGAGGAAAATGTCTCGGCGAGCGTCGGGATAACCTTGACCATGACGACGATCAGAACGATGATGGCGACGATGACGACGAAGATCGGATACGTCATCGCCTGCTTGATTTTTTCCTTGTTCTTGAAGCTCTTCTCGTAGTAGACCTTCATCTTCTGAAAAGAGTTTTCAATTGTACCGGCAAGCTCTCCGGCGCGGACCGTCTCGATAAACGTGATCGGGAACACGCCCTTGCCGTCTCTCTCGAAGGATGTCGCCACGCTGCTGCCCTGTGCTACATCCTCGGCGACATTTTTCAGGATGTCCTTCAGTTTTTTATCATCCGTCTGATCAGCGATCATGTCGATACAGCGCGCGATCGGAATACCTGATCTCAGCATGATGGAAAACTGTGAGCACATAATGGAAAGCTGCTGATGCGTGACTTTGGCCTTGCGGCCGATATCCATGCTCAGAATACTGCCTGATTTATCCTTCACCACAGAGAGCTCCGTGATGATCGGATTTGTCTGGCGGATCTTCTCAGCAGCCTGATATTCATCCGTGGCCTGAACGATGCCACGCGTGGGCTTGCCGTCAGGGCCGATCGCCCTGTAACTGTATGTCTGCATCTTTATACCCCCGATAGCGGTGACGCTTTGATATGCTCTACAGACAAAGTGTTAATCATTCACAATCAGCGGAACCGGAACACACTCTTCTGACGGACGGTGCTGTCAGCTGTGCCGCTTCCGGCATTGCCTTCCCGCATGGGATCCCGTCCCGTGCTGCCGGCGGACATCCCGCTGCCCGACACATTGCTTCCGGATCCGGCCGCGCCTGACATCCTGCCGCCGGACATTGTGCCGTAGTCCGAAGCCATGTCGACCTCCGGGCACTGTTTTCTGAAATATGTCCGGTCGTTGCAGGCTTCATATGCCGTCTGCGGCGTGATCTTATGCTCATCCACCAGCCGGAGCAGGAAGTTATCCATGGTAATACTGCCCTCGGACGCAGCCGTCATCATCGCGGACTGCATCTGCGGCGTCTTGCCCTCGCGAATGAGGTTGCGGATCGACGGTGTCGCGATCATAACCTCGCAGGCGAGGATCCTGCCCTTGCCGCCCGCACGCAGCAGCAGCTGCTGAGAAAGCACAGCCTTCAGAGAGGTGGACAGTTCCATACGAATCTGCGGCTGACGTTCCTCCGGGAACACGCCGACCATACGGTCGACGGAATCAACGGCGGAATTGGTATGCAGGGTGGCAAAAACAAGGTGGCCGGTCTCCGATGCCATGAGAGCCGTCTCGATGGTCTTCGGGTCTCTCATCTCACCGATCAGAATGATATCGGGGTCCTCACGGAGTACGGCGCGCAGTCCGTCATCATAGCTTCTCGTGTCCTTGCCGATCTCCCTCTGGTTGATGATGCACTTATCCGGTTTGTAGATGTACTCGATCGGGTCCTCCAGCGTGACGATATGTTCCTGCCGTGTATGATTGATGCGGTCCAGGAGCGCAGCCAGCGTGGTCGATTTACCACTTCCCGTCTCACCCGTTACCAGGACGATGCCCTTGTTGTAGCGGGGGAAATCATAGACAACCTCCGGAAGTCCCAGCGTCTCAAGCTCCGGGATCCTGTCGGAGAGGATTCGGAGCGCGGCGGATACGCTGCCCTGCTGCCGGAACAGGTTGATACGGACACGCTCGCCGGCGATCGTCAGCGCCAGATCGAGTTCTCCGATATTGGCGATCTGATCGTAATACCTTCCGGCCAGACGCCGGGCGACGGATTCGCAGTCCGCATGGGAAAGCACGCGCTCATCCAGGTCCAGCAGCTGTCCGTCCAGACGGCATTTGGGATGAAGTCCCCTGATGAGATGGACATCCGATGCGCCTCTGTCGGCCGCCTTCCGGATCAGACGGCTTACGCTCAGCGCTTCCGCCGTATCGTCAAACTGACTGCGGTCCTGCATGGCGTCGTCATCCGTCTCCATGCCGCCTGCCGGTGCTCCGTTCATACGGTTCAGTTCCTGCAGATAATCCGAAGAAAAATTTCCCATCTGCCTTTCCTCCCACATGATTCGAAAACCGAATCAGTACGCATTTTCTGTACTCCAGCTTAAAATGTGTCTCTGATAGCCTTCGGTCTCCGATACTGAGAATGTGTCACTTATGGCTGTCAGTCTCCGATACTGATGGTGCGGATGATCTCCTCCACCGTCGTGATGCCCTGTTCCACGAGATCATCGGCATTGCGCAGCATCGGCACATAGTCCGTCTGCTCGGCGAGCCGTGTGAATTCCTGCTTGTCGCCACCGGACGTGATGCAGTGCCGGAGCTCGTCATTCATCGTCAGGACCTCAAATACACCGATTCTTCCCCGGTAACCGCTGCCGTAGCAGTAATCGCAGCCACGGCCGTGATAAAATTTCCGGCCGGGATAATTCCTGATCTTTGACAGCTCTATTTTTCCCTCGTCTGGTGTGTACTCTTCCTTGCAGTGCGTGCAGACTCTCCGAAGCAGACGCTGAGAGATAATGCCGCGGAGACCGGCGGAGATCAGATAGGGCGCCACGCCCATATCCTTCAGACGGTCGATGGCCGAAACGGCGTCCTCCGTATGGATGGTCGTGATCACCAGATGTCCGGTCATGGCCGCACGCATGGCGATCTCGGCTGTCTCGCCGTCACGGATCTCGCCGACGCAGATGATATCCGGGTCCTGACGCAGGATAGACCGAAGACCGCTGGCAAACGTGAGGCCGACCTTTTCATTGATCTGCACCTGGGTGGCACCGGCGATGTGATACTCGACCGGGTCCTCCAGCGTGATCAGGTTTGTGCTCTCCGAGAGCAGCTCCTGCATCAGCGCATACATGGTCGAGGATTTACCGGAACCGGTGGGACCCACGATCATGATGACACCGCTGGTATTGGCGAGAAGCTTGTCCAGCTTCTTATTCTCAGACTCCGGAATACCGATACCCTTCCGGGTGAGCATCTGTCCCTCTGTGCCGAGAAGACGAACCACGACCTTTTCGCCGTAGATGGTCGGAAGTGTCGAAAGACGGAGATCGATCTCATGGTCCTTCAGTCGGATCATCGCACGTCCGTCCTGCGGCACTCTTTTTTCAACGATATTCATTCTGCCCATGACCTTCAGACGCGAAACGACAGCGTCCCGCAGATCCTTCGGCACCGTGAGCACCTTGTGGAGTCTGCCGTCGATTCTCATGCGGATGATCATCTCATCCTCCGTGGGCTCCACGTGAATATCTGATGCCTTCTCGTTGACGGCACGCTCGATGATCGAATTGACGAGACGGATCGTCGGTGCGTCAGCGTTTTCCTCGGTCTCATCGGCCGTTTTGATCTCATCCTGTGTGAAGCCGGCCTCGGCACGCATCTGCGCCATGGCCTCCGCCGCGCCCTCATTGCCGTAGAGCACGTTGATGGCGTGGTCGATGGCGGCCCGCGTGGCGATCATCGGGACGATCTTCTTCTTGGATGTATCATGCGCCTCTTCCAGGGCTACGAAGTTCAGCGGGTCGGCCATGGCCAGAAACAGCGTATCCCTTGACACCCTGACCGGCACAATGACTTCCTTCTTCGCCAGCGCCTTCGGCACATATTTCGACATGGCCGGATCGATGTCCGTCTTGGACAGATCGATGTAGTCAATGCCGAGCTGTACACGGAGCGTATCGATCAGCTGATCCTCTGTGATGTAGCCGTCATCGATCAGCTCCTGGCCAAGCCGCTTGCCGTTGGCCTTCTGCCTGACAAGCGCCTCTGCAAGCTGTTCCTCAGTGATATATCCCTGCGACATGAGCATATCGCCCAATCGTTTGTTCTTCATGTTCTCACTTTCCTCTGCAAGCTGTCTGTATCATATGATGATAGAGGTGTCTCAAGTATGATAACCGGATCGTTATGTCGTTACAAATTCCTGCCAGATAAGTTTTGATTCAGCTCCCGGCATTAAGCGAATGGATAACGACCTTCTCCTGCGCCATCACCGTATCGCCGTTCAGCACAACCAGTCCGAAAGAAAATGTACCGTTTTCATCCATCGCCGGCATGTCACCAAGATCTTTCTCTCTGTATGCAGTTGCTGTCGCCGTATCCTTAATGGAATCATATGGCACCATGTACATCTCCAGATCAGAACCCAGTGTCGTACCGAAGGCGGCATCCGGGATCAGTGGCTGCGTCATATCACTGCCCGGGCTGTTCGAGACTGCGCCCGCGCCTTCGCCCGCACCCGGCGTAGACGTGCCTGACGGCATGTTGTAGTAATACTGAATATAAACTCTGGCCGGCTTGACAGCTTTATTATTGTAAATACGCATTTTGTATCCCGTATTCACATCGACGAAGGTGCCGCCGACAGCTGTTCCACTCGCCTGCTCCCCGCCGGAACCGGACTGTCCGGTATTTGTACCGGATGCTTCTCCGCCGGAAGTGCCTGCCGAATAGGAACCGGCAAAGCGCATATACCCCTGCAGAGCCTTAATGGCTGTGGATTCGGCGACCTCTGCATTTGCCTTGACCGTAATGTTCCGGTAGACATTCTGTACCACGCCTGCCCCGCCTGCGATCGCAGCTGTCACCAGACCGATGATCATCAGCGTCACCAGCATCTCAGCCAGGGAGAACCCCCGCCTGCTTCGCGTCTTTCGTATGCATTTTTTTCTTAACGTTCTGAAAAAAATGTTCATCACGCAGTAAACCTCTTGTTATTCATGCACGGTAAACCATATATATTCACGTGCTGTTTTCCTTTTCTTTTCAACCACCAGGCCGCTTCGTCGCGCGAAAAGCTGTGATATCTGAATAGTCATCATGGTAGATCTGAACACCGGGACCCGAACTGCCGAGTTTTGTCCCGCCTATCTGTGTAACACTCCAATTGGAAGGTCCCGTCATGGTAACCGTTCCGGGATTACTGTTGCTGCTGCCACCCAGAAACTTCTCTGCCTCTGCCTCGGCGTTGTAAACCGTCGTCATGCCTGTATTCGACGTCAGCACAATCCGCGTGGAGCTCTGCACCATGGAAGCCAGCATCAGCGCGCCGAACGCCATGATCAGGACCGCCACCAGAGCCTCCGCCAGTGATTCACCGGCTGAACGCTTCAAACGATCGCCGATCTGTGCAGCCGTTTCTCTCCGCTGCTCTTTCAGCCTCAGCTGTCGTATTCTTTTCAACGGCTGTAACCTCCTCATCTTTCGCATAGATCTGTCATCCCTTTTCGACTGTCTTACGAATGCATCATGAGCATCCGTTTTCTTCACGTATGCTGTTCTCAGCCTGTAGCTGTAATGCGCCCGCCGGACCATGTGACCGTCGTTATCTTTGTCACGTGTACCACCGTCGTCGTATTACTGCCGGAAGCCACCGATTCACCACCATTCTCACCGGTGCCTGTACCCGCCGCAGGAGATATTTCAGTGGAAGCAGGTGTCTCCGTGGTGGTGATTGTCTGCGTATCGATGTTGTAAGGAATCACGAGCGACAGTTTATATCCATCCGCAGTGGTAATCACTGCCTTAATCTCATAATCGTCCGTGCACTGCATCGTTATATCTGCTGTTACTGTATTATCAGAAGATGCATTATTTTGTGGAGCCACCTTCATTTGATACTTTACATCCGGATCCTCCGCCGTATTCAATATCAGCCTGATCAGTGCGTCACCCGACATATCCGCTTTTTCCACAGGTTTCCCGTTCATGGTATAACTCGGATCCTGACCATCTGTCTGACAGATCTGAAACGTTGCTCCCTCAATGCTGTCCTTCAGAAACTGCGCCACAGAGCCTGCGGCGTAATAACCCTTTTCTTCTTTCCTCAGACTGCTGAGTCGGCCGCTGGCCGCTGTTGCAGCCGTCAGGATGATCGATCCGACCACCGCGCACATCATAAAGAAAAGCAGCGCAACAAGGATCGTCATTCCTTCGGCGGATGTGAACTTTTTTATCACCCTGGCACGCATTTTTCTCATCTTCCTACCCGGACTTCCTGTCAACTCAGATGGTCTTTTACCCGACACTGTTTTCATGTCTCGCTTCCGTGTTCGTTTCCTGCGTCACAGCAGCTTGTTACAGTTCAGACACTGCCAGAGCCACGGAACACATGGCTGGCAACGAGTAAACAGTAACGGTGCTTATGTATCTTCCTTGCGCTGACGTATCACGCGCGATAAAATAAGCATAGTTTCTACACGTAACATAATTATACAATATTTTTCCGCCAAGGTCGAAAAAACAAGACATTTTTTGCCGTATTCGCGCTGTTTGCCGGCATTTTCCGCATTCCGGGGACCGGAACGGCAGATGTTACTATTCTTTTACAAGGAGAATGATGATGAAAATAGAATGCA
>Ga0256406_1000689_pt1 | contig 59545 bp, 45 predicted proteins | sample RumenRJG_03DNA_FD_185986 | JGI IMG/M metagenome (GOLD analysis project Ga0256406, IMG submission 185986) | Bovine rumen microbial communities from Lethbridge, Alberta, Canada - RJG_03 | ecosystem: Host-associated > Mammals > Digestive system > Stomach > Rumen | place: Canada: Alberta | collected... | reverse complement strand
TGCGATTACCGGATTCACAGGTGTCAGCGGGATGCTCTCCGGTGTCAGCTTTCGTTGAGCAGCTCGCTGAACGAGAAACCGGTTGCGGCAAAGATGATGATGAGCAGGACGGTGCCCACAACGCTGATGATGATTTGCGCGAGCGCCCAATTACGGCGGTCCTGATGCTGTTCCCCGCCGAGACCGGCGGCCCAGCAGATCAGCAGAATGAAGCCGACGATGGGGATAGCGGACAAAATCAGCGTGACAATCCATCCGCCAAGATCGGTAGTGCCGCTTGGTTGCATGGGTGCCGGCTGATACTGCGGATATCCCTGATATGCCGGGGCATACGGCTGCTGGGCCGGGTTCGGCACTTGGTTGGCGTACGGGGCTTGATTCGTATATGCGTCTTGGCTCTGGTACGTCGGCTGGTTGGGCAGCGGCGGCAGATCGGGGGCCGGCTGGCTCGCGTACGCGGACTGGTCTTGATAGGCCGGCTGGTTGTCGCCCGGCTGGCTCGGGTATGGCGGCAGGTCGGGATTTGGCTGGTTGGTGGACATGTGACGCTCCTTGCGATCAGACACGTGTGGGCAGGTGGTGTGTCGCGTCTGTGCTTCGGACGCGGCTTCCCGTTGTCGTCGTTCATGATAATCGCACTGTCGGATGGCTGGTGTGCAATGGCGTTACCATGGAGGAAGGCTCGAAGCTGAGCGTCGGTGGAATGGTATGCCGCATGGATGCAAGAACTGGATGGAGCATGGTATGGAACCGTGGCAACAGGGGGCGTCCCCGTATGGGCGAGACGGTGAGACGGAAGACCCTCGACAACGTGAGATTCGCCGTCGTAACGAACGGCATGCGAGACGGTTGACCATCCAACGATGGTGTATCGCGTTTCTGTATGTGCTTGACGCGGCGGTGGCGGTTGCCGTGGTCGTCGCGTTTGTCAAAGGCATGATGAGCCAGGTCGATTTGGCGCAATCGCTGCTTCGTGTCATAGGGTTCGCGATTCTCATCGATTGGGCGCATTTGCGTGATGAGCGTCGTGCGGAGCACGGCAGGAAGGTGCTCTGCTACGCGGTTGCGGCGCCGCGATGTGATTCCATCGGCCGGTCAGTGACGTGGATTTGCCCATGGTGCCAGGGGGACAATACGATTCCTCTGATCAAGGAGAGTGAACCGTGGCCGTTGATGCAACGCTGCTGCGTGTGCTGCACCACGGTTGTCGTCCCTGACGTGCGGCGTACATGAAATCCTGCCGTGCTCTCAACTAATGCCTTGAAGGTGCCGGCTATCCGGTCAGTGGGGAGGCGGACGCCCGTGTTCGTCGTCCTGCGTTGCTAGCGTGGCGGTAACGCATGGTTGCGTGTTGTCATGTCAAGGAAGAGAACATGACGGCGAATAATGCGACAAAGCATGGAAGGGGCTGCGATGCGTCCGGAGACGATGGGATGGCATGATGCCGCCGGTATAGCGGATTTCCCAGGTGACATTGATGGCACCGATGAGACTACGGCAGCGCCGGGGATGGTGTTTACCCCCCAGCCGGCAGCCGATACGAATCAAGACCGGCGCACCGACCATGATGATGGCAGCCGGCAGACAGCTGCACAATATGATTCTTCGGCACCTGAGAGCACGGTGAATCAGCCCCATACCTCCGGGGTTTCTGTGGCTGCGTTTGCCGATCCCCAATCCGATGAAGCACTGCTGGCTGCGTTTGACCCGCATAACATGCTGGCGCAGGACACGTATGTGCCGATTCAGTTTGACGACAACATGTCCCGTGAACCCGCCGCTGGATCATCTGCTACGTTCGGTGTCTCACCGGCAGGCCGTCCCGATGTCGATGCTCTTGCGATATCCGGCGTCGGCACCGTGCCGGACACCGCGTTATCAGTGCTTTCCAACGGTGATGTCCACGCGGGCCCTCGCACATCGCAGCGGCATGAAACCCCGGTAGCGGTCATCGTTCTCGCCTGTTGTGCGCCGATATTGTTGGCCGCTGCAATCGCGGCGCAATTCGTTGACCACATGCTCATCCACTATGTGGGGTGGCTGCTCTTCGTCGACGGTATCGGCATTCCGGCGGCAATATTGGCGATGGTGACGATCGTCAGGCAGCGTAGGGAGGCACGGTATCACCGTGCTGCCGCCTCGGTCATGACCCGTGCAGTGGTGGTGCTGGTGGTCGCGCTGGTGGCTGTGGGGCTTGTCTCCCGAGACGTTCCGCCACTGCTCACCCGACATGAGGTGCAGTTCGTGCCCACCCAGTTGACCAGCGGACAGCACGGATTGTTCTCATCACGCCAGTATGAGGTGAAAGGCTATGATCCGGTCACTGGTGCCGGCGTGGTGCTGCGGATTACCAAAGACCAGTTCGCCGCATGCCATGCCGCGATTCCGCCGTCAAGCGACGCGGGGACATGGCGTGCCACGGCGCACACCCTGCCGCATTCCGGTGCGGCATTGGATTTGACATGCTCAATCCAGAACGCCGCGGCATGACATGGTGTGAGCCGTGCCACGTGAATCGCTGATGATGCGTGACTTACCTGGTTTCGCGGCATCGTGCCAATCGCATACGAAAAGAGCCTCCAGCCGTATAACACGGCTGGAGGCTCTTCCCCCTATACGTCGCGGCTCAGGCGGTGAAGTACTTCACACCGCTGGCGAACAGCGGCTGGAACTTATCGCCGGGCACGTTGATGAAGGTGCCGTCCGTGTAGCGTTCGGAATGACCCATCTTTCCGAACACGCGGCCGTCCGGGCTGGTGATACCCTCGATGGCGAGCATCGACCCGTTCGGGTTGACATCTAGGTCCATGCCGGGCACGCCGTCGGCGTCCACATACTGCGTGGCGATCTGGCCGTTGGCCTTGAGCTTGGCGAGCACGTCGTCAGAGGCCACGAATCGGCCCTCACCGTGCGAGATGGCGATGGTGTGCACGTCGCCGACCGCGCTTTGCGCCAGCCAGGGGGACAGATCAGAAGCCACGCGTGTACGCACCAGACGGCTCTGGTGACGTCCGATCGTGTTGAAGGTTAGCGTCGGGCAGGCGTCGGTCATCGGCACGATATCGCCGTACGGCACGAGGCCGAGCTTGATAAGCGCCTGGAAGCCGTTGCAGATGCCGAGCATCAGGCCGTCGCGGTTCTTGAGCAGATCGCGCACGGCGTCGGTGACGGCCGGGGCGCGGAAGAACGCGGTGATGAACTTCGCTGACCCGTCGGGCTCGTCGCCGCCGGAGAAACCGCCTGGGATCATGACAATCTGGCTGCGGCGAATCTCGTCGACCAGCGCCTGCGTGGATTCGGCGACCGCCTGCGGGGTGAGGTTATTCACGATGAGCGTGCTCACATCGGCGCCCGCGCGCTCGAACGCGGCCGCGGAATCGTACTCGCAGTTGTTGCCCGGGAACACCGGAATCACCACATGCGGCTTGGCGACAGGGGAACCCGTGTACACGGTCTTCTTCGGGGCGTGGAATTCCTCGGTTTCGGTGACGCTGCCGCGTTCTTCGCCTTTGGAGCGGTACGGGAAGACGCCTTCCATCGCGGATTCCCAGTCTTCCTGCACTTGGTCGAGGTCGAGGCGCTCGCCGCCGGCGACGAATTCATAGGCGTCGGTGGTCTCGCCGATCACGCCGATTTCGACACGGTTGGAGACCGCGGGAAGTTTCGCATTGTCGTCAAGCTCGACGAGGAACGAACCATAGGCCGGGGTGAACAGGTCGTCCACGGCGATGGTGTCGGCGAGCTTGACGCCGATACGGTTGCCGAGCGTCATCTTGAACAGGGCTTCGGCGCTGGCGCCATAACCCGGGGTGGACACGGCGAGTGCATCATGGAATTCGGTGAGCGATTCGACCACGTCCATCGCCTCGAGCAGGCCATCCTTGTCAGGGGTCAGGCCGTCTGCCGCATACCGCGGGGCGATGCGCACAATACGATGTCCGGTTTTCTTGAATTCGGGGGAGGTGGCGCGATGCATGTTGCCGACTGCCACGGCGAAGGAGATGAGTGTCGGCGGCACGTCGAGATCTTCGAAGCTACCACTCATCGAATCCTTGCCGCCGATGGCGCCGACACCAAGGTCGACCTGCGCCGTCAACGCGCCCAACACCGCCGCCGCCGGCTTGCCCCAGCGTTCCGGTACGTCGCGCAGTTTGCCGAAATATTCTTGGAAGCTCAGGTAGGCGTCCTCGTGGCGGAAGCCGGCGGACACGAGCTTGGCAAGGGACTCGACCACGGACAGGTAGGCGCCGGTGAACTGGTTCTTCTCCATGATGTACGGGTTGAAGCCCCATGCCATCGCGGAGGCGGTGGTGGTTTCGCCGAACACGGGCAGCTTGGCGACCATGGCCATGCTTGGGGTCAGCTGGCGCTTGCCGCCGAACGGCATGAGTACGGTGGCGGCGCCGATGGTGGAGTCGAAGCGTTCGGACAGGCCCTTGTTGGACGCCACGTTGATATCGGTGACTAGCGCATGCATCCGGTCCTTGAACGAGCCGTCACGCCACGGGGTAGTGTACGAGCCGCCTTGTTCGACATGGACGGTCTGATGCTTGGGCGCACCATTGGAAGCGAGGAAGGCACGGCTCAGATTCACAATCGTGTCGCCCTGCCAGGTCATGCGCATGACCTTCTCCTCGGTGACCGTCGCGATGACGGTGGCTTCGAGGTTCTCTTCACGCGCGTAGCCGAGGAACTCGTCCACGTCATCGGCTGCCACATCGACGGCCATGCGTTCCTGGGATTCGGAGATCGCCAGTTCCGTGCCGTCGAGGCCCTCGTACTTCTTGGGTACCAGATCAAGGTTGATGGTCAGGCCGTCAGCAATCTCGCCGGTCGCCACGGACACGCCGCCAGCGCCGAAATCGTTGCAACGCTTGATCAGACGGCAGGCGTCCTTGCGGCGGAACAGACGCTGGAGCTTGCGTTCGACCGGAGCGTTGCCCTTCTGGACTTCAGCGCCGTCCTTTTCGAGGCTTTCCTCGTCATGCGCTTTCGAAGCGCCGGTCGCGCCGCCGATGCCATCACGGCCGGTACGCCCGCCCAGCAGGATGATCTTGTCACCGGGGGTCGGGGTTTCACGGCGGACATGGTCGGCAGGGGTCGCGCCTACGACGGCGCCGACTTCCATGCGCTTGGCCACATAGCCCGGATGGTAGATTTCATCGACCTGACCGGTCGCCAGACCGATCTGATTGCCGTACGAGGAGTATCCGGCTGCTGCGGTGGTGACGATCTTGCGCTGGGGGAGCTTGCCCTTGAGCGTTTCGGACACGGGGACGCGCGGGTCGCCGGCGCCGGTCACGCGCATCGCCTGATACACGTAGGAGCGGCCCGACAGCGGGTCGCGGATGCATCCGCCGATGCAGGTGGCTGCGCCGCCGAACGGTTCGATTTCGGTCGGATGGTTGTGGGTTTCGTTCTTGAACAGGAACAGCCAGTCCTGGTCTTCGCCGTCCACATCGACCTTCACTTTGACGGTGCAGGCGTTGATTTCCTCGGATTCGTCCAGGTTCTTGAGAATGCCGTTCTTCTTAAGCCACTTGGCGCCGATCGTGCCCATATCCATGAGGCATACCGGCTTGCCGTCGCGCCCGAGCTCATGGCGCATGGCCAGATACTTGTCGAACGCGGCCTTGACCACGGCGTCATCGATATCGACTTCGTCAAGCTGCGTGCCGAAGGTGGTGTGACGGCAGTGGTCGGACCAGTAGGTGTCGATCACCTTAATCTCGGTGATGGTCGGTTCGCGGTGTTCACCGTGGAAATACTCCTGGCATACTTTCGCATCCGCCAGATCCATCGCGAGACCGCGCTCGTCGATGAACCGCTGGAGGCCTTCGTCGTCCAGCTCGTCGAACCCGGCGATGACTTCGACCTTCGCCGGCTTGGCGACCTGCACTTTGAGTGTGTTCTTCGGTTCCAGGGAGGCTTCGCGGGCTTCGACCGGGTTAATCACATATTGTTTGATCTGCTCGACGGCCTGATTGTCCAAGTCGCCTTCAAGCGCGTAGATTTTGGCGCTGCGTACAATCGGGCGTTCGCCCTGGCTGATCAGCTGGATGCATTCACTCGCCGAATCGGCGCGCTGGTCGAACTGTCCGGGCAGGAATTCGACAGCGAACACGGTACTACCGCCGAAATCAGGCATATCCACGCTGGCGTTGTCCACCTGCGGTTCGCTGAACACGGTTGTGATGGCCTGATCGAACAGGTTCTGGCTGATGTCTTCGACATCGTACCGGTTGACGATACGCAGACCGGTCAACCCCGTGATGCCAAGGATCGTTTTCAGTTCGTTCTCCAGTTGTCTGGCCTCGACGTCAAAGCCCTGCTTCTTCTCGACATAAACGCGAAAAACCACGGTATTCCTTCTGTTGTTGGTATATCGGTTGTCTGGTGGTTCTGGTTGCCGCGGGCGTGTTGGCCTGACGCGGCTTGTACGAAACAAAACGGCCCGCATCGGAAAACCGGTGCGGGCCCGGACTCACTGGGCGTCCTTGACGCCTTCAGCTTCGGCCAGCTGCGTCAAACGGCTGTAAATCTCCTCATAAGCGGGGATGATGTTGCCCAGATCGCGGCGGAACAGATCCTTGTCAAGATGCTCGATTTTGCCGCTATGATCCTTCAGATCCCACAGACGGCAGGTGTCGGGCGTAATCTCGTCGGCCAGCAGAATCGTGCCGTCGGAGGTCTTGCCTTCCTCGATCTTGAAATCGACGAGCTGCACGTCGATCTTGGAGAAGATGTCCTTGAGCGCCTCGTTGACGGCACGCGCCTGACGGGAGATTTCCGCGAGCTCCTCCTCAGAAGCGAGCCCGAGTGCGACGATGCCGTCATCGTTGATGAACGGGTCGCCCAGATCATCGGACTTCAAGCAGAATTCGAGGATCGGCTTCTTCAGCGGCGTGCCTTCCTTGACGCCATACCGTTTGGCGAAGGAGCCGGCGGCGGTGTTGCGCATGATGATTTCCAACGGGTACATGGTCATCTTGCGCACCAGCTGTTCGGTGTCAGACAGACGCTTGATGAAGTGGCTGTCGATACCGCGAGCCTTGAGCAGTTCGAAAATCACGGAGGTGATGCGGTTGTTCAGGCTACCCTTGCCGGCGATCTGCGCCTTCTTCGCGCCGTTGCCGGCCGTCGCCTGGTTCATGTATTCGACCCACAGGACGTCGGGATCGTCGGTCGCATACATTTTTTTGGCCTTGCCCTCATAGAGCTTTTCCTGTTTCTGCATGACTCGCCTTCCTCGTAAGCACGAGATGGATTGGGGGTGTTACGGAGCACAGGATACCAAGCGCCGGCTACATCAGGCGGCACGGCGTGCGTCTTGCAACAGCACGGCGCCGAACGGGTTCGACTCCATGTGATGCAACGCCGCCAGCGAAGCTTCTGACAACCCCCGATGGCAAGATGACGGGTATGAGTGATAACGCCGAAGCCACAGTCAACGTCAGCCCATCCAGTGCATCACAATCCGCTCCCGCCACGCAAGCCAACCCGCGGCTCGGCACCCCGCTCGACCGGTCCGCCACAGCCGCACGCACCAAAGTCCTGCTGCTCGGCTCCGGTGAGCTCGGCCGCGAAATCGCCATCGAACTCATGCGCTTGGGCGCGTGGGTGTGCGCCGCCGACAGCTACGAAGGCGCCCCCGCCCAACAAGTCGCCCACGAATACCGTGTGCTCGACATGGCGGACCCCACCCAACTGGACGCCCTATTCGCTGAAATCCAGCCGGACATCGTTGTTCCCGAAGTCGAGGCGATCGCCACATCGGAACTTGACGCCATTGCCGCGCAAGGCGTGCAAGTCGTGCCAAGCGCCGGTATCGCAGCGATCTGCATGGACCGTGAACGTCTGCGTGTCATCGCCCACGAGCAGCTCGGCCTGCCGACCACACCCTACCGCTTCGCAGGGTCGCTTGAGGAACTGCGTGCAGGGGCCGAAGCGGTCGGCTACCCGTGTGTGGTCAAGCCGATTATGAGCTCTTCCGGACACGGTCAATCCGTCGTACGCACGCGCGATGCCATCGACGCCGCTTGGCATGAAGCGCAGGTCGGCCGCCGTGCGGCGGGTGAAGGCGGTATTTCCCGCGTCATCGTCGAAGCGCTCGCACCACTTGATTATGAGCTGACCGTACTGACCGTCAGCTCGTCCGCGGGTGTCGTCACCTGCACGCCGATCGGGCAGCGTCAGGAAAGCGGCGACTACCGCGAATCCTGGCAACCGGCTGCCGTCAACCCGGACACCTTGCAGATTGCGAAAGATCTAGCGCGCCGTTGCGTTGAAGGCTTGGTCGCCGAAGCCCATGCACACGGTGAACGCGGCTGGGGCGTGTTCGGTGTCGAACTGTTCGTCCTCACCGACGGCTCGGTGCTGTTCAACGAGGTCTCCCCGCGCCCACACGACACCGGCATGGTGACCATGATTTCCCAGCGTCTGAGCGAATTCGCCCTGCACGCGCGTGCCATTCTCGGTATTCCGGTCAGTGAAAGCCATGTCGATCTGGCCATCGGCAGCGGACAGGTCGGCGCGAGCCACGCCATCGTCGTCGAAGGCGACGGACGTGCGGTCTTCTCAAACGTGCCGCAAGCGCTTGCCGAAGCCGACACCAACCTGCGAATCTTCAACAAGCCGGAAGTCCACGGACATCGCCGTATGGCCGTGGCGCTCGCCATCGGAAACAATGCCGACGACGCCCGCGCCAAAGCGGGTCGGGTCGCTGACGCGCTCGACATCACGGTGCGTTAGCAGGCGTGCCCTACCGGATTTCGCCGGCTGTTGGCTTACGATATCGGTATGAGTCAAAGTAGTAAGTTCACGCGGGCGACCGGCGTCAATGGCGATGCCGACCGCCCTCTGACCATCGCGCTGGTGGTCGACACCGCGGGCAACGAGGGCAACGGCACGTCGAATTCGGCGTTGCAGTATGCGCGGGAGCTGCGCCGGCAAGGACATACGGTTCGTTTGGTCGGTATCGGTTCGCCTGAGTATCCGATTCGCGTGCATCATATCCCACTGGTCTCTTGGATCGCCGCGAAGCAGCAGATGCAGTTCGCGCAGCCGGATCGGGCGGTGTTCCGCAAGGCGTTTGTAGGTGTTGATGTGGTGCATGTCTACCTGCCGTTCAAATACGGTCGTGTGGCGGTGCAGACCGCACACGAGATGGGTATCCCCGCCACGGCAGGATTCCATTTACAACCCGAGAACGTCCTGTATTCGGCGGGGCCGCTGCGGTATATCCCCGGGGCGTCGGCCTTCATCTACTGGCTGTTCGACCGCATGCTGTACCGGCATATCCGGCATATCCACACGCCGTCGCATATGATCGCCGCGCAGTTGCGGGCGCATGGCTACAGGCAGCGACTGCATGTGATTTCCAACGGCTATTCGCCAAGATTCACCCCCAAACGGCAGCGTGAACCTGGCTCGCCGTCGCCAAGGCCGTTCAGGATTGTCGCGTCGGGCCGTTTGGCCAGCGAGAAGGATCATGTGACGCTGATCCGGGCGGTTGCGTTGAGCCGGCATGCCGAGGATATCGAGTTGGTGATCTGCGGCACCGGGCCGTTGCAGCATGAGCTGCGGCGGATGGCAGGGAAGTTGCTGCCGGGCCGTTGGTCGATCGGATTCCATGACAACGCACAGATGCCGGAACTGCTGCGTTCATGCGATCTGCTGGTTCACCCCTCTATCGTGGATATTGAATCGTTGAGCGTGCTTGAAGGGATGGCTTCCGGCTTGGTTCCGGTGATTGCGCGGTCCACGCAGAGCGCCGCCGGACAGTTCGCGCTCAATGACCATTCGCTGTTCGAAGCCCAAGACCCCGCCATGCTCGCCCAACGTATCGACTGGTGGATCGACCATCCTGATGAGTTGAGCCGTTGGGGTGCCGTCTATGCCGAGCACACGCGCGAAGAGTATTCAATCGAGTCGTGCGTGCGCAAGTTTGTCGCCATGGAACGCGAAGCGATCGCCGATTTCGACGGCAGGCTGTGAACGATGAACCGCCATACCGGTGCATAACCGGTTTGGCTGGTTGTATGCGGGAGGGGCTTGAAATATTGTGCCCGCCGCGTCCACCTGTTCCCGCCAGGCGAGGCTGGGGGAGTGTAGCGTGAAAACTGCGCATCATGCAGCCCGCTGATTGCATTTCGCAATGTCGCGGTAACGCCGATGATACGAAAAGCGCATACCATGCCGCCAAACGCGAAGAAAAACGCATCCCAAAGGTGCCCATGCAACGAAAAACGCATGGGATTGCCTGTCGGGGTGCGTATTGCGTGAGTTGTGACGACGAAAGGCGACATGATGAGCAGATATGCAGTGACCAATCCGGCGACCGGACAGGTCGAGGAAAGTTTTGAAACCTTCACCGACGAGCAGGTCGCCGCGGCGGTGGATGCAGCCGACGAAGCCTATCGCACGTGGGGGAGGGCCACGACCATCGAACAGCGTGCGGCGTTGATGCGCAAGGCGGTGGCGGCGTACCGTGACCAGCAGCAGGAGCTCGCCACCATCATCAACCATGAGATGGGCAAGACCATGGACGAGGCGCTTGTGGAAGTGGAATTCTCGGCGGAAATCCTCGAATACTATGCCGATCATGCCGCCGAATTCCTCGCTGACGAGCCGATTGACCGCGCTGCGACGGGCACGGCGTTCATCCGGCACCTGCCGATCGGCCCGCTGGTCGGCGTCATGCCGTGGAATTACCCGTATTATCAGGTCGCCCGGTTCGCCGGCCCGAATCTGATGCTGGGCAACACCATCATTCTCAAGCATGCCTCCCTATGCCCCAAGTCGTCGGCGGCGATGGAGCGGATCTTCCTCGAGGCGGGCTTCCCCAAGGGCGCGTTCGTCAACGTGTACGCCACCAACGAGCAGATCGCCAAGGTCATCGCCGACCCGCGCGTCCGTGGCGTATCCCTGACCGGTTCCGAGCGTGCCGGCAAGGCGATCGCCCAAGAGGCCGGCGCCGCGTTGAAGAAGGTGGTGTGCGAACTGGGCGGCAATGATGCGTTCATCGTTATGAGTACCGACGATTTGGATGCCGCGGTCGAGGCGGGCGCGAACGCCCGGTACGAGAACAGCGGCCAGATCTGCAACGGCGCCAAACGGTTCATCATTATCGATTCGCTGTACGACGAGTTCTTGAAGCGGTTCATCAAGTTGTCCAAGGAACGCAAGCTCGCGCCCCTGTGCTCCGCTTCGGCCGCCGACGGGCTTGCAGCCCAGGTGCAGGCCGCGATCGATGACGGGGCGAAGGCGGTGCTGGGCGGCACCGAGCATGATGGCGCCTACTATCCGGCGACCATCCTGACCGATATCCCTGAGGGTTCCGCTGCTCGTCGCACGGAGTTCTTCGGCCCGGTCGCCCAGTTCTACCGGGTGTCCAGCGAGGATGAAGCCATCGCGGTCGCCAACGATTCGCCGTACGGTCTCGGCTCCTACGTGTTCACCACCGACAGCGAGCAGGGCTTGCGCTTCGCGGATCGTCTGGAATCCGGCATGACGTATATCAACGAATCCGGCGCCGATTCCGCGGAACTGCCGTTCGGCGGCGTGAAGAACTCCGGGTTCGGCCGCGAGATGGGTCCGCTCGGCATCCGCGAGTTCGCGAACTACAAGCTCGTCACCGAAGCCGCACGCTGATTGCGGGCGTATCAGGAAGATCGATGGCCGGTTGCCGCGTATAGCAGCCGGCCATCTGCTGTGCCGGGGTTTCCGGTTGTTGGCGATTGCCTATCGGCAAACGCAACAAGCCACGGTAATTCCGCTTCGCTGATTGGTATCCGGTCGCAGATGACATGGTTAGGGCGGAATCAATCGGTGATGTTCCACGATATGTCATATGTCTCATATGATGGACATCATATTGGATGCCGCAATGACGGCTGCCCCGGCGTCTGCCGGATGTGTGAACAACTCGGGGTTGCCGGGCAATGACGACGCCATGAACCCGCATAATCGCCGGCAACACTGCCAAGTTGCGCGGGTTGCGGCGCTATCGGGCACGTTGTGGACGGGGCTGGATGCGGGGACTTTGAGAAGGGAAGATATCTTGCGATTCCTGCCTTGTTCATCCCGCTGTTGCCCGCCAGCCGGGCGTGCGGCTCACCGCACGCCGAAATCGTACCGCTGCTCAATAAGCCGCAAATAGGTAAACACCTCGGTATGATCCACGCCTGGAATCTTGCGGATGCGCATCACCAAATCAAGCAGCTCGTCGTCATCGGCGGTAAACACCTCGAGCAGCATATCAAAGCGTCCCGCGGCGGCGACAATATAGTCGATCCCGTTGGTTTCACGCAGCCGGGCGGCGATCGCGTCCAAATCACCAGTCGTGTTCACACCGATCAGCGCCTGTCGACGATACCCCAGCTGTATGGGGTCGGTGACAGCCACAATCTGGATGATTCCAGCCTCGACCAGCCGTTGCACGCGCCCGCGCACCGCGGCCTCAGACAGGCCGACCACCTTGCCGATGGCGCCGTACGGTTTGCGCCCGTTTTTCTGCAGTTCGCGGATAATCGCCTTGTTGGTGTCGTCAAGCAGCGACGACTTGTGCGACTCCAGGGGAGCCGTATTGGCGTCCACCGCGCTGAAACCCTTGGCCGCGAACGATTCGTGAATATCATGTTGCACTCTCATACCGTCCATATCAGCAGGTGATTGTTCACGATGCAAGACCGTGGGGAAAATTTCGCGTTACACCGCATTTTTAGTCGCAATATTACGTTTACGCAACGGAAATCATCGCAATCTTTGATAAATCACAACGAAAACAGCAGAGGTACGGCACGCATGCTATCGGACTCGAAGTTCTCGCAAGCCACGCACCATCGTGACGCGTTCCGCAGGACCGCACCTGGGAACGACCGGATGACCATAAGGAGGAGCGATGACCACGACACAATCACCTGTCCATGATGCGATCCCGTCATCATCCGCGACGGAATCGCACCAGCCGGATGATAACGGCGTACATATCAGCCGCGACAGGAACGTCGAACGCAGAGAAAACGGATTGACCATCAACCGTGCGCGCAAGACGTTCCGTTCAGCGGAAGGCAAGCTGGTCCACGCCATCGACGACGTGAGCCTCAATATCGAAGCCGGTGAGTTCTTCGTCCTGCTCGGACCGTCTGGATGCGGTAAAACCACGTTGCTGCGTTCCATCGGCGGTCTTGAAACCCTGGATGCGGGCGAAATCTACCTTGGCGATCAGCGCATTGACGAAATGCCGCCCTATGAGCGTCCGGTCAACACCGTATTCCAAAGCTATGCGCTGTTCCCCAATATGACTGTCGAACAGAATATCGCCTTCGGTTTGGAAATGGAGAAAAAACCGAAGGATTACATCAAGCGCAAGACGCAGGAAATGCTCGATCTGGTGCATCTGAGCGATATCGGCAAGCGTCTTCCCAGCCAGTTGTCCGGCGGCCAGCAGCAGCGCGTCGCGCTTGCCCGGTCGCTCGCGAAAAGCCCGAAAGTCCTGTTGCTGGATGAGTCCCTGTCCGCACTTGATTTCAAGCTGCGACGCCAGATGCAGGTGGAGTTGAAGCGTCTGCAGCGCGAGACAGGCATCATCTTCATTTTCGTCACGCACGATCAGGAGGAGGCGCTGTCGATGGCCGACCATATCGCCGTCTTCTCCAAAGGCAAGCCCGAACAGGTCGGCACACCTGAAGAGATTTACGACAAGCCGGCCAACCGTTTCGTCGCCGACTTCATCGGCGATATCAACTTCCTTGACGCCATCGTGCATGATGCCGGATCGGTCGAGGTCGAAGGCAAGATTCTCCCGGTAGCACAGGATTTGAGCAGTTATGGCAAGGGGGCAGCCGTGAGCGCCGCCGTGCGCCCTGAACGCATCGCCCTCACCGCCGCGGGAGAGGATGCGCTGCAAGGCACGGTTGAGACCGTCACATACATGGGTTCGGACGTGCGCTGCCATGTCCGTCTCACTGACGGCACGCTCGTGCAGATCCGCGTCAACCCGCCGTTCGATGCCGAGCTGCTTGCAGTCGGCTCGAAGGTCGGTGTGACCGTCACCCCCGACCATATGAGGGTGGTGGAACGATGAGCGAGCATACGGCAACCTTGGACGGCGAAAAACCGCCGATCACCGACACCTCACACCACACGACGCCAACCAACCGCCGTCGCCACACGTTGTTCGCAGCGGCGAACCGCATCAAGCCGGGCATGCTCTCGCACTGGTATGCAATCCCCGCCATCATCGTCGGCTTGCTGTTCACCCTCGGGCCGATCTGCGTCATCGTTGCGTTCTCCTTCATGAGCCAGCCGGAAGTCGGCGGCGGCGTGGTCTACAAGTTCTCCACCAACGCGTACAAGAAACTGCTGTTCACCACGGACTTCCTGGGGCGCACCTCCTTCGACCCGCGGTATCTCAAAGTGTTCGGCACCTCATTATGGCAGGCGCTCATCACCACCTTCGTGTGCATCGTACTGTCCTTCTTCATCGCCCTGTGGATGTCGTTGCGCAAACCATCAACCCAGCGTCTGCTGGTGCTGCTGATCAACATCCCGTTCTGGACGAACCTCATCGTACGCACGTATGCGTGGATGCTCATTCTCAACGAAAACGGCCCGATCAACGGCTTCTTGAAATTCATCGGCGTCGGCAGCAAGCAACTGCTGTACACGTCGGGTGCGTCACTGATCGGCCTGATCTTCACCTTCCTGCCATTCGCCATCATGCCGATGTACTCGGCACTGTCCGGATTCGACTTCCGCTTGGTGGAAGCCGCATACGACCTGGGCGCTCGCAAACTTACGGTGATGCGCAGAATCATCCTTCGTGCCGCCAAGCCTGGTGTGACTTCAGCTATCGCACTGTGCTTCATTCCTGCGTTCGGCTCCTACGTGCAGCCGGTTCTGTTGGGTGGCGGCCGCGTTCTCATGGTCGGCAATCTGATCGCCTCCCAGTTCTCCGATGCCCGTAACTGGCCGTTCGGTGCGGCATTGTCCACGGTCATCTTGCTGGTCACCTTGTTGTGCGGTGTGGCGGCGAGCATCGGCGGTGGCAAAGCGGCGCGAGATGCCGGCATGGCGGTATGAGTAAGTGAGGTGAATGACGATGAGTGACAAGCAAGACAATGTGACAAGTTCGAGCGAGGCAAGCGAACCGCAAATCATCCACATGGATTACGGCACGGCCACGGAATTCGGCGCAATCGTCGAACGCACTATTGATGAGCGTGGTGGAAACGCCGCAGTGCAAATGCCGCAATGGCTTGAAGACAAACAGCCTGACCGTGCGCTGAGCACCAGACGTTCGGGACGTAACCGGCTCAAAACTTTCCCGGGCGTCGCGTTCATCAGCGTGCTGGTCATCCTGTTCCTGTATCTGCCGATGCTCATGGTTGTAGGGTTCTCCTTCAACGGTGGCCGTCAAGCGTTGTTGTGGACAGGGTTCTCCTTCTCGTGGTACGGCAAGGTGTTCCATGATCCGGCGATTATTTCGGCTACGCTGACGTCCCTTGAAATCGCGGTTATCGCTATGGTATTGTCCACGGTCATCGGCGTGATGTTCGTGCTTGCCGCCGATCAGATGTCGCATGCAGGCTCGGCTGTTGCCAGTTGGCTGATCAATGCTTCGCTGATCATCCCCGAGGTTGTGCTTGGCGTCGCCACTATGGGCTTCATCCGCATGATTGGACTGAAACCGGGCATGCTGCCGCTGATTCTCGCCCACACGACGTTCTGCGTTCCGTTCGTTGTCATGCCGTTGCGGGCACGGTTGCAGACTATTGACACGTCCTGCTTCGAAGCGGCTGTCGACTTGGGGGCATCCCCGCTGGTCACGGTTCGTCGCGTCACCCTGCCGCTGCTGACGCCGGCCATCGTTTCCGGCGCGTTGATGGCATTCGTGATTTCGATGGACGACTTCATGATTTCGAACTTCCTGACGTCCGCCGGCACAACGACCTTGCCGATTTACATCTTCTCGCTCATCCGCAAGGGCGTGAACCCGAGTATCAACGTGGTCGCCACGTTGCTGCTGCTGCTCGCTGTCATCGTGACCGTCGTCTCCTCGGTCCTGACCAACCGCAAAGACGACTGAACACCGGGGCGGGGCCGCGTCGCTCCGCCGGCATGTCAAAGAAAGGGGCTGAAATGCACACTTCACCAGCTTTCGCATCCTCCCACTCATCCCCATCCGTTGCTTTCGGGCGTCGCACTGTCGGCAAAGTATTGCGTCGCACGGCGTGCATGGTACTCGCGGTCGCCGGCCTACTGTCAAGCGCGGCATGCTCCGGAGGCATTTCGGATTCCGCCCGCACGACGGATGTCGTGGCCGACGGCGCGTACCATGCGGCGCATGGCGGCGAACTGCACGTCTACACGTGGGCCGGCTACATGCCCGATGACGTGATCAAGAAATTCGAGAAGGACACTGGCATCAAACTTACGGTGGATACCTTCGAAAGCAATGAGGCGCTGGAAGCCAAATTGCAGTCCACCGGCGGGTCGGGGTATGACATCGTCATGCCGAGCGATTACATGGTCTACCAGCTGATCAAGGAGCATATGCTCGTCAAATTCGACGTGTCGAAACTGCCCAACGGCAAGAATGTCGCCAAAGAATTCTCCAAGCCGTATTACGATCCGAAGCTCCAGTATTCAGCACCGTATGTTGTCGGATACACCGGTTTCATGGTCAACACCAAGAAGGTGCCCAAGTCCGCGGCGCCGACCAGCTGGAAGGAATTCTTCGCGCTGTCATCCAAGTATGGCAAGTCGCAGCTACTCAACGATTCTATCGAAGTGACCAACGCCGCGTTGCGTGCCGTCGGCTCCGAGCAGTGCACCACCGATGCGCACGCCTACCAGAATGCGAACGATTTGCTGCAGTCCTATCGTTCGAAAGTCGGAGTTGTCAGTTCGGAAGGCGTGGCGGACCGCCTCGCTTCCGGTGAACAGGTGGTCGGCATGATCTGGAGCTATGACGCCTACCAGGCGCAGCAGTCGAATAAGGACCTCGAGTTCGTCTACCCGTCCGACGGCGCCACCCAGTTCGTGGATAATATGGCGATCGCCGCGGGCGCGCAGAACATCGACCAGGCGAAAACCTTCATCAACTACATGCTCGATCCGAAGAACAAGGAGGCGATTGATGAATCGGCGGGCGCCGGATCCGTGCTCAAGGGCGGCGATGCGCTGTTGCCAACCGAAATGCGCTCATCCAACACCATTGTGCCCAGCGCGCAGGAGCTGAAGCACGCGGTAGCGGAGAAAGCCTGTTCGAACGCCATCAACGACAACTACACGCAGCTGTTCGAGAACTTCAAGCAGTAATGCGGCTGCGGTGTGGGTATTCCGCGCCGCGTAACGTAACGGGCCATCCGGTTTGCGCCGGATGGCCCGTCGTTGTATTCCACGGAGGTTTTCCTTGGAATCGCGGCCTTCCGGCAGTGCGGTTTTATGAAAGCGAACGGCAATATTGACATTATGTTACGACCGGAAAAACTCACACAGAATCAGTAATCGCAACGAAATAATGAGGGTTTTATCTAGAGATGTACGAAATTCGTAGTCAGGATGATGGAACACAACGAAAAACGCATCATCGGTCTACCGCAGGAAAGGATTCAGCATGACGGCCAGCATCAGTGAAAGCAGAATCAAGGAACTCACCGCCAAGGAAGGTGAGAAGCTCAATGCCAAGCTTGGCAAGTCCCGCGAGATGTACAACGAAGCCCGCAAGCATCTGTGCAACGGCGTCGCATCCTCCTACCAGCTGCGCGACCCGTGGCCGATTTACGTCGATCACGGCAGCGGCTCCAAGCTGTGGGATGTGGACGGCAACGAATACTACGATTTCCACAACGGCTACGGCGCCATGGTGCAGGGCCACGGCAATCCGGAGATCGGCAAAGCCATTGCCGAACGCTTCCCGAAGGGTACACATTTCGCGCTTCCTGATGAAGATGATTTCGTCGTCGCTGACGAACTGACCCAGCGCTTCGGCCTGCCGAAGTGGCGTTTCACCAACTCCGGTTCCGAAGCGACGATGGACGCAATCCGCATCGCCCGCGCCTACACGCACCGCGACCATATCATGAAGATCTTCGGTTCCTACCACGGCCATCATGATGCGGTGATGATCTCCATCGTCGGTGATTATGAGAATATCGGTGACAAGAACCACTTGAAGAAGATCCCGTACGGCGCCGGTATCCCGAAGTCCCTGATTCCGCTGACCGTGCCGGTCCCGTTCAACGACGCCGACGCGCTTGAAGCCCGCATCCGTGAGATGGAAACCGATGACGAGGCTCCCGCCTGCCTCATCATGGAAGCCTGTCTGATGAACATGTCCATCGTGCCGCCGGAACCGGGCTATCTCGAGAAGGTGCGCGAAATCACCAAGCGCCACGGTATCGTGCTCATCTTCGATGAGGTCAAGACCGGTTTGACCATCGGGCCTGGCGGCGCAACCAAGCTGTTCGGCGTGACTCCGGACATGGTCACGATGGCCAAGGCGATTTCCGGCGGCCTGCCGATGGGCGCCATCGGTGGCACCGACGAGGTGATGAGCGTCGTTGAATCCGGCGAGGTCTACCAGGTCGGCACCTACTCCGGCAACCCGTTGTGCGTGGCGGCCGCTCGCGCCAATCTTGAGAAGGTGCTCACCCCGGAAGCTTACAAGCTGTTCGATCATCTGAACAACCGGCTGATGGAAGGCTGCACCGAAGTCATCAAGAAGTATGACTTCCCGGGATATTCCATCGGTTTCGGCGCCAAGGGCTGCGTTACCTTCTCCCCGCACAAGATCATCGACTACGTGACCTTCAAGCAGGGGCAGCGTACCGATCTCAATCAGCTGTGCTGGCTGTATGCAGCCAACCGCGGCGTGTTCATGACGCCGGGCCGTGAGGAAGAGTGGACGCTGTCGGTGGCTCATGACGACGCCGCATGCGACGCGTACATCAACGCTTTCGCCGAGATGGCCCACGACGTGACCGCTGAGTGATCGCACCTGAAACCTGCCCGGAGCCGACTGTTCCAACACGCTCGCTCCTCTCTGTCGACTCAGGGCGCCTATTCGCGACCGTGGTCGAATGACACTGCGTATGCGGTGCTGTTCGGCCACGGTCGTTCCACACGTGACGGTGCAGGGGCGGACCGGCTTGATGATGCCGATATGGCATTGCGGGGGAGTGTCTGCCGAAAAAACGACTCGCCGAGAAGCGGTCGTCCTTGATATCGTGTATAGTCTTTCACTGTTGTGCGAAACCGAGAGTTTCTCGGATTCCACACCACATGGTGGATATAGCTCAGCCGGTAGAGCATCTGATTGTGGTTCAGAAGGTCGCGCGTTCGAGCCGCGTTATCCACCCCATCAACCCCGGGTTCGCCCGGGGTTTGTTGTTCTTCCGGCCTTGTGCCCGCGATGCGACAGCGCGCGTCGTGTCGTCGTCCCTTTTGCAAACTGGTTGCGCATATAGGAACCAAAGTCATTGCTTGAGATGTTCCGTCTGGTTGCGTATGTGGCGACATACACAACCGTATGGAAGGCTCAGGGGAACCCCACGATCGCCTGACATCCGCCAGCTCGCGTATGTCTGGGCATACGCGGCGCCGCGTTATGGACATATCAGGCTGCCTAGCGCTTGCTTCCGTCGCACAGTGCGTGTCCCGGCATACGCGCGATTGTAACCCTGCGGTCGGCGAAGACATGGGATGCAAGCCCAATGCCCCGACACGCCTACGGCCACAATCCTGTCGGGATAATAAGCAATAACTTTGGTTCCTATACGCCACTGGTTGCGCCGGGGCCGCCGTCAGTGTAACCAGTCTGTGAGGGGGATTGACCGAGTTGCGCGTCAAGCGGCGATGGGATCCAGCACGTGCCGTGCGTACCCTGCTGCTGGTGTCTGCGGAAGCAAGGCAACCACGGTTGCTGGCGGAAGGTAGGTTCGCGGAGGTTGCTCGGGATTCGTGCCGGCGACACCGGTGCGCCCGGACGAAGTCTGGAATCTTAATCTCTCGCTGATGTGGCCTCAATCGGAGAGTTGTCCAGAATAATCTCGCGAAAACCCTCGTCCGAGGCGATTTTCGCGAGATATTGAGATTCTTATTCCTTCCGGTGGCTTCGAGTTACCATCGAAAACCGCGGAATATCAACGATTTGCTGAGTCTGGCCGGGATTGGAGGCGGGGGTGGAATCCCAAAAAATCGCACAATCGCGCTTGAAAGGTGAGATGTTGAGGCATTGTTCTGAATATCTCGGAGATTTCTGCATCGTCATGGAGAAATTCGGAATCGGAGGAGCGCAAGCCAGGTGGATATTGCGGACATTGCGGTCGGATTCCCGCAGTGAATGCGTTCTGTGCGGTTCCGCCCGGCTGTGATCAATGCTCTCGGATTGCTCAATCCCTTGTCGTACAAGGCTTTGCACAGAGTAAGTGGCTGTGGCTGACATGCACTGATTGCAAAGAAACCCCCGGTGTTTCGTTTCTGCCCAGACCGGGGGAATCGGGTATAATTAGGAGTGAAGGCCGGAGTTGGATTCAGTCGAGCAGTCGGCGGGATCCAACGAGGCACAGGCTCGCGAGGGCCGGGTGCAACGCCTTCGATAATTGAATGCAGGTTAAGGAAATGGTCATGTGCGGCACAGAAGTACGGCAATGGTAAGCCGGGCCGCTGAAGCCAGCTGGCGTAACAGGCGTGCAGGGCACGCTCGATATGTTGTGCTGGAAGATGGCACAAGGTTTAGGTTGCCGCGCAGGGTGGCGCGGCGTTGAGCATGACGATTCCTCCTTCCACTCGGGTGGCCCCGGCGGTGTTGATTACAGTCCGCCGGGGCCACCCTCGTTTTGCGCCGGTACCGTTGACGTTCGTCATATTGGCGTGTCGAGTAGCGGCGAATGATATAGTAGAAGTTCGTGTGTGCCAGCGGCATGCCTTATGTAACAGGCGTGGGCGTTGGGATATCCCGGAATCTGTCAGATTGCGCACGGTAACGTGGCGGCAGGAGGAGGACGGGCCATCGGGCCGGTGGACTGTGGCTGTTTCTTGTCTCCGATTACGGATTCATGGGGCTGCAGGGCGGCGGCTTCACCTGAACAGAAATATCAATGAATCGGAGAACTGAAGTTGCCTACGATTGAACAACTTGTCCGCAAGGGACGTAAGGCCAAGCCGAAGAAGTCCAAGACTTTGGCCCTGAAGGGAAGCCCGCTGCGCCGCGGCGTGTGCACCCGTGTGTATACCACCACCCCGAAGAAGCCGAATTCGGCTCTGCGTAAGGTCGCTCGTGTGCGTCTGAGCTCGGGCATCGAAGTCACCGCCTATATCCCCGGCGAAGGCCACAACCTGCAGGAGCACTCCATCGTGCTCGTGCGCGGCGGCCGTGTGAAGGATCTGCCGGGCGTGCGTTACCACATCGTGCGTGGTGCGCTTGATACCCAGGGCGTCAAGGACCGCAAGCAGGGTCGTTCCCTGTACGGAGCAAAGAAGGCGAAGTAAGAGATATGTCACGTAAAGGACCCGCTAAGAAGCATCAGGTGCTGCCCGATCCGATCTACGGTTCGACCGTTGTGGCGCAGCTCATCAACAAGATCCTGCTCGACGGCAAGAAGTCGATCGCTGAGGACATCGTGTATTCCGCTCTTGATATGGTCAAGGAGAAGACCGATCAGGAGCCGGTGGCCGTGCTCAAGCGTGCTCTCGACAACATTCGCCCGAGCCTCGAGGTTCGTTCCCGCCGTGTCGGCGGTGCGACCTACCAGGTCCCGGTCGAGGTGAAGCCCGCTCGCGCGAACACGCTGTCGCTGCGCTGGCTGACCGACTTCTCCCGCGCTCGTCGCGAGAAGACCATGGCCGAGCGCCTCGCCAACGAGATTCTCGACGCGTCCAACGGTCTCGGTGCTTCAGTGAAGCGTCGCGAGGACACCCACAAGATGGCGGAGGCCAACAAGGCGTTCGCTCATTACCGCTGGTAATTGACTGAAGAGAACAAGAGCTAAGGAACACTTATGGCACTGGACGTGCTTTCCGACCTGCATAAGGTCCGCAACATCGGCATTATGGCTCACATCGATGCCGGTAAGACAACCACCACCGAACGCATCCTGTACTACACCGGCAAGAACTACAAGATCGGTGAGACGCACGATGGCGCTTCGACGATGGACTTCATGGCTCAGGAGCAGGAGCGCGGCATCACCATTCAGTCAGCTGCAACCACCTGCTTCTGGCATCGTCAGACCCACGACGTGGACGATGAGTTCCAGATCAACATCATCGACACCCCTGGCCACGTGGACTTCACCGCTGAGGTGGAGCGCTCCCTGCGCGTGCTCGATGGTGCCATTGCTGTCTTCGACGGCAAGGAAGGCGTGGAGCCGCAGTCCGAAACCGTGTGGCGTCAGGCTGACAAGTACTCGGTTCCGCGTATCTGCTTCATCAACAAGATGGATAAGCTCGGCGCAGATTTCTACTACTCCGTGCAGACCATCAAGGACAAGCTCGGCGTCAAGCCGCTCGTCATCCAGCTGCCGATCGGCGCTGAGAATGACTTCGCCGGCGTCGTCGACCTGGTCCGTATGAAGGCTTACGTCTGGAACGACGTCAAGGACGATCTCGGTGCTCATTACGACACCGTCGACATCCCGGACGACCTCAAGGACAAGGCCGAGCAGTACCGCGCTGAACTGCTCGACGCATGCGCCGAGACTGACGAGGACCTGCTTGAGAAGTACCTCGAATCCGGTGAAATGTCCGAAGATGAGATCCGTACCGCGATCCGCAAGCTCACCATCGCCCGTGAGGCGTTCCCGGTGACCTGCGGCTCCGCGTTCAAGGACAAGGGCGTGCAGCCGATGCTCGATGCAGTCGTCGACTACCTGCCGAGCCCTGAAGACGTCCCGGCGATCAAGGGCTTCAAGCCTGGCGACGAGTCCGTCGAAATCGACCGCAAGCCGACTATGGACGACCCGTTCTCGGCTCTGGTCTTCAAGATTTCGACCCACCCGTTCTACGGCAAGCTCGTGTTCGTGCGCGTCTACTCCGGTTCCGTCAAGCCCGGCGATACTGTGCTCGACTCCACCAAGGGCAAGAAGGAACGCGTCGGCAAGATCTTCCAGATGCACGCCGACAAGGAGAACCCGGTTGACGCTGCAGAAGCCGGCAACATCTACACCTTCGTGGGCCTCAAGAACGTGACGACCGGCGATACGCTGTGCGATGAGAAGAACCCGATCTCCCTGACCTCCATGACCTTCCCCGATCCGGTGATCGAGGTTGCTGTGGAGCCGAAGACCAAGGCTGATCAGGAGAAGATGAGCATCGCTCTGGCGAAGCTCTCCGACGAGGATCCGACCTTCCGCGTCAAGACCGACGAAGAATCCGGCCAGACGCTGATCTCCGGCATGGGTGAGCTTCAGCTCGACATCATCGTCGACCGTATGCGTCGCGAGTTCAAGGTCGAGGCGAATGTCGGCAAGCCGCAGGTCGCGTATCGCGAGACCATCCGCAAGGCCGTCATGAACCAGGAGTACACGCACAAGAAGCAGACTGGTGGTTCCGGCCAGTTCGCAAAGGTGCTCATGAACTTCGAGCCGATCGATCCGGCTTCCGGCAAGACCTACGAGTTCGTCAACGAGGTCACCGGCGGCCACATCACCAAGGAGTTCATCCCGGCAATCGATGCTGGTGTTCAGGAAGCCATGCAGTCCGGCGTACTCGCCGGCTTCCCGGTGGTCGGCGTCAAGGCGACCGTCACCGATGGCCAGACCCACGATGTCGATTCCTCGGAAATGGCGTTCAAGATCGCAGGCTCCATGTGCTTCAAGGAAGCCGCTCCGAAGGCCAAGCCGGTCATCCTCGAGCCGATCATGGCCGTGGAAGTCCGTACGCCGGAAGAGTACATGGGCGACGTGATGGGCGACCTGAACTCCCGCCGCGGCTCCATCCAGTCGATGACCGACGCCACCGGTGTCAAGGTCATCGACGCGAAGGTCCCGCTGTCCGAGATGTTCGGTTACATCGGCGATCTGCGCTCCAAGACGCAGGGTCGCGCCATGTTCACCATGCAGATGGACTCGTACGCAGAGGTCCCGAAGGCCGTCTCCGACGAGATCATCAAGGCCCAGCGCGGCGAGTGACACACTGAGCCACATTGGACTTGCCCTGTCCCTAGTCAGCGCTAGAATAGACTAGCGTTGACTGGGTTCGGGCTCTGATGTGGCACACAACCCAGAAACCCAGTAAATATGTAGCGAGTGCTTAGCGCGAAGATCGCGCTGGCAAACTACGAGACGTCCAGGAGGACACACATGGCAAAGGAAAAGTACGAGCGTACTAAGCCGCACGTTAACATCGGCACCATCGGCCACGTCGATCACGGCAAGACGACCCTGACCGCCGCCATCTCCAAGGTGCTGCACGAGGAGTATCCGGATCTCAACCCGGAGTATGACTTCGACCAGATCGACGCCGCTCCTGAAGAGAAGCAGCGTGGTATCACCATCAACATCGCCCACATCGAGTACCAGACCGCGAAGCGCCACTATGCTCACGTGGACTGCCCTGGCCACGCCGACTTCGTGAAGAACATGATCACCGGCGCTGCTCAGATGGATGGCGCCATCCTCGTTGTGGCCGCCACCGACGGCCCGATGGCTCAGACTCGCGAGCACGTGCTGCTCGCTCGTCAGGTCGGCGTGCCGCGCATCCTGGTCGCTCTGAACAAGTGCGATATGGTTGACGACGAAGAGCTGATCGACCTCGTCGAAGAAGAGGTCCGCGACCTCCTCGACGAGAACGGCTTCGACCGTGACTGCCCGGTCATCCGTACCTCCGCGTACGGCGCCCTGCACGACGACGCTCCGGATCACGAGAAGTGGGTCCAGACCATCAAGGATCTTATGGATGCCGTCGACGAGTACATCCCGACCCCGGTCCACGATCTCGACAAGCCGTTCCTGATGCCGATCGAAGATGTCTTCACCATCTCCGGCCGTGGCACCGTGGTGACCGGTCGTGTTGAGCGCGGTAAGCTCCCGGTGAACTCCAACGTGGAGATCGTCGGTCTTCGCGACACCCAGGCGACCACCGTCACCTCCATCGAGACCTTCCACAAGCAGATGGACGAGGCCGAGGCTGGCGACAACACCGGTCTGCTGCTCCGTGGCATCAACCGTGACCAGGTCGAGCGTGGCCAGGTCGTGGCTGCTCCGGGCACCGTGACCCCGCACCACAAGTTCGAAGGCGAAGTCTACGTCCTGACCAAGGACGAGGGCGGCCGTCACTCGCCGTTCTTCTCGAACTACCGTCCGCAGTTCTACTTCCGCACCACCGACGTCACCGGCGTGATCACTCTGCCGGAAGGCGTTGAGATGGTCCAGCCTGGCGATCACGCGACCTTCACGGTCGAGCTGATCCAGCCGGTCGCTATGGAAGAGGGCCTCACCTTCGCAGTCCGCGAAGGCGGCCACACCGTCGGCTCCGGTCGTGTGACCAAGATCATCGAGTAGTCTGCGCATCGCAGGTACTTCCTGATACGCTAACCTAGCGTGAACGCCCCTGAGGTTATCCTCGGGGGCGTTTCTCATTACCATGTCCATGTCTGCTTGTGCTGGTCACCATTCCATCTTTCAAGCGCATCAACGCCTCGAATACCCGCTATCGAAAACAGCGATAACGCATGCCGGCCGTATCCCGGAACGTCCCGCCGACACTTCATCCCCAGCATCTAAGGTTCCCATTACACAACCATAGAAGACGGCAGGATTCCGCACCGTCGGCATAACGAATCAACCGGAGAGGACAACGACATGGATTGGAACGCCATACACGCACAAGCAACGGCACATATGACCGCAGCCGGCCTGCAATACGAAGACGGCAACGCCGACATCGACGGCGGTCAGCATGATATTGATACGTTGGCATGGCGCCGATACGGCATCCTGCCGAGAATGTTCCATAACGTCGCCGAAATCGACACATCTGTCACGGTAGGCGGACGCACCATCGCCACCCCGGTGTTCGGCGCCCCGACCGCATACCATCGTCTTGCCAGCAAGAATGGTGAAATCACGTCACAAAACGGCATGCATCGTGCCGGCACGTTCATCGTCTACCCGACCAATGCGTCAGAGCCCGTAGAGCATTTCGCAGCTGTGGCGCAAGGCGATTGGTGGCAGCAGGTCTACTTGTTCGACAATCGTAAGGTGTCGGAAGGTTTCGTGGAACGGTCCGTGGCGTCCGGCGCCAAAGCGCTGATGCTGACACTGGACTGTCCGGGATATCGTCGCGACTTCGGATTCCGTAACGGCATCGACGGCACATGGGAAGGGGCCAGCGGCAATTTCCCGAAGATGCATATGACCGATTGGACGCTCAACCTCGCGACATCCATCACGCCGAAGGACATCCAGTGGCTCAAGGAGATTTCGGGACTTCCCGTATATGTTAAAGGCGTGATGCGACCCGAGGATGCCGTGACCGCCATGAACGCAGGCGCAGCCGGCGTGATGGTGTCTAATCACGGGCGACGCCAGGTTGACGGCGTCGTGCCAGTGGCATACGCTCTGCCGCGTATCCGCCGCGCACTCGGACCTGATGTTGAGATTTTCGCCGACACAGGCATCCGCACCGGCGGCGATGTGTTCCGCGCCTTGGCGCTTGGCGCGAATGCGGTCGGTTTGGGACGGCCGATTCAGTGGGCGGCGGCCGCTGGGGGAGAAGACGGCATTGCGAACATGATTGAGCGCATCACCGATGAACTCGCTCACACCATGAACTCGGCTGGCGTGTCCCGAATCGCGGATATCGACGGATCCTTCCTCGTCGCAGGGCAAGGCCCGTCCGCCTTCTAAAACACAACCGGCACAAGACACGCGTCAGCTCCCGTGACGATACTTGTGGCAGGACACGGCGCCAACCAGTCAGCAAGATGAATCGCGCCGGTTTCCCGGTCAACTCGTTGTGGCATAATAGGCAAGGCATTTTTTGTATTGCCTCAAGTAACTGAAGAATAGGTGAATACACGTGGCACAAACTACCAATGACATCAAGAACGGCTCTGTTCTGAATCTCGACGGCCAGCTGTGGCAGGTCATTAAGTTCCAGCACGTCAAGCCGGGCAAGGGACCCGCTTTCGTGCGCACCACCATCAAGAACGTCCTGTCGGGCAAGATCGTTGACAAGACCTTCAACGCCGGCATGAAGATGGAATTCGAGACCGTAGACAACCGCACCCTCCAGTATTCCTACGAGGACGGCGACAATTACGTGTTCATGGATATGACCACGTACGATCAGATCATGATTCCGAAGGAACTCATCGGTGAGCAGAGCAAGTATCTGCTCGAAGGCACCGACTGCATCGTCAGCTTCCACGACGGCACCCCGCTGAGCGTCGAACTGCCGGCTTCCGTCATCCTGACCATCACGCACACCGAACCGGGCCTGCAGGGCAACCGCTCCAACGCTGGCACCAAGCCTGCGACCGTCGAGACCGGTGCAGAGATCCAGGTTCCGCTGTTCATCAACGAAGGCGAGAAGGTCAAGGTCGACACGCGCGACGGCTCCTACCTCGGTCGTGAGAACTGAGAGCGAGGATTTGAGGCTTCATGGCACGTTCCACCGCCCGCAAGAGGGCTCTGAACACGTTGTACGAAGCGGACGAGAAGGGACAGGATATCCTGTCCCTTCTTGCTGAGCGCATCGCCAATCCGGGCACCCAGACGCCGCTTCCTGATTACGCTATCGACATTGTCCGTGGCGTCGCCGAGCATCGCGGTGAAATCGACCATCTGCTCGACGAACATTCCACCGGCTGGAAAGTCAAACGTATGGCAGTGGTCGATCGCAACGTACTGCGCATCGCCGCATGGGAGATTCTGTACAACGACGACGTGCCGGACAAAGTCGCCATCGACGAGGCTATCAGTCTTGCCAAAACGTTGAGCGATGAAAGCTCGACATCCTTCATCCACGGTCTGCTCAGCGCTATCTGCTCCGTCAAGGATGAGCATTTGGCCCATCAAGCCGAACTCGCCAAGCAGCGTGAAGATGAGCAGGCACAAGCATTGGCGGCATCGACAGACCAAGCCGGCGATCCGCCTGCCGAATCGGACGGGGCTGACGATACTTCCGGGGATGGCGTTCCGGAAGTTCCCGATCGGCCGGACGGACCGGTCGATTCGCAGCAAGAATCGCCACAAGACCAGCACACGACGAACTGACATCGGACATCGGCCGGTGTGAGAGTCCCAGCCGGCCGGTATCCTTGGTACGAATACCCATAGAATAAGGGGGTTTTGGTGAACCAGAACGATTCCGAAGCCGTGGATTTCTCACTTGAAGACGCAGTCCTTGTCCTTGAAGACGGGCAAGTGTATGTCGGTGAGCCTTACGGCGCAATCGGTACGACCCACGGGGAAATCGTCTTCACAACCGGCATGACCGGATATCAGGAGACGTTGACAGACCCCAGCTACGATCGCCAGATTGTGGTACAGACGTTCCCGCATATCGGAAACACCGGAATCAACAAGGAGGACCCGGAATCCTCCCGTATCTGGGTCGCCGGATACGTCGTGCGCGACCCCAGTCCGAACGTGAGCAACTGGCGCGCAACAGGCAGTCTTGACGACGATTTGTCCGACAACGGTATCGTCGGCATCAGCCACATCGACACCCGCAAGTTGGTACGCCATTTGCGTTCCGCGGGTGTCATGCGCGCTGGCATCTTCTCAGGCGAAGGCCTGGTTGATACCGGGACGGGTAAAACACGCACCGTGTCGTCAATGCTTGACGAAGTGCGTGGGATCCCGCAGATGAAAGGCATGAGCCTGTACGACGAGGTCAGCACCGAACATACCTACACGATTGAGCCGTGCGGGGAGTATGAGGGCAAAGAACCATTGTTCACCGTCGCCGCCGTTGATCTGGGTATCAAAGGCATGACACCACATCGTATGGCCGAACGCGGCTGCCGCGTGCATGTCGTGCCGTCAACCATCACGTTTGAGCAGCTCAAGGCGCTCAATCCTGATGGCGTGTTCTTCTCCAACGGTCCGGGCGATCCGGAACAAGCCGACCCCGAAGTCAATCTGCTCCGTCAAGTGTTGGACGCGGGCTACCCGTTCTTCGGCATATGCTTCGGCAACCAGCTGCTCGGCAGGGCGCTCGGATTCGGCACATACAAACTCAAGTTCGGTCATCGCGGCGTGAACCAGCCGGTCAAGGATGTGACGACAGGCAAAGTCGAAATCACCGCGCACAACCATGGTTTTGCGGTTGATGCGCCGATCGGCGAGCGCGTGGATGCGCCATTTGACAACGGCAAGTACGGCAAGGTGTTCGTCTCCCACGTCGATTTGAACGATAACGTTGTTGAAGGCCTGCAATGCGTGGACATTCCGGCGTTCTCGGTGCAGTACCATCCCGAGGCCGCGGCCGGCCCGCATGATGCCGCCTACCTCTTCGACCGTTTTGTTGAGCTCATGCGTTCCGCCAAGGAGGAAAACGCCCATGCCTAAGCGCACCGACATCAAATCCGTCATGGTTATCGGCTCCGGCCCGATCGTCATCGGGCAGGCCGCCGAATTCGACTACTCCGGCACTCAGGCGTGCCGCGTGCTGCGCGAAGAAGGTATTCGCGTCATCCTCGTCAACTCCAACCCGGCGACCATCATGACCGATCCGGAGATGGCGGATGCCACGTATATCGAGCCGATCGCCACTCCGATTCTCGAGAAGATCATTGCCAAGGAACGTCCTGACGCACTGCTGCCGACCCTCGGCGGCCAGACCGCGTTGAACGCGGCTGTCGCGCTCGGTGAGGCGGGAATCCTCGACAAGTACCATGTCGAGCTTATCGGTGCGTCCCTCGAAGCCATCGACCGTGGTGAGGATCGTGAACTGTTCAAGAAAGTCGTCGACAGTTGCGGCGCTGAATCGGCTCGCTCCGCCATCGCCCATTCCATGAAGGAAGTCGATGATATCGTCGCCGAACTCGGATACCCGATTGTTGTCCGACCGTCCTTCACCATGGGCGGTTTGGGCTCAGGCATCGCCCATAACGAGGAAGAGCTGCACCGTATCGCCGGTGCCGGTCTGCATTATTCCCCGACCGACGAGGTGCTGCTCGAGGAAGGCATTGAAGGCTGGAAGGAATTCGAGCTCGAACTGATGCGCGATCGGAAAGACAACGTGGTGGTCGTCTGCCCGATCGAGAATGTCGATCCGGTTGGCGTGCACACCGGCGATTCCATCACTGTGGCGCCATCCTTCACGCTGACCGACCGTGAATACCAGAAGCTGCGTGACATCGGTATCGCCATCATCCGTGGTGTGGGCGTTGACACGGGCGGCTGCAACATCCAGTTCGCCATCCACCCCAAGACTGGCCGCATCATCGTCATCGAAATGAATCCGCGTGTCTCCCGTTCTTCCGCGCTCGCGTCGAAAGCCACGGGCTTCCCGATCGCTAAAATCGCCACGAAGCTTGCCCTGGGGTATACGCTTGACGAAATCCAGAACGATATCACGAAGTCTACGCCGGCCTCTTTTGAACCGACTATCGACTACGTGGTCACCAAGGTGCCGCGTTTCGCGTTCGAGAAGTTCCCGGGTGCCGATACCACGCTGACCACGTCCATGAAATCCGTGGGTGAAGCCATGGCTTTGGGCGGCAACTTCCAAGAGTCCCTTGGCAAGGCGATGCGTTCCATCGACAAGCGCCACACCGGCTTCAACTGGGATGGCGACAAGCCTGACAGCCAGGAGGTCGAGCAGCTGCTCGAGCAAGCGAAGATTCCGACCGAACAGCGCTACCTGCAGATTATGCGGGCGCTGTGGGGCGGAGCCAGTGTCGAGCAGCTGTATGAGGCCACCAAGATCGACCCGTGGTTCCTTGAACAGTTCGCTCTGATCAACCGCACCGCCATGGACATCAAGCATGCTGAAACCTTGTCCGCACGCATGCTGCGCAAGGCGAAGCAGACCGGTTTCTCCGACGTGCAGATTGCGCATCTGCGCGGGCTTGGGGATGAAGGTGAGAACACCATCCGCGAATTGCGTTGGAGCTACGGTATCCGTCCGGTGTACAAGACTGTGGACACGTGCGCCGCGGAATTCGATGCGGCGACACCGTACTATTACTCCTGCTACGCCGATGAGTCCGAACTGCGTACACGCGATCGTGAAGCCGTGATCATTCTCGGCTCTGGTCCGAACCGCATCGGTCAGGGCATTGAGTTCGATTACACTTGCGTGCATGCTGTCCAGGAGCTGGGCAAAGACTATGACACTATCATGGTCAACTGCAACCCGGAAACCGTGTCCACCGATTACGACATGTCCGACCGGCTGTATTTCGAGCCGCTGACCTTCGAAGATGTGCTCGAGATCTACGAGGCCGAGAAGAAGATGGGGCCGGTCAAGGGTGTGATCGTCCAGCTCGGCGGCCAGACCCCGCTGTCCTTGGCGGCGCGACTCAAGGCTGCGGGCGTCCCGATTCTGGGTACATCGCCGGAATCCATCGATCTGGCTGAAAACCGTGAGCTGTTCGGTGAAGTGTTGCGCAAGGAGCATATGAACGCGCCGCGCTATGGAACCGCCCTGAGTTTGGACGAGGCACGTGAAGCCGCGCACAACATCGGCTACCCGGTGCTGGTCCGTCCGAGCTATGTGCTCGGCGGTCGCGGCATGGAAATCGTGTACGACGACGACCAGCTGGAGAAGTATGTCAGCCGAGCGCTCAACGAGGCGAAAGCCGACATGGTCGTCTCTGGGCGTCTTCCCTCCCCGCTGCTCATCGATAAGTTCCTGCAAGACGCTATTGAAATCGACGTGGACGCTTTGTTCGACGGCGAAGAACTGTATATCGGCGGCATCATGGAGCATATCGAGGAGGCCGGTGTGCATTCCGGTGACGCGGCATGCACTCTGCCGCCGAGCACGCTGAGCGATGATCAGATCCGTCGCCTGCGTGAAGGCACGTATGCCATCGCCAAGGGCTGCGGTGTGCGTGGCCTGATTAACGTGCAGTACGCGTTCATGGCCAACACGCTGTACGTTATCGAAGCGAACCCACGCGCCTCGCGTACCGTCCCGTTCGCGTCCAAAGCTACGGGTGTGTCCCTCGCCAAGGCTGCGGCCCGCATCATGGTTGGCGAAACCATCGCCCAACAGCGTGCCAACGGGCTGCTGCTGCCGAAGGGTGACGGTGGTGACATTCATCCCGGACAGCAGGTGGCGGTCAAGGAATCCGTCCTGCCGTTCAAGCGGTTCCGCACACCTGTAGGCCGCACGGTTGACATTCTGCTCGGTCCGGAAATGCGTTCGACCGGTGAAGTCATGGGCTTCGACCGTGACTTCCCGCACGCGTTCGCCAAGAGCCAGCTTGCGGCGTACGACGGCGGCCTGCCCACCGGCGGTAACGTGTTCATCTCGGTCAACGATATGGACAAGCGTCAGCTGCCCCTGTTCGCCAGCCGTCTGGTCGAACTCGGCTTCAAGATCTGGGCGACCGAAGGCACGGCATCCGTGTTGCGCCGGTACGGCATCGAATCCAAGATCGTTGACAAACTGTCCACCCGTCTCGACGGGGACGGCAACGCGCAAACCCATGTCGTCCACGCCCCGGGCAGTGTCGGCAAGAATGTTGTCGAACTCATCGAAGACGGCACCATCGATATGGTGCTGAACACGCCGAATTCCCGCGGCTCACGAGCTGACGGCTATTCGATTCGCGCCGCTGCCATTGCGGCGGACCTGCCTCAGTTCACCACCATGACGGAGTTCTCGGCAGTGCTCATGGCTATCGAGGCTGTCAAGAAGAACGACTATCAGGTGATGAGCATTCAGGAGCATGCCCAGCAACTGTTCGCCATCGAGAAGCGTGACAACCAATGAGTACCAGCCCCAGCCCAAATGAAATCGCCGCGATGCGGTCGGACTTCGGTCTGCGTCTACGCATTTCCATGGACAATTATGGTCCACTATGCATAGGCATCGATCCTCATCGCAAACTTTTGACCGACTGGGGCTACAATGTTGACGCCAGCGGCGCGGAAATGTTCTCCATGCGCATGCTGCAAGCCGCGAATGGACGCGCCGCTGCCGTCAAATTCCAATCATCCATGTTCGAACGCTACGGTTCGAAAGGCATCGCCGCGCTGGAACGCGTACTGTTCGCTGCGAGGCAGATGGGCATCATCACCATCGTGGATTGCCTGCACGGAGGGCTGCCGACCACCATTTCCGCGCTGGCCGACGCGTATTTCAAACCGGGGGCTCCATTGCTCGCTGACGCAATCACCCTGCTGCCATACTATGGGGCGCGTTCACTGAGCGGATTGATTGATGAAGCGCTTGACAACGGGCGTGGCGTGTTCGTGGCTTCGCTGACTTCGAATCCCGAAGGGGCGAGTTTGCAGACCGCCATCCGTCAGAAGGGCGAGTATCAAGGCAAAACCGTTGCCTACGGTATCGCCAGTACTGCTCAGAAGTTCAATGACAAGTCCGCTGGCATGGGATCGGTCGGTTTGATCATCGGCGCGACCATCGGCCAGTGGATTGATGAAAGCGGTATCGATCCCGCACAGTTCACCGGTCCGATCCTGTCTCCAGGATACGGGTGGCAAGGTGCGGAAGCGCACGATTTACGAACCGTGTTCAAAGGTACGAAAGGTAACGTGCTCGTGACCGTATCGCGATTCATCGCGAAAAACGGCCCTGATATTTCCAGTCTGAGCGCGGCGACGGAATCCATCGCCCTTGACATTCGACAGGCGCTGATGGATGCGACGTTTGAAGTCGATGCCGACGCGTGAATACCCAATCCACGGCATTGATTGAGAATCCTGCCGCACACAGACGGTTATGCGGTGGACGGGACGGAATACACACCAGGAGAAAGGCGGCATAGGGATGACAATCGCGGGTCACAACGGCTCGGCATCGAGCACAGGCGGACGTCTTATCGTGCTGACCGGCCCGACGGCGGTCGGCAAAGGAACGGTGGAGGCAGCCCTCCTTGCCAAACATCCTGAAGTCTGGGTGTCCGTATCGGCGACCACCCGCGACCCGCGTCCCGGCGAAGTCAATGGCGTGAATTATTGGTTCATGAGCGAGTCTGAATTCCTGCGCAAAGAGCAGGCAGGCGAGTTCCTTGAAACGGCGGTCGTCCACGGCATGGCGCATTATGGCACACCGCTCCAGCCGGTGTTGGATCATCTTGCGGCGAAGATCCCCACCATTCTCGAAATCGATTTGCAGGGCGCTCGCCGTGTCAAACAGCAAGCTGCCGCCATGGGGCTTGAGGTCGTCTATGTCTTCATCGCCCCACCCAGTTATGACGAGTTGGTGCGGCGTCTGGTCGGACGCGGCACGGAGACCGAAGAACAGCGCAAGAAACGGCTCGAGACCGCCAAAGTCGAGCTTGCCGCGGAGCCGGAGTTCGATGTGACCATCGTCAACAATACGGTCGAGCAGGCGGCGGATGATCTGTGGCAGGTCATCGCGCAGGAGTATGGCATCGACGCGGATTGACGCTTCCGCACGCGTCACAAGGCTGGTGGAATGTGCGCGGTGGGGGTGTCCCCTGCACTTGGTGACCGGTGATGCTGAGCGTTGACATCAGCATCCCCGGTTTTGCATATGATGACGACATGCGTGGGAATGGGGAATGCCATCGCTGCGAGTGAAGCGATGACATCGTCGGGCGTGTTCCCGGGTACGTCCTGCTCGGATGTACATACCGTTGCGCCGGACGCCGTCCGGGAAAACGTGTGGGCCCTGCAGCAATCACTGCAGGGCCCACACACGTCTCAAGAGGCGTTTGGCGCTTCAGCCGACCATCACTTCAGGCCGCTGAGCTTGTTGATCAGGTCAGGATCGCGGGTGGCGCCCTTATCCGCGGAGCGGGCGAAGGCTGCGTATGCCTTCAGCGCCTGGCTGACGTGACGGTCGCGATGAGCGACGTATCCGTCGCCCGCCTCGAGTTCGGCACGACGCTGCGCGAGCTGCTCGTCGGTCAGTTCGACATTGATCGAACGGTTCGGGATATCGATATCGATCATGTCGCCGTTCTTGATCAGTGCGATCGGGCCCTTGTTCGCGGCTTCAGGAGCCACATGGCCGATGGCGAGACCGGAGGAACCACCGGAGTAGCGGCCGTCGGTGATCAATGCGACATCCTTGCCGATGCCCTTGCCTTTGACGAAGGATGTCGGGTACAGCATCTCCTGCATACCCGGGCCGCCCTTCGGGCCTTCGTAACGGATGACCAGCGCTTGGCCGGGCTTCAGCGTGTCGTTGAGGATGACCTTGATGGCTTCTTCCTGGGATTCCACCACCAGTGCCGGACCGTGGAACTTCCAGATGCTTTCGGGCACGCCCGCCGTTTTTACAACACAGCCGTCAGGGGCCAAGTTGCCGCGCAGCACGGCAAGACCGCCTTCTGCGATTTCCGGGTGGTTGATGTCGTGGATGGCGCCATGCACGCGGTCGGTGTCGAGCGTATCGAACAGGGTCTCATGCGTCCACGGTTCGGGGGAGACGATGTGACCGGGGGCCGCATGGAACAGCTGCTTGGCTTCAGGCTTGCAGGTGTCGCGCATGATGTCCCAGTCGTTGAGTTTGGACTCGAGGTCGGGGTAATCGACGGAATGGGTGTCGCGATGCAGTTTGCCTGCACGGTCGAGCTCGCCCAGGATGCCGCAGATGCCGCCTGCGCGGTGCACGTCCGAAATCTCCCATTCGCCGGAAGGCGCGGCCTTGCAGATGCAGGGCACGGTGTGGGAGATGCGCTCGATGTCGTCAAGCGTGAAATCGACGTCGGCGCTTTGCGCTGCGGCGAGGATGTGCAGCACGGTGTTCGTGGAGCCGCCCATGGCCACATCCATGGTCATGGCGTTTTCGAAGGCGTGCTTGGTGGCGATGGAACGCGGCAGCACGGAGTCGTCGTCCTCGTCGTAATAGCGGTGGGCGAGCTTGACAATCATCTCGCCGGCGCGCTCGAAGAGCTTCTTGCGGTAGACGTGGGAGGCGAGCGTGGTGCCGTTGCCCGGCAGGGCCAGGCCGATCGCCTCGGTCAGGCAGTTCATCGAGTTGGCGGTGAACATGCCGGCGCAGGAGCCGCATGTGGGGCAGACAGTCTTCTCATAGGCGAGCAGGTCCTCGTCGGAGCAGTTGTCGTCTGCTGTCGCGTACATCACGTCGATGAGGTCGGTGTGCTCTTTGACCGTGCCGTCGGAGAGCACCGTGGTGCCGGCTTCCATCGGGCCGCCGGAGACGAAGATCGTCGGAATGTTCAGCCGCAGCGCGGCCATCAGCATGCCTGGGGTGATCTTGTCGCAGTTGGAGATGCAGATCAGGGCGTCGGCGCAATGCGCGTTGACGGAATATTCAACGGCGTCGGCGATGATGTCACGGCTTGGCAGCGAATACAGCATGCCGGTGTGTCCCATGGCGATGCCGTCGTCGACGGCGATGGTGTTGAACTCGCGGGGGATGCCGCCGGCCTTCTTCACGGCTTCGGACACCAGCCGGCCGACCTTGTTCAGATGGACATGGCCGGGGACGAATTCATCGAAGGAATTGGCGATGGCCACAATCGGCTTGCCGAAGTCCTTGCCATCGACGCCAGCGGCGCGGTACAGAGCACGAGCGCCCGCGAACACTCGCCCGTTCATCAATTTTGCGGATCTCATTTCTGCCATGGTTCCATTCAAGTGGTTTGGTGGGACAGGCGACTGTCAAGGGTCGAATAATGAAATTACGCTGAGAGAGTAGAGCTTCGCCCGGCATCGTCTCGTGAGGTGGAGCGTGCAACGTGGCGTCTGATGCCGAGTGTGAGGCGGGATCGGGATATCGTGGCCTCAGATTATACTAATGATTTTGAAGTACCACGCCCGCAATGGGTGTGGCCATGCGCATGATGGGAGATTGACACCTATGGCACTTGGCACTGAGCCGCATCCGCAGGGACTCGCGGATCCGCCTATCGACGACCTGATGCAGCACGCTGATTCCAAGTACGCGCTGGCGATTTTCGCCGCGAAGCGCGCCCGTCAGATCAATTCGTATTTCACACAGCTCAATGAGGGTCTTCTGCAGAATGTCGGCCCGCTGGTTGAATACGAAAACCAGGAGAAGCCGCTGTCTATCGCTTTCCGCGAAATCAACAGCGGTCTGTTGGAGGAGACGCTGGGTGAAGACGATTTGAGCGAAGGCAACTGATCGCTCGCCACGTCGACATATGCCCCTGATGCCGGATTCGCCTGCCATATAGGTATGGTGGAATTCGGCCGGGGGCATTATTCTTACTAACCAGTTGCATATTGTGTTGTGATACCTGCCTCGGTTTCCGTCGCCGTCGTAGGGCGGATAACGGCGGAAAGACAGTGAGGGGAATATGGAGCGTCGCCTGATTTCGGCGGAATCCGTCACCGAAGGACATCCTGACAAAATCTGTGACCAGATTTCGGACGCAATCCTCGATGACATGCTGCGGCAGGATCCACATTCGCACGTCGCCGTGGAAACGTCTGCCACCAAAGGCCAGTTCTTCGTCTTCGGCGAGGTGACCAGCGAAGGGTACAGCGATATCCAGCGCATTGTGCGAGATGTGGTGCGCAACATCGGCTACACCAGCTCTGATATCGGACTTGACGCCGATTCCTGCGGCGTGGTGGTGTCACTCAGCGAGCAGAGCAAGGAAATCAACCAGGGTGTCGCCCGGCTCAACCGCGAACAGGAGTCCGCGGCGTCCCGTGAGGAACGCTATGAGGCGCAGGGTGCTGGCGACCAAGGCGTGATGTTCGGCTACGCGACCGACGAGACCGAGGCGCTGATGCCGCTGCCGATTTATCTGGCGCATCGGCTGGCCTTCCGTCTGGCTCAAGTGCGCAAGGACGGCATCGTCCCGCATCTGCGTCCGGACGGCAAGACCCAGGTGACCATCGAATACGACCAGGAAGATAAGCCGGTTCGTCTGGACACCGTGCTGGTATCCACCCAGCATGACCCTGAAGTCGATCATGATTGGCTGCTCGCCCAGTTGCGCGAGCATGTGATTGAGCCGGTGCTCGCCGAAGTGCTTGGCGCCGACGTCCGCCACGACGACTATCGCATCCTGGTCAACCCGACCGGATCATTCGTGCTGGGCGGGCCGGCGGCTGACGCGGGCTTGACCGGACGCAAAATCATCGTCGACACCTATGGCGGTGCGGCCCACCACGGCGGCGGCGCGTTCTCCGGCAAGGACCCGAGCAAGGTCGACCGTTCCGCGGCGTACGCGGCCCGTTGGGTGGCGAAGAACATCGTCGCCGCCGGTCTCGCACACAAAGTCGAGGTCCAGGTCGCCTACGCGATCGGTGTCGCCGATCCGGTCAGCGTCAATGTCGAAACCTTCGGCACTGAAATCGGCGGTGTAACCCGCGATCAGATTCAGGCGGCCGTCCGTAAGGTCTTCGATTTGCGGCCTGCGGCGATCATCGATGAGCTCGACCTGCTGCGCCCGATCTACTCCAAGACCGCGGCTTATGGCCATTTCGGCCGAAACGACCCGGACTTCACATGGGAACAGACCGACAAGGTCGACGAGTTGAAGGCTGCCATCAAATGAGCGATGACACCATGATGACGCTGCTGTATCGGCCGCAGAGCCGATGTCGGCTGTCATGACCGAAACGTGCCGGGCGCACCATGCTGCCCGGCACGTTTCCATAGGTTCGCCGGAATGAGGTTCGCCGGCGATTGGCATGGGAAGCACGTTGGAACATCGCGATCCTTAGAAGGAGAAGGACACATGGCAGGTATGACCGTTGCACAGATGATAGGGCTTTTCATCGAACCGAATGCGCCGTTGCGCGTCGAGGCGTTCGACGGATCGGTATTCGGCAGGGCGGATGCACCCATATGCATCAAGGTCAACAATTCAAGGGCGGTGTACTACATGGTCGACCACCCCAATGAGCTGGGGCTGGCTCGCGCATATCTGCAAGGTGACATTTCCTCGCCGCAAATGATTCCGGGCGACCCGTACGAGGTCTTCAAAGACTTGGTCAACGTCAAGCCTTATTTCCATAAGCCCGATCCGGTCGGAGTGGCCAAAGCGCTCGCCTCGGTGGCTTCGCATGGCATCCGGCATCCGAAGGCGCCAAGCATCGAAGGGCCGAGCCGTCTGCGCCGAGCCGCCGAAGGTCTGCTTCCGCACAGCAAAGCAGGGGATGCGGCCACCGTCAGTTACCATTACGACCAGTCCAACGACTTCTACCGGCTTATTCTCGGACCGACCATGACGTACACATGCGCTGTGTTCAACAAGCCGACCGACACCTTGGAAGCCGCGCAGGAAGCCAAGCTGAACCTGGTGCTCGACAAGCTCGGTCTGAAGGCAGGCGACCGGCTGCTTGACATCGGCTGCGGCTGGGGGTCTATGGAGGTCGTCGCCGCCCGTCGCGGCATCCACGTCATCGGCGTGACCCTTGCGGACGAACAGGTCGCTTGGGGCAAGGAATGGATCAAACGCGAGGGGCTTGAAGACCTCGCCGAAATCCGTTTGATGGACTATCGCGACGTGCCGGAAGCCGGATTCGACGGCATCTGCTCCCTGGGCATGATGGAGCATGTCGGCGTCAAGAACTATCCGTCCTACTTCCGTGAGATTTTCGACAAGCTCAAGCCCAACGGCATGCTGCTCAACCATCAGATCACCCGTATCAACTCGCATGCCGGGCACGCGGCGGGCGAGTTCATCGACCGCTACATATTCCCCGACGGCCAGCTCGCGTCCCCGGGTGAGATCGAGATGAACATCCAGGACACCGGTTTCGAAGTGATCCACGAGGAGAACCTGCGGCAGCATTACGCGTTGACCCTGCATCATTGGAACCGCAATCTCGTGGACAACTGGAATGCGGCGGTCAAGTTGGTCGGCGAGCCGAAGGCACGCTTGTGGGGTCTGTACATGGCCGGATGCGCATACAACTTCGAAATGGACAACATCCAAATCCACCAGTACCTGTGCGTCAAACCGAATGAGGAAGGCACGGATACCTATCCGCTCCGGCCGTGGTGGGTAGGTCGGAACTGACCGGATCTGACGTGATCATAGGCTGGCACCGGTGGCGTGAGGCACGGCATACCTGCCGTGTCCCACGCCACCGGCCGTATGCGTTGGTTCGTACGTATAGGACACGCCGCCAGAGTGGTGATATGGTAACACCATGACCATCCCGGACGCTGAACAGCCCGCATTCGACGGGCTTGAACCGAAGCGCAAACGCAAACGCGCCCCGGCGAAGCGACAGCGTGCCGCCCACCTGCCGATCGCGCGCGTCGTACTGGACGTACAGGCCACGCATCTGGGGCAGGCCTTCGATTATCTGGTACAAGACAATCAAGATGCGCAAGCGGTTCCCGGCACTCTTGTACGTGTACGATTCGGCAATCGACGTGTCAACGGCATCATCTGGGAGCGTGCCCAGCACAGTGACGCCCCGGACTCATCGCTACGATATCTTGAACGGGTGCTTGGCGGGGAAATCCTGGTTCCGGCGCGGCTGCGGGACGATATCACATTGATTGCGCAAGCGTACGGTGGCACGCGAGCCAATATCGTGCGTCTCGCCGTACCGCCACGCGTCGCTTGGGTTGAAAAACAGCAGCGTCATGCCGCCGCATCCGACGACGATGCTGTGATACGACAAGCATGGTTCGCAAGCCGACGCGACGAATTGGGTACCGAAGTCTTACAGGATTATGAGAATCTGCATCTGCTCGGTCATGCCCTGACATCGGGGGGCAAAGGGGCGTTCGTCGTGGACGCGATGCCGGGGGCCGGTCATTGGGCCGCACTGTTCGCATGGATGACCGTGTGCGCGCTCGCCGCCGGACGTGGGGTTGTCGCAGTCATGCCGTCGATGCGTGCCGTCGATGACGCCGTCCGGCAATTACAGTCGCAAGGCTTGCGCGTATTCGGCCCACATGACCCGCAACATGACGGGTATACCGGGGATATCGCGGTGCTTGGCGCGTCGATGGCGCCGGCGGAACGGTACCGCGCTTATCTCGCCGTAGCCGGCGGACAAGTGCGTTGCGTCATAGGCACACGCGCCGCCATGTACGCTCCGATGGATGGCGACGCGTTATTCGTCATTGTCGACGATACCGCGTATCAGCAGGCTGACGGCATGATGCCGTACGCGAATGCGCGCGGCGTGCTCAGACTGCGGGCACAAGCGCATGCAGGCGTATTCGTCGCGTTAGGTAATGCGAGAAGCCCGCTGAGCCAGTGGGAAACGGACGGCCGTCACACCGGGCAATCCCCGGTAAGCGGATACAGTACTTCCATTCAACCGTTGCCGGTCGCCGTGAAAAATCAGTTGCCGTGGGTCAGATGGCTCAACCGGCAAGAGCTCGCACGGCTCGCTGACCCGAGTATCGGCACCCGTGTACCGCACACGGCGGTAACGGTATTATCCCGCGCTTTGAAAACCGGTCCGGTCCTGTTATCTATTCCTCAGGATGGTATCGCTCAGACGCTCAGTTGTGCGGCATGCCACAGGCAGGCGAGGTGCGCCCGGTGTACCGGGCCGTTGGAAATGGCGCAAGGGGTGTCCCAGCCGCGCTGTCGGTGGTGTGCGGCGGCGGCGGTGAACTGGGTGTGTCCGCACTGTCATGGCGATCGGATGCGTGTGGTCCGGGTCGGAGCTGCGGGAACCGTACAGGAACTGCATGGCTTGTTCAGGAATGTTCCCATGGTGGTGTCTTCGCCGCATCAACCGCAAGGTGTAGTCACCGATATCGCCAATGCGCCGATGCTCGTCATCGCAACCCCGGGCGCTGAGCCGCGGGTGCGTGCTCGTGGTGGTGGGGTCGGGCAGTATCAGGCCGTCGCGATTCTGGACGCGTGGACCAGTCTGTATGCCCCGGGCGTTGACGCCCGCGTGGATGCGCTTGATTCGTGGATGCGCGTCGTCCAATGGTGTGCGCCACGATCCGCCGGTGGACAAGCACTGCTCATCGGGGAAGCGGACCCACAGGTCGCCCAATCGTTGATGACATGGAATGCGCGGCTGCTGGCCGTCAAGGAACTTGAAGAGCGTGCGCAAACCGGCTTGCCGCCTGTTGTCACCGCCGCATGCGTATGGGGAGCACGTCCGGCGGTCCGCGCCATGCTGCAGGGAGCTGGATTACTTGCCGGGGGAGACTGGGCGTTACTTGATACGGCGTTCGGGCCAATGCCGGCGGTATTGGGGCCTGTACCGATCCCGCCGCCACGGACGGTGGACGCACGTGAGCTTGAAACCATGGCGGACCGGGTCAAAGCGGTGGTGCGCGTACCCCCATCGAGACGCGCTGAACTCGCCGAGCGTCTGCACCGGGAAAGCGCCCGGCATGTCGCTTCACGCGAACCCGGCGAGCTGCGCTTCCAACTCGATCCGAAGGACCTCATCTGAGTTGGGATTGGACCCGTCACGGCCAATCCCGACTAGGCTGTCGTCTCAGGCGAGTACCGCTGCGGCTTCGGCGCCGGTCATACCGTCTTTGACGCCGGCCTGGCGAGCGGCTTGCGTCATGCCCTTGATCGGGTTGGCAAGCACCGCGGCGAAATCCGCGCCGCCCACGAGTACCGCGGCGTCGCCGAATTTCTCGGCGGCGGCAAGATTGAGATACCCGCACATCAGGTAGCCCTTGCTGCCTTGTACCAGAATCATATTCGGGTGACCTTCGCCGCCCGGTGCGACGACCATCGTGCCCTGTACTGTGGTGCCGTTGGCGTCAAGCTGTTCGATGTTCAGCATGGTTCCTCCATACGTCGGGGCGTCTCAACCGATGAGACGCAGAATTGATGCCATCACTTCAGTCTTAGCACGAGCATGTCACGCGCCATGCGCCTTGTCTTGCACGCTTGCCGTCCGGCTATGCTTGGAGTGTCGGGAACGAGGAGCATCGCGCCGACCGGCGTTGCATGATGATGAACAAAGCGAGGTGGATATGAAAGGCTGGCCTGGAGAACCGCAGATGGCATATGACGAGCTGATGGCGCAGGATGCCGCTGCGGCTGCCGACGGGGCCCCGATCACCCAAGTGATCTTCGATTTCGGCAATGTGCTGCTGTATTGGGATCCCGAAGCGGTGATGATCCCGCGTTACAGCCAGCGGCTCGTCGACGGGTTCCTCGACAACGATGTCTCGTCCTTCTACGATGCGAACGACCTGATGGATGCGGGCGCCTCGCTTGAGGAGGGCGTCGCGTACGTCCGTGAGCACAGAGGCGAACCGTGGGCGTCGATGATGCGGTATTACGTGGACAATTTCCGCGATTCGCTGACTGGTGTCGTAACCGGCGCTCGCGTGCTGATCGAGGATCTTCATGCCGCCGGAATCGGAGTATGGGGGCTGTCGAACTGGCAGCAGGACCTGTATCGGATTGCTGAAGAAGGCTGCGACCTGCTCGGCATGCTCGACGGCAAAGTCGTGTCCGGGCAGGTGAAGATGCGCAAACCGCATCGCGATATTTACGAGTACTCGTTGCGCACATTCGGCATCAACGCCCATGATACGGTGTTCATCGATGATAAGGCGATGAATATCGTCGGAGCTAACCAAGCGGGGATTCGCGGCATCAGGTTCCATGATCCCCGGAACTTGCGTGCATGCCTGATTGCGGCGGGCGTGCCGATTGCACCGGTCCAAGACTGACCGACGTCTCTGGAGTCATGTCGGTGCCGGGCGTTTGCTAAGGTGCTGTTGGTATCGTGCGCATTGCGGGAATCCGAGGGGTGCGTGCGAATGGAATTCGAGAATCGAGGATCATGCTCAAAGTCTTGTTCGCAGGAACCCCTGACGTGGCGGTGCCTTCGCTGAAACTGCTGGCCGCCGATACGGAGCATTTTGAGGTCGTGGCGGTGCTGACCCGTCCGGATGCGCCGCAAGGCCGTGGCCGCAAGCTGACGCCGAGCCCGGTCAAGCAGGCCGCATTGGAATTGGGGCTGCCGGTGATCGAATCCGATCCGTCGGAGGAATGCTTCGTCGCCGAGCTTGCCGCCACCGGCGCTGAGGCGGCGGCGGTCGTCGCTTACGGTAAAATCCTCAAACAACGGGTGCTTGACGTTTTGCCGTTGGGCTGGTACAACCTTCATTTCTCATTGTTGCCGCAGTGGCGTGGCGCTGCCCCTGTGCAGCGGGCGATTTGGGCGGGGGATACGATCACCGGTGCTACGGTGTTCCGCATCACCCGCGGCATGGATGAGGGGCCGGTGCTGGCTCAGTCCACTGTCGAAATCGGCCCTCATGAGACGGCGGGGGAGCTGCTTGGGCGTCTTGCCGAGGATGGTGCGCACTTGCTGTCCGCATCGCTTGAAGCGATGGCGCAGGGGCGTATCAGTCCGGTTGAACAGCCTCAGGGGGCGTATGAGGTCGCCGACAAGATCCGTACTGATGATGCGCATATTCGTTTTGATGTGCCGGTGTTCGCCGCTGACCGTCAGATTCGGGCATGCACGCCGCATCCGGGCGCATGGTGCCGGTTGCATGCCGAGGGGGAGCAAGCGCAGGCGCAGACCTTGCATGTGCTTCAAGCCGCTCCCGCTGACATGACCGACCCGAATCTTCCGGGAGCTTTGGCACCCGGACGGCTCGCCGCCGGCAAGAAGCATGTGTGGGTTGGTACGAAAAGCCAGCCGTTGGAGTTGATTGAGGTCAAAGCCCAAGGCAAGAAAGCGATGCGCGCCGCCGATTGGGCGCGTGGTGCCCGCCTCAGCGCTGAGGCGTATTGCGATTAGGTGCGGGCGACTGTTCCAATCGTCTGCTTCTGCCGACGCTGACAGCACATTCAGCGTCGGCAGAAGCAGACGGGCGTCAGTCACGGGACAACAATTCGAGTACGTGACGCAGGTCGCGCTCATTGATGGCGACTTGCGCGGCAAGCTGGACTTTCGGTTTCGCGCAGAATGCGACCCCCAGTCCGGCTGCTTGGATCATCGGAATATCATTGGCGCCGTCGCCGACCGCAACCGTCTGATCGTTGGGAATACCGTCACGTTTCGCCCACGCCTGCAGCGCGTGAAGCTTCGTGGTTTTGCATACGATGTCACCGAGCACCCGGCCTGTCAGCCGCCCGTCAACCACTTCAAGCCGGTTCGCCAGCGCATGATCGATATGTACGTCGGCGACCAGACGGTCAACCACTTCGTGGAATCCACCGCTGACTACACCGACCTTCCACCCGTGGGCATGCAACGCGTCAATCAGATCTACAGCGCCGTCAGTAAACGTCACCCGGCGGTACACTTCATCGAACACGCTGACCGGAAGGCCAGCAAGCAGTTTGACCCGTTCACGCAGCGCTTCACAGAACTCCAGTTCACCGGCCATCGCGCGCGCGGTCACTGCGGCGATCTGTTCGCCGACTCCTGCGGCGACACCCAGCTCGTCAATGACCTCTTGATTGATGAGCGTGGAATCCACGTCCATCACCAGGATGCCCGGACGGGCGAGCGTAGGAGTGGATTCGTTCGGAGCTTGCAAAGGTTCATCGGTCATGCCTTCGATTGTCGGAAAATACTGGGACAATGCCGACATGCGTGTTTATGCTCTTGCGACCACTGCCCCCATGTGCGACACATCCGACGGCGGCCTCATCGGCACCCTCACCGCATGGCTGGTGAGCCTGATGGAATCCATCGGCGGTATCGGCGTCATGCTCGCCATCGCACTTGAATCAATCTTTCCGCCTATTCCCAGTGAAATCATTCTCCCGCTCGCCGGCTTCACCGCTTCACGCGGTACCATGCCCCTTTTCGCCGCCATCATATGGGCGACCATCGGCTCATTGCTCGGAGCGCTCACCCTGTACGGTGTGTCGCGGCTTGTCGGATTGCATCGTATCCACCGTGCCGCCGACGTGATTCCAGGAGTGAACCGCGAGGATGTCAACCGTGCCAGCGGCTGGTTCGAACGGTACGGCACATGGTCGGTACTGATTGGCCGGGTCATTCCCGTCGTGCGCTCGCTGATTTCCATTCCCGCCGGCTTCAACCGGATGAATCTCGTGCAGTTCAGCGGGTGGACACTTGCCGGTTCAGCTGTCTGGAACACGATTCTCGTTACTGCCGGCTACGTTCTTGGCGACAACTGGTGCTCCATTCTTGGCGTACTCAACGTGTTTGAAGATATCGTCATCGGTGTCGTCATTGCGATCATCCTTGTATGCATCGTTGTACGGGCGCGTAAGCTGGTTGCCGGCAGGCGTGCCCGCCGGTCCGGCAATGAAAGCGCGATACCGGAAGAACGGCGGGAACGGTGACATCGCCGCAGAAAGGCAATTGGTATGAGTGATGATGAAGCGGCAGCGCCGCGCACCACGGTATCGCACAGTGACTCCGCGGACGCGTTGGCAGCCCGGGATCGGGCGCTTGATGAGCTCGCCCAAGCCAATGATCAGCTCATGGCGAAAAACCATGCGCTTGCCGCGGCGCTCACACGTGCAAGCAAGGAATTGACCAAAGCGAAATCGCAGATTGGCCAGTTCGCCCAACCGCCTTTGAGCTTTGCCACCATGGTCGAGGTGGAATCCTGTTCGACGGACGAGTTCGGGGTTCAGCATGCCAGCGTTGAAGTCGTATCCGGCGCCCGTCGCTTGATTGTCCCGGTCGCTACAACGCTGAATGCGTCCCGCTTGAATCCCGGGGATACGGTGTTGCTCAACGAGAATATGGTGGTGGTGCGCCGGCGCGATGCCGATCGGCTTGGCACTGTACTACAGGTCAAGCAGGTGTTTGCAGATGGCCGCGTGCTGGTCGCTGACGCGGGCGGCGCCTCGCAGGTTGTCCGCCAGGCTGGGGCGTCACTGGGAACGGCTGTCCAGGCGGGGGACCGTGTCCTGGTTGATCCTGCCGGCCGGTTTGTACTTGATGTGCTGCCGCCCGAGGAGCAAGCCGATTTGGTGTTGGAGGAGACTCCGGAGGTCACGTTCGCGGATATCGGCGGTTTGGATGGGCAGATTGAGCGGATCCGCGACGCGGTCGAAATGCCGTTCTTGCATCGCCGGTTGTATCACCGGTATCATCTCAGCGCTCCGAAAGGCATCCTGCTGTATGGTCCTCCCGGCAACGGCAAGACGATGATCGCCAAAGCGGTCGCACATGCGCTTGCAGAAGGGTCGGGTGTCGCCTCTGGCGTGTTCCTGTCGGTCAAGGGGCCGGAGCTGCTCAATAAGTATGTGGGTGAGTCGGAGCGGCTGATCCGTTTGATTTTCCGACGTGCACGCGAGCGTGCCGCCGACGGCAGGCCGGTGATCGTGTTCATCGATGAGATGGATTCGCTGTTGCGTACGCGTGGTTCCGGCGTTTCCAGTGATATGGAGACGACGATTGTCCCGCAGTTCCTGTCTGAGCTTGACGGGGTGGAACGGCTTGACAATGTGATGGTCATCGGTGCTTCGAATCGTGTGGATATGATTGATCCAGCGGTGCTGCGGCCCGGACGGTTGGATGTGAAAATCCGTGTCGACCGGCCCGGTGAGGCTCAAGCATGCCAGATTGTGCGACATTATCTGACCGATGATCTGCCATTTGAACCCGGTGTTGACGTGTCCGCGCTGGTCGCGGTGTTGGTCCATGACCTGTATGCGCATGGCGAGCATCGGCATGTGGCGGATATCCTTGATGATTCCGGAGTATGGTCACCGCTGTATTTGGGTGATGTCGCCTCCGGGGCGATGCTGAAGAATATCGTCGACCGTGCCAAGACCATGGCGATCAAAGCCTCAATCGACTCGGGCGAGGATGTCGCGTTGACGGTCGAGCTGCTTGCCGCGGCGGTGAATGATGAATGCCGTGAGACCCGTGACGCCGTCCTGGATGCCGATCCGGTGCAATGGTCGCGGATCAACGGGATTGCAGGCGGTCGAGTAGTACGGATTCGTCCCGCTGCCGGGTATGTCGTGGACACTGACGGAATCACTGCGGACCGTGCATGAACGACGGTTGCGGATGAGGTAACGGTATCGAGGAGAAATAATGAGCGTTCGCAGAGTGATGGGCACCGAAACCGAGTATGCGGTGAGCAGGCCGGGAGACAGGTACGCGAATCCGGTCCGGTTGAGTTTCGACGTGGTCGCTGCCGCCGATGATGGCACGCGTGGCGATATCCGCTGGGATTATCGGCAGGAAGACCCGGTCAACGATGCGCGTGGCCATCGGTTGGATCGTGCCGCCGCACGTCCGGATATGCTCACTGATGCGCCCCAACTGCATATCACCAATATCATCGCACCCAATGGTGGCAGAATCTATGTCGACCACGCCCACCCTGAGTATTCGGCGCCTGAGACCACCGACCCGTTCGAAGCGGTCCGGTATGATCATGCCGGCGACCTGCTGATGCAACACGCCGCCCGGGAAGCGTCCCGGCGCACCGGCAAGCCGATTGTGCTGCACCGCAACAACGTTGACGGCAAAGGGGCGAGCTGGGGTACGCATGAGAATTACATGATGCTGCGTGCTGTGCCGTTCGACCAGGTAACCGCTTTGATGACCGCGCATCTGGTCACCCGTCAACTGTTCGCAGGTTCGGGGCGCGTAGGGTTGGGGGAGCGGTGCGAACACGCCGGCTTCCAGTTGAGCCAGCGAGCGGATTATATTCATGCACGTGTCGGCTTGCAGACCACATTCGACCGTCCGATCATCAACACGCGTGATGAATCGCATAGTACGGACGAATACCGGCGACTGCATGTCATTGTCGGCGACGCCAATCGTATGGATGTGCCACAGGCGCTGAAACTCGGCACGACAAGCATGCTGCTGTGGCTGTTGGAAACCGCTGCGAACGAGTCCTACGACGTGAACGCCTTACTGGCATCGGTTGCGTTGTCCGATCCGGTCACCGCCATGCATGAAGTTTCGCACGACCTGACTTTGGCGAGACCGCTGCCGCTCGCCGATGGTGGCACCATGACCGCGTGGCAGATACAGACGAGACTGCTCACCGCGGTATGTGAGGTTGCCGCCATGCGTTACGGTACGGACAGCCACGGCACGCCGCTATGGCCGGATACGCAAACCCGCCGGATCATGGAGATGTGGCGTCGCGCCTTGGTTGATGTCGCGGCGGTCAGACATGCCGACAATGACACGCGGCTGACTATGACGCAGGAGGGCGCACGCTTGGAATGGCTGCTCAAATGGCAGGTATTGGAACGCATGCGTCGTCGTCTGGCATCATCGGGCCATGACGCCGCATGGTCCGACCCGCGCATCGTGGCGCTTGACCTACGGTGGGCGGCGCTCGATTCGGAAACCTCCCTGTTCGACGCGGTGAAACCGCACACTGAACGGCTCGACGGATCCGACGCGGACACGCTCATACGACACGCGAGTTCACAGGCGCCGGACTCGACCCGAGCTTGGCTCAGAGCGTATATCGTAAGGGAGTATGCGCCGCAGGTTGTCGCAGCCTCTTGGTCGCGGCTTACCGTGCGTGAAACGGATGGTTCACTATTCGGATTCGATATGTCCAACCCGCTCCAGTGGACACGCGAACGTTGCGAACACGCCGTATGTGACGGCTTGGCTGCGGGCGAACCCGTGGCGGATATTCTGCGCGACATCATCGCCGGACGGTAAGATACCACCAGAACGTCTCCGTCGTGCACCGGTACGCCGGTATGACCGGCATCGGCCGTCGACGGGTGTGACACATGACCGTAAACCCCTTAACAGACAGGTGAAACAAGGACATGGATCTGCAACAGCTGGCGCTCGAAGCCGCACGCGTCGCCCAAGACGTGGGCAAGCATGCCTTCCAAGCGCAGGCAAGCCCCACGACAATGGTTGAATCCCATATCCCCGACGTTGCGGGGGAACCTCCCACACTCCCGATCAACGACCGGCTCGTACCGTTCATTGAGAACCGTCTGACCTATCTTGACCGGTTCAACGGATTCTGGCATGATCATCCGCAACAATGCCAGCCAGGAGAACGCTATTGGTGCGTCGGACGAATCGACGGCGCCATCAATTTCGTACGCGACATGTCCGAATGGACGGTGACGATCTCACTGTTCGAAATCGACGAACATGGCGGGGCGAACCCGATTCTGGGCGTAGTACACGCTCCTGCGCTTGAATTGACGTATCTTGCCGCACGCGGCAAGGGTGCGATCCGCATCTGGAACACCCCGTTCGGCAACAAACGCCAGAAAATCATCCCCACCACGCGTGCCAGCCTCGACGGTTCGGTCATCAGCTACGGAATGTCCTACGTGCCTTCAGAATCCGAGCGCGCCTTGCACGTGGTGGCTGCGCTCGCCGGAAAACCCGCGGACATCAAGCGTGTCGGACCGGTGTCGTTGGATATGTGCAAGGTCGCGGATGGCACGTATGACGCGTATTTCGAACCGCATCTGCACTCATGGGATATCCCCGCTGTGTCCGCGGGCACCGTGGTCGTCCGCGAAGCGCAAGGACAAGTGTCACGTTGGGACGGACAAGACATCCGTTGGCGTGAAGAAAATGATGTCGTCGCCAGCAACGGCCTGCTCATCGACCAGTTGCGCCCGTACTTGCACGACTGACTAGGCAGACGGAATGTGACCATATCATGTCACGTACCAAGCAAAACGGTAGTGTTGTCCACAACACAACCATCGGATAGGAGGAACGGAACATGCCACAGCAGTACACACAGCACGGCAGCCAAGCCCGACAACAGCATGAGGACACACACGCCGACCTCCAGCAGGCGCAGACTGGAACGCACGTTGATGCGCTTGACGCGGTGCTTGACGATATCGCCGGCACGCTGGAAACCAATGCGCAGGATTATGTGAACAGTTTCGTGCAGCAAGGCGGTGAGTGATGCCGCAACTGCGCGACAGCGCCACCCGCGCAGACAGCGGATCACACGGCGCCGACACGGTGCATTCGCCGCAATTCGGCACCGGTGCACGCATTTTCGGCATCGAAACAGAATATGGTGTCGCCATCACCGGTGTCGATCGTCACGTGGACGCCCGGCAAGTCGCCGCGATGATATTCCAGCCGGTCGTCACCCAAACGCGATCGACCAACACGTATTTGTGTAACGGGGCACGGCTGTACCTCGATGTCGGTTCACATCCCGAATATGCGACCGCCGAAACGAGAGATCCCCTCGACACATTAACGCAGGATCTTGCCGGCGAATGGGCGATCCGCCAGCTGGCCAATCAGGCTCAGCAGCGTATCCGGGAGCGTGTCGGACGGGACGCGACAGTCCACGTGTTCAAAAACAACGTCGATTCCGCGGGGCATGCGTTCGGATGCCATGAGAACTATCTGGTGCGCCGATACGTGCCCCTGACCGTCATCGAACGCGAACTCCTGCCATTCTTGATCACCCGGCAACTGTTCACCGGCGCTGGCAGAGCAACAGGACATGGTTTTGAACTTTCCCAGCGTGCCGACTATCTCGACGAGGCGGTCTCATCGGCAACCACGCGCGCCCGCCCTATGGTCAACACGCGGGACGAGCCGCACGCCGATCCTGAAGAATTCCGCCGCCTGCATGTCATCATCGGCGATTCCAACCGTTCCCAGTTCGCCACGTTCATGAAACTCGCCACCACGCATCTGGTCCTCGGCGTGATCGAAGCCAGCATACGTGCGGGACATCCGTCAGGATTCGGCTCCTGTACGCTCGCCGACCCGAATGCCGCGAATCGGGCCATCAGCCGTGATATCACCGGTGCGTTCACCGTGCAACTCGCGGCGGACCGTGATGAAACCGATGCGGCATGGCATCGCCACGGTGTTGCGAGCGCACTGGATATCCAGCAGCGGTATCTCGACATCGTCAAGCAGAAAGTACGTGCAGACAGAGACACCATCGCCCGGTCACTGCCGCGTACTGATATCGACCAGGTGCTTGCCGACTGGCAGGACCTGCTCGATCTGGTCGCCGCACAGGACGTGGATGCGCTCGCCGATCGACTGGACTGGGCGGCCAAATACCGGTTGTTCGAGGCGATGCGCCGGCATGACCCGCATGTTGATACGTGGCGTATCCAACAGGTGGATATGGATTATCACGATATCGTCAACGGGAACGTATACCCGTCGCTGATTCGCCGTGGCATGATGCGGACCCTGGTCAGCGAACGCGATGTCAACGGCGCGGTGGACACCCCTCCGCGGGATACCAGGGCGGCGTTGCGCGGGCGGTTCATCCAGACGGCATTGCGATACGGGTTGCAGTTCTCATGCGATTGGACCCGTTTGACGTTGACGGAGCCGGTTCATGGCGAGGTTGTACTGCTTGACCCGTTTGACGCGTGCCCGACCCCCCGATTCGAAGCGCTGATCGCTCAAATGAAGCAAGCGGATACGGTATCCGCGCCGCTCGCATAACGCTGCCGCACACCGCACAAGCGGGTGAAATGTGAGCGCCCCCGGCCGTAAACGACCGGGGGCGCTCACATTCCTGTGTCACAGGGTGATGCTGTCAGTCAGCTCACTCAGCGACGGCCTTCTTCAGCAGGGAGCCTGCGGAGATACGCACGCCGTAGGAAGCCGGAATCTTGATGGTCTCGCCGGTACGCGGGTTGCGACCGGTGCGGGCAGCACGCTTTACACGCTCAGCAGAGAACAGGCCAGTGAGCTTCAGGCCTTCGCCGGACTTCATTGCCTCGACGAACACATCCTGGAACGCATTCACGGCGGCTTCGGCCTGAGCCTTGGTCAGGTTGGACTTCTGAGCGATCTTCGAGACGAGATCAGACTTGTTGTATGCCATAAAGCATCCTTCTTGATCGGGGGCCTCCATATTCCTGGAGACCATGTCAACTGTAGATAATAGCGCACGTTGAAGAGAAACACGGCTATTTTCTGCGGTTTTCCGCCACTTTTTCGCAAATCGGCACATTCAGATGAGATTATGACGGTCAAGCCAGTGCATGGCAAGCGCGCCGATGGGGATACGCAGCCAGTAGAAGCAGACACGATACAGCAGTGTCGCCGACAGCGCTACTGCCGCGGGAACTCCGACGGATGAGAACGCAAAAGTCAGCGCGGCTTCCACCGCACCCAAACCGCCCGGAGTCGGCACCGCTGATCCGAGTGTATTAGCGAGCATGAATATGAACATCGTTTCGATGGGATTCGTCCGATAGCCGAAGGCAAGCAGCGCAGCCCAGAATCCCAGACCGATGGCCACATTCAAGACAACCGCTCCGGCAATCGCGATGGCGAACTCCTTGGGCTTGGTGAGCATTTCCACAAGTTGACGGGCATACGAGCGGATGATCGGCAGGTACGTGGTGATAATCTTCTTGCGGATCGGCGGAATGAGCATGGCAAGTGACATCACCAAAGCGGCAACAGCGATGGCGATGATCAGCGTATTGGTCGGCACCATGCCGGATAGCGTATTGCGGCCGGAGAAAATACCGATACCGAGCAGGAGAACGACCGTGGTCAACGCTTGGGATACCACAACGGCGCTCATGATGGCGGTCGCAGCCGTGTTCTTATAGCCGCTCTTGCGTAGGAACTGCAAGTTCACAAAAGCGGGGCCGACACCTGCCGGCATGGATACCGCGGTGAACCCTGAGGCCGCTTGCGAACAGAAGATACCGAACCAGCGTCGTCGTCCGTGATCCATGAACGCGGCAAGTGTCAACCCGGTTCCCAGCCATGCGACGAAACTGAACAGCATGCACAGCAGCGCCCACCACGGGTTCGCGTTGCGTACTGCGCGGATCATCGCATCAGGGCGCATTTGGGTGAACACCACGGCGATGGCGACAATAGTCAATGTCAACGCGATGAAGGAGCGTAGATTAAACCGGGAGAGCGCAACCGTCTCCATCGGCTCATCCGCATCCTGCGGCAACAGGGCTTTGAGCGTGCTGCGCAGCATACCCAGCAAATGCTTATCCCATCCGTCCAATGCGCGGGTCGCGGCCGGAACGGCGGCTTTCTGCACGAACGGGGCAATATCGATAAGCGTGTCATCACCCCAGATCTCACGAGCGGCGGCGACCGACCGGTCAATACCGATGACGGCGCACAGCAAGGCGAGCAATTGCACTTTGTCCAAAGCGATGTTGGCTTGGCTGCTGGCGCAATCACCATTCTGCCAGCCGGCGACAATCGGATCCGACCCGCTGATGGTGACGATGCAATCCGGCGTGATACGGCGATGCGTGTACCCGCGACGATGAGCCGTATCCACGTATGCGAGCAATGCGCGCGCCTGAGCATCATCAAGCTGGCTCAGGTCGAACGGGTGGGGGGCGGTTTGCGCGTCAAAAACCAGAATGGAGGATTCACCCGAATCCGTAACCCCATAGACGTTCGGGGTTTGCAAATCGATATTGTGCAAGCCGAGAATCATGGACAAGTGGTGGTGCATGGCATCTTGGGCGGAACGGTCGCGCCGCACTACGACACCATTGAGCCTGATCCACTGCCATAGCTGGTTGAGATATCCTGCACTGCGTCGCTGATTATCCAACACTGAAACGACGTAATGCGAGCCATCGCGGTCAATCGCGTCGTACATACGTGAGTTTTCGATGAGATCATCCTGTGCGCTGGTTCGCAGGACCGTATGCTCGGTATCGGTATGGTCACGCCGCTCCAGCATGGTGACGTGGATGCCGATATCGTTGAGCGCCTGCGCGAGATGCTTCCCCCAAACCCCCTTGTTCTCGCTGCCGGAAGCGAAACGGATAAGCATACCGATAAACCGTGCGAGTGCGAACGACACCAGCACGCCGGGCAGTGAATGCCATGAGACAATCACCATGATCGTCGCGACCACGTAGAGCGTGTTCCAACCCCATTTCACTGTGGTATGCATGCGACGGGGGCCGGCGACGGTCAGGAATGCGCCGAGCCCCGCATACATGTCCGGCAGCAGGGAAGCAGGTGAGGCTCCGGTTCCGTTGGACACCAGCGCCGAAATAAGATTAAGATTGCCGGTGGCGTGCAGTCCCGCGCTCAGTAGCGCGCATCCGGCGTAGCCGCTGAGCAGTGCGAGAATGGATATGACCGAATGCAGCCATTCACGGTTCACCAGAATCTGGATGAGTACGCTGACAACAATGAAAACCGCGGTCAACTGTTGCACCAGAGTGGTGGGAACATCCATCAGCCAGTTGAGCGTCTGCCCTGCGTTACGCGCGTCGGTTTCCACGCCTTTGGTCATGCCGTTGAGATTGGCGGCGATCAGAAGAATAAGGGCCAACAGAAGCAGGGCGCTCGCCGCGTGAAGGAGATCGGTGAAATCGCGGGTCCGTTGCGGCGGGGTGTCGTGTATGCGAGGGGCTTGTGTTTGACTGTCCGCCAACGGGTCCTGCGTCGTGTGACGGTTGTCCTCGGAGCTGTTCGATGATGCTGGGCTATGTTGCACGGCTGGTCTTTCCGAATAGAAACGTGATGGTTACGCGTGTGTGGGGGTGTGACGGAGGCGGGTGAAACGTCATGAAGGCGCGTCACCGACGAATACGGTGACGCGCCTTCGCGCGTGGGCCGGCGCGGCTGCACGGCGATGCTAACCGTGAATCCGCACCGGCGACATATCACTGCTGATCGTAGTCGACCAAGCGGGATGCCGCACCCGTATAGGTGGCAGGGGTGAGCGCCTTGAGACGGGCGGCGGTGTCGGGGTCGAAGGACTGCTCGTCGATGAACCGCTCGACATCATCCTTGCCGATGCTGTGCCCGCGCATAAGCTCCTTGACTTTCTCATACGGATGATCCATACCGGGCTCGCCCGCCAGTTCGCCGGCACGCATGGCGGTCTGGATCGGCTCGCCCAGCACCTCCCAGTTGTCATCCAGCTCACGGCGGATAACAATCTCATTGGGGTGGATGGACTTGAGTCCGCCGAGCAGGTTCGTCAGTGCGAGCACCGAGTATCCGAGCGCAGAACCGATATTGCGCTGGGTTGTTGAATCCGTCAAATCACGCTGCCAACGGCTTTCCACCAGCGTGGCGGACAGCGTATCCAGCAGTGAGCAGGAAATCTCAAGATTCGCTTCAGCATTTTCGAAACGGATCGGATTGACCTTATGCGGCATGGTGGACGATCCGGTGGCGCCCTTGACCGGTTCCTGGGCGAACACGCCGCGGGAAATATACATCCACACGTCCACCGCAAGATTGTGCAGGATACGGTTGGTGTGGCTGATGGTGCCGTACAATTCAGCCTGCCAGTCATGGCTTTCAATCTGCGTGGTCAGCGGATTCCACGTCAAACCCATACGGTTGGTGACGAACTCCTTGGACACGGCGATCCAGTCGACGTCCGGCAGCGCCGCCAGATGCGCACCGAACGTGCCGGTCGCACCGTTGATCTTGCCCAGATACTCCTGCTCGCGCACATGCTTGAGCTGACGGTTCAGACGGTGGACGAACACGGCGAGCTCCTTGCCGAGCGTCGTCGGGGTCGCCGGCTGGCCGTGGGTCAGGGCGAGCAATGCCATATCACGATACTGGTCCGCCTTTTCGGCCAACAGGTCGACAATCGCCTGCGCGTCAGGCAGCCACACCTGCTCGACCGCCTGCTTGACACAACGGGCGATGGACAGATTGTTGATATCCTCGCTCGTGCACGCGAAATGTACGAGGGTTTTCAACTGGGTCAGCTGCGTATCGGCGCCAAGCGTGTCAGCAGCCTTGTCAAGCTCATCGTCGATATAGTATTCGACGGCTTTCACATCATGATGGGTGACCGCTTCATGAGCCGCATGACGGGCGATGCCTTCCGCGCCGAACTGCTCGGGAATAGCGCGCAAATACGCCTGCTCGGCTTCGCTCAACGGCTTGACGCCCGGAACGATCGGCTGGTTGCCGTTGCCGGCGAACCCGTTGGCCAGCAGAATCATCCACTCGACTTCCACGCGCATGCGTTCACGGTTGAGCGCCGGCTCGCTCATATATTCGACCAGTGGGGCAGTCTGATGATGATAACGCCCGTCAAGCGGGGTCAATGCGATTGCTGGGGTGATGTCAGTAAGCTTCATACTGCTCAGGATACTTCCAACCGTGAACCGGGGCGGCTTTACGCGAGCACACCCCCGGTTGCCTCAGCGCATCATCCGCCCTTGCCAATAACTGGTTTCCTCCAATTCGCCTGCGATAACCTGCCGGAAATGCCGGTCGTGTGAAGTGACCGCACCGGAACCGAGCGCCGCGGCGTTCGCATATGCCGCCTGATGGAATTTGAGATGATGAGACATTTGCCGTGCGTCTGCCGTCTCGGGCACCGGTTCGGCGAGCATCGGTCCCGTGCCGTTGCCGTGCACTGTCTCGGCGACCGAACCGTGAATGGTCAGCCAGCGCTCGCCTACCGGGTTGGCTGCCCCGTCAAGTGCCGGCACCAGTTCATCATCCATTTCGATGCTGGTGGTCCACGCGTCCCCGCTGATGGGATGGTTCGCTACAGGCGAGCCTGCGGTGACGATATGCCGGATATTGTACTTGCTGTCCGAAGCGAGTGTCGCGGCGACAATACCGCCTTGAGAATGTCCGATGATGGCGACGGGATCGTCTTGTCCGATGCCGCTGCGCTCCATCGCTTCGAGAACCATACGAGCGCTGTCCGCCTGCATTCGTGTCCGGGCTTGCGAACTCATGAGTTCAACATTCTGCGGCCAACCGAATGGGGAATCGGCATGCCCGTCGGTTCCCGGAACGATAACCAGCCACGCTGCGCTGCCGTCCATGCGACGATACCGCTGGATGGCGATGGTCGCATACGACAATCCGTTGTCCTCGCCGGTGCCGTATTGGTTCTCTGCAAGGGAACGAAGCTGCACAATCGCGCCGGCAATGCCGTCGGCCTGCCGGGTGACCTGCCATGCCGGGTATCGTCTGCTCAACTCGATGCGGTTGCCTTGCCGCCGGTCGTTGAGCTGCATGCTGATCGATGCGAGGTGTTCGGCGGCGACGTTGACACTGTTGCGTGAAAGCATGCCGTGCAGCGGATCGAGCGCCGTCATGCCGGAACCCGGTCGTATGGCGCGTGACCGGGCGATACCGGCGAGCACGGCTATGCTGAATCCGCGCATCAAGGCTTGATGATACGGCGATGTGGTGTGCAGGATGTCCAGCAGGGGCTGTGACTTGTCGTCACTGGTGGCGACCACGCCAATGGACCGTAGGATGTCGCTCGCCATGCCTCTGAGCACGGATGAGGCGGTGGACAGTGGGTCGGTGGGGATGCCGGCGGATGCATGTGCCGCTTTGGTTTCAGCATCCAGGTACAATCCTTGTGCCCTCGCCACTAATTGGGTCAAGGCATCCATGTGTTGCGCGATTGCCGAGCACACGCGTATCTGTGCTTCGCATGCCCGTGAGAGTTCGACGATGAATGACAGTCTCGGCATCGCCGCGGCGGTCAATGAACCGCCCGGCCAGGAGTCACGGTGGACGGGACATGATGAGACGTGCAAACGGGTGCGGGTGAGTTGGTCGGATAGCGTGGCCCATGCCGCCGATTGGGCGGCGAATTGCCGTGACGTGTCGGTGAGTGTGGCAATCAACGCGTGGAATTGTTGTGCATCGGCGACACTGAGCGGTACGCCGCCTCTGACCCGCGAAGTGACTTCCCAAGACATCAGGCTACCTCCTGGCGTATGGCCAGCAGGGCGTGCGCACGTTGCCGGACATCCTCGTTCATACGAATGGCGGTCGTCACCTTGTCTCGCATGAGTGCGGCCGCCTGGCCGTGCCAGTCGATGGATGCGGCGAGCGCGGCCGTGTCGGTGAGCGCGGTGACACATCGTTCTGTGCTCGCGCACGCGGTGTCGAGATGATTGAGAGTGCCGGTGGTTGCTGTTTGGCAGGTGCATGCGGCCGCCAAACCGGGGTGATTGATGACATGTTGGTTCATGTCTTCCATCGAATCGTATGCACGCTCGTGATGCACGCCTGTCGGGGCAATGTGGTCAGAGGATGGATACATGAACGGCACGCGTCACCAAGGTTTGACCGTGGCACCGGTGGATGGTGTGCTGCCGTGTGTTGTTGGGCTTCCTGAAGGGGATGGGGAGGCTGATGCGTTGGATTCGAGCAGGTCTTGCACTTTCCGGCGTTGCTTGTCGTCCAATCCGTCTGGGGTTGATGGGCTCGGGGTATTCGTCGGATCTGACGATGAAGTGTTGCTTGAATCCTGCGCAGACGAGGATCCGGCCTGCTGGTTGTTGAGTTCGGCTTGGATCCGTTCGGTCAGTGTGCGTGACATGGCGCTGTTCGTTTCGATACGCGTGTTGAGATTCGGGGCAAGGATCGCATGCCATGATTGCGCTTCCTTGAATTGCGCGTCGGTCTGCTCTTGACGGGCTGCCAGCGTGGACCAGTCGGCGGTGGGGGAGGCGCTGGCTTTGAGATTGGCGTTGAGACTGCGGGTCGCCTGATTGTAGGAGTGTTGCGCTTGGATATTCGCAATCGCGATGACGGCTCCGGCGAGTGCCAGAACCGCGAGAACAGCTAGAATGATGCGCACGGCGAGCGGGGCTCGCGCATGATTCCGGGCGGACTGTTGATGTTCG
>Ga0256406_1000688_pt1 | contig 59557 bp, 49 predicted proteins | sample RumenRJG_03DNA_FD_185986 | JGI IMG/M metagenome (GOLD analysis project Ga0256406, IMG submission 185986) | Bovine rumen microbial communities from Lethbridge, Alberta, Canada - RJG_03 | ecosystem: Host-associated > Mammals > Digestive system > Stomach > Rumen | place: Canada: Alberta | collected... | reverse complement strand
ATGATGAGCCCCAAACATCAGTCTGAATGAGTCTTGATCTATATTAAATTTTTTGCCCCTTAGATGAGGTTAGTGTATTATACTCTTTTTTATCCTACTAAGCGCTACTCCTCAGTTTCAAACTTTCCTCCTTACTGAAAGTACCATTCAGCTTCAGCTGGATGAAGTTTACGATCATTACAAAGATAAGAAGCACTATACCTACGGCACATGCATAACCCATGGCTCTCTTCTCGATACCCTGTCTGTAAAGGTATCCTACTATGGTAAGTCCGATGTTGTTCGGGGAGTTGTTACCACGCCACAGCATGAATGACTCAAGGAACATTGCGAGACCTGCGTAGATGGAGATCGTCAGCACGTAGATAGTAGTCGGTTTTACGAGTGGAATAGTTATCGATTTAAACTGCTGCCATTTGCTGGCTCCGTCGATCTCGGCAGCCTCATAGAGATCTGCAGGTATCGACTGGATCCCGGCCAGGAAGTACATGATATTTACTCCGGTCCATCTCCAGCAGCAGAGAGTTAGCAGTGCGAAATACGCTGTACCCTGTGACTTCAGCCACTTGATAGGCGCATGTCCGAAAAGTCCGATGACCTGGTTGAGCAGGGATTCGCTTGCTTCACCGAACATAAGTCTGAATACAGTACCTGCTACGACTACAGAAGTAAGGGCCGGCAGAAAATATATCGACTTAAAAATATTGGAGTGCTTCATCAGATGACTGTTCAGAAGAACTGCGAAAAGCAGTGGGAACGGTATCAGGAGCACCAGCGTGAGAATACAGTACTTTACTGAGTTTGATACGGCCTTCCAGAATATCTTATCTGTCAGAAGACGCTGATAGTTTCCAAGTCCGACCCACTGGTCTTTCATGACATCCTGGAAACTGAGATTGATACCTTTAATGATAGGTCCCAGCCAGAACAGAAGGACAGTCAGTACAAACGGAAGCACGAATACATATGGAGCCGCTTTCTGTGAATAGAAAAATTTTTTCATCAGTTTTACCCCGTTTTCTAATCTTTTTTAATACAAAACGGGCACATCCCGCATATACGAGACGTGCCCGCAGAGACTCGTTCCTGGTTTATCTGTTAACTTATGATGAGAACTCGTTATCGAGAGTATCCTGAGCTGACTTGAGCTCGGAGTCGATATCGCTTCCGCTCTCGTAGATATTCGTCAGAAGCTGGGTGCAGATGACATTGTTGATAGATGGCATCTTCTCATCGCTTAATGACTTGAGTGATCCGATAGAATCCTTCATCTCAAGGAGCGGCTGGAATGGCTTGTTCTCGAAGTACTTAACGAACTGGTTATCCGGGTTCTCTGTAATAGAGGTGTCAGTCCATACTGAAGTGTTAACCGGGTCAAATCCAAGTACGTTCCAGACCTCTTTGTTTGCTTCAGGTGAGAGCTTGATGTAAGCCATAACCTCTGCCGCAAGGTCTGCGTTCTTTGAAGAAGCTACGATAGCAGTTCCTGTACCACCGCCACCGATGGTCCATGTAGCGTCTGAATCGCCGAACTTAGGAACAGCTGCGATAGCTACCTTTCCTGACAGATCCTTCATGTAGTTCGTGAAACGTGAAGTCTGCCAGAACGGCATGATCTGTACTGCGAAGTCGCCGTTGTTGTAGTGTGGATAAGCCTCTTCGTTATCAGGCTGTCCGCCAGGTACTGTAGCGAGTGCTCCGGCATCCTGCATATCCTTGATATACTGGAGAACTTCTTTGAGCTCTTTGTTGTTTGCCATATTTACCTTGCCACTGGCATCGACGTAGTCGCCGCCCTTCTGAGCAAGCATCAGGTTCACCATCCAGCTGGCTGAAGTCTCAGCACAGGCAAAGTCTTTTCCGGTTGCCTTGTGGTACTTGACTCCTGCTTCCTTGAAGTCATCCCAGGTCTTGATCGTCGTGTAGTCGATGCCGGCCTTCTCGAGAAGCTCTGTGTTATAGAAAGCAACTGTCGTACCTACGTGAGTAGGAAGTCCGTAAGGAACTCCGTCCTTTGAATAGATGTCAAGTCTTGACTGGACTACATCGTCCTTATAAGGAGCGATGGCATCTGAGAGATCCTTGAGCTTTATATCCTTCTCAGCGATGAATGATGGGAACTTTCCAAGCTCGATATCTGCGATATCCGGAGCTCCCTTTCCTGACTCTAGTGCAAGTGAGAGCTTGTTGTGCATATCGTCGTATGCCATGTTCTGGAGGACAAGCCTAACTTTCTTATCAGGATGCTCCTCGTTCCACTTCTCAGCCATCGTGGTGTAGAACTTCTGATGTAACTCGATGAAGGTCCATACGTTCAGTGTCGTGACGTTATCGCCCTCTACCTTCATCTCTGTTTTTCCGCCTGCATCTCCACCGTTCTTCTTCGCGGAGCTGCTGCCGCATCCTGCAAGCATTCCGACTGCCATGGATGCGCAAAGAATTGCTGTAACCAGTTTCCTCTTCATAAGATTCTCCTTCCGTGTAAAACGATTATCCCGTTTGAAAGCATTCCCAAGCTGTAATCGAGTTAATCGTTTTACAAAATGTGAAAATTTAAGGGCAGCCTTCGTAACCTCTTCTCGGCTGCCTCAACTGTTAAGCACATTATATGAAAGATCCGTGAAAAAATCAAGGGAAATTTTTGTATATTTGGTCGTAAAGTTGCACAAAGTTAAACGTTTTATTTTGTGTATATTGCACAAATCAGTGATTTACATCTACCAGAGAGTCCCGGATTTCAAGGGCGCACGGGACTTCCTCGACTCTTTTGCCATCTTTTTGTACCGTTTTACTTTTTCCTTCTATCATATCAAAAAGGATCCCGGCTGCGCGGTAGCCTATGTCATGGAGTGGCAATGCGACCGTGGTAAGAGGCGGCCTGTAGTACACGGAAAGCTGTCTGTCATCGTATCCGGTGACGGAGACATCCTGTCCGGCACGAAGCCCCTTCTTCTCAAGCCTGTCGTAGACTCCACCAGCCATGATATCGTTCATGCACATGATGGCTGTGGCCCCGTGCTTTAACAGCTCATCCGTATTATTGAACCCGCTTTCTCTCTCCCAGTCTCCGACCTTTATAAAGCCCGGATCTATCGGAAAAGATGATTCGTAGAGCGCCTTCTGGAAGCCCATGAGTCTCGCCTGAGCGTGGAGTGAGTCACTTTTTCCGGTGATAAGGCCTATCTTCTTATGGCCTGCTTCGATGACTTTTTTCGTGATCTGATACATCCCGTTCTCATCGTCCACGACGACCGACGGTACTTTTTCGTTCTGCGAATAGCCGTAAGCCATGACCGCAGGGATATCCATGTCTGTCTCAAAGACAGGCAGTTTCCTCTCATGTGAAGCTACATATATGACGCCCTCGACCTGGAGGTTTTCGAGTTTCTGCACTTCCTTGTGGACCATGTCATAGTAGAAGTCCTTGTTATAGTAGGAATCGCCGTAATTTTTAAATAGGCGCAGGTTCGTAAGCAGCACCTTATAGCCATGGTGGTCAAAGTAGTCTGTGATGCCGTCGAGTATATCAGGAACTGAGAAAATCGTCATATCCTCGACTATGGTACCGATGCTCATGCTCCGCTTCGACTTCAGGTTCCTCGCCATGACGTTTGGCACATAGTGCATCTCCTCGATGACCTTGCGGACCTTCGCCTCAGTCTCTTCGCTGGCTTTTCCGCGATCATTTATGATGTTTGACACAGTAGCTATCGAAACACCGCTTTTTTCAGCTATCTCTCTTATCGTAACCATCTGCATCCCTCCGATCTGTGATCAGGCACTCTCCTGCTTTCCCTCAAGCTTCTCAAGCGTATTACTTAAAAATGCCGCCAGCAGATAGCCAGGCAGCGAAAATCCGCAGCAGATAAAAACAAAGGCCATTTTTACAGGAAATCTGAGTGTAAAATACGCCACAAAAAGTCCCGCGATCACACTGATAAGCACAAGCGGAAACCTCGCGAGCATCAGCGTCGCACCGTTCCTGAGTGTTCCGGTGACTGTGTTCTCAAAATGCGAGAGCATCAGGAAAGTACACGAGATGATCCCGATGATCAGGGCCAGCATCACTATAAGGAGCAGGCGGATAAGCTCTCCGGTATCTGTCTTCATGCCGCTTACGACTCTCAGATCAAAGTACCAGACCGCAAGAACCGCGAGCATTATAGCCCAGATACCCGTCCCCTGTTTGAAGTTCGCCTTAAAGTCAGTAAAAAAATGCTTTGTAAGTCTCGTGTCATTGCCCCTTATCATCCTGACGAGTCCCGAATACATCGCTGTAAATGAAGCTCCCGCCGTGATGACAGGTATACTGCAGACGAGAGTCAGTATATTCAGCCATACGAAATCAAAAACAAGCCCAAAAAACGACATGATCGGGCTCTCCGGATCCAAAAAACGCTTCATCTGGATTCCTCCTTACCTGATTTAGTGTAACGTTTTACCTATAACCTATGATAACACCTTTTGCAAATGACCGCAATAAGATTTTGCAAAACAGGGACTGTAATTTTTCCGGTATCCGTGATAAAATAAAAATGTCCTGTTACACTAAGGAACAAAAATGAGAAAGGGCTCGGGAAACTAAAATGCACTGGTCGATGGAGTTTGAGATCGTATCTCTTCTGATCTCGATTCTGCTCTTGGCAAACATAAGATCCATAAAATTTCTGCCTTTAAGGAGCGCGCTTCTTTTTATAAACACTATCATCACAGAAGTCCTTCTTATAATAGCAGATCTCGTAGCCACCTGGATGGATAATGCCCTGAAGGGTCGGTTTATTGGTCTGCAAATTTTTTCAAATACCGCGTATTTCGCGCTGTTGTTCCTGCTGGCTATCTCCATCCACATCTTTATGAATGCCATCGCCTGTGAGAAAAGTGGGCGCTACTACCATCACAAGCCGTATGATTTCATCCTCTACGCAGCTACTGATGTATTTCTTTTCATAAATCTGTTCAACGGTATGATATTCACCGTAGGTACAGATGGCTACCAGCGCGGATTCCTGTACTATTACCTCATCTATCCGTATCTGCTGGCTGAGATGGCTATCGGTTCGATAAGCATCATCCGTGCGCGAAAACAGATAGACAAACGTATCAGGTACAGCATCTATCTGGCTCTGATCTTCATGGCTCTCACAGCAGCTTATCAGGTCTTTATCGAGCCTGGAAAGCTTATGATGAATCTCGGCGTATCAGTTTCACTCGTTATCATATATATGGCATTCATGAACACCGAGAATGACATAGAGCACAAGACCTCTACCTTTAATACGATTGGCTTCAGGCGTTACATGACAGAGCGTCTATTAGGCCACAAAAAGTTCAAGGCATTTTTCATACAGATCACGAGCTATTCATCGCTTCTTTCGATGTACGGCCGTGATAATACTGACATGATCCTGAGGCATATCGGTAGTAGCCTGACCAGGATACGGCCTTTTACTTTCTACCTGCATTCCGGTCTCTATGCCGTGGTCGCCACGAATGAGCGGGACTTCGCCACGACCGAAAGTCGTATCAGCGATGTCCTTTCCGAAAAAATTTTCATAGAATACGAACCTGGCGATATCAGCTACAGGACCCTCGCCGCTGACACGAGCTGCCATTTTGACAATCCGGGTGAGATGCTATCAGTCGCTACAGACACTATCAGAAAGCCTGTCTACGAAAAATCACCGTTTGAGCTGATCAGTGCCGAAGACATCTCTGACTCCGAGAAGAAGGCAAAGCTCTACAAGGCTATCTATCACGCAGTAGACCACGGTGGGGTTCGCGTATATTACCAGCCTATCTATGACAATACCTGTGACCAGATCAGTTCCGCCGAAGCCCTGTCCCGTATATACGATGATGAGCTCGGTCTCATCTATCCGGACAGCTTCATCCCGCTTTTCGAGCAGGACGGTACTATCCTGAAATTCGGCCGCATCATGTACGAAAACGTCTGCCGTTTCATAAGAGATAATGACATGGAAGCTCTCGGGCTCCACTATATCGAAGTGAACCTCTCGCCTATCCAGTGCCTGCAGTCATCTCTTCCGGGAGATCTGATCACTATCGCCGACGACTACGGGATAGACATGAAGTACCTGAACTTCGAGATAACCGAAACTGCTGCCCTATCTAACGACATGCTGCTTCAACTGATGACGCCTCTCATCGACCGCGGCGCCACTTTTTCAGTGGATGACTTCGGGACCGGCTACTCGAACCTGATCCGCGTCAGCACGATGCCTTTCCGCATCATAAAAATAGACAAATCCATTCTCTGGGATTACTTCAATAACCGTGATGACATGGTCCCGCGCATATATGATATGATGCACCACAAGGGCTTTGACCTCGTGACCGAAGGTGTCGAGACGATGGATATGCACATCTGGCTCAAGAACGAAGCCCGCTGCAAGTACGAGCAGGGCTACCTCTACTCGAAGCCTATCGACGAGCAGAGCTTCATCGCCTATCTCCGTGAAAAAAATGTTCCGCACGCCGCCAGCTGAGGTTCTATTTTTAGTATTTTTGTGTTATCATAGGTATTCGAAAAGTTTTGAAAAAGTAAGGCAAGGCAATGAAAGATTATAGTTTTACGACTCAGGGCACCTGCGCGACCCAGATCGATTTTTCACTCGATGATGACAAGAAACTGCACAACGTATTTTTCCATGGCGGATGCAATGGGAATACAAAGGCCGTAGCAAAACTGCTCGAAGGCTATGACGCCCAGGCCGCAGTCGATCTGTTAAAGGGAAATCTCTGCGGAGTCCGTGGCACTTCGTGCGCCGACCAGCTCGCCCAGGGAGTCGAGAAAGCTCTTCAGGAGAATTAAATGATCTACTCAGGAATTTCACATTACGCTGACCAGCGGGACGCTTTTTTCTTAGAAAACGGTAAGCTCAGGATACGTATCGCAACTGCGAGAGGCGATATGAACGCCATCTACCTGCATGTGCGAGACAAGTATATAGGTCTCGACCGTGCGGATACTCGTGCCTGCTACAAAATGCGCCGCTATGCCAGCGATTTCGGACACGACTATTTTTCTGCGGATATAGACATTCAGATGGCAGGACATTTCCAGAAGAATCCGGATATGCTGTGCCTCAGATATTTTTTCGAGCTCGTGGATGAAGCAGGAGCACGGGTATGGTACGGCGATTCGAGATTTTTCTCGGGAGAGCCGGGAGATGTCGAGGCTATGTATGACTGCCCGCTGATCTCGCGCCGTGAGCTGACTTTCCGCATACCTGACTGGGCAAAAAATGCCGTAGTCTACCAGATATTCCCGACGAGATTCGCGACGACAGAAGACGTTCCGGACAAGCTCTGGTACAAAGCTCCTATCGCCTGGAACGATGACCTTAAGGGAAATCTCCGCGGGATCATCGAGCACATCCCTTATCTGAAGGAGCTCGGTGTCGACGTCATCTACATGACTCCAATATTCCGCTCGAACACATCGCACAAATACGACACTATCGATTACTATGCCGTGGATCCGTCACTTGGAGATGAAAATGACCTCCACGAGCTTGTCGACAAAGCTCACGCTAACGGCATGCGCGTCATGCTCGACGGCGTGTTCAACCACACTTCTCCGGATTTCTTTGCCTTTAAGGATATAAAGGAGAACGGAAAGAAGTCAAAATACTACGACTGGTACTATCTCGACAGTGATGACATCTCCTTCGGAAGCCGCACAGAAAAACCATCGTACCAGAGCTTTGCCTATGTAGGCATGATGCCGAAGCTTAATCTGTCGAATCCGGAAACTGCCGACTATGTGACTGGTGTCGCCTGTCACTACATAAAAGAATTCGGCATAGACGGCTGGAGGCTCGATGTCGCTGACGAGATAGGTCACTCTTTCTGGAAAAAATTCCGTAAGGCCGTCAAAGCCGTAAATCCGGATGCTCTCCTCGTCGGCGAGGTCTGGCATTTTTCACCGGATTTCCTGCAGGGCGACGAGTGGGATTCGGTAATGAACTACGCTTTCTATAAGAATATCGGTGAGATGATCTGCGAGGGTCACATCACCCCGTCCGGCTTCCTGTCACAGCAGGGCTTCCTGAATGGCGAGTATCACAGCGCCGTCCTCCCTGTCCTCTGGAACCTGATAGACAGCCATGACACAAGCCGTTTCCTTTACAGAGCCGGCGGCGACAAGCGAAAGCTCGCTCTGGCTGCAGCTTTTCAGATGCTGACTCCGGGAACACCGTTCATCTACTATGGTGACGAGGTCGCCATGACCGGCGGCGATGACCCTGACAACAGGCGCGGAATGCTCTGGGACGAGTCGAAGCAGGATAAGGACATGTATCACTGGTATCAGCGCCTTACCTACTTCCGCCACACGATAAACGCCCTGACACAGGGCGACTACCTGCGTGTCGATGCAGATGATGAAAAAGGCTTGCTCGAATACCATCTGAGTTCCGGCGAAGTGCTTATCTTCCACACTTCAGACGGTGACATCTCCGCCCGTGAATACACAGGCTACAAAGAGCTGTTAAGTGATAAGACCTTCGACGGCACAATTCCAGGATATGGGTGCGCGTTGCTGAGGAAATAAAAAATGCACTCCAGGATTTAAATCCGGGAGTGCATTTTTAAATATATCTGTGTTTCTACGCAGCCTGTATACAGGCTGCGCTTTGTCATCTGTCAAGTTCGTGGATAAAGAGTCCGCTGCGGAGCTTTGGCTCAAACCAGGTGGACTTCGGCGGCATGAGTCTGCCGGCATCTGCTACTGCGAAAAGCTCTGAGATAGATGTCGGATACATAGCGAAGGCTGCCTGGCAGTCCTCGTGGCAGCGCTTTTCGAGCTCCTTCAGGCCTCTGATACCGCCGACAAAGTCAATCCGCTCATCTGTCTTCGGGTCCTTTATGCCGAATACCGGATCAAGGATCAGGTTCTGAAGCAGTGATACGTCGAGTCCGTCTACCGGATCGGCACTTCTGAGGTCCTGCTTGAAAGCGAAGTTATACCAGGTGTCATCTAAGTACATAGAGAATGAGCCCTTGAACTGAGGCTTTATCGGGATCCTGCCCTGGCGCCTTAAGTCTGCGACCTTCTTTACTTCTGAAAGCACTTCCATAGGAGAATGACCATTCAGGTCTTTAAGCACTCTGTTATAGTCGAAGATCTTCAGCTCTTCATCAGGGAAAAGTACGGAGAGGAAATAGTTAAACTCCTCATCTCCGGTATATCCCGGATGCTCTGCACGCCTCTTGAGTCCTACTTTTACCGCCGAAGCAGCACGATGGTGACCGTCTGCTATATAGATAGAATCTATTCCAGTAAAAGCATCTCTGATGGTCTTTATATCATCCGGCTCATCTACGATCCAGACTCTATGTGATATGCCATCTAAAGTCGTGAAATCATAAACCGGCTTTTCAGCCTTGTGGCGTCTTACCACATCTTCTATCGTGTTATTTCGTCTGTATGCTAAAAAAATAGGTCCGGTCTGCGCATTGCAGGCATCTACGTGATTGATCCTGTCCTGCTCTTTTTCTGCACGGGTATTCTCGTGCTTTTTGATGACACCATTCTGGTAGTCATCTATCGAAGCACAGGCCACGATGCCGGTCTGCGCCCTGCCGTCCATATTCAGCTCGTAGATGTAGTAGTAAGGTTCCTTGTCCCTTACAAAAGATCCGTCATCGACCCACTCCCAGAGCAGGTCATGTGCCTTCTGGTAGACTCTCGGATCATACTCGCTGACTTCTGGCGGGAACGAGGTCTCCGCCCTGTCTATAGCAAGAAAGGAGTGTGGAAACTTCCTGACATGTGCCGTTGCTTCAGCTCTGTTATATACGTCATATGGCAGTGCAGCTATCGTCTGCGCCATGTCAACGCGTGGACGGATTGCTGCAAAAGGTCTTACTGTTGCCATAAAGTGCTCCTTTTTACTTTACTACGCGGACGCGGATGACATCCGGGATAGCGTTCAGCTTGTCGACTACATCCTGAGTAACTTCTGAATCGACATCGATAAGAGAATAAGCGTAGTCACCGCGGCTCTTGTTCGTCATATCGCTTACGTTTATATTTGCGTCGCCGAGAATAGTCGTGTACTTGGCGATGAGTCCGCTCTTATTATGATGGAGGATACCGAGTCTGCCCTTTGCAGTAACGACACCCATATCGCAGTCAGGATAGTTCACTGAATGGCGGATATTACCATTCTCGAGGAAATCCATGATCTCATCTACTGCCATCATCGCGCAGTTCTCTTCAGCTTCTGCTGTAGAAGCTCCGAGATGAGAGGTAGCAATGACTCCCGGCTGTCCTGCTGTCGTAGGATTCGGGAAGTCTGTGACATAATGCTTTACCTTGCCAGTCTTGATACCGTCGAGAACTGCCTTCTCGTCTACGAGCAGGTCTCTGGCAAAATTCAGGACTACTACGCCCTTTTTCATTTTTTCTACAGCGGCAGCATCGATCATGCCCTTTGTAGAATCGAGAAGAGGTACGTGAATAGTGATAAAGTCGCACTCTCTGTAGATGTCATCTACATTTGCGATGTGCTTTACGTTCCTTGAAAGGTTCCATGCAGCTCCTACTGAAATGTAAGGATCATATCCTAACACTTCCATTCCGAGGTGAGTTGCCGCATTGGCTACCTGCTGTCCGATAGCTCCAAGTCCGATGACTCCGAGCTTCTTTCCAGCGAGCTCATTTCCAGCGAACTGCTTCTTTGCCTTCTCCATATCCTTTGAGATATCAGCATCTGCTTTATTCTCTAATACCCAGTTAACTGAGCCGATGATGTCACGGCTTGCGAGCAGCATTCCTGCAAATACGAGCTCCTTTACGGCGTTTGCATTTGCTCCAGGAGTGTTGAATACGACGATTCCCTGATCTGCGCACTTATCGAGCGGGATGTTATTTACTCCGGCTCCGGCACGGGCGATACAGCTGAGCTTATCAGAAAACTCCATATCGTGCAGCTTTGCGCTTCTTACGATAAAAGCGTCTGCGTCATTTGCATCATCTGTCTGCTCGTAATTATTTGAAAACTTTACCAGTCCCTTTGGGGAAATGGCATTTAGTGTATGGTATTTGAACATGTGTCCTTCTTTCTTTGTTAGGATTTAGTGATTTGGGTTTAGAGTAAAAGGCTGCTCTCTATCCCCTATATCCTATATCCTATCCCCTATTCCCTTATTTAAGGTTCTTCTTCTCAAAGTCTGCCATGAACTCTACCAGTTTCTCAACACCGGCCTTTGGCATAGCGTTGTAGATAGAAGCTCTCATGCCGCCGACTGTACGGTGACCCTTGATATTCTCAAGGCCTGCTGACTTTGCCTCTGCTACGAACTTAGCATCTAAGTCCTTGTCGCCTGTAACGAATGGAACGTTCATAACAGAACGGTCTTTCTTTGCTACTGTACCTTTGAAAAGTTCTGACTGGTCAAGGAAATCATAGAGGATCTTTGCCTTCTCAGCATTTTTCTTCTCCATCTCTGCAAGTCCGCCATTCTTTAACAGCCACTTGAATACAAGACCGCACATATAGATAGCCCAGCAGTTCGGAGTGTTGAACAGAGAATCCTTGTCTGCCTGTGTCTTCCACTTGAGCATTGTCGGAGTTCCCGGATATACGTCGTCTGTGATAAGGTCGTCACGAATGATATCGATAACGAGTCCTGCAGGTCCTACGTTCTTCTGGACTCCGCCGTACATGACTGCGTATTTGCTTACGTCCATAGGCTTTGATAAGAAGCAGCTGGATACATCTGCTACGAGGTCTACGCCCTTTGTATTAGGAAGCTCCCAGTACTCTGTTCCGTAAATAGTGTTATTCTGGCAGATGTAGACATAATCCATATCATCTGTGATAGGAAGGTCTGAACAGTCAGGTATATAAGAGTATGTCTTATCCTCAGATGAAGCGAGTGCTACAGCGTCTCCATAGATCTTTGCCTCTTTCCATGCCTTTGTAGCCCACTGTCCGGTGAGGATGTAGCCTGCCTTATGATGCTTGTTCATCATATTCATAGGAATGGCTGCGAACTGCTGGTAAGCACCGCCCTGTAAGAAAAGTACCTTGTAATTCTCAGGAATGTTCAGTAATGTCCTGATGTCCTTTTCTGCTGTCTTGATGATATCGTCAAACATGGATGATCGATGTGACATCTCCATGACTGACATGCCGAAGCCCTTGTAGTCGAGCAGATCAGCCTGTGCTTCTTTTAATACTTCCTCCGGCAATACTGCCGGTCCTGCAGAAAAGTTGTAAACTCTTGACATTACATCGTCCTCCTGTTTCTATGTATTGTTTGTCGGGTGATAGCCTGTCCGTGTGGGACGTTCACTTGTCGCCACGTGGCAATCACTTGTACTACTATAGCACTTTTTTCTCAGAAATCAAGCCTTTAAGTCACTTTCATCAAAGCATTCAGCTATCGGTTTGCCAGGTGCGACCATCGGCCATACCTTATCATCACTTCCTATGATAACGTCTATGACTACCGGCGTATCTGTCTTCATCGCAATGGCAAGCGCATCATCGAACTCTTTCTGGCTCGTAGCCCGAAGTCCCTTTGCTCCCATCGCCTCGGCCAGCTTACAGTAATCAACGCCGTCATCCAGAACTGTATTCGAATAACGCTTGCCATAGAACAGGTCCTGCCACTGGCGAACCATTCCGAGCACGTGGTTATTCATGATGACTTCCACTATCGGAAGCTTGTTCCTCGTGGCTGTGGCTATCTCGTTCATATTCATGCGGAAACAGCCGTCACCTGCTATGTTAAACACCTTTTTCCCGGGGTTGCCGATAGCTGCTCCGATCGAAGCTCCAAGCCCGTATCCCATGGTCCCGAGACCTCCCGAAGTGAGGAGCTGTCCCGGACGGTTGAATCTGTAATACTGCGCTGTCCACATCTGGTGCTGTCCGACCTCTGTAGTTATGATAGCGTCTCCATCAGTAGCCTCGTAAATCCTATTAACAGCGTATGGGCCTGTGAGTCCATGCTCCGGTATAGTAAGAGGATATTTCTGACAGAGGTCTCTCATATGCTCCATCCAGTGATGATGATCCATCTGGCGGAGCTTCGGGATCAGCCGCTTCAGAACTTCCTTTACATCTCCGATGATCTCAGCGTCTACGATGATATTCTTATTTATCTCGGCCGGATCCACATCTATCTGGAGGACTTTTGCATTCGAAGCAAAAGTCTTCGGATTTCCAAGTACCCTGTCTGAGAAGCGGGTCCCTACTGCGATCAGCAGGTCGCATGATGACACGCCAAGATTAGAAGCCTTGGTTCCATGCATTCCGAGCATTCCTGTATATCTGTCTCCAGTTCCCGGATAAGCTCCTTTTCCCATAAGTGAGTCACAAACCGGAGCATCTATCAGATCAGCAAATCGTCTGACTTCATCAGCTGCTCTCGAGATAACGGCTCCGCCTCCGACAAAAATGTACGGCTTCTGGGATTTCTCTATCATCTCTACCGCTGTATCTATGTCAGAGTCCTTTATCTGGTCAGCCTTTCTTGGTATCTCCTCCGGCTCTTCATACTCATAATCAGTCTTTGCCGCTGTGACATCCTTTGTGATATCTATCAGTACAGGACCTGGTCTTCCGCTCTTTGCTATCTTGAACGCGCGGCGGATAGTAGCTGCCAGTTTTGTGACGTCCTTTACTATGAAGTTATGCTTTGTGACCGGCATCGTGATACCGGCTATATCTACCTCCTGGAAAGAGTCCTTTCCCAGGAGAGGTACGGTGACGTTACAAGTGATGGCTACTACAGGAACAGAATCCATGTATGCCGTGGCTATTCCGGTGACCAGGTTCGTGGCTCCCGGTCCGGAGGTAGCCATACACACTCCGACTTTTCCTGTACTTCTCGCATAGCCGTCTGCAGCATGTGAAGCCCCCTGCTCGTGGCTCGTCAGGATATGGCGGATCCTGTCCTTATTCTTATATAATTCGTCGTACACATTCAGAATGGCCCCGCCTGGATACCCGAACACCGTATCCACTTTCTGCTCGGCAAGACATTCTATAACTATCTGTGCTCCTGTAAGTTCCATTATAATACCTCATACTACGGTTTCCGGCGCGAGTATATGTCTTGCGGGACAGCTCTCGCCTTAGTTTTCTCACTTGTACCTTAGTTTTCTCCTGGTACTTGCAGGATGGCACCTCTATTACCAGAGGTGACAAGTGCCTGGTAGCGGCGGAGATAGCCGGTCGTCACCTTTGGCTCACGCGGCTTCCAGGCTGCCTTTCTCTTAGCCAGCTCATCATCTGATACCTCAAGGGTGATAGTCATCTTCGGAATGTCGATAGTGATCGTGTCGCCCTCTTCTACAAGAGCGATAGGTCCGCCAACGGCAGCCTCCGGTGATACATGTCCGATAGAAGCTCCACGGCTGGCACCTGAGAAGCGTCCGTCTGTGATAAGAGCAACAGATGAGCCAAGCCCCATTCCCACTATAGCAGATGTAGGGTTGAGCATCTCTCTCATACCAGGGCCACCCTTAGGTCCCTCGTATCTGATGACTACTACATCTCCAGCTACTATCTTTCCACCCTTTATGGCAGCGATAGCGTCTTCCTCACAGTCAAATACTCTGGCCGGACCTGTGTGTACCATCATCTCTGGTACTACTGCTGAGCGCTTTACCACGCAGCCATCCGGTGCGAGATTTCCTTTAAGGACTGCAAGTCCGCCATTCTTCATATAAGGATTGTCGATTGGTCTGATGACCTCCGGATTCCTGTTTACAGCGTTCTTGATATTCTCTCCGATGGTCTTTCCGGTAACTGTCATGCAGTCGAGATTCAATAGACCTGCGTCTCCGAGCTCTTTCATGACAGCATATACACCGCCGGCTTCATTCAGATCCTCTATATAAGTAGGACCTGCCGGAGCCAGGTGGCAGAGGTTCGGAGTTCTCTCCGAGATCGGGTTCGCATAGCTGATGTCGAAATCAAAGCCTATCTCATGAGCTATGGCTGGCAGATGAAGCATCGTATTCGTAGAGCAGCCGAGAGCCATGTCTACAGTCAGAGCATTTATGATGGAATCCTTCGTGATGATGTCACGAGGCCGGATATTTTTCTTGAGCATATCCATGACAGCGTATCCAGCCTGCTTTGCCAGACGCAGACGGGCTGAGTAAACAGCCGGAATAGTTCCATTTCCCTGGAGTCCCATTCCTATAGCCTCTGTAAGGCAGTTCATGGAGTTCGCTGTGTACATACCTGAACAGCTTCCACAGGTAGGACAGACATTCTCTTCATAGATGCGGACTTCCTCGTCAGTCATATTGCCGGCGGCGTTAGCTCCTACAGCCTCGAACATGGATGACAGTGATCTCTTTCTGCCTTCTACATGACCTGCGAGCATAGGACCGCCAGATACAAATACTGTCGGGACATTTATCCTGGCTGCTGCCATCAGAAGACCCGGAACGTTCTTATCGCAGTTCGGGATCATGACCAGGGCATCAAACTGATGGGCGATGGCCATACACTCTGTCGAATCAGCGATCAGGTCACGGGTCACGAGAGAATACTTCATACCTATGTGCCCCATGGCTATACCATCACATACCGCTATCGCAGGGAAAACCACCGGATTTCCGCCTGCTTCGGCAACGCCAAGCTTTACGGCTTCAGCGATTTTGTCGATATTCATATGACCTGGAACTATCTCATTATACGAGCTGACGATTCCGACCAGTGGCTTGTTAATCTCTTCCTTTGTAAATCCGAGAGCGTTCAGGAGACTCCTCGCTGGTGCCTGCTGCATGCCGCGCTTCATGTTATCACTCTGCATACTTTTCTTCCTTTCCATATATAAATCTACTGTTTTATTATACTTTCAAAAATAAATGGTGCTGTACATCATCTACTATAGTCTATTTGTGAAAAAAATTCAAGTATGCATGAAATAAAATTCATCAATTATATTCTGAAAAGGACTATAATAGACATATGTCTGAAAAAAGAAATGCCTATAGACCTGTTATAACAGTTGCACTAATAGTAATAAATGTCCTCGTCCTCCTCGCCGAAACTCTGGCTGGAGGAAGTGAGAACTCTATGGTATCCCTGCGCTTCGGTGCGCTGTACGTACCATATGTAGTTGAAAAAAATGAGTGGTGGCGGCTTTTTACGAGTATGTTCATCCACTTCGGACTCACACACATAGCCAGCAATATGGTATCCCTGTATATGGTGGGGCGTATAGTAGAAGCCTACTATGGAAAGATCCGTTTCCTGGTGATCTACCTGGCAGCAGGGCTCGGCGGAGGGCTCCTGACTCTGGTGACTGAGCTTCAGTCCCGTGACTTCTCACTGACTGCGGGAGCCAGTGGAGCCATCTTCGGGATCATGTCTGCCTTCGTGGTCTTCGCCGTAAATCCGGTGACCAGAAGAGCCTTTCCTATCAGAAGAGTCATAGCAGGTATCTTCTTCGCCCTGCTGCCTGGATTCTACACCACCGGTATAAGTGTCACTGCTCACATAGGAGGCTTCATCGTAGGGCTCATACTCTCCTTCCTTTTAGACCCGCACCATGTAAGGCGCATTTATAGAAAGTAATCACTTGACTCGTGAACCGATATCCCAATACCAGGTCTCGTCATCAATGAATCTGACTGTCACCCTTAATGTGCTCCTGTAAAAAATAAAAACAGCCATTTCTTTTCAGAAATCAACTGTTTTTATTTTAAAACGATATTATAAAATTTGCAATACTATTTTTTAATTATATGCGGTCTGCGACAGCCTTTCCCATAGCAGCACACCCGACAGTTTTCACAGACGCTGATTTTTCCCGAGGTAGGATGTCTCTGGTCCTGATTCCGTCTTCTAAGACTTTCTTCACTGCATTCTCGATAGCCGAAGCCTCTCCATCGAGGTCGAGGCTATAGCGCAGGAGCATGGCTGCTGAAAGGATAGTCGCTATCGGGTTCGCGATGTCCTGTCTGGCAATGTCCGGAGCAGAACCGCCGCTCGGCTCGTAGAGGCCGAACTTCGTCTCATTCAGGGAAGCTGATGAGAGCATACCAAGGGACCCTGTGATCATAGCAGCCTCATCCGATAAAATATCTCCGAACATATTCTCAGTCAGCACGACATCGAACTGTCCAGGATCACGTACCAGCTGCATAGCGCAGTTATCAACAAGCATATGCTCGAGCTCTACGTCAGGATAGTCAGCCCAGACCTCTTCGGTCACTTTTCTCCAGAGACGTGAAGAATCGAGGACATTTGCTTTGTCGACAGAAGTCACTTTCTTCCTTCTCTTGCGCGCGATATCAAAGGCCTTTATAGCAATTCGCCTGATCTCGTTTTCATTATAAGTCAGGGTATCTGTCGCCTGAAGCACACCGTTCAAAGACTCCGTGTGCCTCTTTCCAAAATAAAGTCCTCCGGTAAGCTCACGCACGATGATCAGGTCAAAACCCTTGTCGGCAGTAGCTTCCTTCAGAGGACAGGCCTCCTTCAGCTGAGGGTAAAGGTAAGCTGGTCTTAGATTTGCAAAAAGTCCGAGAGATTTTCTCAGTCTCAGAAGTCCGGCCTCCGGCCTCTTTTCAGGTGGAAGCTTGTACCACGGTGAAGTCGAAGTATTTCCTCCGATACTTCCCATAAGAACTGCATCCTGCTTTTTGGCGGTCTCAATAGCCTCGTCTGTCAGCGGCTCTCCGGTCGCATCGATAGAGCAACCGCCCATCAGAATGTCTGTCCTCTCGAAATGATGGCCGTACTTTTCGGCCACTTTTTCAAGAACAGTCCACGCCGCATCAGTGATCTCCGGGCCTATTCCATCGCCCGCAATAACTCCGATCCTGTAATCCATTTTTTCTCCTTTTCCTATAAAAAGATAAAAAGGGGCAATCCCCTTTTCATCATCAAAGTCCTGCAAGAACAGGAACTGCATCTCCAAGTCTTATCGGCTCACCGTGCTCCTTCAGAAGTGCCCTAATGTCACCGTGATTTTCGATCCTGCCGGAATACTCTGAAATCGCGAAAACTGAATTCCCGAGCGTCTTCTTCGTATCCATCAGGTTCATCGTCAGATAATAACGGTCGTCCATTTTATACAAGTCAGAATCTGCATACCGGTTCATCGGATCGATCGTCCGGCAAAGCGAGATCGCATCCTCGAGATCGTCAAACGAAACGGCTACCGGAAGCAGCACTGAAGTGTCCTCAGGTGTCTGTGCCAGAAGCTCAGTGACCTTCTCAGCCGGAAGTATCGAGATGTTCTGCTTGCCCTTGAAACGTGGCGCTATAGTGTCTATCTCAACGCCCTCGTCCGGGTCCTTTTCCTCTGGCTTCTCTTCAGGCTGCTGTGCATCCTGCTGGTTCACTATCTGCACTATATCCTTGTATTTCTCAAGCATCGAGCGGACTGCCGTCTTCCTGTCCGAAAAAATCTTTATGCTGATGGATCCATCTGAAAGCCCGACCATCTGTACATTTACCTGACCGTTCTCCGCGGTAAAATCCACCGTCTCCCTAGCCTCTTCAATGACCTCGTTCAGCAGCTTTCTCGCCTGCACCTGGTCATGCATCAGCTCCTCCATACTGTCGAAGCCTCTCGCATTGAGCTCTTCTTTAGAAACCCTGCAGGTGATCGAGTGCTTGTTCTCTTTCTTTATCAGCATGAAACGTCCTCCCTTCCGTCCTCACACAATTCCCTCGCAAACATTCGTTATATTTAAAATATAATAGCACACTTGAAAAATATCTACAATATAGTATGATGCGAAAAACCAAAAGTTTCGAAATGTTGATACATGGACATTTTTGTCAAGACTGCTTTATATGATTTTGCCATTTTTGGTTACTATTCACGGCAGGCTTCTGTGGGGGTTCACGACGGACGCACTTGTGCGGACGTTTGAATACCCACAGAAGCCTGCCTGTGAAGCAGGAACCTCCCCAGCAACCGCAGACTTTTAGCATCGAAGATGCGGCAAACGCGCGTAAGCGCGGTTGGTCTGCGGTCTGATTGGGGAGGTGCCGTGAATAGTAACCATTTTTGATAAAAAAATCGGAGCCGTGGATGATGCCACGACTCCGTTGTGTTTTACTGTGGTCCGATGTATCTTGCCGAACCAAAGCCCAGGATCAGCTGGAAGATATTCGGCAGGAAAATAAGTCCAACCGCGAAATCTCCCGACTGTCCGAATGCCTTTGCCAGCTTTACTTCAAAAACGATACTGATCACGATATTCACGATCGGTATGAAATTCAGAAGAAAAAGCCAGCCATTTCCCCATGCGATCTTGTACTGGATGTACGTATTATACAGAGGGATAATGCTCTTCCATCCAGGTTCGCCGGCTTTTGTAAAGATCATCCAGTTCGCAATGATCAGCAGGATCCCGATAATCAGCCAGATATACCAGTACGCTGCAATGGCAGAGAATAGTGCGATTTCACCCATTGTTTTCGTCCTCCTTTCCTCAAAATATGATATAGGATAACAGATAACCACCAATTTGTAAATACTTTGTGAATTCTAGTCAGCCTTTTTTGTATTTTTATGCGAACAATCAAAAAATTGTTGACAGCCACAAATACAGATGTTAGCAAATTCTGCCTAGAATTTCTTCCTGGTTTAGTGTAATATTGAGTTGAGCCATAGTGTTCAACCTTTCTATGTATGTTTTTTCCAAAAATCTATTATACATGAAAGCTGAGCATTTGGCTCTTTTTCTTTTCTCAATTTACACCATTATACACCCTTAATCGTATCGGTTATATCGAGGATCAGCAAACTGTCTGAATCTGCTATAAAAAAACTGGCAGCACAGCTTAATGTGACGACCTTCTGATAATCGGCTGATAGTGAGATGAGTGTCTCTGGCATTCGTTGTTGTGATTGAGAAAAAACTGCATCCGATATATAATGTATGGAGATGACATCATCATGACAGGAGGTAATACCTATGGCACGACGTCTTCCCGTTGGGATACAGAGCTTTAAGGATATAAGGACAAAAAACTTTTTATATGTAGATAAGACCATGTATATCTGGAAGCTTATCAATTCTTCCAAGAGCTATTTCCTCTCCCGCCCGAGGAGGTTCGGGAAGAGTCTGTTCATCTCTACGCTTGAGAGCTACTTTTCCGGAGAAAGGGAGCTTTTTACTGGGCTCTATATCGAAGAAAAGGAAAATGAGAAGGGAGCGGATGCCTGGGCTAAGTATCCTGTCATATCATTCTATCTGTCAGGCGGAGACTATAATTCACCTGTAGGCCTGTCAGATACCCTTGGAAATGTGATAGATGGATGCATCGTACGCTATGGCCTTGACAAAGAAAGAGTCACGGGAGAAACGCTTCCTGTCAGGTTCAAAAATCTCATACAGTGTCTTTATGAAAAGACCGGCAGACAGGTCGTCGTGCTTGTGGATGAGTATGACAAGCCGCTTCTGTCCACGATGATTTCGAATACAAAGCAGGAAGAGGAAAACAGGCAGCTCTACAAGGGCTTTTTCTCCGTGCTCAAGGACATGGACGGATATCTGAAGTTTGTGTTCTTTACGGGGGTTACGAAGTTCTCTAAAGTGTCGATCTTTTCGGATCTGAATCAGTTGAAGGATATCTCTATGGATAAGAAATATTCCGGTATCTGCGGCATAACAGAGGATGAACTTACAGAGGCCTTTGAACCTGAGATAGGGGCACTGACTTCAGCACAGGGAATGACTCATGATGAATGCATGTCTGAGCTGGCAAAAATGTACGATGGATACCATTTTTCTGCCGGTTCGATCGGAGTATATAATCCGTTTTCACTTCTAAATGCATTTGATGAAAAAGATTTCGGAAGCTACTGGTTCGAGACCGGGACACCTGATATCCTGATAAAGAAGCTAGAGACATCACGTATGCCTCTGTATAAGCTTTCGGAAGGAGTCGTGGCGACAGAATCTGCTCTGATGAATTATCGGGTAGATGATCCTGATCCCATCCCACTGTTCTATCAGTCAGGTTACCTTACAATCTGTGACTATGACCGGGAGTTCAGGCTCTATACGCTGAAGCTGCCAAATAATGAGGTTAAGTACGGCTTTTTTGACTCGCTTGTTCCTTCTGTGTTAGGACAGTCAGAGGATGAGAATCCTGCTTCGCTTAGAAGTATGCTTATGGATCTTAGAGCCGGTAAACCGGATTCCTTTATTACCCGTATCAGATCCCTCTTTGCCTCAATTCCCTATCCGGAAGGGAAGACCCCTGTCTACGAGGGCGAATGGTCGAGACAGCTCTACCTCATCCTTTCACTCATGGGTGCCTATACCCAGTGTGAGGTGCATATGGCAACAGGCCGCGCCGACTGTGTGGTGAAGACACCTGACTACGTCTATGTATTCGAGTTCAAGCTGGATGCTCCGGTAGAGGAAGCCATGAAGCAGATAGACGATAAGGGCTATACCATACCATACATTGCAGACAGCATAAAGCTGTATAAGGTCGGTGTGGTGTTCTCGACGGAGAAGAGGAATGTAGTGGATTATGAGGTGGAAGAAAGCAGGGATTAGGAATCAGGAGGTAATACCTATGGCACGACGTCTTCCTATTGGTAAACAGAACTTCAAAAATATAAGAGAGAACGGCTATGTATATGTGGACAAGACCAGATATGTCTGGGATCTGGTAAACAGCGGTCTTTCATATTTTCTTTCCCGCCCGAGGAGGTTCGGGAAGAGTCTGTTCATCTCTACGCTTGAGAGCTACTTTTCCGGAGAAAGGGAGCTTTTTACTGGGCTCTATATCGAAGAAAAGGAAAATGAGAAGGGAGAGGATGCCTGGGCTAAGTATCCGATCATATCATTCTATCTGTCAGGAGGACAGTATAATACACCAGAAGGCCTTGGGATCAAGCTGTCTCAGGCCCTTGATGTGGTTGAAGAAAAATACGGGCTTAAATATTATGACTCTGATTTATCAGGACGTTTTGAGAATATCATAAGAAAACTGTATGAAAAGACCGGTCGCCAGGTTGTAGTGCTTGTAGATGAGTATGACAAGCCGCTTCTTTCCACAATGATCTCGAATACAAAGCAGGAAGAGGAAAACAGGCAGCTCTACAAGGGCTTTTTCTCCGTGCTTAAGGATATGGACGGCTATCTTAAGTTCGTGTTCTTTACAGGAGTTACGAAGTTCTCTAAAGTGTCGATCTTTTCGGATCTGAATCAGTTGAAGGATATCTCTATGGATAAGAGATATTCCGGTATCTGCGGCATAACAGAGGATGAACTTACAGAGGCCTTTGAACCTGAGATAGGGGCACTGACTTCAGCACAGGGAATGACTCATGATGAATGCATGTCTGAGCTGGCAAAAATGTACGATGGATACCATTTTTCTGCCGGTTCGATCGGAGTATATAATCCGTTTTCACTTCTAAATGCATTTGATGAAAAAGATTTCGGAAGCTACTGGTTCGAGACCGGGACACCTGATATCCTGATAAAGAAGCTAGAGACATCACGTATGCCTCTGTATAAGCTTTCGGAAGGAGTCGTGGCGACAGAATCTGCTCTGATGAATTATCGGGTAGATGATCCTGATCCCATCCCACTGTTCTATCAGTCAGGTTACCTTACAATCTGTGACTATGACCGGGAGTTCAGGCTCTATACGCTGAAGCTGCCAAATAATGAGGTTAAGTACGGCTTTTTTGACTCGCTTGTTCCTTCTGTGTTAGGACAGTCAGAGGATGAGAATCCTGCTTCGCTTAGAAGTATGCTTATGGATCTTAGAGCCGGTAAACTGGATTCCTTTATTACCCGTATCAGATCTCTTTTCGCCTCAATCCCCTACCCGGAAGGGAAGGCCCCTGTCTACGAGGGCGAATGGTCGAGACAGCTCTACCTCATCCTTTCACTCATGGGAGCCTATACCCAGTGTGAGGTGCATATGGCAACAGGCCGTGCCGACTGTGTGGTGAAGACACCGGACTACATTTATGTCTTTGAGTTCAAGCTCGATGCGCCGGTAGAGGAAGCCATGAAGCAGATAGACGATAAGGGCTATACCATACCATACATTGCAGACAGCAGAAAACTGTACAAGGTAGGAGTAGTGTTTTCGACAGAGAAAAGAAATGTGGCGGACTATGAGGTGGCAGAAGGCAGGGATTAGGAATCAGGAGGTAATACCTATGGCACGACGTCTTCCTATTGGTAAACAGAACTTCAAGAATATAAGAGAGAACGGCTATGTATATGTGGACAAGACCAGGTATGTCTGGGATCTGGTAAACAGCGGTCTTTCATATTTTCTTTCCCGCCCGAGGAGGTTCGGGAAGAGTCTGTTCATCTCTACGCTTGAGAGCTACTTTTCCGGAGAAAGGGAGCTTTTTACTGGGCTCTATATCGAAGAAAAGGAAAATGAGAAGGGAGAGGATGCCTGGGCTAAGTATCCGATCATATCATTCTATCTGTCAGGCGGAGACTATAATTCACCTGTAGGTCTGTCAGATACCCTTGGAAATGTGATAGATGGCTGCATCGTATGCTATGGCCTTGATAAGGAATCGGTCACGGGAGAAACGCTTCCTGTAAGGTTCAAAAATCTCATACAGTGTCTGTATGAAAAGACCGGTCGCCAGGTTGTAGTACTTGTAGATGAGTATGACAAGCCGCTTCTTTCCACGATGATCTCAAATACAAAGCAGGAAGAGGAAAACAGGCAGCTCTATAAGGGCTTTTTCTCCGTGCTTAAGGATATGGATGGCTATCTTAAGTTCGTGTTCTTTACAGGAGTTACGAAGTTTTCTAAAGTGTCGATCTTTTCTGACTTAAACCAGCTCAGCGATATCTCAATGGATGATGAATATTCAGGGATCTGCGGAATCACGGAGGATGAGCTTGAGGATAATTTCGGGCCGGAGATAGAGGAACTGGCCCATAAACAGAAGCTTCCGCACGAAGAATGCCTGTCAGAGCTGGCCAAAATGTACGATGGATACCATTTCTCCGCGGACGGGACAGGGGTATATAATCCTTTTTCTCTTCTGAGTGCGTTTCATAGGCGGGATTTCGGCAGCTACTGGTTCGAGACCGGGACTCCTGACATACTGATAAAGAAACTCAATACATCACGTATGCCTCTGTATAAGCTTTCGGAAGGAGTCGTGGCGACAGAATCCGCTCTGATGAATTATCGGGTAGATGATCCTGATCCCATCCCTCTTTTCTACCAGTCAGGTTATCTTACTATCTGTGACTATGACCGGGAGTTCAGGCTCTATACGCTGAAGCTGCCAAATAATGAGGTTAAGTACGGCTTTTTTGACTCGCTTGTTCCTTCTGTGTTAGGACAGTCAGAGGATGAGAATCCTGCTTCGCTTAGAAGTATGCTTATGGATCTTAGAGCCGGTAAACCGGATTCCTTTATTACCCGTATCAGATCTCTTTTCGCCTCAATCCCCTATCCGGAAGGGAAGGCCCCTGTCTACGAGGGCGAATGGTCGAGACAACTCTACCTCATCCTTTCACTCATGGGAGCCTATACCCAGTGTGAGGTGCATATGGCAACAGGCCGCGCCGACTGTGTGGTGCACACCCCGGACTACATCTATGTCTTTGAGTTCAAGCTCGATGCGCCGGTAGAGGATGCGATCAGACAGATCGATGAAAAGGGATATACTATTTCCTACTCTGCTGACAGCAGAAAGCTGTATAAGGTCGGTGTGGTGTTTTCGACGGAGAAGAGGAATGTGACGGATGTTCGTATTGTAGAAGGATGAAGGATCAGAGGGCAGACTATAGAGGAAGTCATCCGGAAGTGGTTTTAGGATAATTGGTGTTGTTATTTCTGATGGGGACTGAGCAATGCTGAGTAGAGGCACAAGTCTTAATTCGATCCGATTTCTTAGCGAATATATTTTGATAATCTGTTCCGGGTTAATGATTCTTATCTCAAAAAAAGGTAGCTGGCTATTCAAGCTGCATGTGGCTACATTTTGAAAGACTTTTATAAACTTAATAAAAGTTTGTGGATTAAAGGGCTGCGCGAATAAGCGAAGCCCTTTGATTTAGCGTCTCTTTGTGCCGATAATCAACTCACAGGCAGATCAAAGCACTGTGATATTAAGCTGCGAAGCGAGTTTTCTGACTGCCGATTCCGGCAATCTGCTGATCCTGGAGATGAATGAAACCGACTGACCGCCCTCCTTAAGCATATCAGTAGCCACTTCAATCTGTACTTCTTCCCTGCCTTTTTGCACACCTTCTTTAATACCTTTTTGCATACCCTCTTTCAAGCCTATCTTCCTCCCCTCGTTAAGTGCCTCCTGCTTTCCCTGTTCAAGAACCTTCTCCTGATCGTACTCTGTCAGAAACATATTTTTCACCTCACTTCTGTTGTCCATAAGGAATGACTTTATCATGAAGCTATCCGGCATCGCATCTATCGCTGCGTCCACCGCGGCATCAAGATCATCCATCCTGGACTGATTATCACGAACGGTATCGACAAGCCATGCGTACTCATGGAGTGGCTTGCAGGCCTCCATCATGGTCTTGTTTTTACCGTAGTTGATATTGTACATGGTGACACAGACCTCGATGTCGCCGTCTCCATCATATGCATCGCTCAGGCGCAATACCTGTTTCTCAGGCTGTTCCTGGGTTCCGTTGTAGAAGCAGACACATTTAGGCCTCGGGAGCTTCTGCAATGAGCTGCTGTAGGCGAAGTAATCGCTGTTCCTGATATACTTCTCATACAGCCGGCCGGAGTAGATGAAGAATCTCATCGGCATGTTCGGGTTGAATGTGCTCTGATGCTCCCAGAGCTCCATCTGAAAACAGATGATATAGGAGACATCATTCTTCATACCCATGTAGACAGCGTCCTCAATCGTATTAAACGATATGTCATCAGGGTTGTCATAGTGTGATTCGTGGATCGCATTATAAAGCGAGAGCGTCCACTCCTTATTCGTTTCGTTACCGAAGATAAATTTGAAAAGTCTGTCCTTGTACTGTCTGTTCACGTCTGTCATAGCTTTCTCCTCTTGCTGATATCTGTTTGCTAAATACAGTTTAACATGTATCAGCTTATTTTTCAATAGAAACCAAACATAAATTCGACAAAGATACAAGGCAAAAACATAAAAAAGACTCCGGATTCCCGGAGCCTTTTTGTATAACCATAAACTGGTAAATGAGTTACTGAAGGAGAGAAAGCACTCCCTGGTTACTCTGGTTAGCCTGTGCGAGCATCGACTGACCTGCCTGAGCGAGGATATTATTCTTGGAGTACTGAACCATCTCCTTGGCCATATCTGTATCACGGATACGTGACTCAGCAGACTGGGTGTTCTCAGAAACGTTGTCGAGGTTTGCGATAGTGTGCTCGAGACGGTTCTGGACGGCACCGAGAGATGCACGCTGACTAGAAACCTTGTCGATAGCTTTCTGGATACGATCCATGGCATCTCCGGCATGAGCAAAGGAGTCGACCTTTAAGGCGAGATCTTCCTTGGTATCTTTCGTAACTGCTTCCTTGTGTCCAGAGAGGGTTATAGTAGAACCATTTTCAGCATCAATTGCAGCTGGTGTATCACCTGTCTTAACATCCGCTTTGGCAATCTTTTTCGTAGAATCGCTCTGATTTACCCAGTTAGTGCCGTCAAACTTGTATACCCCGTCTGTCAGACCTGCTAGTTTTGCATCTTCTATCTGGATATCAGTGACTTTAGCTCCGCCTTCATTGATGTTATTAACTGTGGCATCACTACCGTCAGCTTGAGCTCCAAAAACATACGTAGCACCATCGGTGGCTGTAAAGCCAGCTTTTAGCTTAATTCCAGCATCTGCTCCAGTTGCATCTCCGTCCTTGTGCCATAAATCACGAGCTTTATCATAAATGTATTTGGTGTTTTGTGCGGTGTTTGCTGGGGTGCCATCAAAAATATCGGCAACCTTTTTCTTAGTAGTCGCTGCAGCTTTTGTTGTCACATCAGAAGCAGTAAGAGTAGCATGCTGTTCTGGAGATGCGGCTACTCCCTCAAGCCCCAGTCCCTCGGCACTCATCTTTCCGATATTCAGCTCTATTGTCTGTCCTGAGAGTGAGCCTACCTGAAGGTTCTTTCCTGTAAAGTTACCGTCAAGAAGATTCATGGTATTGAACTGTGTAGTAGAGGATACACGATTGATCTCAGATGTGAGCTGGTCTACCTCGAGCTGGATCTGCTTTCTGTCCTGGGTGGTATTAGTGTCGTTAGCTGCCTGTGTAGCGAGCTCATTCATACGCTGAAGCATTGAGTGAACTTCGTTTAAAGCACCCTCGGCTGTCTGTACGACTGAGATACCATCCTGAGCGTTAGTTGATGCTCTGTCGAGTCCACGGATCTGTGAGCGCATCTTCTCAGAAATAGCAAGTCCTGCTGCATCATCTGCTGCACGGTTGATTCTATAACCAGATGAAAGTTTCTCTGTGCTCTTCTGCTGGGAATTTACTGTGATTCCGAGCATTCTGTTGGCATTTGCTGCCTGCATGTTGTGCTGTACTACCATAATAATTACCTCCGTGTAATTAAACTAAATAGATAGGTTTGTGTGGGAAATCCGTTCCCACGTGTTGTGTTTTATAATAGACATCTGTCGGTTCATAAGCCCTAGTGCACATAAAGCTTTGAGCTCCGAGATGTGTATTACCTAAATTCCAATGTGTCACTTGGGATCGTCCCCACTGACACGTTTTTTCAGGTAAGTCTTCTGCTCTTTCTCTGCGTAGTAAGGAGCTTTATCCTTGCTGTCCTTGTAGCTGCTTCGGAGAATTTTTACGTCCTTCGGTGCATCTACAAGCAGGTGGATGTGATGTCCTGTGCCGCCTGAGAAGACTATCCTGATGTCGTCATCCAGGGTGATGTACTCACCTGGTGTCATGCCGATTTTTAGCATCCTGTACCTCCTTGCATTTTTCGATGCATCCCTGCATCACTGATGAAACAGATTGTTATAAACTGTTGCATTCAGAAAATTCATATCTTTTGCTTTACACCTATATTATCGACCTTCCCGGAAATATGATAACCCCCTTTTGAAAATTTTTTTGCGTATTTCATTCATTTATTTTTCTAATGTGACCACAAGCCCACATTCTACGCGGGATTGTGGCTTTTTTATTTTTCCCAGATGTAACCAAATATAACAATCTGTTGCATTCTTTTGTTAATAATGTTTTAAAATTTTCATTATACTGTCTTATATGCGTCATACTTTTATTTGCAAAAATCCCCATTTGTTATAAGATATAGCTATGAAATTCACTAAACGACCTGTGGCGATGGCGGTTGCCGGGCTGGATCCGTCGGGCGGTGCCGGACTCATCGCTGATATAAAGACTTTTCTGGCAAATGGAGTATATGGGATGGGGGCTGTGACCTGTGTTACGGCGCAGAACACCGTAAAAGTGTCATCGGTAAATCCGGCCAGTCCCGAGGTTTTAGAAGACGAGATCATGACAGCTGTCGAAGACATAAAGCCTGCTGCCGTAAAGGTCGGCATGATAGGAACCCGCGAGCTGATCCAGACAGTCCGCAGATGTGTGAACGTTCTCGATGCGCCGATAGTTCTGGATCCTGTAATGATCTCCTCGTCAGGCACGCCGCTCCTCGATGGAGACGCCATCGGCGAACTCGAGAAGCTGATTCCGGAGGTAAATCTCGTGACGCCGAACTTTCCTGAGGCTGAGTACCTGGCAGGAGAAAAAGGCTCGCCAGAGCACCTGGCAGAGCTCATATGGGAGCGATACCACACTTCCGTCCTCGTAAAGGGCGGACATCTGTCAGCCCCCGTCGACTATCTATACGACGGTTCCTCCCTAAAAAAATATCCGGGTCTTCACATAGAAAACCCGAATACACATGGCACTGGCTGCACTCTCTCCTCTGCTATCGCCGCAAACCTGGCAAAGGGACAGGATCTCGCATCATCTGTCCGCCTCGCCAAAGAATACGTGACTACTATCATAAGTGCAGGCCTCGATCTCGGAGCCGGCTCCGGACCTATGGATCACGGCGCTGCTCTCCGCGGAGACTTTACAGAAGGCTAACAGCAGCATCCTAGAGCTTTGCGAGGTACGATGTGCTGAAGGTCCTTCGGATTGTCAAAGGCATCTTTCATTTTTTCAAAAAGTGCATTGACGCCATTGTGACCATAGCAGCCGTCATCCTCTATCTGATTCACGAAGTACGGCGTATCGTAAACCCAGGCTGCCATAGGGCCGATGGCCAGGATCTTTGAACCCGAAGCGACATCTATCAGCGAAGCCCTGTAAGACTCTTCCCGAAGCCTCGGGTCAGTCGGTCTCACTGTAATGATCGAAGGGTATTTTTCGATCAGCCGGTCATAGATATCCTTCTCATAGTCAGCCGGACCCTCGGCCACTACCGCCTGCACATGAAAACCGAGATCTGACAGAAATTCCGCGAGACTGTATGGGCAGGAGACTGCCATCGAATCTATCACGACAGGCGTATCCCCGATCAGATCCCGTAATGCTTCCAATCCACCGTCAGACTGATACTCATCTGCGAAGTCATAAAACGGCAGCTTAAGTTCATACGGTATCCCAAGCCTCTCCGAAAACCTCCTGACTCCCTCATCCCCCGGCTTATACATGCATATGTTAAGAGAAGCATTCCCTAGCTTCATATATTCATCAAAAGTATGGATGTCCGATAACTGCCTGACCCTGAACCCGCGCTTCTGATAGAAGTCTACGATATCATTATCTGAAGCCGTCGCCGTGACCTCGCTTCCGAGCAGATTTACTATTTTTTCATCTGTCTCACTCTTAGGGAGAAAATCGTACATCGCGCACCGCAGCTTCACATCCGGCGCCGGTCCCTCCTTCTGCCCGATGCAGTCCATAAATGCATGCTCCCAGATGATGTCCGGATATTTTTTCCTTAGCGTCTTAAACACATAGTCGAAGTCGCAGGACAGCACTCTGTGCGAGCATACTGTAAAAAGAAAAATGACTCTCGGCCTCTCTTCCAGCTCATCCACGACCTCGGAAGCCCCGTCTATCGTGACGGTCTCGAGGTTATCGACTATCAGGTCTCTTTCATCGACTGTCACACACGAGATGCGGTCTGCGGCATCCATCTCCAGCGCCGTCATCACGACTCCCCGGGCGCAGTTCTCCGGACACACGAATATCTGGTGACTCTCAGGCACCTGCATTGCTATATTTACGATGTTCCAGCCCTCATGGACCGGCATATTGAATTCTAACATATGTCCTTTAATAATACGCCTGTCATTTATCTAGCTAGCATGCGTACAGATAAAAATCAATGTCTTCCGTATAGGTAAAATGCCGAGCAGGCGCCTTCTGATGAGACCATGCAGGCACCGACAGGATGCTCCGGCGTACAGGCCTTGCCGAAAAGCGGACATTCTTCAGAGGTACACTTTCCCTGCAGCACTTCTCCGCAGCGGCAGGCGGGATTGTCACGGCCTGTGATATGCGGCAATGCATACTTTTTTCTTGCGTCAAAATCCGAATACTCTTCCCGAAGCGCCAGTCCGGAGTTTTTTATCTCTCCTATACCGCGCCAGAGCATATCGACTGGCTCCATGTATTTTTCTGTAAGCGCGACTGCCTTAGGCGAACCCTCTTCTCTTACAACCCTCGGATAGGCATTTATAAAGAAAGGTTCTCCGCGCGAAAGTCCCTTTACCTCGAGTGCCAGAGCCACCAGCAGTTCTGACGGTGTAAATCCCGCGCAGACCCCGCTGATCCCGTACTCGTCGCGCAGCTTCTCGCAGACCGAAGTCCCGATTATCGCGTGCACATGTCCCGGATAGAGAAACGCATCGGTCGCATCCTTCATAGCCAGATATGCTTCTGGCATCGTCTTATTCGCCGTCAGCAGCGAAAAATTCTTAAGGCCTTTTTCTATAGCCTGCTGCACTGCCAGGCACTCCGACGGCACAGTCGTCTCGAAACCCACTGATAGGAAAACCACTTCTTCATCCGGATGAAGCTGTGCGTATTTCACAGCGTCCTGCGGTGCGTACACGACCTTTACCTTTGCTCCGTCAGCTCTCGCATCGGCTAGAGACTTCTCTGAACCGGGCACCCTGACCAGGTCACCAAAAGAAGTGATCGTACAATTTTTTTCTAAGGCAAGCATCACAGCTTCATCGATAAAATCAGCCGGTGTCACGCAGACAGGACAGCCAGGGCCTGATATCAGATCTATCTGCGGCGACAGGATCTGTCTTATCCCGTCCTTAAAAATCTCATGCGTGTGCGTGCCGCAGACTTCCATGATTCGCACTTTTTTACCATCGTAGGATGAGAGAAAATCCTTTGCCTCTGATGCTGCACTCACTTGAAACTCTCCCAGACAGAGTCGCTCTCGTCCCTGTCATCGTCGGTTATTTTTGAAATGGCGGAGCCTGCGTGAACCATCACATAGTCACCCGGTCTCAAGCCGTTCAGGAGCGACGCTGAGACTTTCCTCCTCGCGCCGCCCGAATCCACGATCATCGTGTCCTCATCCACAGAGAGCACCTTTGCCGATAAACCTACACACATACTGATCCTTTCATGCACTGGCCGAGTGAAAGCCCGCCGTCGTTTGGCGGAATCTCGTGTGCGGTCAGCACTTTAAATCCATACTTTTCGAGTCCTGATTTAGTGAGTCCTAAGAGCAGGGTGTTCTGGAAACAGCCGCCTGACAGAGCGACCGTACTGCACCCGGACTCATCCCGGATCTTCACCGCTTCATTCACCGTGATCTGCGCGAGTCCTTCATGAAAAAAATATGCAAGCTCCTCTGCGCTTCGCCCGTTAAGTCTCTCCTCGACTATCCGGTAAAAAAGCTCGTCAGTTCCTGTGACATCACAGCTAAGAACGCTCTCATGTATTTTCTCTGCCGCGAACTGAAGTCCCATCGATGCTTGGCCCTCGAAGCTCTGTTTCCGGCAGATGCCAAGCACTGCGCTTACAGCATCGAAGAGCCTTCCGCAGCTCGTCGACGTCACAGAATTTATTCCCATATCGTGCATTGCCTTAAGCGGGCGCACATACTTAGTCTCACACAGATCCAACCGTTTTATTATATCATAGATATCGTTCTCATTTTCGTATTTATTAAAGAGCATCGAAAGCGCCACCCTGAAGCCTTCCCTGCTCGCCACATCTCCTCCCGAAAAAATAAACGGGCTGATATGTGACTTTCTCTGATATCCGTTCACATCGCACAGGAAAAATTCTCCGCCCCAGATGGTCCCGTCATCTCCGTAGCCTGTCCCGTCATACGCCACTCCTATTGTCTCACCGTAAAAATGATTTTCGGCCATGACTGACAGTACATGGGCATAGTGATGCTGGACTTCTATGAGCTTTGTTCCCGGATGCTCCTCCGCGTATTTGAGCGCCAGCGCCCGGCTTCTGTACCTCGGATGCTTATCGCAGACCACTACCTTCGGATGAGAATCGAGCATCAGTGTGAGCCTCTCGACAGTCTCCTGCAGTGCCCTGTCACTTTTCAGGTCAGACAGGTCACCGATATACGAAGACGGATACATCAGATTCCCCTTTCCTATGCAGAAGGTATTTTTCAGTTCTCCGCCGAACGCCAGGACTTCTCCCCGCATCCCGCCCTTTACGGTCACAGGGAGCGGCGCATATCCTCTCGACCTTCTTATCATATAAGGCTTCCCCTCGAAAAAATCAACGACCGAGTCATCGGCTCTCGTAAGTATCTCCCTGTCGTGCGAGAGAATACCGTCGCATACCTGGCCCAGGGTTTTCTCTACTTCCTCCTCTGTTCTGCAGATGACTCCGCCGCTCCTGTTCGCGCTCGTAGCGATAAGGATCTGAGGCATTTTTTCATCGAGCCCGTCAGGATATGAAAAAAGCAAGAGCTGAAGCGGTGCATATGGAAGCATGACTCCAAGCGAGGGATTTCCAGGCGCCACGCTTTCCGGAAGCGCGTCTGTCTTTGGCAGAAGGACTATCGGCTTCCGATGTCCTGTCAGAAGTCCGACTGCCTCAGGCTTTACTTCGCAGATAGTTTCAGAGGCCTGAAGGTCATGCGCCATTACTGCGAACGGTTTTGCCGGGCGACCCTTTCGATTTCTTAATTCTGTGACTGCAGCATCGTTCGTAGCGTCACAGTAGAGGTGAAACCCGCCTATTCCTTTTACCGCAATTATTTCCCCATTTATCAGCGCCTGTCTTGCCTGAGTTATAGCGTCAGAATCTCTCGATACAGTTTTCCCATTCTCGATAAAATACACCGAGGGTCCACAGTCATTACAGCAGACCGGCTGTGCATCGTATCTTCTGTCGTGTATATCCGTGTACTCTTTTTCGCAGGACGGACACATCGGGAATTTTTTCATAGAAGTACGCGGGCGATCATACGGGAGTGAATCTATGATCGTAAGTCTGGGACCGCACTGGGTGCAGTTGATGAAAGGATGCAGATAGCGCCTGTTGGTCTTATCGTAAAGCTCCCTCGCGCAGTCATCACAGATGGCGAGATCCGGCGGTATGAAAACCGGCTCATCCGCTGGCTTATGCATTGGACTTTTTGCGATAAAAAACCGCTTTCCCTCCTCTCCCTTCTCCGGCTTATCTGCTGAAAGTCTCTTTTCGAACTCCTCCTCCGTGATCTCATTTTTTTCTATATCAACTATTTCCGATCTCTCTGGAACATGAAAACGGCTGCTTATCTGATCAAATGTGTCAGTGAACGCGTCCCCACTGACACATATGTCGACGTAGGAGCCGCAATTTTTTACTGATCCACGCAGGGTTCTGAAGGCTCTGGCGACCGCCGGCCTGAAGCCGACACCCTGGACTATGCCGTATATTTTTATATGATAAAAATGTCTCATGCGCTAATTATACAGTCTCGGCGTACAAAAAACAAACCTCCGCAGATCATGAAGTCTGCGGAGGTTCTGGTTAGAAAGGAGGGGAAACTGAACTCAGAAGAGTCAGCTTATCGAGGATTTATAAAGTGCCCCACGGGTTTTCATCCTCGTAGCGGTCTCCTGCCGGATGGTTGTAACCGATCTCAGCCGGATCCACTCCGATATATTTGAATGCGTCATAGAGCGACTTTGCATAGTGACCAAACATCACAGCGCCGTGATGCGGGAAGTTTTTGCCGATCAGATGATAGCGGTAGAAACGTCCCATTTCCGGAATAGCGAATACTCCGATCGAACCGAATGACTGTGTCGGTACGTTAAGCACTTCGCCTTCTGCTGCATAAGCACGAAGCTTTGCGTCTGCTGTAGACTGCAGACGATAGAAGGTGATCTCTCCTGGCTGGATGTCGCCCTCCATGGTTCCGTCGCACCACTCCTTCGGATGAGTATTTGCCATGATCTTCTGGTAGCCGATGTGCGGATTTGTGAGCTTCGATGAGCAGGTATTTCCACAGTGGAATCCCATGAATGTATCGGTGAGTTTCCAGTCGTAGTCGTATTTTCCTTTGATGGAATTCTCGTACATATCCTTTGGTACGGAGTTATTGATATCGAGGAGAGTGACTGGCTGTCCTGATACGCACCAGCCGATGTACTCTGAAAGTGCTCCGTAGATATCTACCTCGCAGGATACCGGAATTCCTCTGCCTGTAAGTCTGGAGTTTACGTAGCAAGGAACGAATCTGAACATATCCTCAAATGCAGGCCAGCACTTTGTCGTAAGTGCTACATACTTGCGGTAGCCCTTGTTTGCCTCTACCCAGTCGAGAAGTGTAGCTTCGTATGCTGCGAACTTATCGAGCATATCTGACTGTGCCTGGCTCGGACTTGTAATACCAAGCTCTTTTTCCATGTCTGCCTTTATCGAAGCTATCTCTTCGTTCTGCTTTTTTACTACCTCAGGATCGAGGTCGAACTCGTCCGGGGTGTAGTGCTTTTTATATGCCTCAAAGAGGTCTAATTCAGACTCCTCTTCTATTTCTACGTTCAGATTATACAGCTGCTTTATAGGAGCGTTGCATGCCAGGAAATTTGCCGGGCGCGGCCCGAATGAGATGATCTTCAGGTTATCGAGGCCGAGCTTTACGCGTGCTATCGGGAGGAAGTCGTGGATATTATCAGCTACGCCTTCTGCGTCACGTACCGGATTCTCCGGGATCCATGCCTTTGTATTTCTGAGTGCGAGGTTATATGATGCATTCAGCATTCCGCAGTATGCGTCGCCTCGTCCCTCAATGCCAAGAGTAGTGGACTTTTCCTCTGCTGCTGCCGAGAACATGACCGGTCCGTCGAAGTGTTTTGCGAGAAGTGTCTCTGAAATCTCTGGTCCGAAATTTCCTAAGTATACGCAGAGTGCATTGCAGTCATTTTTCTTAATGTCCTCTAAGGCATTTACCATGTCGATCTCTGACTCTACGATCGTGATCGGACACTCGTAGATGTCTGCTGCATCGTATTTTTTCTTATAGGCCTCTACTACTGCCTTACGCCTGTTTACTGCGAGCGGTGCCGGGAAACAGTCCCTTGACACTGCTACGATACCGACCTTTACTACTGGTATATTACTTGTCATACTTTTCTAAGTCCTTTCCTTTAAAAAATCACAGTTCCGGAAAAATGTCCTTAAGTGCCGGGTACAGCTTGTGAAACGTCTGATAGCGCTTGTCGTAATCTGCGGCAAGCTCCGGATCCGGCTTTACTTCACCGGTCGTGCGTATAAGCTTATCACAGGCTTCCCGGACTGATGAGTACTCTCCGCAGGCAACTGCCGCGAGTATTGCTCCACCATAGCCAGGTCCCTGCTCTGTCTCCGGGATCGTAAGCGTTATATCGAGCACATTTGCGAAAATCTTCTGCCAGAGCGGGCTCTTCATGCCGCCTCCGGATACCATGCTCGTCTTCACTTCGATCCCAAGCCCTTTTATCTCTTCGAGCGAATCCCTGATACCGAAAGCCACGCCCTCGAGCACGGCCTGCGTCATATCTTCTCTCGTAGTGTCCATAGTCATTCCGATGAAGCAGCTTCTGCAGAACGGGTCGTTATGCGGTGCTCTCTCGCCCATCAGATAAGGCAGATAGTAAACGTGATTTTTCCCGAGCTTGTCGTCTGTGATGTCCTTCTGTTCTGCCGGATAGTCTGTGGTCCTTATGATCTGATCCATGAACCACTTGTTGCACGAAGCTGCAGAAAGCATACATCCCATCAGATGGTAAGCTCCGTCCGCGTGCGCAAATGAGTGGATTCCGTCAGATGGCTCTAAGAATCTGTCACTTGAGATAAAAAGCGTGCCGCTCGTGCCAAGGCTGATATTACATGAGCCGTTTCCGACTGTTCCTGTTCCGATGGCTGCGGCTGCATTGTCTCCGGCTCCTGCTACTATTTTTACAGAGGTAGACAACCCTAACTCGTCTGCCATCTCCGGGAGAAGTGTCCCCGTCACATCGTAGCTCTCGTAGAGCTTCGGCATCATCGATTCCGTGATACCGCAGATGTCGAGCATCTCCTGGCTCCATCGTTTATTTTTTACATCGAGGAGGAGCATTCCTGAAGCATCGGAGTAATCGGTCGAATTCACGCCAGACAGCTTATAGTTGATATAATCCTTCGGGAGCATTATCTTTGCTATACGCGAAAAATTCTCCGGTTCGTGCTTTTTCAGCCACAGGATCTTCGGGGCGGTAAAACCGGCAAATGCAATATTTCCGGTGTATCTTTTTAATTTTTCCTTACCTATGGTCTGATTCAGGTAATCTGTCTCTTCCTGTGTCCGGCCGTCATTCCAGAGGATTGCCGGGCGGATGACCTGGTCGTCTTTATCCAGGACTACAAGTCCATGCATCTGGCCGCCGGCTCCAATGCCTGCGACCTGTGATCTGTCGATACCCTCAGTCAGCTCTCTGATTCCCTTTACTACTGCTGTAAACCAGTCCTCAGGCTTCTGCTCTGACCATCCCGGATGCGGGAAGTACAGAGGGTATTCTTCTGAAACTATTTTTTCTATTTTTCCATCCCCGGTCATCAGCAGCAGCTTCACTGCTGATGTGCCGAGGTCTACGCCTATATAGTACATACGCGTCTCTCCAATGATTTATGACTTTCCTGTCTTGTGGTTTGTGACTACGTCGAAGATAACGGCTGCGAGAAGAACTGCGCCTTTTACGACGTACTGGTACTGGTCAGGAAGTCCGAGGATAGACATTCCCATGTTGATAACACCGAGGAGGATAGCACCTACCATGACTCCTGAAATCTTTCCTGATCCGCCGTAAGCTGAGGCTCCGCCGATGAAGCAGGATGCGATGGCGTCCATCTCGTATGAGTTACCCATGTTACCGTCTACAGAACCGATCCTGGCTCCAACGAGGAGTCCTGAAAGTCCTGCGAGAAGTGACATAAGGAAGTAAGCCCAGAAGTAAACTTTTCTAGGATCGATACCTGAAAGCTTTGTAGCCTTCTCGTTACCGCCTACTGCGTAGAAGTAACGGCCGAATACTGTCTTTGAAGTGATAAATCCAAAGATAAGAACTATGGCGAGAATCCAGATTACCATTACCGGGATGCCCTTGTAACCCATAAGTCTTGATGCGTATGCGATGATCAGCGCGTCAAAGATGATGACTCTGATAAGAGTCGATGCAAATGATGCTACCTGATAGCCCTGCTTTGCCTTCTTTGCTCTGTTTGCGATCATGAAGATCGTAAGACATACAGCGATTATGATACCGATTACCATGGCTGATGGGCAGTTTCCTAATGAATCTACTCCAGGGATCTGGATGTATGAAGTGAAGAGCTTCAGGAATCCAGGATTCATGACTGCTATAGTCTTTGAGTCAAGGATAACTCGGGCAAGTCCTCTGAAGAGGAACATACCTGCGAGTGTACAGATGAATGGCGGGATGTGGATATATCCGACCAGCCAGCCCTGCCAGATACCTATCACTGCTGAGATCAGAAGTGATACGAAAACTGCTGTAGCCGGTGATGAACCGCCTTCCATGAGTTTTGCAGCTGCTGCTGCAGAAAGACACAGTGTAGAACCTACGGAAAGGTCTACGTTACCACCTGTCAGGATACAAAGAAGCATGCCGCAGGCCATGACGAGAACGTATGCATTCTGCAGAAGCAGGTTTGATATATTCTGCGCCATTATGAGTCGGCCGCCCGTCAGTATCGTGAACAGAACAAATACCAGGATCAGTGCCAGGACCATGGTATATTTCTTTACAAAATCTTTACCTTTCATTTATAACCTCCATAATCAGCTCATCAGCCGGCTTTAACTGTCTTATTGTCTGATGAAAGGATAGCGCTCATGATCTTCTCCTGAGTAGCGTCCTTTCCGTTAAACTCACCGACTATGCGGCCATCATTCATGGCATAAATGCGGTCGCACATACCCAGAAGCTCAGGAAGCTCGGATGATATCATCACAACAGCCTTTCCCTGGGATACCATTTCATTTATGATCTGATATATCTCATACTTCGCTCCGACATCGATTCCTCTGGTAGGCTCGTCGAGGATCAGGACATCCGGCTCTGCGAACATCCACTTTGCGAGCAGTACCTTCTGCTGGTTTCCTCCTGAGAGGTTACCGGCGTGCTGCTGGATACTCGGTGTCTTTGTATGCATGGCTTTTACATAGATTTCTGCCTGTTTGTTCTCTTCCGGTACATTTACGATGTCCTTATGTGATATCTTATCCATGCGGGCAAGCGTGGTGTTACGGGCGATAGTCTCGTCGAGGATAAGTCCGTTTGTCTTACGGTCCTCAGTAGCATAGGCTAAACCATGTTCGATGGCATCCGCCTCATTTTTTAAATGAACTTCCTTTCCACCTATGAACTCCTGTCCCGTGATGTGGGAACCGTAGCTCTTTCCGAAAAGCGACATCGCAAGCTCCGTGCGCCCTGCACCCTGGAGTCCTGAGAAGCCGACCACTTCGCCTTTATGTACCTCGAAGCTGGCATGATCTACCACGCACTTTTCTGTGTAGACCGGATGATAAACCGTCCAGTCCTTGCATGAGAGCATTACTTCCTTACCTATCTTATGCTCTCTGTCAGGGTATCTGTCGGTAAGCTCACGGCCTACCATTCCTTTGATGATACGGTTCTCATCGATCGTGTGGTCTTCGTTCTGCATCGTTTCGATCGTCTGTCCATCACGAAGAACTGTGATCTGATCTGCGCAGTACGCTACCTCGTTCAGTTTGTGTGTGATGATGATGGATGTGATGCCCTCTTTTTTAAAGTCAAGAAGCATATCAAGGAGCATCTTCGAATCTTCTTCGTTAAGTGATGAAGTAGGCTCGTCAAGGACTAAAAGCTTACAGTCTTTTGCAAGAGCTTTCGCTATCTCGACTAACTGCTGCTTTCCTGTTCCGATGTCTTTTATAAGTACCTGGGATGACTCTTTGAGGCCGACACGCTTCATGGCTGCCTGAGCCTCACCATATGTCCTGTTCCAGTCGATGGTCCCGAACTTCGTGCGGCGTTCATTTCCCATGAACATGTTCTCCGCTATGGTAAGCTCCGGGATCAGGGCGAGTTCCTGATGAACGACGGCTATACCGACCTTCTCTGAATCCTTTATGTTGTGGAACTGACATACATTCCCATTAAAAATAACGTCTCCGGTATATTCCCCGTAAGGAATAGTTCCGGAGAGTACGTTCATGAGGGTGGATTTCCCTGCGCCGTTCTCCCCGACCAGCGCATGGATCTCACCTCGTTCTACTTTAAATGTGACGTTATTCAGTGCTTTGACACCAGGATATTCCTTGACTATATTCTTCATCTCAAGAATAGTATCTGACAAGTAAGCACCTCCTGTGTTTTATCAGTCAATCTGTTTCTGTAAAAAATCCCTTAGCCTACTGCCTTAAGGTATCCGTCACTGCCCTTCGTGTAGTATCCGGTATCTACAAGCTCTTTGTCCATGTTATCCTTTGTAACTACTGTAGGAACAAGGAGGTATGAAGGGATCTTTCCGGTTCCGTTGTCATATGAATCTGTGTCATATGAGCAGTCGAATGACCATCCTGATGAAGAGATCAGCTTGTCATCCGGCTTCTCGCCGTTCATGATAGCTACTGCAAGGTCAAGTGTTACAACTGCCTCGTTTGCAACTGCCTTGTATACTGTCATAGACTGCTTTCCGTCTACGATGTTCTTCAGGTTAGCTTCATCACCATCCTGTCCTGTGATGATAACGCTGTTCTTTCCTGCGTAGTCGGACTCGATAGCCTGTGTAACACCAAGAGCGGTTGAATCGTTTGAGCAGAGAGCCGCGTCAAGCTGTGTGCCGCCTGAGTAGTAAGAACCAAGGATGTTCTGGAAACGCTTCATAGCTGTAGCTGTATCCCACTGTGCTGTAGCGCACTGGTCGAACTCGGTCTGGCCTGAAGGAACCTTAAGTGTACCTTTGTCGATGTAAGGCTTAAGTACATCCATAGCACCGTTGAAGAAGAATCCAGCGTTGTTATCTGCCGGGTCACCGCCTGTGAACTCGATGTTATAAGTCTTGTCACCTGCGTTGTCGAGATCCAGCTGATCTCTGATGTACTCACCCTGGAGTTTACCTACTGTGTAGTTATCAAATGATACATAGTAGCTGATGGAGTCTGTGTTCATGATCAGACGGTCATAAGAGATAACCGGTATGTTAGCTTCCTTTGCCTGTCCGAGAACCTGTGAAAGTGCTTCACCGTCGATAGCTGCGACTACGAGAATATCTACCTTATCAGCGATAAGACCCTCGATATCGTTGTTCTGCTGAGCTGACTTGTTATCTGAATAGGTGAGTTCTACTTTGTACCCCTTGTCTTCGAACTGTTTCTTCAGATAAGAACCATCACGGTTCCATCTCTCGAGAGACTTGGTCGGCATAGAGATACCAACTGTCTTTCCTGCTTTGCCTGATCCGGAAGTGGTCTTTGAAGCACCTCCGTTTGATGATGATCCGGAAGATCCGCTTCCGCATGCTGCCATTGACAGTGCCATGATGCCTGCCAGTACGAATGATACGATTTTCTTTGCTTTCATAAAGATTTCTCCTTCTTAAATCTTATAAACCTCCACTTTTCGTTAAGCTCCCTGGTGGAAAGTCCTGGGATTACCGCCCGTCAGCGGGATATCCGGCGTCCCGGATAACTGTCCCATCGACTTTCGTAAAGATGTTTAACAAAAGTACTTTACGAAAATAAATATACAATTTTCATAAAGGAAAGTCAATATAAAGTTTTAAGTTTTTGTGCTTTTTGTAAGTTATTAACAAAATAAGTCAGAGATTTTTGTGCAGTTTTCACAAAAATCTCTGACTATTATTCAGATCTGATTTATGAACTTCCCCACGTGATACCAGGCTGCCCCCTGCAGCGATGCCTTAGGCGATGCCGCTATCTTCAGGTAGTCCGCATCTGCCCCGAATGGGTCTAGTCTTTTTACCTCAGTCCTTAAAAAGTCCATAAATGGCCCTAAGAACTCGGTCATAAAGCCTCCCAGGACGATCTCGCAGTCAAAAGTCATACGCAGATTCACGATGCCTATGGATAAGTATCTTAGCATATCGTAGAAAAGTGCCGTTTTCGGGCCTTTTCCCTGTTCTTTTTCCATCTCATCAAAAAACTGCTCGACTGAGATCCCGAAATCTCTCGTGATCCGGAATGCGCTGCAGTATGCTTCAAGACACCCTCTCTGTCCGCAGTTGCAGACCCGGCCGTCAGGAACTATGCGCATGTGGCCAAACTCACCGCTCCGGCCATTTTTTCCACGGATCTGCTTTCCATCCATGAAAATGGCGCCGCCGACCCCGTTCTCCAAGAGCAGATAGACAAAATCCATCGACTGCCCACTGAGCTGGCGCATCCGCCTCTCCTCGTAACCCGCGCACGACGAGTCATTCATGATGGCTGTCGGAATACCGGCTTCCTTTACGAAATCAGAGATATTGAAGTTCTTCATTTTGAGCGTCGGCGAGAGCACTATCTGCTCACTCTCCGAATCGAAAACTCCCGGAATAGTGATGCCGACTCCCAAGAGCTTCGCTGGATCAAGACCAGACTCTTCCAGGAAAATATCCATTTCACGCTTCAGCGCATCACCTTTTATCTCATCGAGCTGCGCGTTCGGGATCCGGACACTTTTGAAGCCGAGTTCTTCCTGCTTTAAGTTCCCGGCCCAGAACCTGAAATGGTTCGACGTGACCGCCGCTCCGACCGTGTACCTGATGTCGGGATTTGCCTCATAGCCAAGCGGCGGGCGGCCTCCGGTCGATTTTTTCACTTCGCCGGCTCTGATATAACCAGCCTCCAGAAGCTCCGAGATATTCTGATGAACAGTAGGAAGCGACACATCAAGCGCGTCTGCTATCTCCTGCTTGCTAACCGGTTCCGCAGATGAGTAAATAAATCTATAGATAGAATTTCTCGTAAGCCTCCTGCGTTCCGTCGCCGTGGGCTTCAGTTTATGCTGTTTTTTCTCTTTCATCGTCTCTTTCTTTCTCCGGAGAGTTTCGATCTGAGAAGCTCGAGGCGTTCCTGTGCCTGCCCGTCCACCGTGTCGTAAGCCTGCTTTACTGCCTCGCTGACTATTTCAAGCTCGTCGAGTTTCAGAAGCTGCGGTGCCCCATAAACAAGTCTCCAGGCATCCATACACTGGTCCGCAACCTTCACGCCGTCTTCGACAGTGCCGACTCCCAGGAGTCTGCGGCCTTCGCCATTTTTGCCATTGGTAGAAAAAAGCCTTATCGCCGCATTTTTCATCTCTTTAAAAAATGCTTCGTCCGCCCCGGAGCTCCCTTCGAGCTCTCCAAGGTCTTTCAGGACTTTTTTCGCTTCACGCTTTATAAAAAAAGGCTTCTGTCTGACCAGTATATCAAGACACATCAGAAACCAGATATAGCGGTCTTTTCCGAGGTCTGCTTCCTTCGTCTTCTCATTGCTGAAGCGGATGGTAAAAAGCTCCTTCGCCCTTTCGTCCGTCTCCGCGTCCAGCATCTGTTTTCTCTTTTCCGGATCGATTTCACGATAAAAATAATCTGTCATGTATCAATAATAGCACAATCCGTCTGATTATTACAAGCACTTTTGTAAAAATATTTTATAAAAGTTTTTTATGGAACCTATCTTCAAGTGCTTCCTTTGCTTTTTCTATTCCGTTTTCATAGCTCTCCATCCCGTTTGTAGGTATCGCCACTACAGGAAGTCCCGTCTGCTTCTCGAGCTGGCGTTTCAGACCGTTATAGTCTGTTCCGATGGTTGCTGGGACCGGCGTTCCGATCAGCGTGATAAAAGACGGTTTTAGCATCTTCGCTGCGTCTGTTATCTTCCTGACCAGTTCTTCATCCCTTCCGAGGATCGCGTCCATATCACGGAGCCCGGCCGAGAATATCATCGCCTTCTCACTCTGCCATCTAGGTTCGTCGAAGCCACAGACATTCCCGGTACAGCCGCCGGCATCGATCATGACTGTCAGTGAATCCATTTGAAAAATGACCGATACTGCTCCGGACTGGTCAGAGGCAAAACGCATATCATGCTTTATTTCTGCAGGTGTTTTCTGCTCAGGTTCACCGTTTATCTGTGATATCAGTTCTCTTACCGCTCTAAAACCGAATGGCTGGCGGTCTGCATTGAAATTCAGCTTTTTAGCCTCCGTGTCGCGATAGTACCAGGCTGCGTCCTTTCCAATGCAGAGATTAACGCCCGGATCAGGCTCGTAACTAACCATCGATGGATGCTGATTGAAGTAGAATCTCGTGTCCGGACTCTTTTCCGCGATCTGATGTATGTACCATGCATCTGCGTCTGAAAGGGTACAGAAGACTTCGTTCACCTGAACTCCGTATTCTATCAGAGAAAGTGCAAGCTCTGCAGGTCTTAAGTCTGCGCACTCACCTACAGATGCGATATAACTTCCATTTATATCGGGAGCTTTTTCTGTAAAGTCAGTTTCCACACCGAATGCCCTGTATAAAGCCTTATACTGCGAGCTTATCCTGTCCGCCCCATAGAATCTCTGAAGCTCTATATATCCTGTACCAAGGCGCTTCTGCATATCGTCAGCTGCAGCCCTGGACTCCGGATCTAAGACTATATTCAGCGAAGCCTCAGCCATCTCCTGAAACTCTTTATAGGTCCGGCAGTCCGCAAGAGTCCTTATCTTCGTAAATCCCAGAGGTTTTAAGACTTCATGCAGTTCGCTCATGCTCTCAGGATCCAGACCTCCGAAGTATCCAAGCACATTCGCAGCATGCGGGTCCTTTTCCCTCTTTTCAAGCATCGAAAAAATGCTCCGCCTGACCTGCACCATCGGAGGGTTCAATCCTTCTCTGGTCAGAGCGTACATCGGAGCATGGACTGTCTTTATGCCGGTCTTCTCCTCGCACTTCAGAGCGATATGATCCATGTCAGTTCCGAGAAGAGCATCTACACAGGTGGAAACCAATACTATAGCCTTCGGTTCCACAGCAGCCGCTTTTACAGCCTTTTCTGCCTCTTCAGGTATCCTCTTTAAATACCTGCCGGTCACGAGATCTATCTCATTTATCTCCATAAAAAAAAGCCGGCCGTCCAAATCTTTTCCGCCTGGGACACCGGCTGAATTCCTTCCGCAGCATCGTGGAGAAATGACGAGCTCTATAGTCTCCGGCACAGCTAAGGCTGCCCGCTTTACTCCGAAGCCTTCAGCTCCCGGCGAATTGTACGCAAGCGTAGCCGGAGAAGAGTACACCAGCCCCTTCCCGGTCATGAATTCCTCAGGAATACCATTTTCTGCTATGTCTTTTGCTGTATAGTAAACTGCTTTTATCATATGAGTCTTTGCGCGAGTTCTATGAATCTGCGGCTGATCGGAAGGTCCGGATCCATCTCTACTACTGTCTGTCCCTGCTCTTCAGCCCTGTTTATGTCATCAGAGCGCGGTATCACGCCGATCACAGAGATGTCACGCTCATCGGCAAACGCCCTGACCTTCTCGTCTTCGTCAGGTACGTTACGCTTATTTAAAAGTACACCGCGGACTTTTGCGTAGCTGCGGTCTTCGAAATTTTTCACAGCGGTATTTATGTTATTCGCGGCGTAGAGCGCCATTTTTTCACCGGAAGTCACGATCATGACCTCGTCGGCGTAGCCCTCCCTGATAGGAGCCGCAAATCCACCGCAGACCACGTCGCCCAGCACGTCGAAAAGTACGACATCCGGCTTTACCGTCTCGATCAGTTTTAATTTTTTAAGTATCTGAAAGGTAGTGATGATGCCTCTTCCGGCGCATCCCAGACCAGGTGTCGGGCCGCCCGTCTCTATGCAGACTACTCCGCCGTAGCCGACACGGGCTATATCCTCTATGCTCTGCGGATCTTTCTCATCGCGGAGCATGTCCATGACCGGTTCTATCGGCTTTCCGCCGAGCAGGTTCATCGTCGAATCTGCTTTCGGATCGCACCCTATCTGTATTACCTTTTTTCCCAAAAAAGAAAAGGCAGCCGCAAGATTCGACGTCATGGTCGACTTGCCGATACCGCCCTTCCCATAAATAGCGAGTTTGTACATCAGCCCTCGTAATCTACTGAATTTCCTGTGCTGTAAACTGATGAACCTGACAGATAGCCCTGTACTGCCTTATACAGGTCTTCTGCTGAGTTCGCGTAGATGGTCTTCGTACCGTACATATCCCACGGTGTGACTTCTCCGGTCTCATCGCTGTCCGGATTCTTCTCTACGTACTCGAAATCATCATCGTCTGCATCAGCTGTCTTTGTCTCATCGACATCCTTTGCATCCTTTGTATCCTGAGTATCATCAGCCTTCTTCGTGTCATCCGTCTTATCGGACTTCTCAGCGGCTTTTTCTTTTTCTGCTTTCTTCGCAGCCTTTTTAGCCTCAGCCTTCTTTGCGGCTTTCTTCGCAGCCTGTCTCTTCTGGAGCGCTTCGTTGCTGACTTTGTTCTGGTCTCTTACCGTGGCAAAGAAGCTCGTAGCTCCATTGTCGAGAACCTGCATTCCTACGCCCTTCAGGACACCTGCTCCCATTTTTGCCTCGAGCTGCTTCTGTATATCCTGGAGCTGTGAGGATGAGTTCGCGATTATATTCTCATACTTCTTCGCGTACTCAGGGTCTGAAGCCATCTGCTCGATCTTATCCTCATTTATAAGGACTGTCTGCTTGTTCTGTGAAGCGAAGCTGGCGGCATTTGCCTGGGCGTTTGCCTTCTGGTCCTCTGACACGAGGACGAAGTTCATATTCGAGAACTTCTTCTTCAGCTGCTCATAGTACTCTGTAGCTTTCTTTGAAAGGGTCGGCTTTCCGATGGTCTTACCGTTCGTGTAGAGTGTCTGATCATCGTCAGTCTTATCTGTGACATCCTGTTTAGATGTCACTTTCTTATCAAGGCCTGTAGCCCATGCGTTATTCGTGACTTCAGCCTTTGTGCTCTGCGAAGTCTTGTCTGAGTTCTTCGTGTCCTTCGCGTCATCTGTCTTCTTAGTCTGGGTCTTAAAGCTGTACGGGTTCACCCCGCCAAATCCCACTGATCCGATTGCCATAATTCGTACCTCCTTGTGCCTTTATGACTGTATTATAATAGTGTCTGTGCCTGCATCCGTGATGGCACACTTTTCTTCTTCTAAAAATTATATCGGAGCGTTAGTCGGATTTTTTAGTCTTTTTTCTATTTTTTTCACAACATAAATGCAGATCAGCGTCGAATAGGTCGTTGCGGAAACCCAGGCGGTCTGGTCGGTAAAGCAGATGACCGTAAATCCGCCGATCGGTACGAATACAAGCGCCATGACCGAGCGCGCCACCATCTCTACGACACCTGAGATGATCGCCAGATTCGAATAGCCAAGCGCCTGTACCGCAAGCCTTACAACGTTCAGGATTCCTAAGGACCAGTAGAAAAATCCGCTGGCACGAAGGAATCTGCCGGATGCGTCGAGGATCTGTGAAGTCCTGCCGCCTGTATCGGTGATAAATGCCATGGACATCGTCCTTCCGAAGAAGATCAGCACTATCCCTATAGCGATACCGTAAGTCACACCAACTGCCACGCCCTGCTTTATGCCCTTCTTTATCCTGTCGACATTTCTCGCGCCGTAGTTCTGTCCGACGAAGGTCGAAACTGCCGATGCTATAGCGTCAAACGGGCACATAGCCATCTGCTTGATGCGGAGTGCTGCTGAAAATGCCGAAGTATAGAGAGCTCCGAGCGAGTTGTTCGCCGACTGCATGACCATCGAGCCGATAGCTGTGATCGAATACTGGAGTCCCATCGGGAGCGCCATATACAAAAGCTTCCCGGCTTTTTTCCTATCGAAGCCACGCTCCTCTTTGCGAACTCTCAGGATATCGAATTTTTTCCTCATATAGAAAAAACACAGTACCGCCGAAACCGCCTGTGAAGCGATCGTAGCTAGCGCCGCTCCCGGAACCCCGAGATGCAGCACCAGGATACAGAACAGATCGAGGAAGATATTCAGCACCGCGCTTATCACGAGAAAAATAAACGGCGTCGTCGAATCCCCGACCGCCCTGAGCACTGACGAGAGCAGATTATACGCGAGTGTCGCCGGAATCCCCAGGAAAATGATCAGCAGATATCCATATGTATCTTTAAAAATAGAAGCCGGTGTCTTTAACAGATGAAGTATAGGGTTACACAAGATTGCCGTGATCGTCGTGATCACGATCATAGAAATGCCGGTCAGGATATAGCTGTTGTAGATGTATCTGCGCATATCCGGCAGATCATTCGCCCCGAATCTCTGCGCGACGGGCACCCCGAATCCGACGCACATACCAATGCAGAGCCCGAGCACCAGAAACTGCACACTGCTCGTCGCCCCGACTGCCCCGAGAGCATCCGGTCCGAGGGTCCTCCCGACTATCATCGCATCTATGAAATTATACGTCTGCTGGACGATATTCCCTAGCAGCAGCGGAATTGAAAACGTCAGGATCTCCGGAAGTATCTTCCCTTCCGTCATACTTTTCGTCATAAAAAAAATAAAACCTCCCTGATAAGAAGTGCGTTATTTTTTATATTACAGAGGTTTTGCATACACGTCAAGAAACACTTTATAAAAAATAAAAATTCTGCTTGACTTAATAGCTAAAATAGAATAAAATATCATTTGTTCGCGGCAAGCGAACGGGCCCAGTTAGCTCAGTTGGTAGAGCAGGGGACTGAAAATCCCCGTGTCTCTGGTTCGATTCCGGAACTGGGCACGCAGGTGTAGTTCAATGGTAGAACACCAGCCTTCCAAGCTGGATACGTGAGTTCGATTCTCATCACCTGCTTTTTTGATACCAGGATTCATCGTCCATCCCTGAACCCTTCATATGTGCAGGCGTCGTATAACGGCTATTATATCAGCTTCCCAAGCTGAGGACGCGGGTCCGACTCCCGTCGCTTGCTTTATTTTTTATCTGTTAAGAATAGTCGCTTGTTTTCTTAGGACAAGGCGGCTATTTTTCTATAATAAAATAAGAAAAGGAGTGGTCAACCATGTCTGATATGACTCCTGAAATGTCAAATATGTATCCAGAGCGCCGGTTTGTAATGGATAATCTGCAGAACCTGATACACGGATATATTTCTAATTCGATGTGTGTAGTTATACGCGAAGCCAAATACGAGTGGCCGGAGTTTCCTGATAAAAAATTTGAGCCGGATATCAGCCTGCTCTGCGGCTTCCGTCACAGGAAAAAACTCTGCTATACAGATGTGCCACGCTTTATTGCGGAAGTATTAAGTGACTCTACCGAAAAAACTGACCGAGGAGAAAAAATGGACGTCTATTCCACTGTCGGTGTTCAGGAATACTGGCTCATTGACTGGCGTGTCACTGGAGGGCGTGTAGAGCGCTATATGCTGGATGACAACGGTGAGAAGTATCTGCTCCACGACATAGTCTCCGGTGAGAATAACCCGGATACCGAGCTAAATATCATCTCTTTCCCCCAAATTCACTTCAAAATGAGCGATCTGATGGAGCATGTCGGCGAAGATATCATCGAATGATCTCACTCGATGTCATTTCTCATAGCTTCATGCCTGTAATACTCCCTGGCATACACATATATTTTGTCAGGACCGACTAAGGAATCAATGAACTTAAAAGATTTAAAGTTCTTAGACAGAGCATTTGATGTATCTGTTTAAGAACAATATTTTAGCCATATTTGTTACAAAAATGCTTGACCACAACAAACTGACATAAAAAGGGCAGTCTGCTTAACAGACTACCCTTTGGCTACTTTTCTAACAGGTACTGTGTGATTGGCATAGGTTTTCCAATCAGGCTCATAGTCATACTCAGCTTGATTCCCCCACATATCCCAGCCCTCACGGTCACCTCGTGCAAACATTTCGAGATATGGTCCTTCTGAACAACGCTCTATAAGGTCTACAAAATCATCTGGCTTTCTGGAGTGCTCTCTCTTTTGTGAGCGTATCAGATTGACCTGTGAGCGACCTGGCTGTAAAGTTCGATATGTCTCGGACTTTTTCGCTGTCTTTACCCCGAAAAGCAGTATCTCCGTTACATTTCTGAAGTAAAAGCCTACCCCTCGACCATCTGGATATCCGTCCTTACGGACTTTCTCCCAGATAAGATTAGTCTTGTACTCAAAGCCCCACGCCTTCATGACTTCCAGACCCTCTGGAAGCAGGGCATTAGGTATCCATAGATAAAGATGAGCACATGAATCGGTGACATCCTGTACTGGCATTGCCTTTATGTCATCTAATGTCATTGTCTCATATCTGTTGAGTCTCTTGTTCTCTGGTGCTACTTTACCCGTTCTATTGGAGAACTGCCAAGGTGGGTCTGCATATATTACTTTATACTTCTTGCCTTTAGTGAAGTTCTGAAAGTTTTTTATTGTAAGCTGTAAGTCGCTCATTTTCTACGCATCCTTTACCAATACCAACTGCTAAGATAGGACAGCCACCGTTACGTCTGGAATCAAGTCTGTATTTCAGTTTTCCAAGCCATGTGGTGCTTGCTCCATACTTTCTCATAAGAGGTGAACCCGAACTATCTGTGACCTGTCTGAAGATATCGTTCAGTTCCTGTGACCGTGTCACTATTACCCCGACATCTATGAGACCACAGTCAAAGTATGTACGCATAGCAAGCAGGTCTCTATCAAACGTCTGGTCTTTACTGTTCCATTCTAAGTCGAAGGCAACTTTACCTTTTACAAAATCTATGTTGTGACCATCTATATAGCCTGCAATGGTTATTTCATCATCTGGCAAGTCCTCAAAATGACCACGCTTCTTGTTCGCCAGACGTGGATACTTCTTTATGAGCAGGTCGCCCGTGATTCGTATCTCACGCCAGCCATATGGATATAGGACATCATCAAATTTCTTTGGTATTGGAGACTCATTACCCCCAGCAGTCTGTAAGTCTTCTATAGTAATATAAAGCTTATGAAGGGCTTCCTGTAGCTCACCCCATTCCTCTGGAAATGACTCGGAAAGAATCTCTAATGCATGACCATAGTTAAGAAATTCGTAACGATTTAACAGCTTCTCGTCAAGATATTTTGTGATGTCCATAGTATGTCTCTCTTTCGTATAAATTACGACTTATATGATATCGTATATCGCAGAAAAGATCCATACTTTCTTATAGTCTCCCGAGACCTCGTATATTATAGCACAAAAAACAGGGCTGTAGAAACAGATACTTTTGTCATCTATTTCTACAGCCCTGTTAGCGTCATGACGCCGCGTCAAATCCCAGTTTCAGGCAGCCCATAATTCCCTGGTCATCGTGCAGACTTGCAGGTACGATATAACAGTTCATGTCACGAACGTGATCATTTTTCAGATAATCATTCAGAAGCGCTGCCGTCTTCTCACGTATCAGCTGAAAAAGCTGTTCCTGGTGCATTACTCCTCCACCGAGGATGATCATCTTCGGCGAAAGCATCACAGTCGTGGTCACCATCGCCTGTGCCAGATAATACGCCTCCAGATCCCATACTCTCGGGTCATCCTTCAGCTCTATCGCTTTTTTACCCCAGCGCTTTTCGATGGCCGGCCCGCAGGTCATTCCTTCGAGGCAGCCCTTGTGATATGGACATATGCCATCCGGAAGCGGGTCATCCTCCCTGACGCGAAGCAGCATATGACCAGCCTCAGGGTGCTGGGCTCCATGCACGAGATTACCGCTGCTCATGACGCCCGCACCCACACCAGTTCCAATAGTATAATACACAGCATCCCCGATGCCTTTTGCCTGTCCGTAAGTGACTTCACCCAGGAGAGATCCGTTCACATCTGTATCGAACGCGACCGGCACACCAAGTCCCCTTGAGAAATATCCTGCTATATCTGTATAGACCCAGGCTTCCTTCGGAGTGTCTGTGATATAGCCATATGTCTTCGAATTTTCATCCAGGTCGACCGGCCCGAAGCAGGCTATTCCCAGAGCTTCTATATCCTTATCCCTGAAAAAATCCAGAAGTTGCGGCAGAGTCTCTTCAGGCTTCACTGTCGGAATCGACTTCTGTTCATAGATCCTTCCACTCTCATCTCCTATGGCACAGACCATCTTGGTCCCGCCTGCTTCTAATGCTCCAATTCTCATCTAGTAAGTCCTCCTTTTGATATCATTTGATGAATTCATCCGAATCCAGCACTATCGTGAACGGTCCGTCATTTGTGAGTGTCAGCTGCATGTCTGCCCCGAATATCCCTGTCTGAACATCATACCCTGCTGACCTGCAGCGAGCGATGATGTGCTCATAGAGCGGTACGGCCAGGTCCGGTGCTGCCGCATTTAAAAAATTTGGCCGGTTGCCATGATGGTAATCTGCATATAGCGTAAACTGTGACACCAAAAGCAGGCTTCCGCCCACATCCTTCAGTGCCAGATTCGTCTTACCGTTTTCGTCAGCATTGATCCGCATTTTTAGCATTTTGTCGGTCATTTTATCGGCGGTTTCTTCCGTATCTTCTTTACCGATCCCGATCAGCACGGCATAGCCCCGCCCTATTTTTCCGGTCAGCTCACCATCGGCGACCACCTGCGCATTTTTTACTATCTGAATTACAAATCTCATATTATTTCAATCTAAGTGTAATGACCACAGGGTTGTGGTCGGCATTTTTGAAACCGAGGTCAAGCGTCTCGACGTTCTCGATCTCGAGGTTATCGGAAATGATAAAACCGTCGATCATGTAGTACTGGAATTTGTCAGGATCGTGTGAGGCCGCTGCCTTGTAAGACTGGTCCAGGGAACGGCAGCTCGGAGTCGAAGTGTCCATGGCAAACTGCCAGTGATCCGAGAACTCGTCGCAATTCAGCTTTCCGCAGTGCCAGCGCCCCTCGAGAGTCGGATACATCGAAGTGTCGATGTCCGAAAAGCTCTGATTGAAGTCACCGCCGGCGATCACGTAGTTCCCGTCATCATACTCCATGTCAAGATACTGGCGTAAAAGCTTCGTCTGAGCCTTCTTTCCTTCTCCCGAATCGTAGGCTTCCAGATGCAGGTTCACCAGGCTCAGGTTATCAGAGCCACCCTTGACGGAAGCACGGTTTATCGAAATACAGCGCTTCAGGTTTCCGAGCCTTAATGGCCAGCTGAACGGACATGGAAGTGCGATCCTCTCGGAGTCATTTATCTGAAGCTTCGAGAGAGTCATAATGCCGGCATTCATTTTTCCCAGGGGAGGGATCGGAACGGGGATCCACCTGACACGGTAGTTGTAAGCAAAAGTATTGCAGTAATTTTTCGTGTTATTCTCTATAAAAGTGCGCTCATTCACATGGTGTGAACGGGTCGAATCAGTGTCAGCTTCCTGCAGGAATACAACGTCCGGGTCTGCTTCCCTGATGGCTTTCGTGATGCCATACAGGTTCTGCTTCACGCCCTTCCTGGTCGCTGTCGACACGTGGCTCCCGCCATCCATGAAAAAATCAGCAGTCTCGCCAAGTGCTCCATAGCCTATATTCCACGTCATGACTTTTATCTCGTCTGAAGACGAATGGCCGCCCGAGCCTGTGACCGAGAGCTTTTCAATCGGTGACGGCTTATACTCCGTAGCCGTCAGGTAAGCTGCAAAGCCTCCGAAAAATCCTCCGGCCGCAATGACGACCACCAGGACTGCTATCAGGATTCCCTTGAGAACCGGATGGCGCCGTATTTTTTTATTTTCAGACATATGCTAACTCTTCCTCATTATCTTCTTTTTCTTCTTGATCTCGTACATGCGGCTGTCGGCCTCGGAAACGTATTCGTCCAGCGGGATTGACAGATCATTTATCAGCACCTGGCCTACGGAAAGGCTCAGGTGGAACGGGTATTTTCTCGTCTTATCGAATTTTTTCACGGCGTGATTTATCTTCGCGCGGTAGTTGTGCCCGGTGATGTCAGTGATCGCCAGGAATTCGTCGCCGCCGTAGCGCATCACAAAACTCCTCGTATCAGATAGCACTTCCTGCAGAAGCGAGCCTATCGTCTTTATCGCGATGTCACCGGCCTCATGACCGTAATCGTCATTAATCGACTTCATGTCATCCATATCCGCGAAAAGTATCGCCGGCTTGCCACCAGATCTTACTATGTCATCAACCGTCTTTTTCGCGTACTGCTCAAAGCCAAAGCGGTTATAAAGCCCAGTCAGCGAATCCTTTACATAGAGACTGTTCAGGCTCTCGTTCAGTTCCCTGAGCAGGTACTTCTGGCGCATATTCTCGTAGACACTCTCGATAAACCGGAGCGTTCCCTCGAGAAGGTTATACTCTATGGCCGGCGAAGCGCCTTCAAATACCATATAACCCAGCGAATACTCCCTGTAGTGCACCGGGTAAAAAATGTACATTTTGCCAGGGCGCACAAAGCTCGCCGGAAGCATTTCCTTCTTTGAAAAATGTCCATAAGAGTGGTTTTCGTCGTGATCTATATGCCTGCTGCCACAGTACGCGAGGATCCCGATCTCATCGCTGTAACCGGTGATCCGGCCCAGATCTCCGGTATCTTCGACGCCTGTCCTGTTCGAGCAGCAGATGACCTGCGGCACCCTGAACATGTCTCCGTAGCCCTCGAGAATGTCCAGAACTTCCGCATATGTACCTGCATCCATCATTCTAGAGACCATGTCTTCCTGCGCGCGTGAGTAGTTATTCGTGAAACGGTTCATTTTAAAGAAACGCTTCCTGATAAGCTCCTCTTCCGCCCGGCTGTTATCATGGCAGCCACACGATCCTGAAAAAATAGGCGCGTAGTGGTCAGGCTTCTCCACATCAGTGTGAATGCCTTCTATATGATTCTTCAGTTCGTACATGGCAGTATATGCCATATTCCTGTAATCTCTGGATATAGTCGTTAGTCTCGGCTGATATGCCATGGCATCGCCGATATTGTCAAAACCTGTGACGATGGTGTCTTCCGGTATCCTGATTCCTGCCCTCTGAAAAGTCTCGCAGGCTCCGATCGCCATATCATCATTCGCACATATGAGTGCCTCTGGCATGTGCCCCCAGTCTTTTAGCAGCTTTTCAGCCGCAGCCTTCCCGTGCTCGTACTCCCATCTGCCGTCTAGCAGCTGGATGTCCTTTACATTCAGGTGATGCTCATAGCAGCTGTCCATAAAACCGTTCAGCCTCTCCTGCGCCTCTGAACTCTCTTTATATCCGGTCAGAAACGCGAGCTTAGTCACATGGTGATGCTCTATCAGGTGCGACGTCAGCTCCTTCATAGCTGCGTAGTTATCAATATTTATAAATGGGATTCCCTCTATCTGATAGCAGAGTGATATGATCGGTATCCCGGCCTTTTTTACCCTCTCGACCAGTCCATTCCTGATCGGTTCGTCCAGGATCTGGTTCCCCTGGATAAGCACGCCGTCAAAAGCCGACATATCCGCCAGCTTAAAGATCTCTGCCTCAGCTATATCGTTATTCGTTTCCCCGAGCTTCGCGAAGCAGTCAAATGAAAAAATATTATAATCCGGATTCTCGTTCAGAAAGTCTTCCATTCCCTTATGAACCAGATAAGAGATCTCGAAGTTCCAGTCTGTCGAAAATGCCGCTATCTTCTTCTGTGCCATATAAACCCCTGCCTTTTATAGCCATTTGCACGCTTCAAAGTCATTGTACCATTTTAAAGACAATGGGTCAAATGATATCGCAATTATTAAACCTTTTTAAATACTTTCATGCGGTGAGTCTCGCGCTTTGACTCAGGCGGCAGCTGCATATAGTCCTCGCCGTATTTTCCTCGGAGATACTCGTCGTATGATCCCGGCACTAAAAATTCGGTATCCTCAAACCGCGCTTTCTCAAGCCTTCTCGTCGCATCGCCGTCACATCTCTCGCCAAGGCCGCCTGTCACACAGGTGATCGAGCCCACGTATTTTGCGGTGTCGTAATCCGCGACAGATGCTGACCATTGGCAGAAATCACGGACTATTTTTTTATTACCTTTAAGACGCTCGAAAAGCACGACAGGAGTCTTTAGGATTTTTTTCGCAAAAGTGGTCCCGTGGAAACACTTCGCCCTGGAGTTTAAGATGTCAAACAGGTATTTTTTCCCTTTTCTGACTACCTTCTCGCATTCCTCATCCGTATCCGGCCATCCGTCCTGTGGAAAAATATCCAGAAAAAGATGGAGAATCTGATATTTTTCAGCTATGTATTCTGAGGTGTCACGCTCCAGGACTGTATCCATATCGACAAGCTCTGCGAACGGTATAGAGAGCGTTCCCCTGTCTCCCGACAGCAGCTTCAGGTGCTCATCCACAGGCTCCTTCTCCGCGAGGTCTAAGAACTTCTCGTAGTCAGGCCTCGGCATTCCTATATCCACATCGTCATCCCATGGTATGAAGCCCTTATGTCTTATCGCACCCAGAAGCGTCCCGCCGACCAGGTAATACCTGAGCCCGTGTCTGTCGCAGTACGCTGCGAATTTTTTCATCATCGAAAGGAGCTCAGCGTGGATCTCTTCGAGAGTCATCGGCTCCTGTGTCATTTTTTCACTCATGCTGTGTATGATAGCATATCTGCGCAGATAAAAAAAGCGGCGCGTGGATTGCAACTGTATCAGTTCCTGTACTGGAAAAGTGACTTCAGTATACTTTCCTGCCGTTAAGATAGACTTCTGTTACCACAGCAGGCTTTCTGCCGGAGAGGGTAAGGGTGACCCCGTTCTCCACCTTGTACTCTTCTCTGGTGCCGCCGGCGTTCAGCACTTTTACAAAATCAGCAAATATCTGCGGAAGCAGCACTGTGTCAAAATGCCTTGCAGCCTCAGCTCCCTCGATCTTTTCAAGCTCTTTGAGCAGATTATCTCTCCACATAAGGTGATTCCTTTCGGTGTCGGTGTATCCGGTTACTTCTAAAGAATATTCTTTTTTCGTGATGAAAGCAATGAATTTTTTTTGAAAAAGGTGTTGACAAGACTATATAGAAAAAAGGCACAGGTGGATATCCATCTGCGCCTTTTGACTTAAAAGTACTGCCGGAAGGACGTCACTGGCAGATTGCGTCAGCGAGAGCTTTGAAAGCGGCGTCGTCTGACGGTTTTCTCATGGTCCTTATGGTTACGACGGGGTCGACTAAGGTAAGTCCCATGCGGTCTGTGTATTCCTTCATCTTCGAAGCGGCGAGAGGACCCCATGAACCGTTCTCTACGAGACCGACCTTACGGTTCTTGAAAGCCTTGCACTGGAGATGATAGAGGAAGTCCTCCATAGGAGGAAAGAGGTTCCCGTCGTAGGTGCAGGCCGCAAGGATCATCCTGTCATAGCGGAAAGCGTTCTCCACTGCGTATGAGACATGCTCCCTGGTCAGATCGCATCTTAAGACCTTCTCGCCTCTTGCGGTGAGTTCTCTGGCGAACTGCTCCATGGCAGCCTTCGTATTGCCATGGATAGAAGCGTAGGCGATGAGAATGCCGCTGTCCTCCGGAGTGTAGGTACTCCAGTGCTGATATTTGTCTATGTAGTAGTCCAGGTCCATGGAAAGGACAGGGCCGTGCAGAGGGGCGATGCGGTCTATGTCAAGCTGAGATGCCTTTTTCAGCAGAGCCTGAACAGGGGCGCCGTATTTGCCGACGATGTTCGAATAATAGCGGCGGGCCTCGCAGATCCAGAAGCCGTGAGCTTTATCGGCGGAATCACCGAAGTGACCGTCTTCGTACTGCTTTATCGTTCCGAAAGTGCCGAAGCCGTCAGCTGAGAAAAGAGTCTTCTCGCTCTCCTCGTATGTTACCATGACTTCCGGCCAGTGGACCATAGGAGCCATGAAGAACTTCAGGGTGTGGCTGCCGAGAGACAGCTCTTCACCCTCTTTTACGGCAATGAACCTGTCTGTGTAGTCTTTCTCGAAAAACTGCGGCAGCATGGCTTTTGTCCTGGCGGAACCGACAAGCTTCATATCAGGGTACTCGTCGGCGATCCACCCGATATTCGCTGAGTGATCGGGCTCAAGATGCTGAATTATAAGGTAGGCCGGGGTTCTGCCGGCAAGAGCGTCTTTAAGGGAAGCTCTCCACTCCTTGCTCCTGCGCCTGTCAACAGTGTCCATGACGGCGATCTTCTCGTCTTCTATAAGATAGGAATTGTAAGTAACTCCGTTCGGCACCGGATACTGGCTCTCGAACAGGTCGAGATCCGGATCATCTGCGCCCAGGTACCTGACTGTGTCTGTGACTTTCATATATATCCTCTCTATATTGTAAGCACTTTTTGCTTGAATTTCTCTCCTCCCCCCCTCATCAGGGATCAGTAATTCTCAGCGTGAACCTCAAAATATGACTGAGGATGCTTACATACAGGGCAGATGTCAGGCGCCTGCGTTCCCACGACGATGTGTCCGCAGTTTCTGCACTCCCAGACCTTGACCTCACTCTTTTTAAAGACTTCCTGCGCCTTGACATTCTGGAGAAGCTTTCTGTAACGCTCTTCATGAGTCTTCTCGATCGCTGCGACTCCGCGGAACTGCTCAGCAAGATCATGGAAACCCTCTGCATCCGCATCCTTCGCCATACGGTCATACATATCGGTCCACTCATAGTTCTCGCCGTTCGCTGCAGCCTCCAGATTCTCTGAAGTATCGCCAAGCAGTCCGAGAGCCTTGAACCAGAGCTTCGCATGCTCCTTCTCGTTCTCTGCTGTCTTTAAGAAAAGTGCAGCTATCTGCTCGTATCCTGCCTTCTTTGCGACTGAAGCGAAATAAGTGTATTTGTTCCTGGCTTCAGACTCTCCGGCAAATGCTTCCCACAGGTTCTTCTCCGTCTTCGTTCCCGCGTACGGATTCTTCTCGTTCACCGGCACAAAGACATCTGTCTTATGGCACTTAGGGCACTCCTTCGGCGGCTGGTCTCCTTCAAAAACGTAGCCGCAAACCTTGCATACATACTTCATTCCGAGGCTCCTTTCTGAAAAATAATGTTAGTCTGTTGAAACCATTTTAGCATAAAAATGTTTCCGAATCAACGCAAATTACAGCACCGTTCCATGCAGATTCCCCTCAGAAGCTGCCTGCTTCAGTATCCGAGCTCCTCGCCGACGAGGACAACTTTGATCCTGCCTGCTGTAAGCGACGCTCTGGTGACTACGAACTGGCAGCAGATGGTGTGGTCAAGACAGTTCATGCACTGGCCGGTCTTTACACACGGTGTATCACAGTTCAGGCGGATCGTATTCGCAGGCGAGGCTTCGTTGCGCACACGTCTGATCCCATCCTCGACGTTCGGCACAACCTTGTTCATCCCGGCTATGACTATGACCTGTTCCGGTCCATAGATCAGGTAGCTGACCCTGTTCCCGCGGCCGTCGATATTGATAAGCTCGCCGTCTACAGTGATCGCGTTCGTACTCATTAGAAAAGAATCGGCATTGATCTGTCTGCTCTTCAGTTCCTTCTGCGCCTCAGGATCAGGACCGTATTTTTCCCGGACTATAAGCTCCTGGCCGCTGTCACTTATCATCTTCTTGAGATCAGTGTTGTCGATTGTCATCGAGCCGCCATAGGCCACAGTCCGTCCGGTCCGGTCCGATCCGTCCATCCCTCTGGATATCAGTTCCACAACCTTCTTTTTCGCGCTGTCGATATCAGGGCAGTAATAACCCTCCATATGCCTCGCTGACAGCTTGCGGATGATGTTCTCCGCCTGTCTCTGATAAAAAATCTTCTTGCTTGCATCTGCCTCCATAGCACGTACCTCCATATTGTTGGCCAGTTAAATTCGTTTTGACACTTTTGCATCTCTATGATACAAATAATGTACCATGTATGATTTCAATTAACAAGTACGCAAATTTTATTTACCAAGTAAGATATTTTGTACTATGGAGGATTTAACTGATGACCTTTGAAGAATAACTTAGGAAAGTTCCAAGTCTGAGGCATTAAGTTTGAAACTGAGGAGTAGCGCTTAGTAGGATAAAAAAGAGTATAATACACTAACCCCATCTAAGGGGCAAAAAATTTAAGTTTGAAACTGAGGAGTAGCGCTTAGTAGGATAAAAAAGAGTATAATACACTAACCCCATCTAAGGGGCAAAAAATTTAATATAGATCAAGACTCATTCATACTGATGTTTGGGGCTCATCAT
>Ga0256406_1000687_pt1 | contig 59558 bp, 52 predicted proteins | sample RumenRJG_03DNA_FD_185986 | JGI IMG/M metagenome (GOLD analysis project Ga0256406, IMG submission 185986) | Bovine rumen microbial communities from Lethbridge, Alberta, Canada - RJG_03 | ecosystem: Host-associated > Mammals > Digestive system > Stomach > Rumen | place: Canada: Alberta | collected... | reverse complement strand
AATTTAAACGAATTAATTAAAATATTTGAAGATGAATTCTATAAAATAGTTGATTTAACCTCATTCTACACAAATTGGGTCAACGAATATTTAGGTATAAACATTTGGTAAAATACTATAAATAAAAACAAACTTATTTAAATAAAGTCATTTTAAAAAATAAAAGATATTATCTTTGAAAAATTAAGGGCAATTAGGTAAAAAATATATTATAATAAAACTTAAATAAACAAATTAATATTAATGTTAGAATTAAATATCTCAATTATACAAAAAAGATTAAATTTAATATCACGATCAAATAAAATAGAAGGAAAATTGAAACTAAATATTATACAAAAAAGAATCAATGTTTTATAGAATTTTGAAAATTAATAAAATTAGAAAAATAAACTTAATAATAATAATAATAATTTTTTATATCCAAATTCTCTTTTACAAATTGATAGTCAGTATAATGATTAATGTTTACAAGTTCTAAGTCAAATTGCTCTTTAACCCCATAAAACTTAATTTGCCTATCAAATATTTCCCTTAAAATAGGATTTAAATTTGAGTCAGTATTTTCAAGATAAGGTATTAAAAGATTTTTTGAAGCTACAAATGGCATTCCTAATCCAATGGCATTGTCTAACGGACCACATTCTCTACGGCGTAAGAAGGAAATAGATTTTTCGCAATCCTCCCAATTAAAGAAAACATTAATCATGTTCTTATATGTTGTTGATGATATTGTAGGCTGGTCACCTGATACACATAATGCAAATTTCCCCTTAAGATGTGACAAACCATTGTATAATGATGTTGAGAGACCTACATCGTGAGGTTTATTTTCAACAATTTTTATCTTTGATAGATACTCCTCACTTAAAGAGTTAATTATTTCATCTTTATAATGACCAAGTACTAAAATACATTCACCTACTCCTGAGTTTAATACATTGTCTAATGTTAACTCAAGAATAGTTTTTTGAGTATTATTGACTTTAGTTAGTGGAAGTGTTAATTTATTTTTAATTGGTAAATCTAAACTCCTTAAATCACTACGCATTCTTGAATTTAAACCTGCACCGGTAACAACTGCACTGACCATATAATCAACCCATATTAATAAAAAAAAATTATAAAAATAAACAAGATCTAATAATTTCCCTTAACATTCTCAAATAAAATCCTGTCTAAAGCATCCATCTAATTACTCCCCTTAACATTCTCAAATAAAATCTTGTTTAAAGCAGGTTTTGCATATTTAACACCTGCCTCACCAATTAACAAGATAATGTCATCGGATTCAGCAATTTTTAAACCTAACCTTAAACCCTCTTCTACCTGTTCTGGAGAGGAACCAATGGTACCGGTTTTATTAAATTTAGTCCGTGTTTTTATTTGTAATACATTGGTATCAATGTATCTAGCCATCTTACTAGATGGGGTAGAAACCGGTATTACAGTATCCACATCAGATAAAAGTTTTGCGATTGCCTCATCACCCTGACGGCCACTTTCAGATGAGATTGTATTAATCACAATTATATTATTAGATTCCGTTTTAAGTTTCAAGACAGTCTTTATAATAGTTTCAACACCTGCAGGATTATGGGCAAAGTCAATTATTATGGTAGGATCATCATTAATATATTCCAATCTACCAGGTACTCCCTTAAATGATTCAATAGCTTTAACTATACCATTTATATCCAGACCTTGAACCCAAGCTGCACATGCCGCTGCAAGTGAATTATAAACATTATGAATACCGCTATGAGGCAATGTTATATCCCTTGCTTCATCGGCAAAATGTATTGTATATTTGGTCTTAGTGGTATTGCCCTCCTTAATAATTCTGATATTGGTAGCATATACATCCAATTCAGGATTTTTAAATCCGCATGAGCAATCGAATTCCCCTAAACTTCTAAGATAATTAACATCATACTTTAATTTTTTACCACATTTAGGACAGTCCCTATAATATTTGCCGTCAAATAATGGGTTTTCATAATCTTTAATTCCAAAGAAATAGAATCTTTTGTCTGTAAACCGTGACTGTAAATCAACCAATATGGGATCATCGCCATCCAATATCAAATTATCTGCGACCTCAATCATTTCCTTTTTACAGTTTATGTAATCTTCAAAAGTACCATTGTTTAAATGGTCATGGGTGATGTTAGTTATAACTGCAGTATTTACATGGGAATTAGTTGCAGAACGTTTAATTTCACCTCTTCTTCCAAAGGTTCCGATTTCCAAAACACTTATATCCCCATCCAAACGGGATTGTAACGCCGGAATAAATTCACTATTACCCTGTATACGAAGACCATGTGAGGGTACCTTATACCCGTTTACCTGGAAAATATGTTTTAGGGCATGGGTTGTAGTACTTTTACCATTTGTACCGGTAACAGCTATTACAGGTTTATCTGGTGAGAAGAATTCGAGAATCTCATCAATGGAATAAACTGGCAATTTGGATTTATTAAAGTTGTTTAATTTTGTGGTGAAATAATCATTCTTTAAAAGACTTGGTGCTACAAATATAGCGGATTTGCCTTTAAATGAATCATCATCTAATTCCTCACCTAACTTAAGATGAATTCCCTCCTTTTTAAATATTGGAGTAAGATAAGAATCAGGGGCACTGTCAATAATTGTTACATCATAATCATGACATGCCAAAATTCTCGCAATTAAACTTCCAACCGTACCGCAGCCCCCTAGAACCACTACACCATTTTCTAAACTTTTAAAAAACTCTTCACTTTCCATTAAACTACAACCTTAATATTTTTTAACATATATGATAATCAATCTTTGATATATATTTAAAAAAAATATGGATTATCAATCGATCCTCATACATTTTAATACATATTTAAAAAAAAAAAAATATGTGATATTATTATAAATTTGATTTTCCTTAATTAATACCTATTGAAATATGTCATGATTAGAAATCATGATCGATTTTAAGGTGATTATAGTAACAATTCGATAAATATGAATAATATTAAATTATAAATTTAATTTTTTATTATTTCCATCCATTTAAGGGCAATAATAGTTTAAAAATTAAATTAAACTTTTATTATTTAATATTTTATTAATTTAAATATAATTAATCTTTAAAAAATCACCAATTACATACTAAATAATTCATTTAATTAAATCAATTAATCTTTAAAATGTCGCTAATTACAGACCTTACATAGCTCTTCAAGTCTTTCCTGAATTGTTATAATTATCTCCTGGCCATTACCACCGATAAATAGATAGTCCTCATGGGCAAACTCAGCAACATATTCAATTAGCTCATCAAGATTATGTGCAGTGTAAACCTCACCATCATATTCCAATTGGTTAATTCTATCTAATGCCATATTTATGGTATTTGCAAGACCAGGGAACAATACGATTACCTTGGGATTATGCTTTACAACCTCGTTTAAGATATCCAAACGATGCTGTTCATTAGGTCTAGGTGTTCCGATAAATGCGGCATAGAAATACTTCTCATCAAATATGGATTTTACAGCATCGGAATTATCTGTCTTTCCAACATAAATCTCTGAATCAAATAATTTATAAACTTTAAGTCTTCCCTCTACAGCTTCAAAATTCTCTAAAACCTTATTGGATATGCTATCGGGAATTCCCATCTGATGTGCAACCTCAGTTGCTAGACCCGCATTCAATTTATTAAACTTACCAATAACCTTAAGGTTTAAATCAGACTCTTTAAATCTAGAAACATGACTTGCAGACTTTTCAAACTTATCGGCATATTCCTGATTTTCATTAATAACTATATGCTTATGCTTGAATATGGTGCATAATTCCTCAGCATAGTTATCCATACTTTTATGTACATCCATATGGTCATTACCCATATTAGTAAGTGCGATTAAATCAAAGTTAAAACAATATTGGCAGAAGCTTAAGGTCATATCACATACTTCAACAAGAATCACATCATAATCTCCCTCTTCTGCTTCCAAAATGATATCATAATATCCATTAAATCCACCACCTGCATTTCCTCCAACTAGAACCTTTTTACCACTTGCCTCTAGAATCTCTTTAATCATATAGACGGAGGTGGTTTTTCCATTGGTTCCAGTTACACCAATGGTGAATATTTTTCTGTGTTTATCCAGAACATCCTGCAATAATTTACCGGACAATTTAAATTGATTTGCAAACTTACTATTCCACATACTGGGACTTAAAACAATAGCATCAGAATCATTGATCTCATTGATATTATTAGTACCTAAATCAACTATAAGATTATCTGCAATTATTGATATCTGTTCAGTATTATCTGTTTTAACATTAATATCAGTTATAGGCATGTTAAACTCTTTAAGATCTATATCAGTTTCTAAATCTGATGCATATACAGACCATCCATGATTTAATAGTGATTTTGAAGCTTTTTTACCTTCAACTCCAAGTCCAATTACTGCTGCTCTCATTTTAAAATTTCCCTTTTCCTAAATACTTTATTTGATAAATCAAAAAACTAATTTAAATAAATCATATAATATGTTTAATAAATAAACATTCTTACACAATTATTATAGATTAAGTTTTTAACAATTTTTTGAATATATTTTTATATTCATAACTTTATATAATTTTATATATGATTTTTTATTTATTGGTTATATTGTTTAAAAATAAAAATCAATATTTATTTTAATAAGTATATAAACCATTAAAGTGTTTATGATAATGATTCGTTTACTTTAAAAAATTTTAGTAGGTTAATGATATGTTTGAAGAAGATAACGATGATAAAATATATAATCTCTTGATTACCAGGGGGTCAGGTTATGAAGATGATTATGCCCAGTTTACAGAAAAATTATATTCAAAAACCGATTTTCTATGGAAGGAATCTGTTGCAGCATCCTACCACCATATGCCTGAAAGCTTTTTCAGCAAGATAGATGTTATTATCATTCTTTCAGGTATCTATGAAAAAGATAAGGAGAATATAGATGATATTGTTAAAGCAGCACAATTATTTAATATCCCAATAGTACTTGTAAGACCTTATGGACTTGAGGAAGTTCCTGAGAATCTAGAAAAAGTAGCTACAGCCCTTGTTGGATGGAATGCAAATTGCATTGTAGATACAATCCGTGGTGCTGTCAATGGAGACTATGATATTTAAGTTAAATCCAATTTAATATCATGAATTCATTAAAAGATTCATAATATTTTCTTAAAGATTCTCCGAAATTATTTTATTAGTTTATAAAAAAATTATTTACTAATACTTTTAAAAGAGTCTATTGACATAATTTTTTTAAAACTTAATCCACTTATTTTTATAGATTAAATATAAAACTACACTTATTTTAAATAATACACCTTTAAAATGAGATTTATTAAAAAGAAACTTAAAATCACTAACTTTTATTAGATAAAATATAAAACTACACTTATTTTAAATAATACACCTTTAAAATGAGATTTATTAAAAAGAAACTTAAAATCACTAACTTTTATTAGATAAAATATAAAACTACACTTATTTTTAATAATAAATTATAAAAATAAGTTATTTAATAAAAAAAGCTATTTTAATTAGTAAAACAATCATTTAAATACTTAAACCTATATTTTACACTGTAAAAATCAATTTAAGCAATTAATAAAAAAAGAATAAAATAGGGAATTATCCCTATATGGACAAATTTTAATTTTTAAAAGCCTATTTACGAACTGTGATTTTAGCACTTGTAGATTTCACATCATAGTTACGTGTATCCTTAATGCTTACTTTAACAGTGTATTTTTTAGGATTAAGGTTAATCTTTAGGTATGCATAACCGTTAGCATCTGTAGTTTTAATATATGTCTTGCCGCATACTGTAATCTTGACTTGAGTTGCCTTAACAGGTTTATTGTTTTTATCTAAAAGTCTAACTTTAAGATATGTACCTTTCTTAATGTTTGTATTGACTATTTTTAAAGTTGCTGGAATCTTAAGCACAGTGACATTTGCTGATAGTTTATTTGAATTATAACCCAAATCATCAACAGCAACTGAAACATTGTATTTTCCGGAATATAGATTAATAGTCAAGGTAGCATAACCCATGGAATCGGTAGTCCTGTAATAGGTTTTACCACATACTGTGAAACTAACTTTCACATTTGAAATACCAACACCATTTAAGTCAACCAAACGTATTCTTAAATTGGATCCATTACCATAATATTTAACAAGATTTGAACCTTCAATAGTTATGTTTTGAGTCAAAACAGTAATATTAACAGGCACAGTCATATTGGAATATGCATATCCTTGGTTTTTAAGGAATACTGTTGCATTGTATTTACCAGGTAATGAATCGATAGCCAATTCTGCAATACCTGATTCATTAGTGGTAAGCTGGTAAATTTCAGTAGCATTATTACCTAAATCGTATTTTACATAAACGTTTTGATCTGCAATTGGTTTACCATTCTTATTAGTTAAAATAACAACCAAATTAGTACCGTTTTTATAATATTTTGTAATATTTGTATTAACTACAGTGATATTTACATAATATGATGGAATATTATCATATACATTATTGGTAGTATTTTCATTATTAACACTTGAATCTCCTAACAAATCATTAGCTACCAAGTAATTGTCAGTGACATTTGAGTTTGAGGATTTTCCCAAGTTAACAGCGTAATCTCCATCGGTATAAATGTGGTTATTTTGAATGTTTGCGGTTTTACCGGAGGTATCCACTCCTGTAATAGTGGAGTTGCCATTTGCATAGATAGTGTTGTTTTGAATATCTGCAACCGCACTAGCACCATGTAAATTTAAACCGATACCGGAAATTCCACTAACATTAATGTTATTGTTGTAAATATTTTCCTCAATTCCACCAACACTAATACCATATCCACTAGAACCTACACCATAGATTGTATTATTTACAATAGTATTATAAGAAGGACCAAGATAACCCTCAGTATAAACAGGCTCTGTAAAGTTTAAAGCCTTAGCAGAAATGTAGTTATTTGAAATAGTACCGTTAGCCAATAAGGTTTGAACACCCCATGCACCATAACCAACTGACTTGGTATTAATATTGTTGTTAGTTACATTAAATGATGCGTAAATATAATCATATGTATTATAATCATAGCCACCTAACAAGGATAAACCATATCCATAATTACTAGCTATTGTATTTATGATATTATTATCTACTTTTGCATTAGGTGTGTTTTCAATGTATACGCCATAAATTGTATCATAGCTACCTTTAGTTTCATTATTGTAAATAGTAGACACATTGTTATTTGTAAAGATTAAATCTTTTGAGTTAGACACTTTAATATTTACGGATCTTGGATTTGCATTCCAATTTGCGTCATATCCCACTGCACAGGAAGGCAAGTAGGATTCAACCAAATTGTTATCAAAGTCAATATTATCAGAATCTAAAACATTAATTGCAATGTCCTTAAATTGATCATTGTCAGTACCATTTCCATAGAAATAGACCTTATTGTTAACAAAACTAAGATTATTTACAGATTCAACATCAACAGCAAATGAATCAACATCTTCACCGGAAGCGGTTACATTAATAATATTATCTGAAATATTAATATTGTTTCCACTAGCTATAATACCATTATCAAGTTCACCTTCCTTAGTATTGATAATTGTAAAATTATTAAAACCAATATTATCTCCTACTAACTGGACAATGATATCGTTTAAGGTAGCATTAACACCTATAGCGTTAATACCATCAGTAAGTGTAATAGATGTGATTCCAGGTAAACCAGCGAAAAGACCATTGAAAGTTAAGTTTGAACCTTTGTAAACTTTACCTAATAAATTACCATTAGAATCAAAGAACTCAAAGAATGTGTCATTGGTTAATGTGTAATTTGCAGGAGGTAAAGGATTATTGTTTGCAATAATATTTTTAAGGGTTTCATTAGTGTAAACACTATTATCTCCCATTAGACTATTTGCAACTAAAAAGTTATCTGTAACATTGGTATTATCAGATCCGGATATATTTACAGTATAGTTTCCGTCGGTATAGATGTGGTTATTTTGAATGTTTGCGGTTTTACCAGCGGTTTCCACTCCTGTAATAGTGGAGTTGCCATTTGCATAGATAGTGTTGTTTTGAATATCAGCAACCGCATCAGCACCATGTAAATTCAAACCGATACCGGAGATTCCAGTAACATTAATATGGTTGTTGTAGATGTTTTCCTCAATTCCACCAACACTAATACCATATCCACTAGAACCTACACCATAGATTGTATTATTTACAATAGTATTATAAGAAGGACCAAGATAACCCTCAGTATAAACAGGCTCTGTAAAGTTTAAAGCCTTAGCGGAAATATTGTTACCTGCAATTGTACCGTTAGCCAATAAGGTTTGAACACCCCATGCACCATAACCAAAAGACTCAGTATCAATATTATTGCTAGTTACATTAAATGATGCATAATTATAATTCTGTGTATTATAATCATAGCTACCTAACAAGGACAAGCCATATCCATAATTATTAGATAATGTATTAATCTCATTACTATTTATGGTAGCATTTGGTGTGTTTTCAATGTATACCCCATAAATTGTATCATAACTACCATTAGTTTCATTATTGTAAATAGTGGATACATTGTTATTTGTAAAGATTAAATCTTTTGAATTAGATATTTTAACATTTACGGATCTTGGATTTGCATTCCAATTTGCATCATATCCAACTGCACAGGAAGGTAAATAAGATTCAACTAAATTGTTATTGAATCTAATATTATCAGTATCTTGAATATTTATTGCAATATCTCTAAATTGACCATTATCAGTACCATTTCCATAGAAATAAACTTTATTATTTTCAAATGTGAGATTTTTAATGGTCTCAGCATCTATGGCAAATGAATCAACATCTTCACCGGAAGCAGTCACATTAATAATATTATCTGAAATATCAATATTGTTTCCACTAGCTATAATACCATTATCAAGAAGACCGTCTTTAGTATTGATAATTGTAAAGTTATTAAAACCAATATTACTTCCTACCAATTGAACGATGATATCTTTTAAGGTAGCATTAACACCTAAGGCATTGATACCATCAGTAAGTGTAATGGATGTGATTCCAGGTAAACCAGAAAAGACCCCATAGAAACTTAAATTAGAACCTGCTGGAACAGTACTTAATAGATTACCATATGAATCAAAGTAATTAAAGAAGGTTGAATTGGTAATTATACCAAAAACATCAGTATTTAAATCACTATTGTTTTCATAAACAACATTTCCAGTACCATTATTTAAGATCTCTGAATCCTTGTATGTATTATTACATATTATATTATTTTTAAGAATTAAATCATCAGCGTCAGAGTCCTCATCAGAGGTATAAGCTAATTTGACTTGCTCAAATGTAGAGTTAACAGCTTCATTATTATAAATTTTTGAATTAGAAATTGTTAAATTTCCACGATTTACAAATATAGCCTCTCCATGGTACCCTGCATTACTAGCCTCTACTTTATTATTAATTATAGTAGAACCAATAATGTTCATATTTCCCCTATTCCACACTACAGAATCGGCAACACCATTAGAATTGGAGATGGTTGTATTTACAATGGTACAGTTGGAAGTTTTATCATTATTATATATTGTACCATACATGAAAGAGGAATCATCATCAACAATAAATGATGTATTATCTATTACAGAATTAGAAATAATGTAACTAGTATTTTCCCCTTCAAGACGTATTGCACCAGTACCTTGGGAACGACCGCATTTAGAGTTTTTAAAAGTACAATTATCTATAGTTCCAACACCACTTGTACATAAATATACAACCCCCCTGGAGGTTGTAATATTATCAAACACACAATTTTTAACGTTTACAGTTTCATTTCCTTCCAAATCCAAAAGAACAACACGTCTTCCAGATAGTTCAATATCCTTAAAAGTCAAATTGACTAAAGATAAGCTAGAACCGTCCTCACTTAAATCAATTATAGATGAAGTTAATGATGAGGTAATAATTACTTTACCTTTCTCCTGACCTATAATGGATAGAGAGTGATTTTCAGGAATAACGATCTGATCTTCCAGATTATAGTTTCCATTAGCAATATATATTGTATCCCCATTTGAGGATTTATCTACAGCATTACTAATAGATTTATAAGGAGCATTTTGACTTCCGTCTTCACTATCACCAGCATATGTATTATTTACATATATGGTTTTTTCCTGACCTGCCAAAACATTTCCATTATTTTCATTAGTTAAAATGTTTGCATTGGTATGATTTACCTGACTGACAGAGGTATCAGATTGGGTTAAATCATTAGTGTCATTTGTATCTGCTGCACTTATCATGTTAAAACTAATAAATATTAGTAAAACTAATAAGAGGCAGTAAACAAACCTTTTATTATTTTTCATAATTTTTTACCACCAAATTCATTATAAAGCTAATTTTAAAAATTATAAAACAAACTTTATATTAATAAATCTATGATAATTTATATAAAAGTATTTCTATTAATTCAACGATTGTTTAAAAAAGAACTTAAAAAAACAATATTAGTCAAAAAATAGATTTCAAGTTAAAATAAGACCCATAAAGAAAAAAAACATATGAAATTCAAACAAATAATAAAAATTAAAAAAAAGTAATTATTTAAGCATGAGTAAATTTAATACTCCTCAGGTATAATCAACCAGGCAATTAAATAAACCAATACACCTGCACCTTTAAACAATATCAGGATAATCCACAGAATTCTAATTAAATTGGAATCCATATTAAAATAATCTGCAAGTCCGCCACATACACCTGCAAGAAATTTATCATCTCTAGAACGGTATAGTTTTTTACCACTCATAATATCACTTTAAATCTAGAAAATTAAATTTAATAATTAGTATAATATTTAAAATTCTATACATATTAAATTATTGAAAAATTCAAATAAATTCCAGAATAATAATTTATAAAATATAAAATTAGAAAATAATTAAGACATTATTTATTATTTAACATAATAAATTTATTAAAAAAAGAAATATTAAAATAGTATTTTAAGAAATAATAATTAATATATTAATTTTTAATAAATAAAATCTTTTTTTTAAATATTAAGTTAACTTTTATTATAAAAGATTTGATTTTTAGAGGATAGTATGTCTAATTTAAATATTGATAAATTCAAGGAAGATATTCGTTTTAAAAATAAAATTGAATATATTGAAACCATTCCTGCACATAAAGCTAGTTTTAAAAAGGTTGATGGTCTCCATGAATCAATTCTTGACTATCTATCACGCAAAAAAATTAGCCTATATACCCATCAGGCTAAGGCATATAATCTTGTAAAGAAAGGTAGAAACATAATTGTTACAACCCCTACTGCCAGTGGTAAAACTTTATGTTTTAATTTGCCAATCCTTGATGATTTAATAAGAGATGAGAATGCTACAGCATTATATATTTATCCTGCAAAAGCATTGGCCCACGATCAATTAGATGTACTTAAAAACTTTGAGAAGGAATTGTTAATCGATTTGAAGCCTGCTTGTTATGACGGTGATACCCATAAACAAGACAAATACAGCATTAGACAGAAATCAAGAATAGTTTTAACCAACCCATATCAACTACATCATATCCTATCCTGGCATCACCAGTGGAAAAGATTCTATTCCCATTTGAAATACATTGTAATAGATGAATCCCATTATTACAAAGGTATTTTCGGGTCCAATGTTGCGCTTCTAATAAGACGGCTTAAGCGTATTGCCAATTACTATGGTTCCAATCCCCAGTTTATTTTATCCTCTGCAACACTTGCAAATCCTTTGGAACATGCAAATAAGTTAACAGGAAAAGAGTTTGAGTTAATATCTGAAGACGGTTCAGGTAGTGGTGAAAAAGATTTTATTCTATATAATCCATATAAGAACTTTAAGAAAACCAAGAGAAACAAGGACAAGGAACCGAGTATCCACCAGGCCACAGAATTCATATTCATGTATCTTATTTTAAAGAACATACAGACATTATGTTTTACTGTTTCACGTAAAACTGCAGAACTTATTGCTTTATGGACCAAAAGGGATTTAACAGAACATAAAAGTAAATTAATCAATAGAGTCACTGCATACAGGGCAGGTTATCTTGCAAGTGACAGACGTGAAATTGAGGAAGGCTTAAAATCAAGAAAATATTTAGGTGTCACAACAACAAACGCATTGGAACTCGGTATTAATATCGGTACCCTGGATGCCGTAATCATTTCAGGCTATCCTGGAACAATGGTTTCTACTTGGCAACAGGGAGGAAGATGTGGACGAGGTGAAAATAAGTCATTAGTAATACTTATTGCATTTGAAAATCAATTAGACCAATATTTTATGAAAAACCCCGAGTTTTTCTTTGGAAGATCACATGAAAATGCAATCATTGATTTGAAAAATGAAATTTTACTTAAATCCCATCTCATATGTGCCTCAAATGAATTGCCACTTAGAAAAGAGGAAATTAAAGAATTTTCCCCAGAACTTTCAAAGGAAGACACCGAATATCTAATGGACGAGTTATGTGATAACAATTCCATAATTAAAAATAAGAAAGGAGAATATTACTATCCCTATGATGATAGTCCCTCTTTTAAACACTCACTTGACCAGTTATCCAACAATACATTTAAGGTAATGTGTGGAAAAAAACTCATTGAGGTCATGGAATTATCACAGGTATACTCAGAGGCATATGAGGGTGCCGTTTTAATACACCAAAGCGAAACCTATATTGTCACCAACATTAACTTCAAACAGCATTATGTGAATGTCATTAAAAAGGATGTGGCATACCATACTACCGTACTCAAGGATACGAATATTAAAATATTGGAAAAACTTAAAAAGGTCAAAATTGGAAACTTTACGGTTCATTTCGGTATTTTAGAAGTCAGGGAAAACTTTGACAGATATAAAAAATACCATTTCTCAGATATAATTGGAACATACAATTTAGATTTGCCTCCTTTAAGATTTAAAACCAAGGGATTATGGTTTACAGTTGATGAAAAAATAAAGGATGATTTAGAAGAGAAATACCCTGATAAAAAAGAAGTATTTCCAGGAGGCCTCCATGGTGCTGAACACGCATTAATCGGCTTGTTCCCATTACATACAATGTGTGATAGGTTTGACATTGGAGGAATGTCTACAAACTACCATGAGGATACACAGGAAGCAACAATCTTCATATATGATGCATATGAAGGTGGAATTGGTATTACAGAAAAGGCGATAGATGTATTCTATGAACTTGTAAAATCAACCAAGCAATTACTTGACACCTGCGAATGTGATGACGGCTGTCCAAAATGTATTTATTCACCTAAATGTGGTAACGATAATAAGCCATTAGACAAAAACGCCACTAAATATATTCTAGATTATATCTATGATGAGCTATCCGATAACCCTGATAACATTCAGGTAATTGATGATATAGATCAATTAAATAGAAATTTAAAGAGAAACAAGATTCGAATAGAGTCAAATAATAGGGACAAGGCCTATAAAAAAATACAGAAATCCGTGGAAACTGAATTTAATGAGGTTGAAAACAAATATGTTGAGGCCCTAGATTACTATGACCAGGGAAATTATAGCTATGCCAAGGACATACTTACCGAGATAATAAATATGGACAGAAATTATTCAAATGCATGGTATTTGATTGGAAACATTTTAAATCAACAGGGAGATATTAAAGGAGCTTTAAATTTCTTAAAAAAAGCAATTTCCATTAATCCATCACATGTGGATGCAAACGATTTATATTTAGAACTAAAAGAGGAGATTAATAATTCCTAAAAAACAATAAAAATTTATATTGATATAATATAAAGATAAGAAATAGCTATTTCAATATTTTATGGTGGTAATAATGATATCAAAGGAAGAAAAAAATGCGATAAATAATGAGGTTGTAGGTCAAATCAATGATGTTTTAAAGAAATATGACTGCGAGTTTGAAATGGATAAACTATCTGTATTAAACTTATCAGATAGTGTAACTTTCCTTGGAAACTTTAGAGTGCAGGATGAGTCCAAATTGGATTCAATCAATAAGGAGGTTAAAGGGATCTTATCCAAGTATGATAAATTAACATATAACTCCCAGCATATTACACCATGCTGTTCCCTACCTTACACTGCTGTAAGTTTTAACTTTAAGGTAAAAAACAATTAAACGTTTATAAAACACTTCCAGCTAATGTAAAAAAAAACAATTCAATGCAATATTGTTAAAAACACTATTTAAACTAAAGTTCAAGAAACAATTAAAGGTTTAATAATGTTATTAAAAATATTTTTTAAATAAGAGTATATTATTTTTTTAAGGGTATTAATATGGTAGAATCATCTAAAACACAATCAACCGACAGATTTACTCAAGAAACAGAGTTTGATAGAAATTTTAAAGAGGAATTTTTTGTAATAGATTCAAATAATTTATATAAAGTAAAAACAAGACTATATGGATATATGATTTGTGAAAATGAAATAATTCAGAATGAAAATCTAAAAAAGGATATTGAAATCTCATCTGATGGATTATATATACTGATTCAAAATCAAAATAATTTAATAAGAATTTTTCAAGATTATAATGGATCTATGGGACTATACTATTATAGAAATGATAATTATTTTGCCATATCTAACTCATTCCTTAAATTAGTAGAATATCTTAAGAATATTAAAAAAATAACTTTAAACAAGGATTATGCTAATTCTTTTATGGCTTCTGGTTTTTGTTCAATGGTCTATAAAGAGACTTTAATCAATGAAATTGAAGCAATTCCTAGAAATTATATCATAAATATTAATAAGGATAATAAAGAAGTAACTTTTGAAAAAATTGATTATGAAGAAAAAACTATTCCCATCAATTCCATTGAAGGTTTAAAAACACTAGACAAATGGTTTTATAAATGGATAGAAATTATACGAAAGATTAAATCCGAAAGTAATCATATGGTTTTTGAATTAACCGGAGGATTTGACTCTAGAATGATATTTACTCTTCCATTATCTGCAAACATTGATTTAGATAAAATTAAAATTAAATGTGCAAATGATGATAAAGCACATCACAGAGAGGATTACAGAATTGCTAGTAAAATTGCTGATAAATTCAATTTTAAAATGAACCAAAACGTTTTCCCAATTGACAGAACATACTTTAAAGACATAATGACTATTTTAAAAATAAGTAGTTATTTAAAATTAGGATTCCATAATCAATTCCAATACAAAACCTATAAAGAAAATGAAACCCTATACCTTTTTGGAGGTTACGGTGGTGAAACTGTACGTGAATTTTTCAATCAGACACCCGATGAATTTATTGAATCTAGAAAAAAAGATTGTTGGGATTCTTGTCTAAAAGAGTCTACTGGAAAAATATTTAAAAATACTTTCAAATATTTAAAAGAAGATTTTAATATAAAAGATAATTCTAAAGAATTGACGGACATTATATACTCAGAAACTAGGTCTAGAAATCATTTCGGAAAATCATTAATTGGAAATTATTATTCAAACGTAATAACTTTAACACCATTTTTTGATAGAATTTTACACACTATTCAACTAAATGATGAGGAATGTGATGATAAAAATTTATTAATGGCGATTATATTTACTAGATATTGTCCTGGATTATTAAATGTTGAATTTGATCATGACCGTAAAATCAATGAGGATACATTAGAACATGCAAGAAAAGTTAACGAAATTTACCCATTTGAAGGGAAAGAATTAGATTATATCTCAGGACCTCCAATTAATTTAGAACCTACAAATGATGATATTATTTATACAATTGATGATCTTAATGAATTTTTAAGTTGTATACACAAAACACAATCCTTTAAAGAGGAATTTTTAAAACTTTATCCTGAAAGATTGTATAATAAAATTTTAAACTACTCCCAAACTCAGATAAATTATCCTCATACATATACAATGCAGCCTATATCTGTATTAAAAACAATAAACGATATTAATCATGGACCTGATTTCAGTGAATGGTTAAAAAATTACTTATTTAAAGAAATTGAAAACAATTTATATGAATATAATTTATTCTTAGATAAATATTACATTACAAAAGACGAAAAAAATAGTCTAGATTCCGAGAATAAAAAACTTAAAGAAGAAAATAAAGAATTAAAAAGATTCAAAAACGATGTTTTAACATCTAATAGTTGGAAAATTACAAAACCACTTAGAAGTCTTAAAAGGAATTGATACTAAACCCATTCCTTTTAGATTATTTTTAAAATTTTTTAAAAAAAAAGCTGTTTTTCATTAATTATTATATATACAAAATTACTTAAAAAGAAGTAGAATAGAATCTAATTCTATTCAACATCTACAATGGAAAATCAAAAGAAATAATTAAGTAAATAGAGGTAGAATAAAATCCAATTCTATTCAACACCTATTACCTGGGAAATACCATCTTTTTTACCTATTTTTATAAGGGAATCAGCGGCATTCTCTAGTTCCTCATCATGAGTTACAATAATCATCTGTGGAAGTGAAGACATTTTTCTTAAAAGATCTATCAATTCATGTCTACGGAAACTATCAAGATGGATTGTAGGTTCATCCAAGAGTATTGTTTCCATGGCTCCACTACTCATAGCTTTTGTAATACCTAATCTTAATGCAAGTGCAATAGCTATTTTTTCACCACCACTTACCATATCCAAGGTAGATTCTCCCTCAGGTCCATATAGACTAACATTAAATTCATCATCCAATATTAAATCAGAATAATCAAAATTGAATTCTTCAAAGAATTCCTTTGTGTATTTTTGAATGGTAGGTCTTGAAAGTTTTCTTAAATCCTCTTGCATTCCGTCCTTTGAGAATAAGAATCTGATCTCATCCAAGAAACTTACGAAAGTTCGAATATCTTCATATTCTTTCTGTAACCTTGTATATTCTTTTTGTTCCTTGATTAATGAATCAATTTGTCCCCCAAGAGCAATAGCATGTCCTTCTATTTTAGAAACCTCTGATTGTAACCTTTTCAATTTTGTCTCAACAGTTGCCAAATTAGAAACAAGTGTATTATATGCTTCCTCATCATATTTTATTAGTTGAATATTCTTACGATAATTATCTACAAGGTTCTGTGTTGAACTTAAAGACTCTTTTTTAGTCAATAGCTGTGATTCAATGGAACCCTTAACTTTAACATAACCCTTAAGTTGATTGTATCTTGTTTCCTTCTCTTTCAAATTGTCAATTCTGTAGGACAATTCCTCTTCGGTAATCTCAGTTGTTAGATGACTATCCTTATTAATGGCCAATTTAATCTTCCTAACCTGGAAGTCCCAATCATCATTTATATTGGCAATCTTATGGTCAATTTCATTGATTGAAGGTCTTTCATCTAAAAGTCCTTTAGCTTTCATATATTTAAAGTAACCTTCTTTAGAAAAGTCTCTTTTTTCAGACTCGGATTCTATGGCCTTAGCTAATTTATCAACCATATCACGACTTGACTCTTTAGCCATGATTTCCTTATCAAGATTATCTAGTTTATTTTTATTGTTTTCAATCTTATTTACCAGGTAAATATTCTCAGAAATGTCATCTTTTATTGAATTTAGTCTATTTATTCTAGCTTTAATCCCGGATTTTTCCTTATCCAAAATAACCAAATCCTTATTATTCTGGGTAATTCGTTTTCTACTATTGATTATAGATTTTTTATATGATTTCTTTAAGTCCAATTTTTTCTGATTGCTAATATCAGACTGACATATCGGACATTTATTACCTACGGAATCTAATTCTTCCAATGGTTTTTCTGATGTTTTGATATTATCTTCACAGATTGCTATTTCTGATTTTTTATTAGATTTCTCATCATCTATCTTAGTGATTCTATATTCTGAACTTTGAATCTCATCGGATATTACCTTATGAATTTCACCTAGTTCTTTATCCTTTACATCATCAATACCGTCCTTAGCTAATTTTTCAGAAATAGCTATTTTAAAGTCTTCCAAATCATTATTATCTTTGTTGAATTCCTTTTCTAAAATTGATTTGTCTTCCAAGTATTTATCTAGAACCTTAACGTCCCCATCAACTTTAGATTTATCATTCCTTAGATCTTCAATGATTTTTTCAAGACGTGAATAATCTTCATATGATGTTTTATTCTCCTCCAAGATTTCCTTTTGCTTAGATACAATATTTTTATCCTCCTCAAGACCGTCCCTTGTATGTTTTAAATCAATGAGTCTTTTAGAAGCTTCCTGAAATTCAAGATATACTGGTAATTTATTTACATACTTTTCCAATTTTTGAATCTCGGATTCCGCTTTGGTAATTTCATCTAGTTTATTTTGAAGATCGTTTTTCTCGGATTTAAGCCTATCAATCTCATTTAAACCATTATCCAATTTGATTTTAATATTGTTGAACTCCTCTTTATTAGCTTCTAAGAAAACCTTTTTACTATTTAACTCATCGAAGTTTTTCTCAGTTTGAATGCACTCCTGTTCAACATTGATTCCATCTTTTTTAAGATCCTCATATTCGGCTTTTTTATTTTTAAGTTCTTCTTCCACATCCGTTTTTTTAGATAATTTACCTTTTAGCTCGGATTCCTTATGTTCAAAATCATTTATAAATGGCCTTAAGTTATTATATGATTTTTCAAGTGAATCAATACCCAACAATTTAGCAATAAGTTTCTTTTTCTCCGCAGATGTCTTACTTACAAGCTCCGCAATCTCACCCTGTCTTACATATATCGCATTCAAGAACAGATCTGAATCCATTTGAAGTATTTTCTGGATTTCCGCTGTAACGTTCTTATCATTTTCACAGATTACACCATAGCTAAAATCAGAATCACCATTCATATTCGGTTTTTTAATATATAACATTGCTTTGGAACTGGTTTTATCACGGGTTCTTACAACCTTATAATGGTTTCCATTAGAGGTGAATTCCAAACTTACACTCATAGCATTATATGCTGAATTATCCTTTGATGATCTCATAAGATCATTAATTGTTCTGGCAGAGTGTTGTTTAAATAATGCAAAACTAATAGCCTCAAATATTGAAGATTTACCAGCACCATTTTCCCCTACAATCAAGGTTATACCAGAGTTAAACTTAATATCTGTGTTTAAATGGGACTTGAAATTCTTAAGTTGTAATCTATCAAATATCATTATTCGTCACCTCCATAATGTTTAGTGTAAAATGTTTCAATGGTATCCTCGGCTTCCTCCAGATTGTCCTTTGATAATTCATCAAATATGCTAATTGCAAAATTAACTATATCCTCGCCCTCATCCTCTAATTTTTTTGAGATAATCTTGTTAATATCAATCGGGCCATCATCAACAGGACCAATATCCACCACATCCTTTTCCATAAGATTGAATGTAGGTCTAAAAAGTAGGGTCAAATCTGAAAGCTCCCTATTTAGATAATCATATACTTCAGCACCTGAGAAATCTGAACCTGTAATAGTTAAATTTACAACCGGAGGTAATTTAAGAGATTTGATATAATTTTTAATCTTAAGAATATTGTTATTTAATGTTTCATACTGAATATTTTCATTTATAAACTCCCTTGGAAGATCTATAGAAATTCTTTCTGTATTAACCTCACCATCCTCCATATCAACAAGTACAAATCCCTTCCCATTTTTCTTGTAGTCTGCCAATTCATTAGATTTCCATATTTCCGTTGAACCGGGATATACCAATCGACCTTCACCATATGAATCATTAATATAATTGTGAAGGTGACCTAATGCATAGTATGAGAAATTGGTAGGCAAATCCCCAATAGCCAATTCAGACTGTGGTATATATTTATCAATGCCCTGATGTAAAATGAGAATTTTATTCTTATAGCTGCTTGCCTTATGTGAAAGCTTAGTCATCTTTTCCTTTAGGATGTCGTTTCTTGACTGTGGCATATATGGTACACCACCAATAAATAAATCCTCAATTTTATAGTAAGGTTTTATAGGACTTATCAAGTTCAAACCACTGTTTTTAAATAATACCTGAGGTGGAATAGGATTTGATCTTCTTGACAAATCATGATTACCTGCAATAGCATAAATAGGTATTTCTGCTTTATTCAATTCCTTAATAGCTCTTTGAACTACTAAAAGTGCATCGGTTGTTGGACGTGGTGTTTCAAATAAATCCCCACTATGAATTACAAAATCAACATCCAAATCTATAATTTTATCTATAATATTTTGAAAAGCAGCGGCAAAGTCTCTTTCACGTTCCACTTTACCATACTGCCTATAACCTAAATGAGTATCTGATAGATGTGCAAATTTCATTTTATCACATTTTCTTAAGAATTAATCTATAAATAAGTAATAGTTTTATAAAATTAAATAAATTATATAAATATCTATTTAAATTAACATATATATTTTATTTTTTAATAGGCGATTTTAAAAATCGATTTAAACAATTTAAAAAATAGTTTTAAAATTCCAGTTTTAACTAAAAACCATAAAAGGATACATAAATACAAATTGAAATAAATTGAAATAAATAGAAAAATGAAATAATTATTTTTGATTTAATAATTTAATAAAGACTATTTAACCAAATTGAAAAATAAAAAAAAGATGATTTTTAGATAGTCTAGTAGAAACCATCCAATTGCTCGGATTCATATCTTTGTCTTTCTAGATCCTCCTCTTTATCCTTAATGCTTTGACTCCAAGCTCCAACAATATCGATATCTCCACCAACGGAGCGGCCTTTAAATTCATCAATCTTTACAAGTGTTGGAACCTTGGTCATCAGTCCTAAAACTAAAGCCTCACCAATATTTAAAGAAGGTAACTGACCTACCAAATCATCTGATAAAGATTCGCTTGCAGCCTGAACATGTTTCTGGTCTTTAGGTTCCACAAGCCTTAAGATGATCATATTGTTTGCCTGGGACAATGCGTCCTGGTCTACTGTTTTAGGTGATTGGCTTACAAGACATAGGCCCAAACCAAACTTACGGCCTTCACGGGCAATTCTTTGAATCCAATATTTACACTTAGTATTCCTATTATTAGGAGCTAAAATATGAGCCTCCTCTAAGACACAGAATAAAGGAAATCCCAGTTTGGTCTTATCTCCATGAACATAATCTTTTCTACTTTTTAAGGCTGTTCTTAATACATGTTGAACTAAAACCTCTGCAACCCTCTCATCCACCTGACCTAAATCAATGATATTGGCCTGCCCTAATTTGATATTGGATAAAATATCGGAGGCATTGGAATTAAATAGATTGCCATATCTTGAAATCATATCATCGATTTTGTTTAAAACATCGGTCATTCTATTTCTATCCTTTGAATCATAATTATCCTCATCCAAGGACCATCTTTCAAGTATCGCACGTATATTTTCTAAAAAATCATTTGACGCGTGTATTCCTTCCCTTATCTCGCTTTTTGCTTGTTTAAATGCCTTTCTCAAATATCTTTCCTGTATGAATGCACTGCTACTTTTAATGTTTGCAAGGTCCAATAATTCTGAAAATTCCATATAAAGCGGATTTAATATAGGCTGTATAACATTCACATCACCATTTGTAAATTCCGCACCCACATACTCTGAGTGCATATCAAATATCAAGGGACAGCCATTCTTCTGAAGTAATCCGTCAATAAGCACACTTACGGTATTAGATTTACCTGCACCTGTCATAGCAAGTATTGCAAGATGTCTTGAAACCATCTTATTAATATCAACATTCACCTCAACATTTTCATTAGAGATAAGATGTCCCAATTTAAGACCATTCGAATCCCTGAATACCTTATCAAGGACTTCATCACTTGCAAGTTTAATCTCGGTTCCTGGCTGTGCAGGTGTTCTAGGTATCTTTAAATGGTCCACATCTCCAAGTATTCTTACAGAACCCTTAATGTAATAGTCATCACCTTCAATATTCCTAATTCTCTCAATCGTATCCGGATCATATATGTCCACATTTAAAGATACGCTTCCACGTACCAAGGATTCAATCATACCCAATATGATCTTATTATCATACTCCAATGTAACATATTCACCCATTTTAGGCATTTTCTTAGATATAAAACTTACATTTGTAAGTGAGGTTTCACCTACACATCTTCCTATAACATTGTCTTCCATTCTAACACCCTTAAATGATTTAAACAAAATAAACAAATTAAATTTCCATTAATACCTTAAATAGCAATCCTAAATAAATCAAATAAAAAATAAACCAATTAAATTTCCATTGAAACATCAAATAGATTAACCGTAATCAGATTTTCATACCAATTTAATCAATTATCATCATTTGGCCTAATAGTTTCTGATAAATCCAATGAAAAAGCTAATTTAACATTTCCCTACCTGACTTTTCATATAATCCCACAATCTCCGCAAGCTCCAAAATGTTTTTATTATGAATTACAACCTCATTATGAGCTTTCTTAAGAAGATAGGGATAACCTTCAATAGATTCCCTTTTGATTATGGAAACCACCTTTTCAATTTCCTTCTTATTTGCGCGATATGGTAGCTCCACCTTCAATACATTTTTATAATCCTCAAGTCTTAGATAAAAGACCGTAAACTCCAATGATTTAAAGTAATTGTCCATTATTGGAAAATCATAGGTAAACTCATCCTTAACCTTCTTATAAATCGGATTCGAATATCCCTTTAACTTATTAAAACGTTGAAATATTGACATATCCGGAATATTGCTGTGGAAATATTCGTTAGTTGTTGAAGTTTTTGAAATAGCCATTAAACCTTTATCAAACTTCAAGAGATTATACATATACTCCAGTTTAGATGTATAGATATCCTTAAGCTTTTCCTCGTATGGAAATATCCTGAATAGATCCCCATAAACAGACCCGTCAATCATATAATAGTCGATACAGTAATCGTTGAAACATTTTACAGCATTGTCAATCTCGAAAAGGTTCATTTTATTTCTAAGTTTATCTGTAAAATTCTTTTGATGCTCGGCAATATTAAAATCAACCTTTTCAATTGAATCCAAACCGTTATTTCTATTATAAATGTAGCTAACAGCACCAACGGCATAAAGGTTAAATGCCAGGAATTTACGTGAGGAATAGCTACCATCACCTGCAGCTATCTTAAAGTTATCATTAGACTCCTGAATATCTGTAAAATTCCAAAATTTATCTATGTCAAAATCAGATTGTTCAAAATCTTCAATCTCTTTTTGAATTGAATCTTTCTTTTTAATTGCTTCCAAATATAATGATTCTAACACATTAAGTCCTCAATTTATATAATAATTTCTAATAGTGTAAAAAAAAAATAGTAAAAAAGTAAAATAATAAATAAGATTTAACATTTATTCCTCTGAAGCTTTCCTAATTCCAGAAACTATTTCCTTGACTTTATTTGTAACATCATCTGTTTCCTCAACAACAGTTCCTGTAACTATTATATCTGCTCCAGCCTTAGCAGCAATATATGATGATTCGGCATCCCTAATACCACCACCAACAACCAACATAACATCGGTTGCAGCCTTAGTGTAAGCTATCATCTCAGGAGGTATCTGTTTATCCGCACCAGAACCAGCTTCAAGATAAACATACCTCATACCGAATGATTCTGCAGCCATCGCATATGCCGCCGCAATTTTAGGTTTATTACGTGGTATAAGTTTAGCTTCACCTACCCATCCAACGGTTCCACCAGGTTCCACAACTATATAACCCATTGGAATCCTTTCAATACCTGATTTTTTAACACCATATGCCCCAATACTTTGAGCTCCAACAATGTAATATGGATTGCTTGAGTTAAGATAACTCATAAAGAATATGGCATCCGCATATCTGCTAACATTTGATGAATTACCCGGGAAAATAATAATAGGCAAATCAATATTTTCTGATAAAGCTTTACAGGTGGAATCCACTTGATATTGATCAACAGTAGAGCCCCCAATCATAATACCGTCAGTTCCACCTTCAATAGCTGCTTTTGCAATTTTAACAGCATCCTCAGCTGATTGTTCATCCGGATCAATCAATGTTAAATGTAGAACATGATCTTTTCTAATTTCATTAAATTGTTCTTCAACAATGTTCATAGATTATCCCTTTAATAAATAATTGGTTAATTAAAAATTATTCCATAGAATAAAATAAATCATAATTATATTTTTTATCATCTTATTATAAAAATTTTATTTATTTAAACATTATTTTAGGAATACCCATATAAATAAAAATTAATGATTATTAAATTGACCAATATTATGATTGATAAATCCTAATTCAAATAAGAATAGCCAAATCCCAACAGTTAAAAACTGATAAATTTCAATTCCAATAAAAATAGATGAAAACCAATAAACAGTTAAAATTAATAAAAAATAGTATATTATTTATTTTTGCAAAATAAATAAAAAATGATTAAAGAGAATAAAGTTTATCCTCTAGGTTCTTTTGCTTTGAATCTTAATCCTTTGTAACCACATTTTCTACAATTTGTAGCAGCAGCAGGATTACGAGCTCCACATTTTAAGCAAATTTTTACATTAAAGAGTCTTTCTTCAGCTTCTTCAAATTTTGCCATGATTAATCCTCCCTATAAAAATAATTAGTAAAAAAACACCAATCTAATGATTAGCTATGATAAAATTATAATGAAAATAAGTCTATTCATTACTATTATTAAAATATATTGTATTAATAGTATTTAAAGATTAGGTATTTTAAAGATAATTTCAATAAAAAACCAAGATTTCAATAAAATTAAATATTATATTATTTAGAATACCAATCCAATAAAACACGTAATTTAAAAACCAATATAAAATATTGATTCAATGAAAACCTGGTTTTTAAAAAATTGATATGAACTATTCCCTATACTGATTTAAAAACTGGTTTTGAACATTCACAACTTCTGCACTGGTTTCCTGTTCACTATATAACTCCAAAAGATCATGATTCAATTCTATAAATGTATGACCCCATTTAAATCCGTCCATTAGATCTTTGGCCTTATCTTTAAAACCTGTAATATAGAATGTTGCGGCAATAGCTTCAACGGTAGATAATGTACATGGCTTTCCATAATTTACGGGATTTGTAGCTATTAGAAACGGAAGTGATCTGTGATATTTTGAAAGTGAGAAGAATGTTGCAGATTTGTTAACTTTATTCCAGGAACAATCAAGACCTACCACTCCCCTTTTCTCCACATATTTCCTATCTTCCATTGACACTGATTTATCACTAAATGGATTAAGAACAATGGCTCCCCTTGGAATTTTACGAATCTTATAAACCAATCTGGCTTTACCTTCCTTTTCAAGTTTTATAGCAGTACACTTTTTCTTATCACATTCATTAGCATGAAAAATTGTAACATCCATAATAAAACCTTTCTTAAATATTAAATAACCTATCTTATTTATATTTAATCTCATTAATATAATATTCCTTAAATCCAATAAAAATTTAAAAATTCACATAATAAAATAGAACCAGCACAATAACCATGTCCTAAAACAGACACCCCCCATGAAAATATAGAAAGACAGTTATCTTAAAGACAAGACCTCAAGAAAAAATAGATAGTCAATTGAAAAAATTTAAAAAAAAATAAAAAAAAGAAAATAAAAAATCAAGCAGATGAATTAGTTCCGTTTGTTAGATTTCCCGCTTTATATGCATCAACATATTTAACTAAAGTATTGTAATCTGATTTGGATACACCTAACATATCATATACTTTAGGAGCATTGTTTGAATGTTTAACTTCAATTGATCTTAATAATGGCTCTATGTAATTTGCATATAAATCACAGTAGGTTGAACCGTCACATTTAACAGTGCCGTTAGATATTACATATATAAGATAGCTTTGTCCGTCCTTCTGTGCAGAGCAGATATATACATTGTAAATCGCCTGGGAACTGTTACCTGCTGTAGAATTGTTTACAGCCTGTGATGTTGGAACAGCAGTTGAATAATAAATTGTCCAATTTAAACCATTATACTCACGGTATTCCGGTTCAGGTAATCCACTTTGAATTTGAAGAATATCTAAAATCAAAGTATCATTATCACATGAAGACATGTTATATTCGATACCATTTGATTTATCTTTATAACTTGCTCCCCAATCTTTAAATTTACTGGACGCATTAGCCGGAGACTGTTCTGTTACATTTCCCTGAAATGAACCACTCATAAACTTATTGTCAAATGGAGTAGTATCCTCGCCTATTCCAAAAGGATGTAAAGCAAAAACACCTATAACCACAGCAACAATTATAATGAGAGCAGCTATACCAATTAAGTATTTTCTTTCCATTTAGATTCCTCTCTAGTTTAACCTCTATCTAAATAAAATTATTTTATCTTAGATTTAAAATATAAAATAAAATTATTTTATTCTCGATATAAAGTTTTATTCATATTATATATACTTTTTAGTATAAATATTTCTTTATTTTATTTAAATAAATGATTGATTTATAATTAGATTTAAATAATTAATATTATAAATAAAATATTGTATTTTAATAAAATATATGTGATAGAATGAGACAGAATAATAAAGTTCTATTAGTTATATTAATCTTAATTGTAATACTTGCATGTATTGTGACTTTAACACACATCACAAATACCCAGGAGAATACAATTAACACCACTGTTGCAGGAAATAACACAAATGGTACTGTATATAAAACCATTTGTGGTAATGCATCAAGTAATGATACTGTTGTTTTAATTTTAGGTGTACATAGTTTTGAAAGTGGTATCCATAATGCTACAAATGAAACTGTAATTAACATGACAAAAAACAACACATTAAACAAGAAATATGTCATATACTTTATCAAATTGAATATGGATGCACCTGGACTTGATACAAGTGCTTATCAGACCAACAGACATATGGGAGAGATGCTTGCAAATGAATATATTGTTCATGACTTAGCACAGTATCATCCGTTTGTGGTTGTTGACGTTCATGAAATGGAATATTATTGGGATCCCGTTAAATACATTCAAGTAATAAGTACTAACTCACCTACCGCAATTCAATATGGACATAAAATGAGTCAGGATACAGGTATTGAGGAGTATAACTTTACTGAAGGTACTTCACCACAATGGGTAACAGAACCTATTGCAGACCAGGGATTTAATACCATTCTATTTGAGACTGCACAGTCAGATAGTCAGGAAAACAAAACTAAAATTGCAGAATCTTTAATAAAAAGTATTGACAGCTTCACACCAGCTTAATACTTTTATTTATTTTTTATATAACTAATTAAAAATTAGAATATTTTTATTAAAAAAACCGATAATAAAATATATTTTAAAAATCTACTTTTCTTAACTTTTTATTTTTTTTTTAAAAATTCCAACATTTATACAAAACATATCTATTTTTTATTTAGATTAGCATATCCAACCAAATAAACTTAAAAATTAATATAAAATAATAAATACTATTTACTACATAATAACCATTGACATAATAAAAAAATGGAAGGTGTAATTATGTGTTCTACCGGAGGCCCAATGGGCGATGTTGACCTAAAAAGTCTTAAAACAAAAAAATACAAATGTAAGAAATGTGGCAATACATTTAGGGGTATTGGAAAAAAAGTAGTTTGTCCAAACTGTAAAAGCAAGGATACAGAATGTTTAGAATAAATCCACATTTTTTACTTTTTTTATTTTTAGTTAAGGTGCCGACATGAATATAGATTTTAATGATAATGACATAGTCTTTCTTAATGGAGAAACCGGCATAGTTGGTATATGTAAAATGGCCAACTGTGATATGCTCTTTATAGAAACATCAGATAACGAGGAGGTAGTATTATATCCTGAAGATGATGATATCATAGCAGTTTCTGCATTTGGAAAGGGTGAAAAATTCAAAAAAGGTATAAAATCACTTATTTACCTAACCCGTGATATGCAATCACCAATTATAATATTGCCTAAGGAGAATAAAGCATCAAATAGACTTCCAATGGTATTATCCGTTGGAGATACTGTAAGATTTGATTGTAATATAATTCCTGGAACACATCCCGAACAAGACATATTATGTTCATGTGATAGTTTAAGTGGTATAAAAATTGAAAAGACCACCAAGGGTATCAAACTAAACCGTGAAGATATTGATTATGAAATTGAGGAATTTTAAAATCAATATACTCTAATTTTTCTTATAAATAAAAACACTTTATATATAAACAATAAATATTATATCTGACAATATTAATATTATAATTTTATAAAAGTTTTAAGGTACTATTTAAATGATAACAGATTCATTATTTAAATTATTGGGACAGAGTATTTTTATTATAGTAGTCGCCATAATTGCGCTACTCATTATTGTATTGATAATTGGAAGGATACAATTGAAAAACAATAGGCTTATTTTTCCAAGATTCATACTGGTCATTACAGATATATTCTATTCACCTCTTAAAAGCCTATCCAATTGGTTAGGTTTTGAGGATACAATGGTGGATCAGATGAGCGTATCATTAAGGAACCATGTGAATAAAACTAACTTTAACAATACTGATAATTCCAGAAAAATACTTGTACTTCCGCATTGTCTTAGAAGTAGTGACTGTCAAGCAAGACTTGATGAAACAGGACTTGTATGTGACAAATGCGGCAAATGTTCCATTGGGGTTATTAAAGAAAAGGCTGAGAGTATCGGATATAAAGTCTTTATAGTTCCCGGAAGTAGCTTTGTTAAAAAGATTATTGAAAACAATGATTTTGATTCTGTTGTTGGTGTTGCATGTTATGAAGATTTAAATCTGACAATGATGAAATTAAACCAATTTTCACCACAGGGAGTACTTCTTTCAAAAACAGGCTGTTTCGAGACAAAGGTAGATGTAAGATCTGTTCTTGAAAAGATTGGATATTTTGATACTAAAAAGGAAAATATGGAATCAAAAAATCCTGATTTGGAGATACACCATGATCTATGTATTAAGAAGGAAGACATTAAAAATTCCAAATAATTCTTAAAATCTTAAACATTTTTATTTTACTATTTAAAAAACAATAACTAATTTTTCAAACTTTTTAAACTGCTTTTTTAAATGTTTTAAAAGGAATTAAAACATAAATATAATAATAAATCAATAACTGTAACTAATTTTTCAGACATTAAAAAAATCAAAACACGAGTAAACTAATAAACCATAAACCATAACTAATTTTTCAAACATTTTATAAATAGAATTATAACTTAAATAAATTAATAAATTAAAACAAAAAATTTGTAAAAATTTAGTTATTCCTAAAACTTTATTAAAATTGAATAAGACTGAAACAAACCATTTTTAACTTATTTTTTTAGATTTATAAAATCAAAAATACTAACTTAAATTTTTAAACAATAAAACAATATTTATATATTAAAAGAAAGGATATATAACAATTGATATTATAGTATGATTTTTCCTGGAATATTATAATTTATAGCTATTTTTTAAAAATTTAGAAACCTTTAAATATGTTCATATGAATATACTTTCATATGTCTAGTGATGTTTGTGAAATAAAAAGTATAAGAGAGGACATTGTAGAGGAAGTTTCTAACAAAATGTCATCATGTGATACATATAAGGAAACCGCTGACTTATTCAAATTATTGGGAGACTATAATAGAATAAGAATAATATCCGCCCTTAAACAAAAAGAAATGTGTGTATGCGAATTATCATTACTATTAGATATGAGCCAATCCAGTATATCACATCAATTAAGAATTCTACGTAACAAAGGAATTGTAAATAATAGAAAAGAAAATAAAAGAGTATTTTATTCATTAAACAATCCACAGATATATGAATTAATAAAAATAGGTGAAAATACATGTTAAATAATCATGAAGATGAAGACCACATTCATGAAAACCATGTCCACCATGAAGAGGATCATGATCATCATGAACATGACGATTGCTGTTCTGTTGATGAACATAATCATAGCCACTCCCATGGTCACAGTCATTCCCATGGACATAGCCACTCACACGGCCATAGTCATTCCCATGATCATGGCGGAGGCTGTGCATGTTGTAGTGATGAGGGAATTCTTTCAGATATTGGTGAAGAAGAGGAAAAATCCAAAGAACCGTATTACAAAATTGGATTCGGTATAGTGGCATTTATTGTTGCATACATCTTAAATCAATTAAGTTTTGCAAGTGGAGCAATATATAGCTCAACTAATATTGCATATGTATTATACATAATTATGGTGTTATATGTTGGTTATGATACAATATGTGAGGGTATTGAAGGAGCTTTACATGGACAGGTAAGAATTGAATTACTTATGGTGATTGCTGTGGTAGGTGCTTTCCTATTAAACAGTGCTCCTGAAGGTGCTCTATTAATATTGTTATATTACATATCTGAATTTCTTGAAGATCTATCAATTGACAGATCCAAAAAATCAATTAGTAATCTTGTAAAGTTATCTCCAGATACAGCTATTGTAAAGGTTGGAGATAAAGAAGAGGAAAGAAATGTAGATGACATTAATGTTGGAGAGGTTGTAGTTGTAAAACCTGGAGATAAGATACCAGTAGATGGTGAAATCGTAAAAGGTTCAACATCTGTAAATCAAGCCTCAATTACAGGTGAAAGTTTAGCTGTTTCAAAGGATGTTGGAGATGAGGTTTACTCATCAACAATAAATGAAGAGGGTTATATTGAAATAGAAGTTACAAAATCATCTGATAATACTGTATTTGCTAAAATTGTAGATTTAATAAAGGAATCCGAAGAGAAAAAAGCACATATTAATATATTTGTAGATAAATTTGCAACCTACTATACACCTTGTATTGTAGTTCTTGCAATTCTCGTTGCTGCTGTTCCAACATTATTCTTTGGTCAGCCTTTCCAGACATGGGCCTATAGGGCATTATGTTTACTTGTAATTTCCTGTCCTTGTGCCGTTGCAATATCCACTCCAGTTTCAATGATATCCTCCATTACAGCAGGTACTAATAATGGTATTATTATAAAAGGTGGAGAATATATTGAGGAACTAGCCAATACAAAAGCAATCATGTTTGATAAAACAGGTACCCTAACTGAGGGAAACTTAAAAATAGATAACATTAATCCTTTAGACGGTATTGAAAAGGATGAAATCATTAGAATCGCATGTTCCATTGAAAATCAATCAAAACATCCTATTGCAAAAACCTTCAATGACTATAGAAAAGAAAACAAGCTCAAATTATATGATGTGGAAGACTTCAAATCCATATCAGGAAAAGGGCTTACCGGTTCAATAAATGGTGAAAATTATTATATAGGAAACAAGGAATTATTCAACTTTAACAATGATTTAGAATCTGAGTTAAATAATATTCTTACTGATGAAGCTAAAACAACCATATTCATTGGTACTGAAAATGAGATATTAGGAAGCATTACCCTAAATGATAAAATCAGAGATGATACCCCAAGTACAATAAATTACTTAAAATCCAAAAATATCAAAACCATGATGATTACAGGGGATAACCAAAAAACCGCCGAACTTGTATCCGATGAAATCGGATTAGATAAATATTATTCAGATTTATTACCTGAGGATAAAGTAAATATTGTGGAAAAGGTTGTTGCAGAGGATAAACACGTTGCAATGGTTGGTGATGGAGTAAATGATGCACCTTCACTTGCCATGAGTAATGTCGGTATTGCAATGGGTATGGGATCCGATGTGGCTATTGATACCGGGGATATCATTCTAATGAATGATGAAATCTCAAAATTGTCATATCTAATAGCATTAGCACGTAAAACCATGCAAGTTGTAAAAACAAATATTGGTGTTGCAGTTGCCGTAAAGGCAATTCTTGCAGTTGTTGCAATTCTTGGATTCGTCTCCCTTTGGGAAGCAATTACTATTGGTGATGTTGGTCTTACACTTTTAGTTGTTGCATATGGATTAAGACTCTCCAGATTCTAGACAATTATATTCATTTATAATTGTCACTTTTTTTAAGACCATTTTTTCATATATTTATCAAAAATACTATTTTTAGAAAAATTGATATTTTTAGAATCCAACTAGAACCACTTATTATAATTGGATATCGTTAATTATAGACAATAGGTATTGCTTTAATATTCTATAAAAATTCAAAAAAACAATAGTGAAAATATATTCTTAGAATATACAGCAATCTAAAAAAATAGTAGAAAGATTACTACTGTAGATTCAATAAAGGTAAAACAATGAAAAAAATAGCAAGAATATTATATTTTAAGAATTTTAATAATAGTAAAAAAAAGTTTCTATAAATAGATAAATAAAAAATAATAAACAATTAAGAAAATTAAAAATAGAAAAATTAAATTGTTTTAAAAAAGGTTACTTTTAATATTAATCATCTTTTAATGATTTTTCAAAGTTTTCAAAGTCATAATATGCAAGTAAGTCAGTTGATTCAGGTGTTTCCCTAAATTCCTCAATAAAATTTTCAAGATCCTTGAAAAATTCCCTTTTTCTCTGTTTTAAATCATCAATTTTGGAATAATCCTTTTTCAATGTAATGACCAATTTCAAATCATCTGTTTCAAGCTCTATTTCAGGATAATCTGAGGACATATACTTTTCAAACTCATTATACAAATCATCTTCAGGATTCATTATATCACTGAATATTTAACCTCTAGCCAATTGTTGATGAGCCCTTGCAAGGTGACCTGCTGCAAGTGCACCTAAAAGTGAAAGTTCTCCTGCAAGTACAGTAGATATAACGATTTCTGCAAACTTACGAGCTCCACCATCACCCTTTACACCTAAAATATTAAGACCTTCACTAGCCGTTGCAAGGGAAGTTCCTCCACCAACGGTTGCAATAGGAACATCAGGCATATTTACAGAGAAATATAAATCCCCATCCCTATCCTCTGCTGTTGTAATTCCAATGGAACCTTCACTTACATGAGCTGCATCCTGACCTGTTGCAAGGAAAATAGCCGCAATCATATTTGCATAATGAGCATTATAAGCCATACTACCTGCAACAGCAGATCCCAATAAGTTTTTAGCCGTATTAACTTCCGCAATAGCTACAGCAGTGGTTTTTAATTTAGCCTCCACAACATCTTTCGGAATTAATATATCTGCAACAAGTGACTTTCCTCTACCTTCAATCATATTGATTGATGCAGGTTTCTTATCAACACATACATTACCACTTAATGCAATATGTACGGCATTTGTTTCCTCTGCCATTTTGTTTAATACCTTTTCCGTTGCAATGGTAACCATATTCATACCCATACTGTCTCCAGTAGAGTATACAAATCTTGGATAGATATAATCCCCAACAACAAATATTGGATCTATCTTAAGCAATTTTCCATGTGAGGTAGTAGATTCCGCAATCTCTTTAAGTTCTTTGAAATTATCCTCAAACCATTTTTTAACATTTAATGCATCCACTGCAGAAGGTGCTTTAATAACAGGTGCCCTTGTCATTTTATCATCAATAATTCTAGCATTGACACCGCCAGACGCTTTAATGGTAGAGCATCCTCTGTTAATGGATGCTACAAGTGCACCTTCTGATGTTGCAAGGGGTATGTAAAATTCCCCATTTACCTCCTCACCATTTATCAATAATGGTCCTGCCACACCAAGAGGTAATTGGATTGCTCCAATTGGATTTTCAATATTCTTCTTAAATACATTATCCATATCAAGGGTATAATGTGAAACATTTTCAAGACTAGTAGAGGTATATTTTTCAATAAATTCCCTTCTAACATCAACAGCCTCGTCAATAGAATCAGTGTATTTTTCTATCTGGTAAAGTTTCATTTCACCATTAAGTAATTTTTCAATAATTTGAGATTTATCCATTTTATAACCTAACCACTCATAAACTATTATTAAACCAAAAGAACATAGCAAAATTAATTAATTCCAGCTTGATGAAGTAAATCCACAAGTTCTGAAGGTTTTTTAGCAACATGAACTCCAACCTTCTCAAAAGTTTCGGTTTTTGTTTTTGCAGTTCCACTACTACCTTCAATAATAGCACCTGCGTGTCCCATTCTTTTACCTGGAGGTGCGGTTCTTCCAGCAATATATGAAACTACAGGTTTTGAAATATTATCTTTAATGTATTCCGCTGCCTTTTCCTCAGCATTTCCACCTATTTCACCTATAAGCACAACTGCATCAGTGTCATCATCATCTTCAAACATTTGAAGAACCTGAGTGTAATCTGTACCCACTACGGGATCTCCACCAATACCAAGACAAGTACTTTGACCAATGTTCGCCCTTGTAAGTTGACTTGCAACCTCATAGGTTAATGTTCCACTACGGGAGATAACACCAACATTTCCCTTTTCAAAAATATGGGTTGGCATGATTCCCATTTTACCAACACCTGGTGTAATGATTCCTGGAGTGTTAGGTCCTATAACAGTTGTATTGTTCCTTTTAGCATATTCAACAAGTTCCATTGTATCATGGACTGGAATATGTTCTGTTATTATTACAACTAAATCAAAGTTTTTGATTGATTCAAATGCAGCATCTTTTGCAAAAGGTGCTGGTACAAAAATAATAGAAGAGTTAATGTCTTCGTTTTCTTTTGCTTCACGAATAGAATTATAAACAGGTACACCAAAGTGTTCTTGTCCTCCTTTACCAGGAGTTACACCTGCCACAATATTAGTATTATATTCAAGCATTTGCTGTGTATGGAATGAACCTTGTTTACCTGTTATTCCTTGAACTAAAATCTTAGTATCATTATCTAACAAAATCATATTATCACGTAACTATTCTTAAATTTATAATTACTTTATTTGAAAATCTAAACCATAACAAGTTTTTTAAAAACCCTTATTTTAACACACAATAATTTAGAAATATAAAAATTAATTAAAATATAATATTTAATCATTATATAATATATTTACTTTATATTTATTAATTAATAAAAGTTTCTAAATATAAAAGGTAATCTAATCAAAAAATAATAGACTTTTAGAATAGAATATAAAAACTGTACTTTAAAGCATTAAAAGAAATTAAGGCTATTTAATATAAAATTAATACAAAAGATTATACAAAGACTTAAAGTCAATATTCCATTCTATATTAATCATTACAGATAATAAAAAAACAATTCCCGATTATAAAAATAGCTAAATCTGAATAGTTTTTATGGAATAATTGAAAAAAGTAATTTAAAATTATAAAAACAATAAAACTTGAATAATTATTATGAAATAATTGAAAAAAGTAATTTGAAATTATAAAAATAGCTAATTATTATATTTAAGAAAACTAAAAAAGGTTATAAAAATTAGGAATTATCTTAAAATTCTTGTTTTGTTTTCAAACGGAACAGCTAAATCAAGGGTATTTCCATTCATGAAAGCTGTTGCACTTACAATTACACTTCCAGGAATTACATTACAAGGAGTGCCATATTCTACAAGATAAGTATTCTTACAACCAAGTGCCGCACCAATCATTGAAAAGGCTATAGTACCCATAGATTCCAAACCATTTACTGTAGCACAGACTACAGGATCATCAGTTTCATTGGATACATACCCTACACCAGGGATCTTTCTAACCTTACCGCTTATCGGTTTACATACATCATGTACGGCAAAGAAATTTGAAGCGGCCTGAATTGTTGAATTCGCAACATCTTCAACAAATGGTTCTCCACCATATGTATCAAAATGTAAAATTACGCTATCCGGATAGATATCATCTTGAACATCAGCTTCAGCATAGGATACCCCTTCACCAGCACTCTCTTTATCCTCTGAAATACCAGTCAAATCACCGAGATTTTCAGCATTATCCCTCATCAAATGAATAATACCCCTATTAACTTCCTCAAGTAAATCATCTTCAACATAAGCGGCAATTACTAGATCATCACCAGTTACATTTGTTAAAGCTGCCCTGTAAGCACCCAAATCCAATAATTTTGGAATATCTTTATTTATATTTTTAATCAAAGATTTACTACAAGAAACATCATTAGAAGATATATCTGCTCCAAATACTGTAAGTTTCATAATACACCCTTTTTTTATTTAATTAATTGAATCATCTAAAATTACTAAATCTAATTAATTATAATTTTTAAAACTAATATTATTTATTATTTTATAATTTACTTAAAAATCCTAAATTAAAGAACATGTGTAATAAAATTTAATATCTAATAATTTAAAATATATTATTAAGTAATTTAAAAATTAGTTTTTAATTTTTTGAAAATAAAGAATTTAGTTAGATGTTAAAATGTATTCACAAACAAAAATAGCTATACCAATTGCTCAAAAAGAGAAAGAGGACGTGATTGAAGTTGCACATGACTGTATACGTAAAGGTGCAGATATTCTTGAATTCCGCATTGATGCAATGAACAATCCTACAAGTGACTTAATTGTTGAAATTGCAAAGGAAATCAACTTTCCAATGATTGCAACCAATAGAATTGATATTGAAGGAGGCTCCTTTAAGGGTAGTGAAAAGGAAAGGGTTGAACTTCTAAAATCTATTGCACCATATGTTGATTATATTGACATAGAGCTTGTAACAGATGATAAGTATATCGAGGAAATTAAAAATACTGGTACAAAAACCATTATTTCCTATCACAACTTTGAAAAAACACCGGAATTAAATGAGTTAACCTACATAGTTGAAAAGGAAAAACAGATTGGAGACATTGCAAAAGTCGCGGTAATGCCTGAGAAATTAGAGGACACACTGGTTATACTTGCAATACTTTCAAGATTTGATGATACCATTGCAATTTCAATGGGGGAACTCGGAAGCTATACACGTGTAATGGCATCTAAATTTAATTCACCAATAACATTTGCTGCAGGAAGGGATGTTACAGCACCTGGACAATTAGATATTGAAACTATGAAAATGTTATTGAATATGGATATTATGGATGATGACGAGTTAGATGATATCAATTAGATTAACTCATTATTCATAATACAGGTTACTTTTAAAACTCTTAAGTAAAATACTCAAAAAACTCCTAATAAATCAAATAAATAATTGTTAACTAAAATATTATCCAATTAACTTCTAATAAATCAATTAAATAAAAAAAAAAAAACTCAAAAAAAACTTAAACATAACACCTTCTAAACAAAAAAAAATTTGGAAACTTCCAGATTAAATAAGTATTATAAAGTTTAAAACTAATTTTTAAATTACTCATAATAATATGGTGTTTAAATGAAAAGTCATACTAAATGGATTCTTTCATTTATTATAATCATATTAGCTCTAGTTGGAACCATAGGATTTATGAACTTTAATGATGCTTTAATTGTTGATTTAAAACTCAATGGAGTAACAGTGGAATCGGATATTCATAATATTAACTTCCTAGAAGATAATGATCAAATGAATAGTGACATTACAAACTATGTAAAAGAGGAAATGATAAATGAGAATTCTACTGTGGACAGCATTAAATCAGGAGTTTCCAACATAACTAAGAAATATGGTTATACCAACACAGAAATTAACATCAAATCCGAGTTTGGTGACGATACCTTACCAATGTTTTTTAATGTGGAGGGTACCTCAATGCTACCAACATTTCATGATGGAGAATCCGTTATTATAAATAAAACCCATGATGTTTCCGTTGGAGACTGTGTAGTTGCAGATAGTCCGGAATATGGACGTATCATAAAAAGAGTAAGCCAAATTAATGGTAACGAAGTTTATTTAACTAGTGATAATAAAGAAGTTAAATACCGATACGAGGATTGTTATACCATTAAAGAAGAGGGAATTAAAACTTGGGTTAATAAAAACAATATAATTGGTGTTGTTAAGATATCCAATATTACCAATAACACTAATTTAAATGTTTAAAATTAAAAATTTTTTAATTTTTTATTTTCATGTTCTTTTTAAACTCAAATTATAAACAAACTTATTTTAAATAATTATTTTTAAATTTCATCCTTTAATTCAAACTCTTAACTTTTCTAGAAAGGTTTCTTAATACTCGATTTAAATCTTAAGCATAGTTAAGGTAAAAATCAATTCCAATCAATTTTTAAAAATAAGTAAAACTTAAGATATTTTTAATAAAAAACAGCAAAAAATAAAACTTCAATCAATTTTTAAAAACAAAATTAAAACCTAACTTTAATAAAAAATAGCAAAATAATAAAAATAAAAAAAATAAAGAATGATTGATTAAATTATACAAAAATACAATTAAAAGGAATTAACAACAATCAGAGGCAAGATAAAAAATTTAATTTAATCAAACATTCTATAAATATGAATCCCGTAATATAAGGTAAATTAGAAAATACTATAATAATAGTACTTTCCCGTGTTTTGTGTGATTTATATAGTTAACAAAAATGTTTAAAGAAGAATACTATTATATAGCATCTTCTCCAGTTTCACCAGTTCTAATTCTAACTAATTCTTCAACATTAGAGACAAATATTTTTCCATCTCCAATATCACCGGTTCTACCACCTTCGCAGATAGCTTCTACAACTTTATCAACATCTGAATCAGAAACAACTAATTCAACACGAGTTTTTGGAAGTAAATCAATACAATAATTAGATCCCCTATAAGTTTCTTTAACACCTAATTGAGTACCTCTTCCTTTGACTTCAATAACAGTCATACCTTTAAATCCAGCTGCATCTAAAGCTTTTTTTACATCTTCAAATTTTTCTTGTCTAATAACAGCTATAACTCTTTTCATTTTAAAACCTCATAAAAAATTTATGATTTTACAAACTCCATATATAATTCTAATGTTATATATACTTCAATACATACAAGGTAATCAATTATCTCAATTCTAATAAATTAATATAATTAATTATTTCCTCGAGATTTAAGTTAAATACATCTTCATCAATGAAATGAAGATAATAGGTTTTAATAACCTATTAAACTTCGATAATTGAAGAAGATCTTAATCTGAATTTATAATCTGTATCCAGATTCTCCATGGAGTTGAGTATCTAATCCTTTAACTTCAGTAGCTTCATCTACTCTAATACCCATTGTGACATCAAGTACTTTAGCAATGATGTAACTTAATACAAATGCATATATAACAGTTGCAACTGCTGCAATGATCTGTATTACAACTTGGTTTGGATTACCATATAATAATCCAGCTGCTTCATTAATTGCTGGGTTTGCAAATATACCTGTTGCGATTGCTCCCCATAAACCTGACATACCATGGATACCGAATACATCTAATGCATCGTCGTAACCAAGTTTTGGTTTTAAGTAGTATAATGCAAAGTAAGATACAAATGATGTTACGAAACCAATAACTATTGCTGCAGGTACATCAACGAAACCAGCTGCAGGAGTAATTGCTACTAAACCTGCTACTGCACCGGAAATTGCACCTAATACAGTTGGTTTTCCTACTTTTACTTTATCAATGACTATCCAAGTGACTAATGCAACTGCTGCTGCAACGTTAGTTACAAGAATTGCGTTTGCTGCAAGACCGTTTGCTGCAAGACCTGATCCACCGTTGAATCCTAACCAACCAAACCAGAGGAATGCTGCACCAATTACAGAATATCCTAAGTGGTGAGGTAATAATGTGGTATCTTTACGAGGTCCGAGAACTAATGCTAATGCTAATGCACTTACCCCTGAATCTATGTGTACAACTGTACCACCAGCGAAATCAAGAGCTCCCATTTCCATTAACCATCCTCCACCCCATACCCAGTGAGCTACAGGGACGTAAACTAAGGTAACCCATAAAATAACAAATGCTACCCAAGCGGAGGTTTTCATTCTTCCTACTACACCACCAGAAATAAGTGCTGCAGTTAATCCACAGAATGTTAATTGGAAAATAACAAATAACAATGCAGGGATTGTACCGTTAAGATCATTTACACCCATTCCAGTCATAAACAGATTTGCTGGAGCACCAATCAATCCATTTATTGTTGAACCGAAGGCAAATGAATATCCATAACATACCCAAATGATACTTGCAACGGAAAATGCTATGAAAGTTAAATAAATTGTGTTTAATACATTTTTACTTTTACTTAGACCACTATAATATAAGGCAATACCTGGAATACTCATTAACAATACTAAAATAGTAGCCATAAGCATCCAAGCAGTATCACCTGGATTTAAAACAACCATATTATCTTCTTCTCTATAATATTTTTTAACAATAAATTAAATACAACCAACTTAAAAAGTGAATAGGTTTTGAATAATATATAATACAAAAAATTTTTAAAAGGGCTTTTTTAAAATAAAACTTTTTTATTATCAAGGAAAAGATTTTAAACTAAATTTTAATTATTCAAACCTATGCATCTTTTTTACAAAAAATTTTTCAATTTAAAAATTTTTATAGTCGGAAGACGGAAACCATGTTCCGTTATATTAAGATTATCTGTAAGAGTATATAAAGGTTTCGGAAGTATACTTCCGATTACCCTCATTCTTTAAAAATGATAATTATACAAATTATAGTTAAGATTAAAAAATTTTATAAAAAAATTATTTTTATTTAAAAAAAAATATAATATTGAATAAAATTATTTAAAAAAATTATAAATTAGAAAATAGAAGCTAATCGGAAAAAATAATCCTAAAAATTTTCAAAAAAATGAAAATTGTAATAAATTAAAAAAATATATAAGATACAGATAATTTAGTTTTTTAAAAAAATTATATATAAAATCCCATTAATTAATAATAAAAACTATAAATTGAATAATGTTTTAAAAATAAATTAAATAAACTAACAAATCTAAAGAAAGATGGTTTTTTCATAAAATTTCATAGAATATTACTGAATTTTTCTTAGGATACGGAAAATTTTGAAAAAAAGATACTGTAAAGATGAAAAATTTCCGCCGGAAAAAAATCTAAAATATAAAGTTTTTTTCATAATGTCAATAAAAGAATCTTAAAAAATATTATGTAATCTAAAGGGTAACTAGAAAAATCAAGGATCTGAAAAAAACAAAAGAATAAATCAAATTATAAAAAAACCATTAAAAAATAGTCAATTAAAAAAAGGTATCTTCAAAATCTAAAAAAAACTAAGAGCATGTTAAATTAGAGAAAAAAACATTAAAAAAAATAGTCATTTTAAGAAAATATAAAAATAAAAAAGATTATTCATCTTCAACATAGAGATGTTTATTTAATTCCTTTCTGATATCATCAGGAATACGAATTGATTTTTGCTCGTTAAAATCAAAATGAACCATTACAGCAGTACCTTTAGCACATAAACGATCATCTTGCCAAGCTTCGTGATATGTGGTAAAGGAACTATTACCAATTCTTAAAACATAAGTTCTTATCTCAACATCAGTACCATAAAACATTTGATCCAAATATTCATAAGTGGTTTTAACCATAATCAATTTCCAGTCATCATGACTTACGGATAAGTCTGGTGTAAAGATTCTGAAAATATCATTTCTTGCAAGTTCAAACCATGTTCCTAAAACATTGTTGTTTATGTGTTGTAGCGCATCGGTATCACCAAATAATGGTGTAACCATTATATTAAACATTGTATCTCCTTAAATAAATTATTTAAATAAAAATCATCTATTTTTTTATTAAAATGATATTATATCTTATATTTAAACTATTATATAAAATGTTTTTTAATAAAAAACAGATTCAAAATCTTAAAAATCTACTGTAATCCCATTTAAAAAATTAAACCCGCAAAATTTTTTAAAGACCTTGAAAGTTAGAAACTATGTTTATATTAAAATCTTAAAACTTTTATAATCCAAAAGTTACCAGTTAAGAATTCAACATTAAAAAAATAAAATAAAATAAAATAATTAAAACTTGTATAATTCAATCATGACATGTATATTCATAGATTAAAATCATTATAACTCATAATGATTATTAAAATAATTAAAATTAGATATGATTAAATTAAAAATATAAAAAAACTATAAAACAGATAATGATTAGAATAAAAAATTTAATAAGAAAAAATAGAAAAAATACTCGATAATTGCTAATGAATAATAGAACACAGATTATTAGAAAATATACTCAATAGTACTCTCAGAAACATTAAACTCATCAGCAATATCATCAATATCTTTTCTAATCTTAATTAAATCGTCCTTATTATCAGATGTAACCTTAAGTTTTGCAGACATAATCTGATCTATACCATCCAAACTCCAAAGGTGAATATCTAAAATATCCTCAACATTATCAATTGATAGAATTTCTCCTTTAAGATTTTCAAAATTATATAAATCCGGAACCCTTTGAAGTAAAATCCTAATACTGTCTATTAATGTTTTACCTAACTGATATATCAGCCATATTGCTATTACAAGGGATATGATTGGATCAAGTATAGCTACATCCCAAAACATTAAAAGTACACTTAATACTAAAATAGCTAGCCATCTAAACACGTCACCTAACATGTGGTAGCTGATTGCTTTTTCATTATAGGTTTGACCTTTATAAACCTTATAAACAGATAAACCTTTAAAAAGTATACCTACAAGTGCAAATACAAACATTCCTTTTGCATCAGGTGTTACAACACTAAACAATCTTGCTAAAGATTCATAAACAACTATAACTGATGCCACTATAACAGTACATGATGTAATTACAGCACCTAAAACAGAAAGTCTTTGATAACCATAGGTATATCTATCATTTTTCTCCTTAAGGGAAAATTTTTCAAGTATCCATGAAATTAATAGACAAAATGTATCAGTCATATCATGTATAGCATCTGATACAATAGCAATACTATTGGTATAAACGCCACCGAAGATTACAAAAATATTAAATAAAAGGCTTAGAATCAATGTTATAGATATATTCCCACTAGCTTTCTTATGAAAATCTTTTGATTTCTCAGTTGTACATTGTGCCATATTATTTATTATATAACAATAACTTAAAAAAGATTTATATGAATATATGTACAGATATTAAAAAAATATGATTTAAATTTATAAAATAAGAATTATATTATCTAGAAACTATTAATAGAATATAAACTACTTAAAAGAAGCTTATTAAAAGTGAAATTCCAATTAAAAATTTATTTAACTTAAACATTCACTAAAAGTTATTACAAACACCAATTTCCAACCAAAGAATATAAATTTTTAATCAATACTAAAAAATAACTTTTAGAAAAATAGATTTAATTTTAAAAACCCAAATTATCGAGTAATCTATCCAAGACATCTAATATGCTATCTTTAAATGGACCATTATTTTCCAATTTTAATGTTGATACAATGGAAGCGAATTGACCACTCTCATAAATGTTAGATTTGTTAAGACGTTTTACAATATATGCAGCCATATATGTATCCCCTGCTCCTGTTGGAGAGGATATTTTTCCTGTAGGGCAAGCTTCAATATCATATAATCTTTCCTCATACCTATTATATATTAAAGATCCCTTACTATTTTCAGTTACTATAATCTCATTTGGACCTAAAGTAGACAAGTTTTTAATTGTATCTATCAAATCCAAGCTGTCCCCATATATGAACTCTGCTTCAAACTCATCTAAAAATAAAACATTTACATATTTTAGAATTTCTCTAAATTTATCAGGCATTGATTTTTTAACATAACCATTTAATGAATAATCCCTTAAAATTCCCTGTATTGAAAAGAATATCGGTAAATCAAAACCGCTTAAATATTTTAGCAAATCCAAGTCCACATCGGATAATAGCAGAGGATTAATTAAGATTCCATCATAATCCTTTAAATCAATATTTAGATTTTTAAAGTCCTTAAGTGTAATGGGTATTTCCGCAAAATTGGACTTTTGAATCCTATTTGAATCATTTAAATATTCATTTATAAAGATTAGTGTTTCATCTTTAAAAACCGGAATTATTCTATCTTCATTTGGAAAATTGTTTAATAGATACTCATCGTCTTTTGATAGAGCCGTAACAATTGTGTAGTCAGACTCTAAATTTTCCAAGACATATGACTCATAATATACAGCTCCCCCTATTGAGGATTTTGACTTGTTATTAAAAATATTCTTATCCTTTGTAATAGGACCAATAAGTAACAGATTGACCATACCATCACCTCCACAATAAATGGCTTAAAAAAATATCAAGAATTATATAAAATTAAAATAGAATAAATAGTTTTCTATAGAATATGGCTTTAAATTAGAATTATGAAATTAAAAAAAAAGAAAAGGAATTTAAAAAATAGATAATATCTAAATACCTCTATCTTGCATTCTGTCTTCTTGGGATAAAGTAGACATGTCTAAACCTTTCATCGCTTCACCTAAGTTTTTAGAAACCTCAGCTAAAACATCAGGTTTATCATAGTTTGCGGTAGCTTCCACAATAGCATGTGCAAATGCAGGAGGATTATTGGATTTGAAGATTCCTGAACCTACAAAGATTCCATCTGATCCTAATTGCATCATTAATGAAGCGTCTGCAGGGGTAGCAATACCTCCAGCAGCAAAGTTAACTACAGGTAATTTACCAAGTTTTGCAGTTTCACGAACGAGTTCAATTGGTGCTTCGATATCCCTTGCATATCTCCAAATTTCCTCTTCATCCAAACCTTGAACAGTTCTGATTTCACCCATAACCATTCTCATATGACGAACAGCTTCAACAATGTTTCCAGTACCAGGTTCACCTTTGGTACGAATCATTGCAGCACCTTCATCAATTCTTCTTAATGCTTCACCTAAGTTTCTAGCACCACATACAAATGGAATGGTGAATTCTTTCTTATTAATATGATAAACATCATCGGCAGGTGTAAGTACTTCACTCTCATCAATCATGTCTACGCCTAAAGTTTCGAGTATTTGAGCTTCTGCAATATGACCAATTCTACATTTAGCCATGACAGGAATGGAAACAGCATCAACTACTTCTTCAGTAATGGATGGATCAGCCATTCTAGCTACTCCACCAGCTTTACGGATATCTGCAGGAACTTTTTCTAAAGCCATAACAGCTACAGCACCAGCATCTTCTGCAATACCTGCTTGTTCTGCATTTACAACATCCATAATGACTCCGCCTTTTGTCATTTTAGCAAAACCTTCTTTTAATACATCAGTACCTTTTTGCATTATATTTTCTCCTTTCTATAATTTTAAAACTAATCAATTATCGAAAATTAATATTAAATTGCAAATATTTAATATCCATTGTAAATTTCTATTAAAATATACAGCAATCTTATTTTTATAATAACTATAATATAAAATTTAATTATTAACTATTGTTATAATTTATTTTCTAAAAATAGATTCTGAAAACAAGAATCATGAAAAGTAACTATCCTAAAAGAATAGGACGTAAAACTATAAACGGACTGAAAGCCGCTATCAGAAACAAAACAATACCTACCATTAATTTATATCTGTTATTATCCATTTCACCAGAGATTATAAATAATACTCCAAAGAAAGCTAAAACAACTGGTAATATATGTGAAAATAATAATGTTCCGTTTACTGGCATTTTATCACTAAATTAACATTTTTTAAAAAAAATATAGTTATTATTCAATAATATTATACTATTAATATTTAATAATAAAGTTATATATATGTTTCCCTTCATTGGAATTTTTATACTATAAACAACATTTTCAAATTTTATAATCACAAGAACAAGAATAAGCTTTAACTGTTTTCAATATTTAAAAAGAATAATATTTCCATATCCCTATAATTTCTAAAATAAGAACAGATTCTAACTGTTTTTAAAAAATAAAAATAAGAAAATCATTAAAAATTCCCTTAATTAAAATTATAATATGGAAATACTTCCGTTATGTAAGGCAGTACCTATTAATGCTTTTTTTACACCATACCTTTCAAGGGGCTCTAAATCCTCTTGATTAATACCTCCGCCAATTATGATCTTATCCTTAAACTCTTTAAAATCATCCAAAAAGCGGATATCATAACCATTTCCAGTTCCAACATCAGATATATTTAAAAGGATAATCTCATTAGGATCAAGTTCCCTTAACACATCCCTAAACTCTTCCAGATTCATATCCAAATTGTTTGAATAAAGTTGCCCATCTTTAATATCAACACTTACAACAATCCTCTCACGTGGAAATGTGTTAAAAATTTTCCTCATCTCGTCAATGGATTCAATTGTCTCAGTTGCAACTATAAGTTTATATGCAAAATCAAGATAAAACTTAAAAGATTCGAAATCTCTAATACCACAGTCCAACATTACAGGCAAAACAGTATTAACATCCTTGATTTTATAAAGATTATTACCCTGTTTTTCAATTAAATCCAAATCAGCGATGTAAATCTCCTTGGCACCATTAAGCTCAAGACCATTTGCAATATTCAAAGGGTCTGAGTTTGGAGCATAAATTGTGTTTAATGGAGTATAAGTAGATCTATTACCACTTTTTCCACTGACAGCCTGATTACCTATTAAATCTAAAACTGGTACTATTTCAATCATTTAATCACTTGTATATAATAATTATTATATTATATAAAAGAACTTAATTTAATATTTTTCTAAAAATAATACATTCTTAAAAAAATAATAAAAATTAAGATAAAATGATCAATAGCCAATTATTAGAAATCCCGTAAATAAGTATAAAGGACTTTAATGTTTTATAAAAAAAGGGATTATACAAAGATAGAACAATTAAGAATAGTGAAATTAGACATTAAAAAACTAAAATGAAAAAAATCAACACTTTTAAAAAAATTAAAATAATTTAAAATAGATAAAAAAAGATTTATAAAAAATGAAAAATTATACCGGCTCATTAGATTCAACAACTACATAAATCTCATTTGCCAATTCTTTATCTACGGCTAACTGGGTATTACCTAACTGAAATACAAAGATTGGAAATTTTTGAATCAATTGAATCTTAGAACCTGGAAGAAGACCTAAATTCATAATCTTCTGTAATTTCTTAGCATCTGCAGTCTTAATATATGATACTGTTCCAATATCACCTACCTCAGTTTCAAGAAGTGGAACGGCTGAATCCTTATTATCGACTACCATACCATCACGTGGCGGAATTGTATGACCATGTGGGCATTTTTTAGGATAACCGAGAATCCTCATAATATTGTCTTCAACATCATGACTCATTACATGTTCAATCTGATCCGCCAAATCTTCCATCTCATCCCTATCTGCAAGGAACAAATCAGCCACAACAGTCTCGGCAATCCTATGTTTTCTGACAAGCTCCCTTCCCAGATATTCACCAGACTCTGATAATAAGATTTTATGATGATCTATATTAATATATCCTTTTTTAAATAATTCTGTAATATAGTCCTTATCAATTTGATCTTCGGTCATGATGTCCTTATCTTCCTTTTCCTTAACCCAAAGATTACGAAGAATATCCTCTATGTCTTTAGTTCTTAATGACATTTTTAATCCCCTTTATACTATATCTGTTAAAAATATGATTCTAAACTTTTATTAGTTTAATGAAACTACATATTAAAAATTAATCCAAACTTTTTGTAATAAATAAAATAACCTGTAAAAAGAAATTCTAAAATTTTTATAGTTTAAATTAGAATCACCTGTTAAAAATACAATCCTTTATCTTTCTTACTGAGTTTTCAATGAATTTATATGACTTTGATTCCGGTAAAATCTCATATCCGCAATTAGGACAGTGAATTACCTGGCAGTCTATTGGACAGCCTTCACAACTTTCACCATCACAGAGTTTAAATTCATATCCACAAAACTCACATTTTACCATAACATCTTCTGACATATTATCCGCCACTATCCTTTATGAAATCATTAGAAAATTGAATATTATCAATCCACTACCATAATAATTTCTATGAAAAGTATAAATTAAATTTAAGTATTCACTTGATAATTAAAAATAATAAATTAAATATTTTCATCAATCAAATAACCCCATTATAAATATTATTTTATATAAATAAATTAAAATAAAAAATTTATAATCAATATAATTAATTATAGATTTAATTTACTTAATCATATTTTTAAAACTATAGTAATGATTTGTGTAAATACACATATTACTAATTAAATAATTATATCCTGACAATTTTTAATTCCATCACAATATCCATGTTAAATAAGCCAATTTAGTAAACAGCTGCATTTCATGTCTAATATCCTATTTAAAATACTACTCCAAATGTTGTAAGTACTAAGTTAAGTAGGAAACCTGCTGTAAATGCAAGTACAATACTTAATATTGCAATACCTACAGCTACCTTTACTCCTCTTTCCTTAATCATTACAATAAACTGTGCAATACATGGTACAAACAAGGTTAAGGTAACACTTGCTACAAGTAATTGTACACCAGTTAAGGTATCCCTAATCTTTAAGATTCCCGCTGCACCAAAGTCTCTTCTAAAGAATCCTAAGATAAATGATTGGGTTGTTGAAGTTGGAAGACCTATAGCCTGTATAATCGGATTAAATAATTTAATAATCAATTGGAAGATACCTACAAGATCAAGACCCCAGATTAAAACACTTATAAGGATAAATATTGGTAACAATTCCTTAATATACATTACAACCCTTGTCCAGGTTTTTTTAAGTATATGCTTAGGTTTAGGAACTCTTAAAGGAGGAAGTTCCATGAAGAAACTTGCCTGTGAACCTGGTACAAATCTCTTAGCAATAAGTCCTACAACTATAAAGTTGAATATGATTATTCCAAGCCATATCCATAATGTAATGGGATGTGAGGATAACAATGACATTATTACTCCAAGCTGTGCAGAACATGGAATAGTTAAAGCCATGAGTATTGTTGCAATAATTCTTTCACGGTTGGTCTCAAGAGTACGTGTGGTCATGGTTGCCATACTTCCACAGCCTACTGCCAAAACCATAGGAATAATTGAACGACCACTTAAACCTATCTTTTTAAAAGCGTTGTCAGTTAAAAGTGCAAGTCTTGGAAGATAACCGCTATCTTCAAGTATTGAAAATACAATGAAGAACAAACTCACAATTGGGAAAATAATTCCAATACCATAACTTAAACCGAATGTTACAATACCATAACTACCTATAAACAAGTCTTGTATTGGTTTCCATGGTATAACAGCCAAAACAATTTGAGTTAAAAATGGATTTATCCATTCTCCAAATATTACATCCTCAAAGAAATCAACCAAATATCCGGCACCTAAAACCCCTACGAATAGATACAATCCGAAGTATAAAACCAATGCCAGAATAATCAAACCGTAAACAGGATGTATCATCAATCTTGATAGTTTTTCTTTAAAATCATCATTTGTCTGAGGTTTAACCTTGTTTATTGTTGTAAATTCATCTTTAAAATATAGTGCATACTTAGACAATTGTAATTTGGTTAAATATTTAATCGGATCGTCATACTCCTTTTCAATTGAATCTACTAAACTAAAAACATCCGCATAGTTTTTTTCATGTTTTTTAACGGTATTTCTAATATCTTTATCTCCCTCTAAAAGTAGAATGGCTACTGCACGATTAGTCATCTCATCATATCTATGTTCCAATTTAGATTCCACTTTATTAATGGAGCTTTCTAAATCATTACCATAATGGATTACAATTTTGGCTTTTGAATTAGAATCGATATTCTTTTTAATATCATCATAATTTAATATTGTATTCTTTAGCTCGTCTAAACCAATATCGTTTGCAGCTGAAGTTAAGACTAGGGGAATACCTAATTTAGCAGACAATCCTTCCTTATCTACTTTAGCACCCATACGGTCTAATTCATCAATCATATTTAATACCAAAATTACATCAGTACCTGCATCAATCAACTGTAAAGTCAAATCAATCGATTTATCAATATTTTTAGCATCTATAACATGTACAACTAAATCATAATCTCCACTAAATAGAAGTAATTTAGCAATTCTTTCCTCTTCGGTTATTGTATTTAAATCATACATTCCTGGAGGATCTGTAATTTCAATTGTTTCTCCATCAATTTTAAAATTACCTGTATCAATATCAACGGTTGTTCCAGGATAATTGGAAACTGTAGCAGAAAGACCTGTTAATTTATTAAAAGTAAGACTTTTACCTACATTAGGATTACCTATAAGCAATACATTATGAAGGTAATTTGTACTGTCCTTCTTGTTTTCCAATAATTTTTCATCTCTTGTTTCTTGACCATCTAAAATAGAAAACCCCTCTCTTTAAAAAAATTAATAAATAAAATTTTAGGTTTACCTAAACAAAGTATTATTTTTACCACATATATAGTTTATTGAGTTTAGGTTTACCTAAAAAGAAATTAAAATTTTAATCAAGGTTAAATTTAATAGAAGACAATTATATTGAATTTAAAAATTAAGAAATAATATTTATAAAACCTATTAAAAAAGATTTAAAACCAATTAAACATACGTAAGGGTAATGAAAAATTAATTGAGGATATTAGAATAATAGAACTAAAAAATAAAATGAAACAATAAAGGATACAATGTTTAAAAAAAGGCCAATTAATAGATTAACCATTAAAATAGAAAATAAAATCAAAAAACAATCGAAATCAGCCAATTGATTAGTAAAAATAGAAAAATAAAATCAAATAAATGAGATTAATCAATTATTAAAAATCGGAAAATCAGATAAAAAATATTATTAAAAGATTAAAGTTAAATGAATAATAAATTATAAACTTTTAGCCTTGTCAAGCTCTTCATCTATAATCTTTTCAAGTTCCTCTTTTACAATACCAACACAGATTTCCCCTTCCTCATCTAATCTTGCGGAATCATTTGGTTCATGACCTGTAGGTTTTAAAATCTGATCTATATTAATATGGCGAACCACATCAATACCTTTGTTTTTTAATATTTTATTAACACAATTACTCTGACAGCCATTGATTGCAATAATCGGATATTTATCAATGAGATTAATAAAATTCTCATTATCTGCAGATGTTGCGGATATACAAATAGACATTACATCATCAGAATCAATAGCTACATCAGTCACTACAGCTCTACCCACTAATCCATTAGGGCTCATTCCACTACAACATGAAATAGCTACCTTATTATCATCCCATACAATTTCATCATTTTCTTCCATCTTATCAACCACTAAAATAGTATAAACTCTTAATGAAATTAAATATACTTAATTTTAAAAATCTAATAAAATATTTAATCCTTATATTACTTATAATTTTATACAAATTTAATTATTAGGAAAGGATTTTCACATAAAGTCATTAATAAAAATAGAAAACAATAAACCATTATTAGAATTAAAAAAATGCCTTAATAAAAAAAGTTGTTGATAAAAGGTAAAGTAACCCTAATATTACCCTTTAATAAAAAATAAAAACTAAGGTTGGACCCTTACACATACTTTTAAACTTTCTAGTATATAAATGTTATTTGAAAATAATTAAAGTTTACTTTAAAATATTATAGACAAATTTATAAAAAAATAAGGATCATATCAAGTAAAATAGCAGAATTCTAGTTTATAAAAAGTGAAACTAATAAAAACAGGCAAAACAAGATTATTATTATTAAAAAATAATTAACAATTGCTCATATGTTCTAAAATAAATGAGAGCTAAATAAAAAAAATTTATTAAAATAAACCTTAATAAAATATAATTTTAAACAGAATAAGTAAAATTCATTGGATGTTTAATAGAAATAAAAATCTAAAAAAATCCGTTATTAAAAAAAAGTTAATTAGTAAAATAGTTATAAAAAACTATTCTCTATAATTTTCATCTATGAAAACATCTAATTTTTCATAGGATTCATCTACAACATTTTGAATATCTTCCTGACTTAGATTTGATAAAGCATCAACATCAACATTAATTTTTAAATCAACATTAAGTTCTTCATTTTCGTAACTTATGTCTGTTAAAATACTTTGATCTATAACTTCTTTAGAAGATACATGTTGTGATAATTTATTTTCTGCAGTGTTGGTAAGAAAATAAGTTATAGCATCTAAGTCATCTTGTGTTAATTCTTTAAGTTTTCTCATATAGTCATCTTTTGAAAATTTTAAATTAAAAAGTAATAAGTATTTAAAAATACTTAGTTAATATTTAAACCATTCATAGTATTTTGAATACTGGTTTGCATTTCTTGAAGTTTTTTCATGACTCTTTCTTCTTGACGTGCCATGGTTTTTTGTCTTAATTGAAGGGTTTCTAATTGTTCTTTAGTTTCATCATAAATATCATCACGATTTACTTTAATAAGTAAAGAACCAGCAGATTTGTAAACCTCAGTATCAGAATTAGTCTTTTCAAGTTCAGCAATAGCCCTTTCAGTTTCATTTATTTGTAAATCAAGGTTTTGTTTTTGAACGGTTACAGCTTGAGCTTGTTGTTGTAAATTTTGATATTGATTCAATTGTTCTTGTACATTTTTTGGTAAATCCATAATATCACCTTTTTTGAAATATTTAATTAAATAATATTAATATTATAATTTAATTTATATATTTAATATTTAATAAAGATATCTTAAATTAGTCAGATTATCATCAGAAAAAATATTATTAATAAAACTTTACCCATTAAAAAAGAAATTAATATTATCTAAAAATTTAATAAACCATATAAATGAAAAGCTCATTTAAAAGATTTAAAATCTCTTAACCTATTTATTAATAAATAATTTATTCATTCAAAGAGAATTAATTTCCTAATATACCTATTATTTATGATTTGGTCATCAAATAGAAAAAATAATTTAATTTAGATATAAATCAATAGAAATTACTCGATAAGATTATTAACTTCTAAGGATAGTTTAATCCATTTAATAGCCGAATTTATAGATGCCCTATAACTTGTTGCATCCTCGGCCTCTATATTAATAGTAATTATATTATCATGAACCTCTAAATCCATAGATGATCTATAATCTGGAGAAGTTTCAAATTCAAGTAAAACCGCATCATATATAATCTTAGCTTGTTTTGCATCATCAAATTTTATTGTAATATTATGGTTAATTGAATCAATAAAATTATTTTCCTTCTCCATAATCCTCACATAATAAATTAGTTATAAAAAAATAAAGTAAATAGTCTAATTATCAAGAATCTTCCTAACTGCTATTTGAAAATCAATTTTTTCCCCATTTTTATTGTAAAAATCGATTATTCCAATTTTATAATCTACATAATCCTTCTCTATATACTCCTTTTCATCTTCCTCAGTATATTTATGAATGTAGAGATAATTCTCACTTGGATTATCATCTAATTCCGCATCAATTAAGTCTGCAATTACAGCCAATTCATCCACTTCACATTTAACCTTGAGATTTTTAGGGTTCATATGAAGACGAGTATTCTGGGTTTTAACAGTAACCAATATTGATAAAACCTTTTCTGCCCTTGAAAAAAATGTAATTTTACTAGGATTGCCCTTAATCTCATATACAAAAGCGGTTGAATCATTACCTAAAGTAGTGGATTTCAAAAGTATATCTCTAATACTACTTTTTCCTCTATTAATATATTCTGAACCTGTAGCATGCATTAAATTCTTACAAAATTTACGTGTATTTTGAGAAGGTTTTCTAGATGTTGAAATAAGCATATAATCACTGATAAAATAAATATCAAATTACAAAGTAATTAAATTAAAATAAGTTAATAAAAAATTAGAGATATAAGTTAAAAAGAAAAATAAAAATTATCTTGCTTTAATTGTCCTTTTTACAGCAGGAGTTTGTTTGAATAAGATTCTGTATCTGCATTTAGGACATTTATTTTCTTCATAACTTTTGTGGTCCATTACATAGCCACAGTTAGGACATCTATACAATTAGTTTCCCCCATTTTTAACATTACGTTTTGCAGCTTTTGCCATAGGAGTTTCAGGAGTGTATGCTCCACCAGTGAAAACTGTTCCACATTTACTACATTTCCATATTCCTGCAGCAACTCTTTTTACACCAGGTCTGTCACATTGAGGACATACATGTTTTTGTTTCATGTTTTCTTCAATAATTTTAACAGATCTTTTAGCTTTTCTTCCGTATCTTGCACCGAATCTTCCAGTGATACCCACTTTTTTTGTTCTAGCCATTATATTTCTCTCCAAATAATTATAATATAAAATATCATTAATCCATATATGGACTAAATAAAAGCCTATTAAACTAATCAAAAAATAATTAATGTTAATAGAAAAAAATTCCCTATTATTTAATGAAATAATATAAGAATAAAATTATAAAATTTATCTTTAATTGTGAATTAATAAAACATAAATTTATCTAATATAATAATTTAGCACTTTACAGTATTTAAAGTTATTGTTTTTACCAGTATTTTTAATATAAAATTTCAATAAATAAAAAAATATCACATCTAAAACCTTAATCTCGATATATGAATTTTAAGAGCAAATAAAATTCGAGAAGGATTTTAGACCGTTTAAATAAAATTTCAAAAGGACATTACAATAAAAATTAAAAAAAGAATGAAAAATTTTATTTAAAAATCTAAATTAGATAGAATCATTTCATTTTTAGATAATGCTACCTTTACCGCATCAAATATTTCCTCTTTACTTAAAGGTTTGGAACCGCCTTTTTGCATGGAACAAATACTTCCTGATTCAGTAATACCTACTGATAATCTGGCAGATAAAACACGTTCCTCATCAAGTGAAGGATCTAAAACCATTTTATCACCGATTTTAACAAAGGTGGATAATGCAACATTATGATTTAAGGGGACATTATATGTTTCTTCCTCATCAAGAACAACCTCATCATCAACAACTGTTGCCTTTGGTAACTTACATGTTTTAAGTGCAGCATTTACAGCTAGATTAGCACAGTCAAAAAGATTTCCACAGTTATCTATCACATGAATATCAATAAACAACATCCAGACATGTTTACCTTCTTCAATACATAACTCATCTAATTTGACCATTTCACTTTCTCGGATTCCACGATCCACAACACGTGCAAGTTCAATGGATTCCTGTGAAGGTGGGCCTGGTTCAAATTCAGGATCAGCCATTGGAAGCAATTCACAGTTTGTCATCAATACTCCAACATCAGGTGTATCTGGGAATGGTTCGCCAATGGAAGGTTTAATTCCTACAACAACCTTGGTCTTTCCAAGCTGGCATAAAGCTGAACCTTCAGCCTTAGGAATTATATCTGTTTCAATGTTAATGTTTCTATATTCATCAAGAGCCCTTCCATCAACTCTCTCATTATTATTTACAAGATTTGTAATATTATCAATAGTAATTTCCGGTATTACATCCATAATATCCCTCTATTCCTCTTCTTCCGGTACTTCGGTTGTACGTAAATAACGATCTTTAAGTGCTTCCTTCTGTACTTTACTAACTTCCATACAACCTTCAATAGCCAAATTAATAGCCTCTTCAAATTCTTCATCTGTCAAATTACCATCGGTTTGTAACAATGTAATCTCACCAGTTCTTGGCAATATCACTACAGGCACATCGGCCTGACCTGTCTTATCCTCAACCTCAGATAAATCCAATACAATGTCTCCATCCATTTTACCTGCTGCACATCCTACAGGAATGTCCCTCATAGGTATTCCAGCATCGGCTAAAGCAACAGCAGCAGCTGTTACACCAGCACAACGTGTTCCACCTTCTGCAGCAATAACCTCAATAGAAATATCAATAAGAGATCTTGGATATCCTTCCAACATCAATGCAGGAAGAAGTGCATCTGTTGTAATCTTTGAAATTTCATTTGATCTTCTATCAGGACCTGGTCTCTTTCTAGAGTCTACAGAAAATGGTGCCATATTATATCTTACCTTAATAACACCTGTATCTGGACGTAAAAATCTTCTTAAATATGATTCCTTAGGACCATAAACAGAAGCCAATATTTTATTTCCACCTACTTCAACATAAGCAGATCCATCAGCTCTTTCCAATACTCCTGCTTCTATTTTAATAGGACGAAGTTCATTATATGCTCTTCCATCAGCCCTTAATTTTTTTTCTTCACTAATAAAAATCACCTAATCAACATAAATTTTTAAAACATTCAAATACAACTACTCATCATCTCTTAAAATAGAAAAACCTGATTTTTTACGACCAATTTCAAAATGAGACTTGTGAGATTTTTTCTCCTTTTCAATATTCTCCAAATTACTTATAAAATCATTATTTCTTTTGGTTTCAGCCTGTTTTTTAGCCTCAATCTCTTCTTTCAATTCCTCTTTAAAGTTTTCAAGTTTAGGCTTTTCTAACTCATATTTACTAGCTGAATTGTCTTTCTTATTTAACCTTTTATGGAATCCTTTATTATGTTTTCTATTACTGTGAGAATTAAAATCTGAGGTTCTTGACTCCTCAGGGAAATCTTCATCCAAATCATCAGGAATTTCACCGTCAATTTCAAGACATAATTTATCACGGATTCTATTAGTTAAACCAGAGGTATGTGCCTGTTCTTCAATAATATGAATAATGTCTCTAGTAATTTGTTCCATCTTAGGTTCTCCCCTAACCCAAACAAGACCGTTTTGACCAACCACAATTTTACAGCCAGTCTTGTCCTTAATCATATTAATCATGGAACCTTTCTTACCAATTAAACGTGGAACCTTAGTTGGAGCAATGTCTACAATAATTCCTCCCTTAAATTTACCCATTCCACGGCCTTTAAGTCCAAGTTTAACTTTCTTAACCTCATCCACATCTACAACTCTTAAAAATAGAACATCTCCAACATCAAAAACCTTACTTAGACTTTTTTTATCTCTTCCAAAAACCTCTGAAGATGGAATTATACCAGAATATGGGGAATTAATATCTACATCCCACATTGAGAATCGAACATCTTCGATTTTACCGATGACCACATCTCCCTTCTTTGGAACATATTTACTTTTTAAAGGAATAACACTTATTTTTTTATTCCTTAAGGAAACTAAGCCCATTAAAGAAGAACAGATTTGACCATTCTCTTTAAAAGTTCCTCTTCCTGAGTAGAAATCCTCATCTGCAAGAACATCACCAGGAATTACTAAGTCTTTATTTTCTACATAAATCATCTTATACACACCGTATAATAAATAAAAATCTAAAATTTTTACTTTAGATTATATAAACATGATATTTGATTAATATTTCTTCCCCATCCAATAAACAAGTTAAAATCCATTTTTAACCTATCAATATTAATCTTTAAAATATATATTAAAATCCATTTTTAACATATATCGATTTTTAACTTAAAATTAAATCGCATTATAAAAAATATTAGAAACTAAAAAAATTAATTATTTAATTAATTTAGTTTCCCCATTTCCATTAGAAAGTTCAGCCATTTTTCCAGAGAATTTATCCTGAAGACCACCAGGAATTTCAATAACTCCAATCCATGATCCATCCTGTTGCCATTCTTCCTCTAAGATTTTACCAAAACTTCTAATTGTAGAATATGCATGTCCTACACTATCACCAGGTAAGCGGACAGCCATTTTAACTTTTTCAAAACGAATTGGTATAAGTGGTCTAATAGCTTTAAGAGCAACTTGAACTTGTTGATCTACTGAAACAAACGGATCGATTTTAACTTTTGCCTCATCCATAGCATTCTCAATTCTTTGAGGAGGATGAGGATAACCTGTTTGAGGGTTAATCGCTTCTCTTGAAATCTTATTAATAACTAACTTACGTTTTTCCTTCTGCATTTGCCTTTTTTGCTCGGCAGTAAGTTGAACATGCCCTCTTTCAAGAATTTGTTTCGCAACTTCCAAAGGATCTGTAGTATCAAATACCTTTTCCATAGCTTCCTCAGAAGCCAAATCTCCTTTTTTAGAATCTTTGAAAATCTCTTCAACTGCTAAAATATCCTCGACTTCAACATCCTTTCCATCGGGGTTTCTAAATTCGGCAGCCAAATCAGGGTCAACTAATATTTCAAAGTGTTCCCCATAAGATTCTAGTTTAGCAATAATTGCATCATCAACATTTACCATATTTCTTACTCCATAGAACACTTATTTTATGCCTATTCCTCTTCAGAATCAGAATCTTCTTCAGTTTCATCCTCGGAATCTTCTTCATCTTCTTCTTTATTACGTTCTAAAAGTGATTCAACATAGGTAGCTACTTCATCGTCATCGAGTTTTCTGTATTTTCCTGTTTCTTTTTCGATAACTGCAATTTCAACATTATCTTTTGTAGTTTTACCGTCGGTAGCCTCATATATTGCATCTAAAGCTAAATCAATAGCCTGATTTAAAGTTAAATCATCATCATATTTTTCTTCAAAAACATCCATAGCTTCATTTCTTCCAGCACCAATTGCAGTAGCCTTATATTCAATTAATGCTCCACTAGGATCTGTTTCGAATAATCTACAATTACCTTTATTAATTCCACCAATAATAAGTGCGGAACCAAATGGTCTTACACCACCATTTTGGGTGTACATTTGTTTCATGTCACATATCTTTTTAACAAGTGCTTCAACACCAATAGGTTCGTTATAAGTGATTTTATTAACTTGAGATTCAACTCTAGCCCTATCAACTAAAGCTCTTGCATCAGCAACTAAACCTGATGAAGCAGCACCAATATGATCATCAATTTGGAAAATTTTTTCAATAGATTTAGGTTCAACTAATCTACTAGTAGATCTTTTATCAACTGCTAAAACAATACCCTCTTTGGTTTTAACTCCTAAGGAAGTAGTACCTCTTTTAACAGCTTCTCTTGCATATTCGACTTGGAAAAGTCTTCCATCTGGGCTGAATACAGTAATAGCCCTATCATAACCAGCATTTTGTAAAGGTTGCATATTTATTACCTCACTTTTACTAACTTAATCAATTAGTTAACTAAAAAAAAATTCTTAAAAAAAATTTAACTATTTTTTTATTTTCATTAAAAAAAATAAATCAAATCTCCATGATTTGATTAAATACTTTTATTACCCTAATGTCCTAATTAATATTTAATTTTATAATATAATAAATGTATCTATTTTTAATTTGAAAATAAATTATTTTTTTTAAAAAATTCACTAAATATTATATTCATCTATAAGTTTATTGCAAATAGATAATATATAAATCTAATTGGGGTTGTAAAAAATTCAACTGATGGCTTGAATTTTTTTAAATTTGTTTTATTGTTTTGTAGTTTCTTATGATTTCTTTGGTTTGGAATTCGTTTTTTACTCCGTTTACTGTTCGGAATATG